>Ga0182737_1000398_pt1 | contig 63403 bp, 60 predicted proteins | sample eDN5th30CBELigOP_FD_128878 | JGI IMG/M metagenome (GOLD analysis project Ga0182737, IMG submission 128878) | Enriched Organic Plus compost microbial communities from Emeryville, California, USA - eDNA 5th pass 30_C BE-Lig OP (version 2) (version 2) ...
ACCAGCACCGCCTCGGAACTGTCGCGCGCCCGGCTGTCGTCCCAGTCGGGCACCCGGCCGGCCAGGGGCTCGGCCGCCGGCTGGGCATCGATGTCGTGCGCGGCGTTGCGGCCGATCACCAGGCATTCCAGCAGCGAGTTGCTGGCCAGCCGGTTGGCACCGTGCAGGCCGGTATAGGCCGTTTCCCCGACCGCGTACAGGCCCGGGATGTCGGTGCGGCCATTCATGTCGATCACCACGCCACCGCAGGTGAAGTGCATCGCGGGCACCACCGGAATCGGCTCGCGGGTCATGTCGATGCCGAACTCCAGGCAACGGGCATGGATGGTCGGGAAGTGCTCGCGGATGAACTCGGCAGGCCTGTGGCTGATGTCCAGGTCCACGTGGGTCAGGCCGCGCTTCTTGATCTCGAAGTCGATGGCGCGGGCCACGACGTCGCGCGGCGCCAGCTCGAGCCGCTCGTCGTGCCACTGCATGAAACGCTCGCCGGCCTGGGCGCCGGCCGTGGCCGGCAGCCGCAGCACCCCGCCTTCTCCGCGCACGGCCTCGGAAATCAGGAAGGATTTGGCCTGCGGGTGGTACATGCAGGTCGGGTGGAACTGCATGAATTCCATGTTGGCCACACGGCAGCCGGCGCGCCAGGCCATGGCGATGCCGTCGCCGGTGGATGTGTCCGGATTGCTGGTATGCAGGTAGACCTTGCCCGCGCCGCCCGTGGCCAGGACCACGTGGGATGCAAGGATGGTGTGCACGCGGTCGGCGCGCTCGTCGTAGACGTAGGCGCCCAGGCAGCGGGCCGGCTGGCCCGGGGCCGCAGCCGTTCCGCCGTCCAGGATGCGGCTGGTGATGAGCTCGACGCCGGAATGGTATTCCAGCAGGGTGATGTTGCGGTGAGCTCGTACCTGCTGTTCCAGGGTGAGCTGGACCAGGTGCCCGGTGGCATCGGCAGCGTGGATGATGCGCCGCTGGCTGTGGCCGCCCTCGCGGGTCAGGTGAAAGCCCAGTTCGGCGCCCTGGTCCGGGGTGAAAGGCACGCCCAGCTCGATCAGCCAGTCGATGGCCGAACGGCCCTGCTCGACGATGTGGCGCGTGGCATCGGTATCGCACAGCCCGGCACCCGCCACCAGTGTGTCGGCAATATGTTCATCGTGACTGTCCTGGGAATCCAGAACGGCGGCGATCCCCCCCTGGGCCCAATTGCTGGCACCGTCCAGCAGGGCTTTCTTCGATAGCACGGCGACCTTCTTGTCGGCCGCCAGGTGCAGTGCCACCGTCAGGCCGGAAAGGCCGCTGCCGATGATCAGGACGTCGTATTCGTGTTTCATGACACTTCTTGCTTGAGTGGTTGCATCTCCGGTCTCCCCGGGCCGGGGGGATCATTCTATATCTGTTTCTTTCATCTCGCGGCCTGCATGCCGCTCGGATTCGACAGGCACCGGACAGTCCGCAGGGACTGTCCGGTGTCCTGTCTCATCCACAAGCGCCGGTGTAGCCGCAGTGGGTGCAGAACTGGCAGCCGTCCTTCTTGATGACGCTATGCAGGTGGCATTCGGGGCATTCGGTCCCGTTGAGGACGGGCGCCTGGCCTGACGGACGGACGGGCGCCGCGGCGGCGTCGGATTCGGTTTCGGCCTGCACCACGCCCATCTGCTCGACGGGCTCGCCCTGTTCGTCCAGGATGCCGAGCATCGCGTAGCGGTGGATCAGCAGGCGGGCGATATAGGCTTCCGTCGAGGGGAAGGAGCTGGACTTGTCGGCGCCGGGCACGCGGGCCAGGAAATCGCCCTGCGGCTCCGCGTAATTCATCAGCTTGCGCAGCTTCATGGCGATCCAGGCCGGATCGACGATGCGCATGTCCAGGCTCAGGAGCTTGAACAGGCCTTCGAACGCGCGGGGGAACTTGCCGGCGCCCCACACCGAATACGGCCGTGTGGAGCCGTCGGGCATGCGCAGTTCCTTGACCATCAGCACGAAATCATCGCCCGTGACTGGGTTGAGGACGTCGCAGATCCACCCCATCGTCCCGTCCGGGCCAGTCTTGGGTTCGCGCGGCGCGATCAGGGCATCCATCATGGCGGACTTGGATGCCGCCGTGGCGTCGATGCCCAGGGTGCGGTGGCGGAACGCAACCAGACGCGCCAGGGCAGCCACCGTCGAGGGCACCCAGATCGGTTCGCCGGCTTCAGGATCCTGGAGCTGGAAAGGCACGCCACCGTTGGTGCCCGCCAGGACTTCCAGCTTGCGGTTGAGCCAGGGGAAGTCGTCCGTGTACATGTCCAGACTGAGCATCTTGGCCACGGAACCCAGGCCGCGCGGCGGACGGGCGCCGTTGACCCAGACCTCGAAGGGCCGTTTCTGCAGATCGGACACGAAGACCACGAAGCTGCCTTCCGGGGATTCGATGGTGTCCGAGGCCCAGCAGGAGGCCCCGCGCGGCAACCGTGGGCGATTGGGCCAGCGCAGGCTGTTGAGCACCGGTTCGATGACGCGCTTGAGCACCAGGCGGCGGTCGGCTTCGGACAACGAGATGGCTTCAGGCTGGGCGGGCGCATCGGCCGCCGGGGCGACCGACAGCACGGCGCCCCGCTTGCCGCTGGGGCGGTACGTGGTGATGCCCTTAAGGCCGAGCTTCCAGGCCTGCATGTACAGATCCTTGAAGTCTTCGTACGGATAGTCCACGGCCACGTTCACGGTCTTGGAGATTGCCGCATCGACGTGATCCTTGACGGCGGCCACCATCAGTGCGTGGTCGCGCGCGGAAATTTCCAGCGCGGTGCGGAAGTACGGCGGCAATTCGCCGGACACGTCGCCGCCCATCAGGCGGTAGAGGCGGTAGGCGTGGTCTTCGACCACGTAGTCCTGCTTGCCGCCGTCGGCCATGCGCTTGGTACGGGTGTAGGTCCAGGAAAACGGCGGCTCGATGCCGTTGGACGCATTGTCGGCAAAGGCCAGGGAAATCGTGCCGGTCGGGGCGATCGAGGTCAGGTGGCTGTTGCGGATGCCGTGTTCCGCGATCGCGGCGCGGATATCGTCGGGCAGACGGCGGGCGAAACCGCTCGCCAGGTAGGGCTCGGCCTGGAAACCCGGGAAGGGCCCGCGTTCCCGTGCCAGATCGATCGATGCACGGTAGGCGGCATGAGCGACTGCGCGGGCGAATCGGGTGGCCATTTCGCGCGCGGGCTCGCTGTCGTAGGCCAGCTTGAGCATGATCAGCGCATCGCCCAGGCCCGTGACGCCCAGACCGACACGGCGCTTGTGGGCGGCTTCGGCAGCCTGCTCCGGCAGCGGCCAGACGGTGGCATCCAGCACGTTGTCCAGCATGCGCACGGACACCGCCACGACTTCCGCCAGCCCGTCCCAGTCCACGGACGGCTCGCCCTGCAGACCGAAGGGATTGCGCACGAAACGCGTCAGGTCGATCGAGCCCAGGCAGCAGCAGCCGTAGCCCGGCAGGGGCTGTTCGCCGCAGGGATTGGTGGCGTCCAGCGTTTCCAGATAGTGCAGGTTGTTCTCGCCATTGATCCGGTCATGGAACAGCACGCCCGGTTCGGCATAGTCGTAGGTGGACTGCATGATCCGGTCCCAGAGATCGCGCGCACGGATCTCGCGGTAGACCCACAGGCCGTCCTCGCGGCGATAGGCGCCGGCGGCCTTCAGGTCGTCGGCCGGTTCGGCCACGTGCGTGAGGGGGAACAGGGTGTCGTCCTCGACGGCACGCATGAATTCATCGGTGACGCTGACCGACACGTTGAAATTGGTGAGCTCGCCCGCTGTCTGCTTGGCTTCGATGAAGGCCTCGATGTCGGGGTGGCCGACGTCCAGCACGCCCATCTGGGCGCCGCGCCGCGAGCCGGCCGATTCCACGGTCTCGCAGGAACGGTCGAACACGCGCATGTAGGATACGGGCCCGGATGCCTTCGAGGCCGTGCCCTTGACGACGGCGCCCGCCGGGCGGATATGGCTGAAGTTGTACCCTACCCCGCCGCCACGCCGCATCGTTTCGGCGGCTTTCTGCAGGGCATCGTAGATGCCCGGCCGGCCGTCCACCGGATCGGACACGGAATCCCCGACCGGCTGGACGAAGCAGTTGATGAGCGTGGCGGCCAGATCCGTGCCCGCGGCCGAATTGATGCGGCCCGCGGGGATGAACCCGCGCTGTTGCGCATCCAGGAACAGGGCGCGGTACCGCGCGCGCTGCCTGGGCTTTTCGACCGCGGCCAGCGCACGTGCCACGCGCTGCTGGATTTCGACGATCGAGGTTTCCTCGCCCTTGGCGTATTTTTCCCGCAGGACTTCAACGGAAATGGACTGGGTCTCCAGGCCCGAGAAAACATCCACTCGGTTCATGCCGGCTCCTGTGATGGTAAAGGACGGACCCGATGCCGGGTCCCGGAATTGGGAATAAAAAACCCTGCGGCGCCAGCCGGCCGCCGCAGGGTTTCCGGGAGCGCCCCGGGCAGGTCCGCCCGGGTATCCGGCGGCCGGCCCGGGGCACCCTCGGGCGTCTGGCAATCAGTGCGGGGCGCCGGCCACCAGCCACTCGACCACCGTCTTGATGTCCGCGTCGGAAATGCCGACGTTGGGCGGCATCGGGATCGGGCCGTAGACGCCCGAGCTGCCTTCCTTGATGTGCTTGGTCAGGACGGCGGCGGCGTCCGCCTGGCCCTTGTGCTTGGCAGCGACTTCTTCGTACGCGGGGCCGACGACCTTCTTGTCGACCGCATGGCAGGCCAGACAGGCGTTCTTGGTCAGGATGTCCTTGACCTGGGCGAAATCCGGCGCGGCGTGGGCAGCCTGGCCCATGGCCAGCAGGGAAAGGCTCAGGGCGAGAGCGGACAGTTTCATGTGTGAATCTCCGTCAGACAGGGAAGTTTCGATGGGCGCCCCACGAGCGCCCCGCATGGCTTTGCCGCACGGCACATCGCGCGGCAAAGGCGCATCATTACACCATGGTCGGCCAATGCGCGGGAGATTACCACTACGAATTGTAGGTTTTCCCGCGCCGGCGTCTTTTCCCGATTGTACGTCCGTCCTATGATGGAATCGACCGACCACACCGCGGAGCCTGATCATGATCAACGGCGCGCTGCCCCCACCCTGGGACATCGAGACCTGGCTGAACGTCCAAGACGCTCCGCCCACCCTGGAGTCGCTGCGCGGAACGGTCGTGGTCGTGCATGCCTTCCAGATGCTGTGCCCGGGTTGCGTATCGCACGGGCTGCCCCAGGCCAAGGCGATCCACGAGTCGTTTCCGCCAGGGCGGGTACAGGTGATCGGCTTGCATACGGTCTTCGAGCATCACGCCGCCATGGGCGAAATCGCGCTGCGGGCTTTCCTGCACGAATACCGGATCCGCTTTCCCGTGGGCATCGACCGCCCTGCCCCGTCGGGCAATCCGATTCCCCTGACCATGCAGGCCTGGGGCCTGCAGGGCACGCCTTCGCTGGTGATCCTGGACGCCCAGGGCGGCGTTCGCCTGCATCATTTCGGCCGGCTCGACGACCTGCGGACCGGCGCCGTCATTGGTCAGCTTCTGGCCGAGGCGGACGCGACGGCCCCATGAACCCGGCCAGCAGGTCGATCGGTATGGGGAACACCAGGGTGGAAGACTTGTCGCCCGCCACCTGCGCCAGGGTTTCCAGGTAACGCAACTGCATGGCGGATGGTTCCCGCGCCAGGGTGTTGGCCGCGTCGGCCAGCGCCTGCGCCGCCTGCCGCTCGCCTTCGGCGTGGATGACCTTGGCCCGGCGATCGCGTTCGGCCTCGGCCTGGCGCGCCATGGCGCGCACCATGGTCTCGTTCAGGCCGATGTCCTTGATCTCGACGTTGGTGACCTTGATGCCCCAGCCATCGGTCTGTGCGTCCAGGATGGTCTGGATGTCCAGGTTCAGTTTTTCGCGCTCGGACAGCATTTCATCCAGTTCGTGCTTGCCCAGCACCGCCCGCAGCGTCGTCTGCGCCAGCTGGCTGGTGGCTTCCAGGTAGCGTTCGACCTGGATGATGGCCTTGTCCGGGTCCACCACCCGGAAATACAGCACGGCATTCACCTGCACCGAGACGTTGTCGCGGGAAATCACGTCCTGGGGAGGAATGTCCAGCGTCACCACGCGCATGTCCACGCGCACCGCCTGCTGCAGGAAAGGGATCACGATGATCAGGCCCGGCCCCTTGGTGCTTGTATAGCGGCCGAGCGTGAAGATGACTGCCCGTTCGTATTCGCGCAGGACGCGAAACAGCTTGAACAGCACGAACACCAGGAAAACGAGTACCAGCAGGCCAATGCCCGAGTCCAGTTCCAGGAACATCATGAGGGTTCTCCCAGTGAGTCATCCCCTTCGGGGACGGGTTCGACTTCCAGCATCAGGCCATGTTCTGCCCGGACCCGCACGGCCTGGCCGGGCCGCAGCGGCGTGCCTGCATGGACCTGCCAGATTTCACCACGCACCAGGGCGCGTGCCCGGCCCCGGTCATCGGAGGCCTGGGTGATTTCACCGATCATGCCGGGCAGCTCTTCGTTGCCGCCCCTGACCCGCCGGCGATGTGCCTGGATGGCGATGATCGCGGCCAGCAGCAGGATCAGTCCGAGCAGCGACAGTGCCCAGACCGACTGCGAACCGAAGTAGACCAGCAGCATTTCCTTCCCCGGGAAGATTGCGGATCACGGGCCCGGATGGCCCGCATGCGGCCGGCGCGGTGCGCCGGGAATTCATTCAGGCAAGGCGATGGCGCCTTGCGTAGTCGTTCATCGCATCCGCCAGGATCAGGGCGTGGTTGTGTTCTGGATCCTTGGCGCCGAACACCAGGGTGATGCGGCGGCCTTCCGCCGCCGCAAACACCGTGCCCATGCGGGCCTGGGCCTGTTCGTCCTGCAATTCCGCGGCATAGTCGCGGCGAAAGCCGTCCCAGTGCTCGGGCTTGTGGCCGAACCACGTGCGCAGCGCCGGGCTGGGCGCCAGATCCTTGCACCAGAGATCGTACTGGAAGGCTGCCTTGGACAGGCCGCGCGGCCAGAGCCGGTCGATGAATACGCGCAAACCGTCGGTGTCTTCGGGTTCTTCGTATGCGCGCTTGATCTGTACGGGTGATTTCATGGTGCAGGCGGCTCGGATTCAGTCGGCACGGGGCAGTCCGCAGGGGCAGCCCCGTGCCCGGCCTCATGCCTTGCTGGGGTGGGTCATTTCCAGGGGGACGATCCACTCATCGTACTGCGCATCGGTCAGAAAGCCCAGTGCCAGCGCGGCCTCGCGCAGGGTGCTGTGCTCTTTGTGGGCTTTCTTGGCGATCGCGGCAGCCTTGTCGTAACCGATATGCCGGTTCAGGGCGGTGACCAGCATCAGGTTCTTCTGCAGGTTTTCCTCGATGCGCGGCAGGTTGGGCTCGATGCCCACTGCGCAGTGCTCGTCGAAGGACAGGCAGGCATCGGCCAGCAGGCCGATGCTTTCCAGGACGTTGTGCACCATGACCGGCTTGTAGACGTTCAGCTGGAAATTGCCCTGGGATCCGGCAAAGGCCACGGCGGCGTCGTTGCCGTAGACCTGGGCGCACACCATGGTCATGGCTTCGCACTGGGTGGGGTTGACCTTGCCCGGCATGATGGACGAACCCGGCTCGTTTTCGGGGATCAGCAGTTCGCCGATGCCGCAGCGCGGGCCGCTGGCCAGCCAGCGCACGTCGTTGGCCATCTTCATCAGCGCGCCGGCCAGCGTGCGCAGCGCCGCCGACAGATTCACCAGCGCGTCGTGGGCGGACAAGGCGAAGAATTTGTTTTCGGCGCTGCGGAACGGCAGGCCGGTGATGTCGGCGATGCGGGCGGCTGCCAGTTCACCGAAGCGCGGATGGGCATTCAGGCCCGTGCCCACGGCTGTGCCGCCGATCGCCAGGTCGTAGATGCCCGGCAGCGCCGCCTGCACGGCATCCAGCGCGAAGTCGATCTGCGCGACCCAGGCGCTGACTTCCTGGCCCAGCGTGATCGGCGTCGCATCCTGCAGGTGGGTGCGCCCGGTCTTGACGATGTTCTGGAAGGCCTTGGCCTTGGCATCCAGCGTGGCGCGCAGGCGCCCGACGGACGGGAAGAAATGGCGCGACAGTTCCTCGGCCACCGCAATGTGCATCGCGGTGGGGAAGGTGTCGTTGGACGACTGGCCGCGGTTGACGTGGTCATTCGGGTGCACCGGGGCCTTGGAACCCACCTGCCCGCCGGCCAGTTCGATGGCCCGGTTGGAAATGACTTCATTGGCATTCATGTTCGACTGGGTGCCCGAACCGGTCTGGAACACCACCAGCGGGAATTCGCCGTCGAGCTTGCCTTCGATCACTTCGTCGGCGGCGCGCACGATCAGGTTGCCGATATCCGCGGGCAGTTCGCCGAGTTCGGCGTTGGCCTGAGCGGCGGCTTTCTTCAGCACGCCCAGTGCGCGGATCACCGGAGGCTGCCAGCGGAACCGGGCCACGCCGATCGGGAAATTCTGGATGGAACGCTGCGTCTGCGCGCCCCAGTAATGTGCGGCAGGCACCTCGATGGCGCCCATGGAATCGGTTTCGGTCCGGGTTTCGGCCATGATGTCAAACTCCTGGAAATGAGGATGAGGGAAAAGGAGGGTGTACGGGTGCGGCGGAGATCAAAAAACGCCCTCCACGCCGCGCGGCCCATGGCCGCCGGCCGCCTGGGCTGCGGGGGTGTCTTCTGCCCCGGCGCGGCCCGGCTGCGAAAGGAATCGGCCCGACCAGGCGCGCGCCACGTCGAGCATGCGATTGGCGAAGCCCCATTCATTGTCGAACCAGATCAGCAGATTGGCGAAACGGCCCTGGTTGACCCGGGTCTGGCCCAAGTCGACGACGACCGAATGCGGATCGTGGTTGAAGTCCACCGAAGCATGGGGCTGACCTGTGCAGGCGATCAGGTCCGGGCGGAGCCGGGCGGCTTCGATGAAGAGTTCGTTCAAGGCTTCCGGACTCGTGTCGCAGCGCAGGTTCACGGCCAGGTCGATTGCCGAGACATTCAGGATGGGTACCCGAACGGCCTTGGCCTGGATGCGTCCGGCCAGGCCGGGAAGCATGCGCTCGATGCCCTGGGCCAGGCCCGTGGCCACCGGTACGATGGACTGCATGGCCGAACGCGTGCGGCGCAGGTCGGCATGATGGTAGCCATCGATCATGGGCTGGTCGTTCATCACCGAATGCAGCGTCGTGAGAAAAGCGCCGTCCACGCCCAGCCGGCGCTCCAGCAGGTCCAGGACGGGTACTGCGGCGTTGGTCGTGCACGAAGCCGCGGACACGATCCGCTGATCGGCCTTCAGATCATCGTCGTTGATGCCGTGGACGATGGTGCAATCCACATCGGAAGCACTCTTGCCGGGATGCGAGACCAGCACCCGCGGGCAGCCCGCGTCCAGGAAACCCTGCAGGTGCTCACGCGTGGAAAAGACGCCGGAGCATTCCAGCAGCAGGTCGAATTCGAGCGTGCGCCAGGGGCCGTCAGCCGGTTCGCGGACATGGAATACGGGAATCGCGCTTCCATCGATTTCCAGGCCGTCGTCGATCACCCGGACCTCGCCGGGAAAGATGCCGTGGGTCGAGTCGAAACGGGTCAGGTAGGCCATCGATTCGAGATCCGCCGGCTCATTGATGGCCACCACGCTCAGGTTGCGGCGATACGGGGATTCGGCCAGGGCGCGCAGCACGCACCGGCCGATGCGCCCGTACCCGTTGATGGCGACGCGCAAGGGACGTGACATGGCGGCTTCCGGGCGGTCGGCAGGCATGGCGGGCTTCCGGGGATCAGCGCGCGGCACGATAGCCGGCGACGACGTTGCGGGGATCGTCTCGCAGGAACGCTTCGATGTTGTCGCGCACCTGGCGGATCATCGTCCGGATGGCTGCCTCGCTGGACCAGGCCATGTGCGGGGTCAGGATGAAATTCGGAAGGTCCAGCAGCCGCATGAGGGGATGGTCCGGCGCGGGAGGCTCCTGGGACGAGACGTCGAACCCGGCGCCGCTGATCTGGCCGCTGCGCAGCGCGTGCTCCAGCGCGTATTCATCCACCAGCCCGCCGCGCGCGGTGTTGATGAGCAGCGGCTTGCGTTCCATGAGGGCGAATTCGGACGAGCCGATCATGCCGCGGGTCTGGGCATTGAGCGGGCAATGCAGGCTGATCACGTCGCTGGTGCGCAGCACGTGGTTGAAATCGGTGTAGTCCTGCACGGGCCCGTCGGCATCCCGCCGCGCGGCGAACTGGACTTTCATGTCGAAGGCGCGGGCGATTTCGGCCACCGCTTCGCCCAGGGCGCCACGGCCGATGATGCCCAGGGTCGATCCGGCCAGGTCGCGCACGGGGAAGTCGAAATAGCAGAACTGACCGCTTTCCTGCCAGCGGCCGTCGCGCACCGACTGGCGATAGGCCAGCAGGTTGCGCCGCAAGGCCAGCATCAGGGCGAACGTATGCTCGGGCACGGCATGCACGGCGTAGTCGCGCACATTGGAAACGATGATGCCCCGCCGGTCGCAGGCATCCAGGTCGATGTTGTCGGTGCCTGTGGCGGTGACCGCGATCATGCGCAGGCGGTCCGCCTGGGCGATCGCGTCGGCGGCCAGCACGACTTTGTTCACGATCACGATGTCGGCGTCCCGGATGCGCTCGACGACCTGTTCGGGAGCCGTGCGGGGATACGCCACCAATTCGTGCGGCACCTGCGGGCCGGCGAAATCCTCTGTGGCCGGCAGGGAATCCCGATCCAGAAAAACGATGCGCAGGGTGTCCATGAAACAGGCCTCAACGAAAGACAGCGTCAACCCGGTAGTCTACCCCATGACTGCCGCCGCCGCGGTGGTATAACACTGGCCGAACCCTTCTTTCACTTCGCACGCATCATGAAACTCTACTATTTTCCCGGCGCCTGCTCGCTGGCCGCCCATATCGTTCTCGAATGGATCGGCAAACCCTATGAAACCATTCGCCTGACGCGGGAGCAGACCAAGGAAGCCGACTACCTGGCCCTGAACCCCCTGGGCGCCGTTCCGACCCTGGTGGATGGCGATTTCGTTCTGACGCAGAGCGCCGCCATCCTGGACTACCTGGCCGAACTCAACCCCGAGGCCAGGCTGCAGGGCGACACCCCGCGCGAACGCGCGGAGACCCGTCGCTGGCTGGGCCTGTGCAATTCCGACCTGCACAAGACCTTTTCCCTGGTCTTCGTGCCCACCTTCTACAGTGGCGGCGACGAGGCCCTGGGCAAGACCGTGGCCGACAAGGCAACCGAAAAACTGCAGGGCTTGTTCGCCATCGTCAACGATCGTCTGCGAGGCCGCGACTGGCTGACCGGCCGGCGCTCGATCGCCGACGCTTATCTGTTCGTGCTGTTGAAGTGGGCGGATGCGAAACAGGTTTCGCTGACGGGCCTGGATGAGCTGCGCGCATTCCAGGCCCGCATGCGGGCCGACGCCGGCGTGCGGGTCGCCCTGAAGGCACAGGGACTGGCCTGACGCGGCGCCCTGCCCCAACCGGCTGTCCGGCGTGCTGTCGTTCGCCTTTCGAGGCGACGCGCAGGCCGGCTCAGGCGCCGAGGTACGCCTTGCGGACCTCGTCGTTGCTCAGGAGATTGGCGCCGGTATCGGCCAGCACGACCTTGCCGGTTTCCAGCACGTAGCCGCGGTCGGCCACCTGCAGGGCCTTGTTGGCGTTCTGTTCGACCAGGAACACCGTCACGCCTTCCTCGCGGATGGTGCGGATGATGTCGAAGATCTGCGCGATGATCAGCGGCGCCAGTCCCAGGGTGGGCTCGTCGAGCAGCAACAGCTTGGGCCGCGTCATCAACGCCCGGCCGATGGCGAGCATCTGCTGCTCGCCGCCGGACATGGTGCCGGCCCGCTGGCCCGCCCGTTCGCGCAGGCGCGGAAACAGGTCGAAGACGTGTTCCATGCTTTCTTCGGTCTGGACACGGTCCAGGAAGAACGCCCCCATGTTCAGGTTTTCCGTCACCGTCAGGTCGGGAAACACACGCCGGCCTTCCGGCGAGATGGCGATCCCGCGCTGCATGATGGCGTGCGTCGCTTCCTGGGTGATGTTTTCTCCCAGGAAAGAGATCTTGCCCGACCGGGCGCGCGGGTTGCCGCACACCGACATGAGCAAGGTGGTCTTGCCGGCGCCGTTGGCACCGATCAGGGTGACGATTTCCCCCTGATTGACTTCCACGGATACATCGTTCAGGGCCTGGATGGCCCCGTAGAACGTGCTGACATTTTCAAGCTTGAGCACGGTCATTCCCCCAGATAGGCTTTGATGACGCGGGGATCCGCGCGGACTTCGTCGGGCAGGCCGGTCGTGATGGGCTTGCCGTGCTCCATGACCAGAATCCGGTCGGACACGCCCATCACCAGGCTCATGTCGTGCTCGATCAGCAGCACGGCCACGCCGAATTCGCGCCGCAGCTGGTCGATCAGCGATTGCAGGTCGCGCTTTTCCTGGGGATTCAGGCCGGCGGCCGGCTCGTCGAGCATCAGCAGGCGCGGCTGGGTGATCATGCAGCGGGCGATTTCCAGGCGCCTCTGGTGGCCGTAGGCCAGGTTGCCGGCCTCGCGGTTGGCGTATTCGCGGATGCCCATGAAATCCAGCCACTGCACCGCGCGCTTCTTGGCCTCGGTTTCGGAATGCCGGAAGGACGGCAGCTTGAGCAGGCCCTGCAGCAGGCCGGTTTCCATCAGGGTGTGCTGTGCAACCATCAGGTTTTCCAGCACGGTCAGGTTCTTGAACAGGCGCACGTTCTGGAACGTGCGCACCAGGCCGTGGCGGGCGACCTTGTGACTGGGCATGCCGGTGATGGCTTTGCCGTCCATGAGGATTTCGCCCGTGGTGGGCTTGTAGAAGCCGCCCACGCAGTTGAAGACGGTGGTCTTGCCGGCCCCGTTGGGCCCGATGATGGCGAAGACCTCGTCGCGGCGTACGTCGAATTCGACCTGGTCGACGGCCAGCAGGCCGCCGAACCGCATGGTCAGTCCGCTGACCTTCAGCAATGTTTCACTCATGATTCCAATTCCACTTGCGGACGTTTCACCGGCAGCAGGCCCTGCGGGCGCCAGACCATCATGACGACCATGACCAGGCCGAAGATCAGCATGCGGTATTCGGCGAATTCGCGGGCGATCTCGGGGATGACGGTCAGCAGCACGGCGGCCAGGATGACGCCCAGCTGGGAGCCCATGCCGCCCAGCACGACGATGGCCAGGATCAGCGCCGATTCGATGAAGGTGAAGGATTCCGGATTCACCAGGCCCTGGCGCGCAGCGAAGAACGCGCCGCCGAAGCCGGCGAACATGGCGCCCATGGTGAAGGCCGAGAGCTTGATGTTGCGCGGGTTCAGGCCCAGGGACCGGCAGGCGATCTCGTCCTCGCGCAGGGCTTCCCAGGCGCGGCCGATCGGCATGCGGATCAGGCGGCTGGTGAAGTACAGGGTGAACAGCACCAGCACCAGTGCCATCAGGTACAGATAGATGACCACGTCCTGGCTGTTGAAGGACCAGCCCATCAGCTCATGGAAGGTCGGCGTACCGTCCATCGAACGGCGCACCATCTGGTAGCCGAAGAAGGACGGCTTGGGAATGCCCGAAATGCCATCAGGACCGCCGGTGAACTCGTTCAGGTTGATCAGCAGCAGGCGGATGATCTCGCCGAAGCCCAGCGTCACGATCGCCAGGTAGTCGCCGCGCAGCCGCAACACCGGGAAACCCAGGATGAAGCCGAAGAAGGCCGACACCAGGCCGGCGAGCGGCAGCGCTTCCCAGAAGCCCCAGCCTGCCCAGTGGTACAGCAGGGCGTAGGTATAGGCGCCCGTGGCATAGAAGCCGACGAAACCCAGGTCGAGCAGGCCGGCGAAGCCCACGACGATGTTCAGCCCCAGGCCCAGCATGACGTAGATCAGCACCAGTGTGGCGATGTCCACCTGGGCGCGCCCCGTGAAGAACGGCCAGGCCAGGGCGAACAGGACCAGCACCATGATGGCCCGGTGGCGGAGCTTGTCGCTGATGGCGGGAATGCGGAACCGCGAGGGCGCCGCCACCTTGCCCGCCCGGCGCTGGCGCAGCCAGGCGTTCACGAGCTGGATCACGAAGACGGCCAGCATGCCGCCCAGGATCATCTTCCATTCGGGCTGCAGATAGGTTTCCTGGCCCCTGCGCAGGATCTGCAGGCCGTACACGGGGGCAATGATCACCCCCGCCAGCAGCGAGGCAATCGCTGCATTCTTGAGATTCTGATTCATTTAGACTTTTTCCACCTCGGGTTTGCCCAACAGCCCCGTGGGACGGAACAGCAGGATGAAGACCAGCAGCAGGAAGGCGACGATGTCCTTGTACTGCGAAGAGATGAAGGCCGCGGCGAAGGTCTCGGCCAGGCCCAGCAGCACACCGCCCAGCATCGCGCCGGGAATGCTGCCGATGCCGCCCAGCACGGCTGCGGTAAAGGCCTTGATGCCGGCGATGAAGCCGATGAACGGATTCAGCTTGCCGATGGCCAGGGCGATCAGCACCCCGCCGACGGCGGCCAGCATGGCACCGATCATGAAGGTGATGGAAATGATCCGCCCGGTATCGATGCCCAGCAGGTTGGCCATGCGCAGGTCCTGGGAGCAGGCCCGCGAAGCCTGACCGGTGCGGGAATACTTGATGAACAACGTCAGGCCGATCATCATCAGGACGGTGACCACGATGATGAGGATGCGGGAATACGGCGCAGTGACGCTGAAGTCGCTGCCCCCCACCGTGAAGTTGAACGACCCGGTGATCAGCGCCGGCACGGCCATGTCGCGGGCGCCCTGCCCCGTGGCCACCCAGTTCTGCAGGAAGATCGACATCCCGATGGCGGAAATGAGCGGCACCAGGCGCGGGCTGTTGCGCAGCGGCGCATATGCGATCTTCTCGACGGCAAAGCCGTAGACCGCCGTCACCAGCACAGCCATGATCAGCATGACCAGCACCATCAGGGGCAGCGGCAGGCCGCTGCCCACGCCGATGGCCGAAAGCGTGACCAGGCCCACGTAGGCGCCGATCATGTAGATCTCGCCGTGGGCGAAGTTGATCATGCCAATGATGCCGTAGACCATGGTGTAGCCGATGGCGATCAAGGCATAAATGGCGCCCAGCGACAAGCCGTTGAACAGCTGTTGCGTCAATAGAGGTAGCAGGTCGGACATGATGTCGGGGGAGTGAGACGAAAAGACGGCCGGGCGGCAGGCGCCCGGAAAGAACCGCACCGGCGGCCCCGGCGCGAACCGGGGCCGTCCGAGCCCGTCAGGGCTGGATCTGGGTCAGGTTGCCGTTGGCATCCCAGCGGAAGACCGCAAATTCGAAGTGCTTGAGGTCGCCCTTGGCATCATAGTCGACCTTGCCGATGGCGGTATCGAAGCTGTGTGCGTGCATGTAGTCGGCGACCTTGGACGGGTCGGTGCCGACGGCGTTGATGCTGTCGGCCAGCACCTGGACCGCCGCATAGGCCGTCATGGTGAAGGCGCCGTCCGGGCTGCGCTGGTATTTCTTGAAGTGCTCGAGGACCTGCTCGTTGCCCTTGCGCTTGGTGAAGTCGGCGGGCAGCGTCACCAGCAGCTTGTCCACGGCCGGGCCGGCGATGGCGGCCAGATCCTTGTTGGCCACGCCTTCGGGGCCCATGAACTGGGTTTCCAGGCCTTGCTCGCGCGCCTGGCGCAGCAGCAGGCCCAGTTCGGGGTGGTAGCCGCCGAAATAGATCAGGTCGGGGCCCAGGGCCTTCAGTTTCGAGATCACGGCGGAATAGTCGCTGTCGCCGACATTGATGCCCTCGAACATGGCGATGTTCACGCCGTCCTTTTCAAGGGATTTCTGGACCTGGGTGGCCACGCCCGAGCCGTAGGTCTGCTTGTCGTGCAGGATGGCGACCTTTTTCGGCTTGAGCTGCTTGGCAATGTATTCGGCGGCGAAGGGGCCTTGCTGGTCGTCGCGGCCGATGGTGCGGAAGAAGAAGTGCGGCTTGATCGTATCGGTGACCAGCGGAGACGTGGCGCCCGGGGTGATGGCGACGATGCCTTCCTGTTCGTAGACGTTGACCGCGGGAACGGTGGTGCCGGAGCAGGCATGGGCCACGGCGAACTTGGCGCCGGAGTTCACCACGCGGTTGGCGGCCGGCACGGCCTGCTTGGGTTCGCAGCCGTCGTCGATCAGCAGGGGCTCGATCTTCATGCCCTTGATGCCGCCGGCTTCGTTGAGCGCATCGATCGCCGTCAGGGCGCCCGCCTGGATCTGATCGCCGTACTGGGTATTGGGGCCGGTCATCGGCTGAGGAATGCCGATCTTCAGGGTGTCGGCGTGGGCGCCGGCAGCCAGAGCCAGTGCCCCGAACGCGAGAATGCAGGGGGTAATGCGCAGTTTGAACTTCATTCGATAGTCTCCGGTAGAGGCGCCGCTGGCCGTTACAACGTCCCGGTCGGGGTTGAAGCCAGGGGCGCCAAGCCTTGGTTTTTTGCTTCCGCCCTGAGCGGCAGGCGTATTCTGACGACTCACCCTGGGGGTGTCACTACGGTTAATCCCTTAGGTCAGGACACGACTTGATATGCCCCGAGCCATATGGGGACGGATCAGTTGGAAAATTCCCGTGCCAGTTCGCCGGCCCTGCGTGCGGCGGCCGCAACCGCCTGGCGCATGATGTCGGGCAGGCCACGTTCCTGGAAGACCGCCAGGGCCGCAGCCGTGGTGCCGCCCTTTGAGGTGACCCGTTCACGCAGGACGGCGGGCGAATCCGGCGACAGCGATGCCAGCTGGGTCGCGCCATGGAAAGTGCCCAGCGCCAATTGGCGCGCCTGCTCGGGCGTCAGGCCCTGCTCGACACCGGCCTCGATCAGGGCTTCGAGGAACAGGAAGACGTAGGCCGGGCCGCTGCCCGAGACCGCCGTGACGGCGTCGATGGCGGCATCGTCCCGCACCCAGATGACCTGGCCGACAGCGCCCAGCAGTTCCTCGGCCAGGGCGCGATCGGTTTCGTCCACGCCGCCGAGGGACGCCATGCCGGTCATGCCGCTGGCGATCAGCGCGGGGGTGTTGGGCATGCAGCGTACGATGCGCTCATAGGGCTGCTCGCCGGTGCCCAGCCAGCGCGAGATCGCTTCGCCCGGAATGCCGGCGGCAATGCTGATGACCAACGTGTCGGGGCGCAGCCAGGGACGGCACTGGCGCACGACTTCGGCCATGACCTGGGGCTTGACGGCGAAGAACCAGACGCGGCATCCGGACAGTCGGGCATCGGGCGCCTCAGCCGTGGTGGTGCCCAGTGCGTTCCAGCGCTCGCGGGTGGCCGCATTGGGGTCGATCACGTGCACGTCGGCCGCCGCGCAGCGCCGGCCGATCAGGCCGCTGGCCAGGGCGGTGGCCATATTGCCGCCGCCGATGAGGGCGAGAGAAAGTTCTTGTTTCATGATCGGCATTGTACGGACAAGCGCCGCCGCGTAGAAGGCCCGCCGAGCAAGAAAAATGCGTGCAAAACCAGGAAATCAGGGATTGCCAAAGCTGTCATCAGGCCATCACAATGGCTTCCTATAATCCCCTCCGCCCCTACCCAGGCGGGATCGGGGGCACAACCACAGGAGACCCACCATGGCATTTTCCTTGTTCCGCGCGACCGCCCTGGCCGCCCTGCTGACCAGCGCAGGCACGGCCCAGGCCGCCACCGACGTCACGTTCTGGCACTCGATGGAAGGCCCTCTCGGCGAGCGAGTCGCCAAGCTCGCGCAGGATTTCAACGCCAGCCAGTCCGACTACGTCGTGCATGCCGTCTACAAGGGCAATTACGGCGAATCCATGAATGCCGGGATCGCCGCCTTCAGGGCGGGCAACGCGCCCGACATCCTGCAGGTCTTCGAGGTCGGCACCGCCACCATGATGTACGCCAAGGGCGCCATCAAGCCCGTCCAGGCGCTGTCCGAAACCGTCGGCGATCCCATCGATCCGTCCGCATTCCTGGGTGCGGTGGCCGGCTATTATTCGGCCCCCGACGGCAAGCTGGTCTCCATGCCCTTCAACAGCTCCACGCCGGTGCTGTACTACAACAAGGATGCCTTCAAGAAGGCCGGGCTGGACCCCGAAGCCCCGCCCAAGACCTGGCCCGAAGTGGCCGAGGCCGCCAAGAAACTGCGTGCCGCCGGCATGGAATGCGGCTATTCGTCGGCCTGGCCGTCCTGGGTCCTGCTGGAAAATTTCGCCGCCTGGCACAACGTACCCTATGCCAGCAAGGACAACGGCTTCGGCGGCCTGGATGCACGCCTGCAGCTCGACAGTCCCCTGTTCCGCAAGCACCTGGGCTTCCTGGCCGACATGGCCAAGGCCGGCACCTTCACCTACGGCGGGCGCGGCGACGCAGGCAATGCCCTGTTCACCTCGGGCAAGTGCGGCATGTACACCGGCTCCAGCGGGATGCGCGCGTCCATCATCAAGACGGGCGGCTTCGCCTTCGGCACCAGCACCCTGCCCTATTACCCCGATGTCCAGGGCGCACCGCAGAACTCCATCATCGGCGGCGCATCGCTGTGGGTGTTCTCGGGCAAGTCCGAAGCCACCTACAAAGGCGTGATCAAGTTCTTCAAGTTCCTGTCCAATCCCGAGCAGGCCGCTGCCTGGCACCAGGGCACCGGCTACGTCCCCGTCACCAAGGCCGGTTACCAGGCCACCAAGGAATCCGGCTTCTATGAAAAGAATCCGGGTACGGAAATCGCGGTCAAGCAGCTCGATGCCAACACCACCGCCAATTCGCGGGGCATCCGGCTGGGCTACCTGCCGCAGATCCGCGACATCGAGGACAGCACCATGGAACAGATCTTCGCCGGCAAGACGAGCCCTGAAGACGGCCTGAAGAAGATGAGCACCGAGGGCAACGCCCTGCTCGAGCGCTTCGAGAAGAGCGTCCAGTAGGTCGATGGAGAAACGCGTCGTCTTCCGCCACCGCAGCCTGCCCTGGCTGCTGCTGGCGCCGCAGCTGGCGATCACCCTGGTGTTCTTTTTCTGGCCCGCAGGTCAGGCCCTGTGGCAGTCCTTTCGTCTCGAGGACCCCTTCGGCCTGTCCTCGCGGTTTGCGGGCCTGGACAACTTCGCCGACCTGTTCGCCAACGCGGATTACCTGGGCTCGTTCCGCACCACGCTCTGGTTTTCTGCGCTGGTGGCCTTCGGGGGGCTGGCCATTTCGCTGCTGCTGGCCGTCATGGCCGATCGGGTGGTGCGCGGTGCGGGAATCTACAAGACCCTGCTGATCTGGCCCTACGCGGTCGCGGCCGCGGTTGCCGGGGTGCTGTGGCTGTTCCTGTTCTCGCCCTCGATCGGCATCCTGGCCGTCTACATGGCCCAGCTCGGCTTCGACTGGAACCCCCGCCTGGACGGCAACGATGCCATGGCGCTGGTCGTCTTCGCATCGATCTGGAAGCAGGTGTCCTACAACTTCCTGTTCTTCCTGGCCGGCCTGCAATCCATTCCCCGCTCGCTCATCGAGGCCGCGGCCATCGACGGCGCGGGCCCCGTCCGGCGCTTCGCCACCATCGTCTTCCCGCTGCTGTCGCCCACGACCTTCTTCCTGCTGGTGATCAACTTCATCTACGCCTTCTTCGACACCTTCGCGGTGATCGACGTGGTCACACAGGGCGGGCCGGGGCACGCCACCGACATCCTGGTCTACAAGGTCTACAACGCCGGCTTCAAGGGCCTGGACCTGGGGTCGTCGGCCGCCCAGTCGGTGATCCTGATGCTGATCGTCATCGGCCTGACTGCCCTGCAGTTCCGCTACGTCGACCGCAAGGTGAACTACTGATGCAAGCCGCACTTTTCCCTTCCGGAGCCGCCCGTGGTTGAACGCCGCCCGCTGCTGGACATCGTCTCTCACCTCACGCTGATCCTGGGCGTCGCGGTGATCGCCTTTCCGCTGTACGTGGCGTTCACCGCTTCCACCCAGACGGCCCAGGAAGTGGCCCGCGCGCCGATGTCCCTGATTCCAGGCGCCCATTTCCTGGACAACTACTGGACCGTGCTGAAGGGCGGTGCGGTCAACACGCCCCCCGTGGGACGCATGCTGTGGATCAGCACCTTCATGGCACTGGCGATCGCCATCGGCAAGATCGCCATTTCCATGCTGTCGGCCTTCGCCGTGGTCTATTTCCGCTTTCCCCTGCGCATGCTGTGCTTCTGGATGATCTTCGTCACCCTGATGCTGCCGGTGGAAGTCCGCATCGCCCCCACCTACGCGGTGGTGTCCGGCCTGGGCATGCTCAACAGCTATGCCGGCCTGACCCTGCCGCTGATCGCTTCGGCCACGGCCACCTTCCTGTTCCGCCAGTTCTTCCTGACCGTGCCCGACGAACTGGTCGAGGCCGCGCGCATCGACGGCGCAGGCCCCATGCGTTTCTTCAAGGACATCCTGCTGCCGCTGTCGCGCACAAGCATCGCCGCCCTGTTCGTGATCCAGTTCATCTACGGCTGGAATCAATATCTCTGGCCGCTGATCATCACCACGCACGAAGACATGTACCCGGTGGTGGTCGGCATCCGCCGCATGATCGCCGGCGGCGACAGCGTGACCGAATGGAACCTGGTCATGGCCACCGCCATGCTGGCCATGCTGCCGCCCGCGGCCGTCGTCATCCTGATGCAGAAATGGTTCGTGAAGGGCCTGGTCGACTCGGAAAAATAAGGACACCGCATCCTCATGGCAACACTCAGTTTTCGCAATGTGCGCAAAACCTACCCCGGTGGCGTGGCCGTCATCCACGGCATCGACATGGAAGTGCAGGACGGCGAATTCGTCGTGATCGTCGGGCCTTCGGGCTGCGGCAAATCGACCCTGATGCGCATGGTGGCGGGCCTGGAATCCATCACCGCGGGCGAGATCGCCATCGGCGGCCGGGTGGTCAACGACCTTGAGCCCGCCGAGCGCGACATCGCCATGGTGTTCCAGAACTATGCGCTCTATCCCCACATGAGCGTATTCGACAACATGGCCTACGGCCTGAAGATCCGCCGTCTGGGGCGCGACGAAATCCGCCGGCGCGTCCAGGACGCAGCCCGCATCCTGGAACTGGACCAGTTGCTGGAACGGCGGCCGCGCCAGTTGTCCGGGGGACAGCGCCAGCGCGTCGCCATGGGCCGCGCCATCGTGCGCGAACCGGCCGTATTCCTGTTCGATGAGCCCCTGTCCAACCTGGACGCCAAACTGCGTGTGCAGATGCGCCTGGAAATCCAGAAACTGCACCAGCGCCTGGGCACCACCAGCCTGTATGTCACCCATGACCAGGTCGAGGCCATGACGCTGGCCCACCGCATGGTCGTCATGAACAAGGGCGTGCCCGAACAGATCGGCACGCCCTCCGAAGTCTTCGAGCGCCCGGCCACCGTTTTCGTGGCCGGGTTCATCGGGTCGCCGCCCATGAATCTGCTGCAGGTAGCCGTGGACGCCCAGGGCCGCGCCGCGGGTCCGGACGGCTCTGCCCTGCCCCTGGCGGCGCCCACGGGTGCCGCGTCATCACTGATCCTGGGGCTGCGCCCCGAACACCTGCGGCTCGGCGTACCGGGCCTGCGCGTCAGGATCGAAATGATCGAGATCCTCGGGTCCGAGCAATTGATTCACGCCCGTTGGGGCGAACAGCCGCTGGTGCTGCGCTGTGCCGTGGCCGAAACTCGCGAACGCACCTTGTCCATCGGCGACGAGATCGTTGTTGGGCTGGACGGCGAGCACCCGGCCCACTGGTTCGACGCAGCCACCGGAAAGCGCATCCAGGACTGACCTGCGGCAAGGTCGACCAGGATGAAAAAACGGCGCAGCCCGGAAGGGCTGCGCCGTTTTGCCGCGCCCGAAGCGCCGCGAGGCGCCCCGGGACAGAACCGGCTTACTTGAAGACGGACTTGGAGCCGTCGGCGTGCCAGGTGAAGACGTCGAACTTGAAGGACTTGAGGTCGCCCTGCTTGTTCCACGCGATGTCGCCGATCGGGGTCTTGACCGAATTGCTGTGCAGCCACGCAGCGACCTTGGCCGGGTCGTCCTTGCCTGCGCCCTTGATGCCGGCGGCGATGGCTTCGACGGCCGAGTAGGCGGTCAGCTGGAAGGCGCCGCCCGGATTGCGGTTCTTGTCCTTGAAGGCCTTGACCACGGACGCGTTGGCCGGATCGGTCGTGAAGTCGGCGGGCAGCGTGACCAGCATGCCTTCGACGGCCGGACCGGCGATGGCGTTGATGTCCGGATTGCCCACGCCTTCGGGGCCCATGAACTTGGCCTGCAGGCCTTGCTCGGCGCCCTGGCGCAGCAGCAGGCCCATTTCGGGGTGATAGCCGCCGTAGTAGACGAAGTCGGCACCCGAGGACTTGAGCTTGGTGATCACGGCGGAATAGTCGCTGTCGCCGGCGTTGATGCCTTCGAACAGGACGACCTTGATGCCGGCCTTTTCGAGATCGGCCTTGACAGCCGTGGCAATGCCCTGGCCGTACGATTGCTTGTCGTGGAGCACGGCCACGGCCTTGGGCTTGACCTTCTGGGCGATGAATTCCGCGGCGGCGGGACCTTGCTGGTCGTCGCGGCCGATGGTGCGGAAGATCATGTCGTAGTTCTTGCCGTCGGTCACCAGGGGCGAGGTGGCGGACGGGGAGATCATGACCACGCCTTCGTTGTTGTAGACGGGCGTTGCGGCGATCGTGGCACCGGAGCACACGTGGCCCACGACGTAGTGGATCTTTTCATTGACGACGCGGTTGGCCACGACCGGACCTTGCTTGGGCTCGCAACCGTCATCGATCACGACGGCTTCGAGCTTGTTGCCCAGCACGCCACCACCAGCATTGATGGTTTCGATTGCCGTGTCCACGCCTTCCTTGACCATGTCGCCGTACTGCGTCAATGCCCCGGTGAAGGGCCCCGCGATGGCGATGCGGATGGTATCGGCATGCGCCACGGAAGAAAGCATCATGCCGGCGGCCAGGCCCAGTGCGGCTGCCATCGGCGTAAAGCGTACGTTCATAAGACCTCCTGTGAAAGACCTTGAAAAGAATACACGAAACCCCCGTATAGCGGTCATTGCGCCGTACGGGGGTTTTCCCGATATCGTGTTGCGCACCGCGATGATTCAGTGCGCAGATATGAGGTCAGGCCAACAGGCTGCGCAACATCCAGGCATTCTTTTCGTGCACGTCCAGGCGCTGCGTGAGCAGGTCGGCCGTGGGCTGGTCGTTGACGGCGTCGGCGCACTGGAAGGCCTTGCGCGCCGTGCGGGCGACCGCCTCGTTGGCATCGACCAGCATGCGCAGCATTTCTTCGGCCGAAGGCACGGACGAGGGTTCGGCGATGGAGCTGAGGCGCGCGTATTCCGCATAGGTGCCGGGCGCATAATGCCCCAGGGCGCGGATGCGCTCGGCGATGGCGTCCAGCGCCTGCCAGGTTTCCGTGTACTGGGTCATGAACAACTGGTGCAGGGTGCTGAACATGGGGCCGGTCACGTTCCAGTGGAAGTTGTGGGTCATCAGGTACAGCGTGTACGTGTCGGCCAGCGTCTTGGACAATTCCGCCACGACGGCGGCACGGTCCTTGGCCGAAATGCCGATGTCGATCGGCAGGCCGCTGGACGGCGCGACAATGGATTTCTTCGAACCGGCTTTCTTGACTGCTTTGGCCATGGTGCACTCCTTCAAAAGATCAGTCACACGGCGCCAGAATAGCACGCGCATGGCGCATGAACATTGACCCTACGCAGTGGGAAGGGCCGGATTCAGTCCGCCTCGGCGGTCACCGGCGCAGTGTCCTGAAGCATGGTTGCGCCCGGCATGCCGCAATGGCGCACGGCCTGGATCAGGGCTTCGATGGCTGCCTGGCGCGGGAAGCTCTTGCGCCAGACCAGCACCACGCGGCGGTCTGGTACCGGCGGCTTGAACGGCACGAAGCGCAGCAGCCGGCTTTCGGCGCCCTGCATGCCCAGGGCGCTGGCGGGCAAGACCGTGATGCCGATTCCCGCGGCCACCATATGGCGGATGGTCTCCAGCGAAGAACCTTCGAAAGTGCGCTGGATGCCTTCGCTCGAGGCCGAGAAACGCGACAGTTCCGGACAGACTTCGAGTACCTGGTCGCGAAAGCAGTGGCCGGCGCCCAGCAACAGCATGGTTTCTTCCTTCAGGCGGCCGGAATCGATCTGCTTTTCTTGCGCCCAGGGGTGGTCGTGAGGCAAGGCGACATAGAACGGCTCGTCGTACAGGGCGCACTGCGCCAGGCTGCTGTCGGGCAGCGGCAAGGCGACGATGGCGCAGTCGATCTCGCCCTGGCGCAGCAGTTCCAGCAGCCGCGCGGTGTAGTTTTCCTGGAGCAGCAACGGCATCTGAGGCGTGCGGCGGATCTGTTCGGGCACCAGGTAGGGCAACAGGTACGGCCCCACGGTATAGATCACTCCGACACGCAGGGGGCCTTCCAGGGGATCATGCCCCTGGCGCGCGATCTCGCGCAGATTGGCGCCCTCTTCCAGGACTTTTTGCGCCTGCGCCACCACACGCAGCCCGATGGGCGTGATGCCGACCTCGGCGCCGCCGCGCTCGAACAGCACCACGCCCAGCTCTTCCTCGAGCTTGCGTATGGCCACCGACAACGTGGGCTGGCTCACGAAACAGGCTTCCGCGGCCCGGCCGAAATGGCGCTCCCGCGCCACGGCAACGATGTATTTGAGTTCGGTCAGAGTCATGGTGATGGTCCCCAGGTCGGGTCAACTGCGCAGATACTGGTCGGCGCCCGCCATCCAGCGTTGCCGGTGGGCTCGGGCGTGTTCGGGAAAATCGGCGGACAGCCGGGCGGCGGCCTCGCGGGCCTGCTCCAGCAGGTCTTCGTCGGACTCCAGGTCGGCGAAGCGCAGCAGGGCCTGGCCCGACTGCCGCAGGCCCAGGAGTTCGCCCGGGCCGCGCTGCGCCAGGTCGCGGCGCGCAATCTCGAAACCATCCGTGGTTTCGTACATGGCTCGCAGGCGTTCCCGCGCAACGGCCGACAGCGGCGGCTGGTACAGCAGGACGCAGGTTGCCTCGCCGCCGCCCCGCCCCACCCGGCCCCGCAGCTGGTGCAGCTGCGCCAGGCCGAAGCGCTCGGCATGTTCGATCACCATCAGGCCGGCGTTGGGCACGTCCACGCCGACCTCGATGACGGTGGTGGCGACCAGCAGGTCGATGTCTCCAGCGCGAAAGGCGTCCATGACCGCAGCCTTTTCCTGTGCCGGCAGGCGACCGTGCATCAGGCCCACGCGCAGGTCGGGCAGGGCCGCGCGCAGCAATTCATGCGTATCGACCGCCGTCTGCAGCTGCAGGGCCTCGCTTTCCTCGACCAGGGGGCAGACCCAGTAGGCCTGGCGTCCGGCGCGAACGACCTCGCCCACGCGGGCCAGGACCTCGTCGCGGCGGCGATCGTCGAACAGGCGCGTGCGCACTGGCACGCGGCCCGGCGGCAGTTCGTCCAGCACCGAAACGTCCATGTCGGCGAAAAAGGCCATCGCCAGAGTGCGCGGGATCGGCGTCGCGCTCATGCTGAGCTGATGAGGGCGATACTTGGCCTGGTCGCCCTTGCGGTTCAGGGCCAGGCGTTGTCCCACGCCGAAACGATGCTGCTCGTCGCTGATCACCAGGCCCAGCGACTCGAATTCCACCTTGTCCTGGATCAGGGCCTGGGTGCCGACCGCCAGCCGCGCCTCGCCTGACGCCATGGCCTGCAGGGCCCGGCGGCGCTCGGCGGCCGGCAGGCCGCCGGTCAGCCAGACGGCCGTCACCCCCAGCGGCTGCAACCATTCGGACAGCTTGCGCCAGAGCTGCTCGGCCAGGATTTCCGTCGGCGCCATCACGGCCACCTGGGCGCCGGCCTCGATTGCCTGGGCCGCCGCCAGGGCGGCCACCAGGGTCTTGCCGCTGCCCACGTCGCCCTGCAACAGGCGATGCATGGGGTGCGTGCGCGCCAGGTCTTCGCCGATCTGCGCCACGGCGCGCAGCTGGGCGCCGGTGGGTTCGAACGGCAACGCGGCCAGCAGGCGGCCCGTCAGACTGCCGTTTCCCCGAAGGCTGCGGGCTGCCTGGGCCCGCCGTGCCGCGCGCGCGTCGGCCAGGGCCAGCTGCTGGGCGAGCAGTTCGTCGAATTTGATGCGCCGCCACGCGGGATGCCGGTGCTCCGCCAGGAGTTCGAGAGAAATGTCCGGCCCCGGACGATGCAGCAGCCGCAGGGACGGTTCGAAATCGGCCAGCCCGTAGGCCTGGCGCACTTCGGCCGGCAGGGTGTCGCGCAGGTCGGCCTCGTCCAGGGCGCGGGCGATGGCCTTGCGCAGCGCGGCCTGCGGCAGGCCCTGGGTGGTGGGGTAGACCGGCGTCAGGGCATCGGGCAGAGGCGTGCCCGGCTCGGTAATCAGCGGGTGCACGATTTCCAGGCCGTGGAATCCCGCGCGGACCTCGCCGCGCGCCCGCACCCGCCGTCCGGCATGCAGGCGGGCCTGCTGGCCCGGATAGACGTGCAGCCAGCGCAGGCCCAGGCGGCCGGAATCGTCGGCCAGCGTGGCCTGCAGCGTCCGCCTGGGGCCGAAGCGGATTTCACTGTCCACGATCTCGCCTTCGAACAGAGCGTGTTCCCCGGGCCTGGCATCGCCGATCGGCGTGATGCGGGTTTCGTCTTCGTAGCGCAGCGGCAGGTGCGTGACGAAATCGGCCGGGGTATGCAGGCCCAGCCGCTCGAACAGGCGGGCCTGCGGGACGCCCGCCGTTTTTCGGACGCCGGACGCTGCCCGGCGCGGCTTTCCAGCCGGATTCACGGCGCGAGGTCGGCGGGCAGCGGAAGTCAGAGCGCCAGGATGGCCTCGACCTCGAACTGAGCGCCCTTGGGCAGGCTGGCGACCCCGATGGTCGAGCGTGCCGGATAGGGTTGGGGGATGATTTCCGCCATGATCGCGTTGGCGCTGGCGAACTTGCTGAGATCCGTCAGGAACAGGGTGAGCTTGACGATGTCGTTCAGCGTGCCGCCGGCCGCTTCGATGACGGCCTGCATGTTGGCAAAGGACTGGCGGACCTGGCCTTCGAAGTTTTCCGACACCAGCTCGCCCGTGCCGGGCTCCAGCCCGATCTGGCCCGACAGGAAGACCAGCTTGCCGGCCGGTGCGCTGACCGCCTGCGAATACGGGCCGACAGCGGCCGGTGCGGCATCGGTATGGATGATAGCCTTGCTCATGGTGGAGACTCGGTAGTAGGTTAAAAGACTATCAGAGTGTACCGACCAATAGCGAAAAATAAAAGCAGGCGCAGGCCGGCAATACTTATTTTTCGGCGAAGGCGCGCTCGAAGACGTAGTCGCCGAGTTCGCCCACCCCAGGCGAAGCCACGAAGCCGCGCGCGTCCAGCATGGCGCGAATGTCGGCCAGCATGGCCGGGCTGCCGCAGATCATGGCGCGATCCACGGCGGGATCCAGCGGCGGCAGGCCGATATCCTGGAACAGCTGGCCGGTTTCCACCAGAGTCGTCAGCCGCCCCTGGTGCTCGTAGGGTTCACGCGTGACCGTGGGGTAGTAGATCAACTTGTCGCGCACCATCTCGCCCAGGTATTCGTCCTGGGGCAGCTCTTGGCGGATGTAGTCCGAGTAGGCCAGCTCGCTGACGAAGCGCACGCCGTGCATCAGGATGACCTTTTCGAAGCGGTCGTAGACTTCGGGGTCCTTGATGATGCTGAGGAACGGCGCCAGCCCCGTGCCGGTGGCGAACAGGTACAGATGCCGCCCCGGGCGCAAGTCGTCGACCACCAGCGTGCCGACCGGCTTGCGGCTGACCAGCACGGCATCGCCCGGCTTCAGGTGCTGCAGGCGCGAAGTGAGCGGGCCGTTGGGAACCTTGATGCTGAAGAACTCCAGGTTGTCTTCATGGTTGGCGCTGGCGATGCTGTAGGCGCGCATCAGCGGCTTGCCCTCGACTTCCAGACCCAGCATCACGAAATGGCCGTTGTGAAAGCGCAGGCCGGGATCGCGGGTGGTCTTGAAAGAGAACAGCGTGTCGTTCCAGTGGCGGACGCTGAGGACTTGCTCGGAATTGAAAGCGGCCATGACGAAAGTCGGACTCCAGGATGCGGGAATGAAGGTGTATGAATAGATGGTAAGGCGATGGCCGGGAAACGCAAGACCAGGCCTTGTGCAGCGCGGAAATTTTCTTGATTTGGCGCAAGAACGTGCGCAAAACCCAGGTGAAAGCCTGCGGCCGGGGCGCATTTTAATACGTTCAGCTTGATTTAAGCTGAACGCAGTGCTAAATTTCATTCCGTTTTGAGAACTATTCTCATTTTCCATTCTTTCGTCTTCATTCCTCTATCCGAACCACTGCCATGTCGATCCGCCTTCGTGCCCTGCCCCTCGTCCGACGCCTGTCCATGCTGGCCGCTGCCCTGCCGCTGATGGCCGGCACCGCATGGGCGGCGGAGGTGAACCTGTACACCACCCGCGAGCCCAAGCTCGTCGAGCCGCTGCTCGAGGCCTTCACGCAGGATACCGGCGTCAAGGTCAACACGGTCTTCGTCAAGGACGGCCTGCTCGAGCGGGTACGCGCCGAGGGCGAACAATCGCCCGCCGACCTGCTGATGACGGTGGACATCGGCAATCTGCTGGACCTGGTGGACGGAGGCGTCACCCAGCCGGTCGACTCCGCCGCCCTGAAGGCCGCCATCCCCGCCAATCTGCGCGGGGACGATGATCAGTGGTTCACCCTGTCGCTGCGCGACCGGGTCGCCTACGTCGCCAAGGACCTGGACATCCAGACCTTCCACTACGAAGACCTGGCCGATCCGCGCTGGAAGGGCAAGGTCTGCATCCGTTCAGGCCAGCATCCCTACAATACCGCGCTCATCGCCGCCCTGATCGCCCATGACGGCGCCGAGGCCGCGGAACAATGGCTGCGCGGCGTGAAGGCCAACCTGGCCCGTCCCGCCACTGGCGGGGACCGCGACGTGGCACGCGACATCCTGGGCGGGATCTGCGACGTCGGCATCGCCAACGCCTACTATGCCGGCCACATGAAGAACGCGGCCGAAGGCACCGACGCCCGCCGCTGGGGCGATGCCATCCGCGTCATCCGGCCCACGTTCAAGAACGCGCCGGGCACGCACGTGAATATCTCGGGCGCCGCCGTGGCGCGCCATGCGCCGCACCGCGCCGAAGCCGTCCAGCTGCTGGAATACCTGGTCACCGACAAGGCGCAGAGCCTCTACGCCCGGGCCAACTATGAATACCCGGTGAAGAAGGGCGTCGCGCTGGATCCGACCGTGGAGAGCTTCGGGCCGCTGGCGATCGACCCCCTGCCCCTGACCGAGATCGCCCGCAATCGCAAGCAGGCGAGCGAACTGGTCGACCGCACCGGCCTGAATCAATGACCATCCATCGGGGCGCGCACCTCGGCAGCCGCGGCGAGGCCGGACGGGGCCGTGCGGCCCGATAAGCGGGAAACGCCATGACAGCGAACGGCCGCTTCCAGGCCTGGCCCTGGCACGCCGGAACGGCCCTGGCGGCGCTTGCCGTGCTGGCGCCGATCCTGGCCCTGGTGGGCCAGGCGGGCCAGGGTTCGGGCGCCCACTGGGGCCACCTGCTGCAATTCGTGCTGCCCGGCGTGCTGGCCCAGACCCTGGGCCTGCTGATCGGCGTCGGTCTCCTGGCTGCCGCCCTGGGCGTGGGAGCCGCCTGGCTGGTCACGGCCTACGATTTTCCGGGGCGCAGGGCGTTGTCCTGGGCGCTGCTGCTGCCGCTGGCCGTGCCCACGTACATCGTGGCCTATGCCTATCTGGACATCCTGCACCCTCTCGGCCCCGTCCAGGAAGCCGTTCGCGCCTTGCTGGGCTATTCCAGCCCGCGCGAATTCCGCCTGCCCGACCTGCGCAGCCTGCCGGGCGCCATCGTGCTGCTGGCCTTCGTGCTCTATCCCTACGTCTACCTGACCACCCGGAGCATGTTCGCCAGTCAGGCCGCCCACCTGATGGAAGCCGCCCGGCTGCTCGGGCACGGCCCCTGGAGCGCCTTCCTGCGCGTGGCGCTGCCGCTGGCACGGCCGGCCATCGCGGTCGGCCTGTGCCTGGTGCTGCTGGAGACCCTGAACGATATCGGCGCGTCCGAGTTCCTGGGCGTCCAGACCCTGACCGTGGCCATCTACACCACCTGGGTGACCCGCTCCGACCTGGCGGGCGCCGCCCAGATCGCCCTGGTATCCCTGGCGCTGGTGACGCTGCTGATCGCAGTCGAACGCCGTGGCCGGCGGCGCCTGCGCTATACCGGAAACCGGCGAGCCGCGCCGATCAGGCGGCATGTGCTGCACGGCCCGGCGGCCTGTCTGGCCACCCTGCTGGGCCTGGCCCCGGTCCTGATCGGTTTCGCCGCGCCCGCAGCGTATCTGCTGGCGCTGGTCCTCGAGCGCCTGGGCACGGGCCAGGGGCCCTCGCCCGCCTTGCTGAGGGCCGTCGGGCAGACGCTCACGGTCTCCGCACTCGCCACCCTCTTCGCCCTGGCCATCGGCCTGGTCGTCGCCTGGAGCCGGCGCATCCTGCCCCGGGTGCATGCCTGGCAGGGTGCCCTGCCCCGCCTGGCCACGCTGGGCTACGCCGTGCCCGGCACCGTCCTGGCGATCGGCCTGCTGTTTCCCCTGATGGCGATCGAGCGCGGCCTCTCGGCGCTGCGCGCGGCAACCGGCATGGATCCGGCCGGGCTGGTGCTGCTGGGCACCCCCGCCGCCCTGGCGCTGGCCTACGTGATCCGCTTCCTGACCATTCCCGTGGGCACGCTGGAGGCTGGCCTGGACCGGATCCCGCCATCCCTGGACCAGGCCGCACGCCTGCTGGGGGAAAACGTCCACGGCATGCTGCGCCGCGTGCATCTGCCCCTGCTGCGCCCGGCACTGGCCGCTTCGGCGCTGCTGATCTTCGTGGATGCGATGAAGGAACTGCCGGCCACCCTGCTGCTGCGCCCCCTGAATTTCGATACCCTGGCCACCTGGCTATACGCCGAAGCCGCGCGCGGCACCTACGAGGAAGGCGCCATTGCCGCCCTGTGCATCGTCGTCGCCGGCCTGCTGCCCGTGATCCTGCTGGCCCGCCTGATGGACCGCCCCACCGCCTGAGATTCCGACATGCTGGAACTGGACCGCATTTCCCTGAGCTACCCCACCGACCACGGCCGGCGCACGGTGCTGCGTGAACTGAGCCTGACCCTGGAGGCCGGCCAGATCGCCTGCCTGCTGGGCGCCTCGGGCTGCGGCAAGACCACCGTGCTGCGCGCCATTGCCGGCTTCGAGCCACTGGAAGGCGGCTCGATCCGGCTGGATGGGCGTCTGCTGTCGGGTGATGGCACTCGCGTCGAACCCGAGCATCGCCGCGTGGGGATGATGTTCCAGGACTATGCCCTGTTCCCGCACCTGGACGTGGCGGCCAACGTCGGTTTCGGCCTGCGCCGGCTGGACGCACCGGAACGCGCCCGGCGCGTGCGCGCCCTGCTGGATCTCGTCGGCCTGTCGGGCCAGGAAACGCGCCGTCCCCACGAACTGTCCGGCGGACAGCAACAACGCGTGGCGCTGGCCCGCGCGCTGGCGCCCGAGCCCGATCTGCTGCTGCTCGACGAGCCGTTTTCCAACCTGGACGTGGATGCCCGCGAAAGGCTGGCCTTCGAACTGCGCGATCTTCTGAAGGCGGCCGGTCGGACCGCCCTGGTGGTCACCCACAACCAGGCCGAGGCCTTTGCCGTGGCGGACCGGATCGGCATCCTGCAGGAAGGCCGCCTGGCCCAGTGGGACACGCCTTACGGCATGCACCACCACCCTGCCACCCCCGAAATCGCGGCCTTCATCCACCGGGAAGCCCTGCTGGCACGTCGCGCCCAGGCCAATCTGCGCGGCGCGCCTCCGGCCGCCGCCTGAACGATCCGGATTCACCCGGCGCCGGTCAGTCCCCGAACGCCTGATCCGCATCCGGTTCGTCGAGCCCCAGCTCCCGGCACTTGCGGGTCAACGTATTGCGCCCGATCCCCAGACGCAGCGCGGCTTCGCCCCTGCGCCCTCCGGCCTGACGCAGGCCTGCCCGCAACAGCGCGCGCTCGAAGTCGCGCTGCAGGGCATCCATGACACCGGTCTCCCGGCGGGCCAGGCGGCCCAGCGCCTCGGCTTCCAGTGCTGCGCGCCAGTCGGACCGGGGCGCGGCCGCGGCGGCTTCAGTCCCCGGTGCAGGCCGCGTCGCATCGTCCGGCTCGGGTCCAGCCTCCGCCTGCAGGGGCACAACGGCGGCTCCCGTTCCCAGGATCTCGGGTGGCAGGTCTTCCAGGCCGACTTCGGCACTCGGCGCCATCACTGTCAGCCACTGGCAGATGTTCTCCAGCTGGCGGATGTTGCCGGGATAGTCGAAGCGCCGCAGCGCCTCGAGGGCGGATGCATCGGGCCGGCGTACCGGCACGCCGAGTTCCGCCGCGCTGCGCGCCAGGAAATGCCGCGCCAGCGACTCGATATCCTCGCGGCGCTCCCGCAAGGGAGGCAGGCGCAGGCGGATGACGTTCAGGCGATGGAACAGGTCGGCGCGGAACAAGCCTGCGCGCACCCGCTCTTCGAGCGGCTGGTGGGTTGCGGCCACGATGCGCACATCGGCCCTGACGGGGCGCGCCCCGCCCACCCGGTAGAAAGCGCCTTCGGCCAGCACCCGCAGCAGCCGGGTCTGCAATTCGGCGGGCATGTCGCCGATTTCATCCAGGAACAGCGTGCCGCCGTCGGCTTCCTCGAAGCGCCCCCGGCGCGACTGGACCGCTCCGGTGAAGGCACCGCGTTCATGGCCGAACAGCTCGGCCTCCAGCAAGTCGCGGGGGATCGCAGCCGCATTCACCGCCACGAACGGACCGTCTGCGCGGCGACTGTGGCGATGCAGTGCCCGGGCCACGAGCTCCTTGCCGGTTCCGGATTCTCCCGTGATGAGCACGGTGGCGCCGGATTGCGACAGGCGGCCGATGGCCCGGAATACGTCCTGCATGGCGGGCGACTGCGAAGGCGCCATTTCCGCCTCGCCGAGCACGGCCCATGCATCGGTCTGGTTTTCCTGGACGGCACCGGCCCGGGATGGCGCCGACTGGGCGGCGCGGGCGATCAGCTCGACGGCCGACTGGATGTCGAACGGCTTGGCCAGATAGTCGAAGGCGCCCTGCTCGAAAGCCGCCACCGTCGTGTCCAGGTCGGTGTAGGCCGTCATCATGATGACGGGCAGGTCCGGCAGGCGGGCACGCACCGCCGCCAGGACGGACAGCCCGTCGGGACCCGGCATGCGGATGTCGGACACCAGCACGGCGGGCATGCGCGGATCCGCGGTGCCCTCCAGTGCATCGAGCGCCTCTTTCAGCGCGATGCCATCGGCAAAGCTGCGGACCGGCCAGCCGGCCTTGTCCAGTGCCTTTTCCAGCACCCAGCGCATGCCCGGTTCGTCGTCGAGGATCCAAATCGTATTCATGCTGATCTCTGCCTCATGCGACTTCCAGCGGCAGCAGCAGGCGGAATTCGGTGCGGCCCGGAACAGAATCGAATTCGAGCAAACCGCCCTGCCCCTGCAGGCATTCCTGGGCCAGGCTCAGGCCCAGGCCCGTACCCTGTGCCCTGCCGGTGACCAGGGGGTGGAACAGCTTGTCGCGCAAGGCCTCGGGCACGCCGGGGCCGTTGTCGGCAACCGCGATCCGCAATCCCATGCGGTGCTGGCCATTGGCCAGCACCGGCTGATGCAGGATGCGGGTGCTCAGGTGCAGCACGGGATCGTCCAGGGACGGGGACTCGGCCAGCGCCTGCGCGCCATTGCGCGCCACGTTCAGCAGTGCCTGGAGCAGACGGTCGCGGTCGGCTCGCATGTCCGGCACCGAAGCATCGTAGTCGCGCTCCAGGCGAATCCGCTCGCCGAACTCCAGGCGTATCAGTGCTAGGACGTGCTCGCATACCTCATGCACATTGAAAACGCTCGGCGCTACGGCTTGCTGGCTGGGCGATGCCAGGCGGGTGACCAGATCGGCAAGGCGATCGGCCTCGGTCACGATCACGCGAGTGTATTCGCGCAGATCGTCGCGCGGCAGTTCCATGTCCAGCAGCTGGGCGGCGGCCCGCAGCCCGGCCAGCGGGTTGCGGACCTCGTGGGCCAGGTTGCGCAGGGTTTCGCGCTGGGCCTCCTGGCGGCCACGGGCCTGCCGCAGGTCGTCCAGATGGCCGCCCTGGTGAACGGGGATCTCGATCAGCCAGGACCAGGGCTGGCCCTGCAGGGCGGTCTTCAGGACGCTGTCGCGGCCGTCCAGCCAGGGCCGCGCTGGCTGTCCCGCCAACTGCCGGCGGGACTGGCCCAGCAATTCTTCCGCCGCGCTGTTGGCGTGGCGGATGCGGAAGGACTCGTCCAGCAGCAGGACCGCGGTACGCAGCAGGTCGAGGCCGGACGTGTCCATCGCATGTCCTACTGGGCGTAGTACATGTCGAATTCGACCGGGTGCGGGGTGACGCGCAGGCGGTCGAGTTCGTTGGCCTTCAGGTCCAGGTAGGCGTCGATCAGATCGTTGCTGAAGACCCCGCCGCGCGTCAGGAACTCGCGGTCGCGGTCCAGCGCTTCCATGGCCTGATCCAGCGACGAGCACACCGTCGGGATCTTGGCATCTTCTTCCGGCGGCAGGTCGTACAGGTTCTTGTCGGCCGGGTCGCCCGGGTGGATCTTGTTCTGGACGCCATCCAGGCCCGCCATCATCAGGGCGGAGAAAGCCAGGTACGGATTGGCCAGCGGATCCGGGAAGCGCGCCTCGACGCGGCGTGCCTTGGGGTTGCTGACATAGGGAATGCGGATCGAGGCCGAACGGTTGCGCGCGGAATACGCGAGCTTGACCGGCGCTTCGTAGTGCGGCACCAGGCGCTTGTAGGAATTCGTGCCCGGATTGGTGATGGCGTTCAGGGCGCGGGCATGATGGATGATGCCGCCGATGTAATACAGGGCGAATTCGGACAGGCCGCCATAGCCGTTGCCGGCGAACAGGTTCTGGCCGTCCTTCCAGATGGACTGGTGCACGTGCATGCCCGAGCCATTGTCGCCCACGACGGGCTTGGGCATGAAAGTCGCGGTCTTGCCGTAGACGTGGGCCACGTTGCGGATCACATATTTCATGATCTGGGTCCAGTCGGCGCGCTGCAGCAGCGTGGAAAAGCGGGTGCCGATTTCCATCTGGCCGCAATTGGCGACCTCGTGGTGATGGACTTCGACGGGCACGCCCATCTGTTCCATCAGCAGGCACATTTCCGAACGCATGTCGGCAAAGGAATCGATCGGCGGCACGGGCACGTAGCCGCCCTTGATGCCCGGACGGTAGCCCAGGTTGTTGCCGTTGGCCTCATTGGCGTTGGACCAGACGCCTTCGTCGGACGAGATCTTGACGAAGCTGCCGCTCATGTCCGCGTTCCAGCACACGCCGTCGAACACGAAGAATTCGGGTTCCGGGCCGAAATAGGCGGTATCGCCCAGGCCGCTGGACTTCAGGTAGGCTTCGGCGCGGCGGGCCAGGGAGCGGGGGTCGCGGTCGTAGCCCTTCAGGTCCGACGGCTCGACCACGTCGCAGGTCAGGATCAGCGTGGTTTCTTCACGGAAAGGATCCAGGCGGGCGGTCCCGGCGTCAGGAATCAGGATCATGTCGGACGCCTCGATGCCCTTCCAGCCAGGCAACGACGATCCGTCGAAGGCAACGCCCGATTCCATCCGATCCTCGTCCATCTGGCTGGCGGGAATGGTCAGGTGGTGCTCCCGACCCAGGGTATCGGTAAAGCGGCAATCCACGAACGCCACTTCGCGTTCGGCGATCATCTGCACAACGTTTTCAGGGGTGGACATAAAAGCTCCTGCGCCAAGTCATATCGTCAAAGGGGAAAGCTCGAGGCTTCGTTGGCTTCAATAGCAATGTCCGTGCCAACTTTTCAGGCCGCCATCCCGGGGCAAAAACCGGGGAATGGCGCCCATTTCCGCCACGGCGGCGCATGGACGCACCATTAAAGTGCATATTCTAGTGCGATTGGTGCAACGAGCGCACCTTTTTAGTGCATGCAGATCGAACCGTGTCCGAATCGGCGCATGAACATGCCGGTTCGGATCCGCCATGAGGCGGTCAGGCCAGGAACTCCATCTGCAGCTCGTTCAGGAAGCTCCAGCCCCGGGGCGTGGCGCGGATGCGATCCAGGCCGGGTTCGAGCAGACCGCGGTCCACCGCGCGGCGGATGGCCGGCAGAATGGCCATGAGCGACAGGCCGGTGCGTTCGATGAACAGTCCGCCCTCCACGCCTTCGCGCAGGCGCAGTGCATTGAGCATGAATTCGAAGCTCAGGTCGTCGTGGCTCAGCTCGCGGTGCTCGACCACGTGCTTGCCGGCGCCTTCGGTTGCCAGCCGCATCCAGGCATCGGGCATGCGCGCCCGCGCCTGGCGCGTGATGCGGTCCTGGAAAGAGATCTTGGAATGCGCCCCCGGACCGATCCCCAGGTAGTCGCCAAAGCGCCAGTAGTTCAGGTTGTGCTGGCAGGCCTGGTTGGGCCGGGCATAGGCCGAGACCTCGTAGCGATCGAAACCCGCCGCCTGGGCCAGTTCCGCCACGCGATCCTGCATGGCCGCGCTCAGTTCATCGTCCGGCACCCTGGGCGGATACTTGGCGAAGACCGTATTGGGTTCCAGGGTCAGGTGGTACAGCGACAGATGGCCCGTGCCGAAAGCCAGCGCCTCGCGCACGTCACGCTCGCACTCTCCCAGGGTCTGTTCGGGCAGCGCGAACATCAGGTCCAGGTTGACCCGGTCCACGGCGCGCTGGGCCATTTCGATGGCCGCACGCGCCTGGGCCGCGTCGTGGATGCGTCCCAGGCGGCGCAGCTTGTCATCGTCGAAGCTCTGGATGCCCAGCGAGATCCGGTTCACGCCGGCCTGGGCATAGCCCTGGAAGCGGGCCGCCTCGGCCGTGCCCGGATTGGCCTCCAGGGTGATCTCCACGTCGGGAGGCAGGTTCAGGTAGGCGCGGAACAGGCCGATGATCCGGTCGATCGCCTCGGCCGACAGCAGGCTGGGCGTGCCGCCGCCGAAGAACACCGTCGAAACCTGACGGCCCCAGACGTCGGGTACGGCCTGCTCCAGGTCGGCCTGCAGGGCCTGCAGGTAGGCCTCTTCCGGCAGCTCGCCGGAGCGCTCATGCGAATTGAAGTCGCAATAGGGACACTTGTGCACGCACCAGGGCACGTGCACGTACAGCGACAGCGGCGGCAGCGCCACCAGGCCGGGCTTGCCGCGCACGCCGGGCCGCCCGTCGTCCTCGCGCCCGGGCGTTGGCACAGGAACCAGACGCTTCATCGATTCTCCTGAGTCAGGCCCGCATCCTGGCCGAATTCGCTGCGCAGGGCCTGCAGCAGCCCGCGCAGCGCGCGCGCCCTGTGGCTGAGAATGTTTTTCTGCTCCAGGGGCAGCTCGGCGGCTGTCATGCCCAGTTCGGGCAGATAGAAATAGGGGTCGTAGCCAAAGCCGTTGCTGCCCCGTGGCGCATCCAGGACTTCGCCGTCCCAGGAACCCTCGACCACGATCGGACGCGGATCGTCGGCGCTGCGGACATAGACCAGGACGGCGACGTAGCTGCCGCGCCGGTCGGCCCGGCCGGCCATCTCGGCCACCAGCCTGGCATTGTTGGCCGCATCCGAGCGTGTGCCGTCCGGCGCCTGAGCGTAGCGCGCCGAATACACCCCCGGCGCGCCACCCAGGGCATGGACGCACAGGCCCGAATCATCGGCCAGCGCAGGCAGGCCCGTGGCGCGGCTGGCATGGCGCGCCTTGGCCAGGGCGTTTTCCACGAACGTATGGAAAGGCTCGTCGGCCTCGGGCACCCCCAGCGCGCTTTGCGGCACCATCTCGATGCCGGCCGCCGACAGGCTGGCGGAAAATTCCTTTAATTTGCCCGGATTGCCCGAAGCCAGCACGACGCGGCGCATCATGCCGACTCCAGCGCGCGCGCCTGGGCGCGGACCAATTCCTGGATGCCGGCGGCCGCCAGGTCGAGCAGGCGGTTCAGTTCGTCGCGGCGGAAGCTGCCGCCCTCGCCCGTGCCCTGCACCTCGACGAAATCCCCCGCGCCGGTCATGACCACGTTCATGTCGGTATCGCAGGCGGAGTCCTCGGGATAGTCCAGATCCAGGATCGGCCGGCCGTCCACGATACCCACCGACACGGCAGCCACCTGGCCGCGTAGCGGATCGGCCGCCAGCCGGCCCCCGGCCATCAGGCCGCGCACGGCCAGTGCCGCCGCCAGCCAGGCGCCGGTGATGCTGGCGCAGCGGGTGCCGCCGTCCGCCTGCAGCACGTCGCAATCCAGGTGCAGCGTGCGTTCGCCCAATGCCTTCAGATCGAACACCGCACGCAGGCTGCGGCCGATCAGGCGCTGGATTTCCTGGGTCCGGCCGCTCTGCTTGCCGCGAGCCGCCTCGCGGTCGCCCCGTGTATGCGTGGCGCGCGGCAGCATGCCGTATTCGGCCGTGACCCACCCCTGGCCCTGCCCTTTCAGGAAGGGCGGCACCTTGTCCAGCACGCTGGCGTTGCACAGCACGCGGGTGTCGCCCATGCAGGCCAGTACCGAGCCTTCGGCGTGACGCGTATAACCGGTCAGCAGTTCGATGCGGCGCAGTTCGTCCGGCCTGCGGCCGGACGGCCGCACGGGAGTGGAGTCGTGGGAGAAAGGGGTCATCATGGGGAAATTCCTGCCGGGAAGGCCGGTGAGGCCGGACTACAATAAGGCCCCATTGTAGATAAACGCCGACGAGACCGCCCCATGATCCGCAGCATGACCGCCTTTGGCTCCGCCCGCCTGGACTCCGACGCCGGATCGATCAGCGCGGAAATCCGCAGCGTCAACAACCGCTACCTGGATCTGAGCCTGCGGATTCCGGAAGACCTGCGTTTCGCTGAATCGCGCCTGCGCGAACTGGTGGGACGCGACATCCTGCGGGGCAAGGTCGAGATCAAGCTGTCCTATGCCGCCATCGAGCGCGACACCCTGCGCCCCCTGGACGCCGAGGCCGTGCGCGCACTGGCCGAGCAACTGCAATGGGCCCGCAACTTCATTCCCGATCTGCCCGCGCCCGCCCTGGCCGAACTGCCGCGCGAAGGCGTGCTGCGTGGCGGTCTGGATGCCGAAACCTGGCTGCCCCTGTGCGAACAGGCCTGCGCTCGCGCGCTGGAAGAATTCGGTGCCGCACGCCTGCGCGAAGGCTCAAGGCTGGCACAGGCCATGCTGGCCATGGCCGACGAGATCGACGCCATCGTCGTGCGTGTGGACGCCGAGCTGCCGGCCCTGGTGCAGCAGCACCAGGACCGCATCGCCCAACGCCTGCGCGAGGCCCTGGAGGCCGCCAGCCCCGAAGGCTTCGCAGCCATCAGCGGGGCCGAACTGAGCGCTCGCATCGCCCAGGAAGCCAGCCTGTTCGGACTGCGCGTGGACGTGGCCGAGGAACTCACCCGGCTGCGCTCGCATCTGCAGGAACTGCGCGAAATCCTGTCCGGCACGCATGCATCCTCGGCGCGCGGCGGCAGCGGCAAGCGCCTGGACTTCCTGTTCCAGGAAATGAACCGCGAGGCCAACACCCTGGGCTCCAAGGCCGCCGCCCTGTCCGTCACCCAGGCCGCCATCGACCTGAAGCTCCTGATCGAGCAGATGCGCGAACAGGCGCAGAATATCGAATAGGCTCCCTGAAGGCCTCGTGGCGTAACGCCCACGTTTCATCGACGCGAAGGTGGTGCGCGCCAGCCTAGCCGCGGCGGCGGCGCCACGCCCTGGCCCTGCGCCATGCGCGCAGGTCGATCTGGCGGCGCATGCGGGCGCCTTCACGCAGCCGGCGGCTATGCGCCGAGATCACGTCGCCCCGGGTCAGCATGCCCAGCATGCGGGTCGGATCGGCGGGATCGACCACCAGCAGCCGGCCGACGTTTTCCATCGCCATATGGTCGGCCGCCTGGCGCAAGGTATGAGCCGGCGTCACCACCACGGCAGGCCGCTGGATCAGGTCGCCCAGCCGGGCCTGCTCGGGCCAGTGCGCGTCGAAGAACGTCCTGCGCGTCAGCACCCCGAGCACCCGGCCCGCCGAATCCAGGATGGGATAACCCTGGTGCTGGGATTCGGGCGCGGCGCTCGCGATCCAGGCGCGCACTTCGCCGATGGTCCGGTCGGCGCCCAGGGTTGTCACTTCGTGCTGGCAGGCATCGCCGACCAGGATGCGCTCCAGGTAATCGGCCTTGTATTCCGAAGGCACGCGCACGCCCCGGCGGGCGATCTTTTCCGTCATGATGGTGTTGCGCATCATCATCGCCGACACCAGGTAGGCCGCCGTGCAGGCGCCCAGCAGCGGCAGCAGCCCCGCCGGCTGGCCGGTCGTCTCGAAGGCGAAGACGACGGTCGTGAACAGGGCCCGCGAGGCGCTGGCGAACAGCGCCGCCATGCCGACCAGGGCGGCAATGCGCGGATCGATGCCCAGCCACGGCAGTGCCTGGCCCAGCAACAGGCCGGTCATGGCGCCCAGCGCCCCGCCGATGGTGAACATGGGCGCCAGCGTGCCGCCGGACGTCCCGCTGCCCAGGCAGATCGACCACGAGATGAACTTCATCAGGCACAGCCAGGCCAGCGCACCCATGGCCAGACGCCCGTTGAGGATGTCCTCGATGTTCACATAGCCCACGCCCAGCGTCGGCGGCGCCAGCCAGCCCACCAGCCCCACCACCACGGCCCCCAGTGCGGGCCACCACATCCAGTGGATCGGCAGGCGCTCGAAGCCGTCCTCGATGGCATAGACGACCCGCGTCACCCAGACGCCGAGCACGCCGATGGCCGCCCCGATCAGCACATAGGACGCCAGCGCGGCGCCGCCCGGCGTGGACACCGGATCCATGAGGAAAACCGGCGTCGTGCCCATCAGCAGGTCGCGCGCGCCGGTCGCGGTGACGCAGGCCAGCGCCACCGGGATCAGGGACCGGCCGCGCAGCTCGAACAGCAGCAACTCCACCGCGAGCGCCACGGCCGACACCGGTGCGGCGAACACGGCCGCCATGCCCGCCGCTGCCCCGGCAGCCAGCAGCACCTTGCGCTCGCTGGCCGTCACCTTCATCAACTGGCCGATCAGGGAGCCCAGCGCACCGCCCGTGGCGATGATCGGCCCTTCGGCGCCGAAAGGCCCCCCCGTGCCGATCACGACCGCAGAGGACAGCGGCTTGAGCAGCGTGATGCGGGTGGGAATGCGCGACTCGTTGAGCAGGACCTGTTCCATGGCCTCGGGAATGCCGTGGCCCCGGATTGCCTTCGACCCCCAGCGCGCCATGCCGCCCGCGATCAGGCCGCCGATGACCGGCACGCCGATCACCCAGGCACCCAGGTGCGGGACTGCGCCGGCCGGGGAGCTGAACGCAGTCGACCAGGTGCCGTAGAAACTGAGGTTCGTGATCAGCCCGATCAGCTTCATCAGCAGCCAGGCCACGCAGGCCGCAGCCAGCCCCAGCAGCACCGACACACCGATCAACCGGATCAGGCGGGCGTCGAATCGGGTCAGGCTGCGCGGCATGCGTACCTGGGCCAGGCTGAGCCCCAGGTCGGGTGCCACGGGCAGGCCGCCGGTCTGTGTCTGTGCCAGCGGCGGCAAGGGATGATCCGGCGGCGCCGGATTCGGGGAGTGTTGTTCCGATATGGGCAAGAAACTTCCAGCCTTTTGAAAACCAAGGACAACATTCCATTATGAAGCTTCAAGCTTTAAGGAAGCTGATAGCCCCGCCTGCGCATGCATGCCGCGCACCGATGGCTCGGTTCCTGCATGTTTTGGGGAAATCCCTATTTCGGCGCCAACTTGATGCAAGTTAAGGCATTCAGCCAGAAAACGGAATTCAGAGCTCGAAAACCCCTTTTCCCCTGATCACTATTTCTTAGCGAATTTATCTAAAGTAAATTATTAAAATAATCAAATAATATATTGATTAATAGGAATAATACTGAACCATCCGGTTGATTGCCGAATCACGACAAGATCACATGTCATCCCGCACCGCAGCAATCAAAACCATCGTTTGATGTTTTCCGGATCGATTGCGCACCAACCATATCCCTCATCCCGGTTGATGGCTTCGAGTGGCCGGCCCACCCCCACTCCTAGACTGTTCTCATCATCCACAACCCGGAGGGAAGACGGACATGACGCAACGCATCATCGACGGGGTGCTGTCGGCCCTGGCCGGCCTGGTCAGCGTACTGCTGTCCTGGCCCTATTGGCGAGATTTCGAATACTGGCCCGAATCCCATGCCATGTGGTGGCTGTACATCGCCGTGGGCTATGTCCTGGCGGTCTACGTGTTCTACACGTTCCTGGGCAGCCTGCGCACCCTGTTCCTGCACGACGAACAGGCTCGCCCGGCAACTGGCCGGGACGCCCTGGCACAGGAGGACAGGTCATGAGCTGCCTGAACGGAACCGATTGCCGCGAAACGGCAAAACGCCGCTCGGCCCTGGCCGTGCTGGCACTGATGCTGGCGATCTTCCTGCTGCTGTCCGCCTGGTCCTTCCTGCCTTCCCGCAATCAGGTCGTGCCCGATGACATCCAGTACGGCGGTGCCAGCGCGGTGGAAGGCAAACGCGTCTTCCAGGCCTACAACTGCATGGGCTGCCATACCATCGTCGGCAACGGCGCCTATTTCGGCCCCGACCTGACCCGCATCCACGCCGAGGCCGGCCCCGCCTGGCTGGCCGCCTTCCTGCCCTCGGCGGGCGGCTGGCCCACATCCGCGGCCGTGCGCGTCCAGCTGCAGAATCCGGCGATCCGCGAAGACGCCGGCACCGACGACCTGCAGGCCTACCTGCAGCGCTACCCCGGCGCGGCCGAGCGCCTGGAACAGCGCGCAGGCCAGCATTCCCTGATGCCCAACCTGCCATTGAACGCCCACGAGGTCGCGGCGCTGATCGCTTTCCTCAAATACACCTCTTCCATGCACACCGAAGGCTGGCCGCCGAAACCGCACGCGAACCGTCGGGTTCCCGCCTCATGGGCCCCGAAGGCGCCCATGGCCGGCAACGGCGCGGCAGCCGGCCAGACCGCCGCCGCGGCCTCTTCGCCTGCCCCGTCTTCAGCCGGGGCGCAGCCCCAGGATCTCGTGGCGCGAGGCCGGCAACTGGTGTCCGACCTGGGCTGCGTGGCCTGCCACGCCACCGACCAGAAACGCACGGTGGGCCCGGGCTGGGGCCAACTTGCCGGTCACGAGGTCCAGCTGGCCGACGGCACCACGGTCACGGCGGACGAAGCCTACCTGGCCCGCTCGATCCGCCAGCCCGATGCGCAGATCGTCGCGGGCTACCCGCCGCATGTCATGCCATCCTACGACGCGCTGATCGACGAGGCCGACATGAAGGCCATCGTGGCCTACCTGAACAGCCTGTGAAAAGGAAGCCAACATGATCAAGATCGACTACCAGACGCAGCGCCTGAGCCTGCGCTTCTTCCTGCTGATGCTGGTGCTGTTCGGCTTCCAGGTCCTGTTCGGCCTGCTGATCGCCGTGCAGCACGTGGACCCGCGCCTGCTTTCGGGCATCCTCAACTTCAACGTCCTGCGCGCCGAGCACACCAACCTCGGCATTCTCTGGATCCTGTCGGGCTTCATCGGCACCATCCTGTTCGTCGGGCCGCTGCTGTCGCGCCGCGAACTGGCCGCACCGGGGCTGATCCGCTTCCTGTTCTGGGCCCTGCTGGCCGTCACGCTATGGAACATCGCCACCCAATCGCTGGCGGCGCGCGGCGTGGCCGGCTGGTGGCTGGGGCAGCCCTGGCTCCAGGAAGGACTGGAATACCTGGAGGCCGGGCGCGCCGCCGACATCGTCATCTTCGTCGGCTTTGCCATCCTGGCCTGGGTGGTGCTGCGCACATTCCCGGCACGCCGCGAGTGGAACGAGATCCACTGGGGGCTGGCGATCGGCGTGAGCGCCCTGACCTTCGTCTGGCTGTTCGGCGTATTCTTCGTCGAACGCCTGGACCTGCAGGAATACTTCCGCTGGTACGTGGTGCACTACTGGGTGGAAGGCGTATGGGAAGTCATCCACATCAGCCTGGTCGGTTTCCTGCTGGTGCTGATGTTCAAGGCCGACGTCAAGGCGGTGGGCTATGCCGTGTTCTGGGGGGTCGCGATGGTGTGGCTGTCGGGCCTGATCGGCAACGCCCACCACTATTTCTGGATCGGCACGCCGGAATTCTGGCAATTCTGGGGATCGCTGTTCAGCGCCCTGGAACCGCTGCCCCTGGTGTTCTGCTTCTGGCACATCTACCTGGACGCGCACCAGGACCGCCGCCCGCTGGAAAACGCGCCGGCCTTCTATTTCATCCTGGGCTCGGTGGTCCTGGAGCAGGTCGGGGCGGGCATCCTGGGCTTCACCATGACATTCGCGCTCACCAACGTCTGGTCGCACGGCACCTGGGTCACGCCCAGCCATGCCCACCTGGCGCTGTTCGGCACCTTCGGCATGCTGGGCATCGCGTCGGCGTACTATGCGATTCCCCTGCTGCGCGGCGTGAAGGATTTCGATCAGCGGCTCGGGCGGATCGCGTTCTGGCTGGTTTTCGCGGGCATGCTGGGCATCGCCTTTGCCTTCGCGATCGGCGGCACGATCCAGGTGTTCCTGTACCGCTCCATGGGGCTGAGCTGGTTCGGCGGCCAGGTCTTTCCGGCCATGCAGTTCTACAAAGTCCTGGTGCCGGTCTTCGGCCTGGTGTTCCTCGCAGGCGCGGGCCTGCTGGTCTATGACCTGCTGACGCTCGGACTGCGCGCCCGCGGGGCACCGCAGCCCAGGAAAACCTTCCGGCCGGCCGACCCGGGCCGCTGGCGCCGCACGCTGCACGGCACCGAAGCCGGGCTGTGGCTGGCGGGCATGTGGATCTTCGGCGCATTCATCACCCTGGGCCTGCTCAGCTTCAACCTGGACGCCGTTGCCCTGGGTGACCCGACCATTCCCTACATCCTGGCCGGGCTGGGCTATCCGGGCCTGCTGCTGATCACGCTGCTGTTCGTCTGGCGCTTCCTCGCCTCGCTGGAAGCCCGGCCGGCCCCCGAAACAGCCGCCCCGGGCATGGATCAGGCCATCGATCAGGCTGCGCGGGCCTGATGCGGCCGGTGCAAGGCGGCCTGGCGCACCACCCAGGTCGCCAACAGGAAGGGCGCCGTCAGGGACGGCAGCCCGAGCAGCTGGAAGCCGCGCATCAGACCCAGACTGAGCAACACAGCGGCGCAGGGCCAAAGCCAGCGGCCCGGGCGCACTGCCCGCAGCGCCTCGGCCGCCAGCACGGCATTGAAGCCGTACAGACCCAGCGCAGCCGCATCGGCCGGAAAGCCGGCCAGCCCGGCCACCAGCAGGCACAGGGCGGACGCCAGGCCGGCGGACAGCGCCGCCCGGGGTGACCCCAACGCCAGTCCCAGCCAGCACAACGCGCCCGCCCCGAGATCATCCAGGAACATCACCTGACCGATCCCGCGCAGCAGGCCCTGCACCGCGCCGATCCAGCCGGCACCGGCGACATCAGCCGCAACTGCCGCTTCCCGGGCCAGGCCCAGGCTGATAGCAACCGCCATCAGCAGCCAGGTCACCAGGACGAACGGCGCCGTATAAGGCGGCAGGCCGCATCGGCGCCGCCACGCATGGGCCATCCACGCGGACAGGCAGGCCAGCGGCACCACCAGCGACCAGGCAAGCAGTCCTGGCGGCAGCACGGCCATGACGCCCAGCCCGGTCAGTGCGCCGTTGTAGCCGTGCAGTCCCGCCCGGCTGCCGGGGACATCGCCCGCGGACAACCCCCATGCGGTTCCGGCCGATGCGCCCAGCAGGCAGGCCCCCGCCAGCGTCCAGGATTGCCAGGCGGCGGCACCCAGCAGGAGCAACCCGGCCCAGGCGCTGGGCAGAAGATAGACCTGGCCGATTCCGCGCAGCAGCATGCGGCCGAACGCGACGCCGGACGAATCAAGAATCTGCAAGAACATGGTGGAATGCCTGGCACATGAATCGAAGAACCCGAGCCGCGATCGTACTGCGGACGTACGGCGGGCGGACGTCGCGCGCGTAATAGGGATCATGCGGCAGGCGCATGGCCGGGACCGGCGTACAATGCCTTGGGTGTCCTTGCCCGTCCTCGACGGGACACTTGCATCCCGGAACACCCCCACGATGAAAAACACGCTTGCCACGGCGCCGACTACCGCCTCCCAGTCCGACCCCGGCGTCGCCTTCCCCGTCCTGGGCGCCATCAGCATCACCCACCTGCTCAACGACATGATGCAGTCGGTGCTGCTGGCGATCTACCCGGTGCTGCAGGGCCGCTTCGACCTCAGTTTCGCCCAGGTCGGCATCATCACGCTGGCCTTCCAGTTCTCGTCCTCGCTGCTGCAGCCAGTGGTGGGCCGCCTCACGGATCGCCGGCCGATGCCCTATTCCCTGCCGATCGGCATGGGCTTCACATTCTGCGGTCTTCTGCTGCTGTCGCAGGCCTGGAGCTTTCCCCTGGTGGTGCTGGCCGCCACGCTGGTGGGTGCGGGATCCTCGGTCTTCCATCCGGAATCCTCGCGGGTGGCGCGCATGGCCTCGGCCGGCCGGCACGGCCTGGCCCAGTCGATCTTCCAGGTGGGCGGCAATATCGGTTCCTCGATCGGCCCCCTGCTGGCCGCCCTGCTGATCGTGCCGCACGGCCAGGGCAGCGTCGCCTGGGTATCGCTGGCCGCGCTGGCCGGCATCTGCATCCTGCTGGGCGTCAGCCGCTGGTACGCCGCCAACCTGACCGGCGTGCGCGGTCGCTCGTCCCTGCGCAAGACGGACAACGGCCTCTCGGCCCGGCAGGTGCGCGGCGCCGTGTTCATCCTGCTGCTGCTCATCTTCAGCAAATACTTCTACCTGGCGGGGTTGAACAGCTACTTCACCTTTTTCCTGATCGACCGCTTCGGCCTGGACATCCAGCAGGCGCAGTATGCCCTGTTCGTGTTCCTGGCAGGCGCGGCTGCCGGAACGCTGGCGGGCGGCCCCATCGGCGACCGCATCGGCCGCAAGCGCGTCATCTGGGCTTCGATCCTGGGCACGGCGCCGTTCTCGCTGGCCCTGCCCTATGCAAACCTGCACTGGACCCTGATCCTTGTGTTCTGCGCCGGGTTCATGATCGCCTCGGCCTTCCCGGCGATCGTCGTCTATGCACAGGAACTCATGCCCGGCAAGACCGGTACGGTCTCGGGCCTGTTCTTCGGCCTGGCCTTCGGCATGGGCGGAATCGGCGCCGCCGCGCTCGGCCGGCTGGCCGACGCCACCAGCATCGCCTTCGTCTACCACCTGTGCGCCTTCCTGCCCCTGCTGGGCCTGGCGGCCTTCTTCCTGCCGGATACGCGGCGCCGTTCCGCATGAAGGCCCCCGCTTCCCGCACAGCCGCCTGGCTGACGGCGGCCAGCCTGTTGCTGCTGGCGGCGAACCTGCGCCCGCTCTTTCCCAGTACGGCCATCCTGCTGCCCGAACTGACCCAGGCGTTGGGACTGAGCGGCGCCCAGGCCGGCTACCTGACCACCCTGCCCGTGCTGTGCATGGGGCTGTTCGCCCCCTTTGCGCCCCGCCTGGCCCAGCGCACCGGCATCGAGCGCACCCTGCTGCTGGTGCTGGCGCTGATCGCTGCCGGCACGGCCCTGCGCGGCATCCTGGGCACCGCGGGCCTGTTCCTGGGCACCGGCCTGGCCGGCGCCGGCATCGCGCTGGGCAATGTGCTTCTACCCAGCCTGGTGAAACGGGATTTTCCCGATCGCGCGGCCCTGATGACCGGCCTGTACACCATGAGCCTCGTCGGGGGTGCGGCCCTGGCGGCCGCCGTCACGCTGCCGGTCACCCAGGCCCTGGGCGGCCGCTGGGATCTCGGCCTGGCGCTCTGGGCCATTCCGGGCGTGGCCGCGATGGCGGCCTGGGCCCCGATCGCCCTGCGCACATCCGGCCGGACTACAGCGGGGCGCCACATCCTGCCGGTCCGGGGCCTGCGCCGCGACGGCCTGGCCTGGGCCGTCACCCTGTTCATGGGACTGCAGTCGGCGCTGGCCTATTGCGTGCTGGGCTGGATGGCGCCGATGCTGCGCGACCGCGGCCTGGACGGCACCGAAGCCGGCCTGGTGACCTCGCTGTCGATCCTGGTGCAGGTCGCCGCCTGCCTGCTGGTGCCCATGGCGGCGGCACGATGCCGGGACCAGCGCGGTCTCGCCGTCCTGCTGTCGGCAATGGCCGCCCTCGCCCTCATCGGCATGATCGTGGGACCGCGCTGGGCCATCTGGCCGCTGGCCGTGGCACAGGGCATCGGTCAGGGAGGACTATTCGCCCTGGCCGTGATGCTGATCGTGCTGCGTTCCGGGGATGCGCACGTGGCCGCCCATCTTTCCAGCATGTCGCAGACCACCGGCTACATCCTGGCTGCCTGCGCACCCCTGCTGATCGGGATTCTGCACGACTGGGCCGGCAATTTCCGGTCCTCGACCACACTGCTGGCCGGGCTCGGCCTGAGCACAGCCCTGGCCGGCTGGCTCGCGGGCCGCAATGCGCTGGTGCGCGCCTCGGCCATCCGGGCGGAGGACGCGGCCCCGGTGTCTCGAAATCCCGCCGCCAGCCCCTGCCATGCCACAGGCCCGGCCGCGCCCGGCAAGCAGGCGGACTGAGCCGGCACGCCGAAACGACAGATCGCTGAAATGGAAATGGCCCGCCGCGCAAATGCGTGGCGGGCCATTCGGAGAGCGGTGCAGGAGCCTGCCCAGGGCAGGCGGAATCAGAGCCCCGCGCGCGAGAACACCAAGGTCGCGTTGGTGCCGCCAAAGCCGAAACTGTTCGACAGCGCGGTTTCGATGCGGGCCTGCGGCAAGGTTTCGCGCAGCACGTTCATGCCTTCGGCCGCCGGATCCAGGGTGTCGATATTGGCCGATGCCGCAACGAAGCCGTGCTTCATCATCAGCAGGGTGTAGACGGCCTCGTTCACGCCCGCCGCGCCCAGCGCGTGGCCCGACAGGGACTTGGTCGAGGCGATCCAGGGCTGGTCGTCGCCGAAGACCTCGCGGATGGCCTCGAGTTCCTTGACGTCGCCCACCGGCGTGCTGGTGCCGTGCGTGTTGATGTAGTCCACGCGGGTGTTCACACCCTGCAGCGCCTGGCGCATGCAGCGGGCCGCGCCTTCGCCGGACGGTGCCACCATGTCGTAGCCGTCGGATGTGGCGCCGTAGCCGACGATCTCGGCCAGGATCCGCGCGCCGCGCGCCTTGGCGTGCTCGTATTCCTCGACCACCAGGATGCCGCCGCCGCCCGAGATGACGAAACCGTCGCGATCGGCGTCATAGGTGCGCGAGGCGCGTTCGGGCGCATCGTTGTAGCGCGTGGACAGCGCTCCCATGGCATCGAACATGAAGGACAGGGACCAGTGCTCTTCTTCGGCGCCGCCGGCGAAGACGATGTCCTGCTTGCCCAGCTGGATCTGCTCGACCGCATTGCCGATGCAATGCGCGCTGGTGGAGCAGGCCGAGCTGATGGAATAGTTCACGCCCTTGATCTGGGCACCGGTGGCCAGGCACGCCGACACGCCGCTGGCCATGGCCTTGGTGACCATGTAGGGGCCGACGCGGCGCACGCCTTTTTCATGCAGGGTCTGGATGCCGTCGTTGATGGAGGAATGCGAAGCGCCCCCCGCACCGACGATCAGACCGGTGCGCGGGTTGGAGACCAGATCCGGCGTCAGGCCGGCGTCCTCGATGGCTTCCTGCATGGCCAGCCAGGCATAGGCATGGCCGTTGGCCATGAAGCGGCCGAGCTTGCGGTCGATCCGGTCGAGCGCGTCCAGGCGCACCGAACCCGCCACATGCGAGCGCAGGCCCTGTTCCGCGTATTCCGGCTGGAACGTGATGCCGGAGCGCCCATGGCGCAGGCTGTCGAGAACCTCGGTCTGGTTGTTGCCCAGGCTGGACACGATACCCATGCCGGTGACGACGACACGACGCATGATCGAACCTCCTAGAAATTGTCCGTGCGGGTGAACAGACCCACGCGCAGGTCGTGGGCCACGTAGATTTCGTGGCCGTCGACTTCCATGCGCGCATCGGCGATCCCCATCACCAGCTTGCGCATCATGACGCGCTTCATGTCGATGGTATAGCGGACCAGCTTGCCGGTGGGCAGGACCTGGCCGGTGAATTTGACTTCGCCCACGCCCAGCGCGCGGCCCCGTCCCTGGCCGCCGCAGCAGCCCAGGAAGAAACCGACCAGCTGCCACATGGCATCCAGCCCCAGGCAGCCGGGCATGACCGGATCGCCCTGGAAATGGCAGCCGAAGAACCACAGGTCGGGACGGATGTCGAGCTCGGCCACGATCTGGCCCTTGTCGTGCGCGCCGCCCTTGTCGTCGATGTGCGTGATCCGGTCGAGCATCAGCATGGGGGGCAGGGGCAGCTGGGCATTGCCGGGACCAAAAAGTTCCCCGCGCCCGCACGCCAGCAGTTCTTCGTAGCTATAGCTGTTCTTTTGCATGTTTTTCCGTCAGAGATTCCCGGCTCGGCGGCCATTTCGGGCGCAAGGCACCCTGTAAATCAGGTAAGCTGACTAGTATAACCCGAGGCTGAACCACACCGTCACGGTGCCCCGGACGAACACCGGAGGATGGTCGCTGCCCCAGCCTTCGACCCGATGCACCAGCAGCAGCGGCCCGCGCGCCGCGCGGCCGTCGAAGGCATGTGTCTCGACGCTGCGGCCTTCCAGCGGCACGCACGGGCCCTGCTCGGATCCCCAGCACAGCCGGGTGGAAACATGGGCCGTGCTGTCGTAGTCACGCGAGGCATAGACCTGGATGATGCGGGCGGACGCAGGCACTGCGGCATCCCGCGGGCCGGGCTCGTAAACCACCGTCACCGCCCTGCCCTGCGCCTGCAGCCCCTGGCTGACCCGGTCCAGGGTCCAGGCCCGGCCGTTGCCGGCCTGAACCGCACCGGCGGCCAGGGCCAGCGCGGCGGCCATCGCCGCCGCTACACCGCGCGATCCCTGGCCTGCATGTGTCATGCCTGCGGCAAGGCGGGCGCCGCACCCGGCCCGCTCAGCTGAAAGACGCCAACGGCGCGGTTCAGGCCATTCATCTGGTCGTTCAGGGACTGGGCGGCTGCGCCCGCCTCGACCACCAGTGCCGCGTTCTGCTGGGTCACCTGGTCCATCTGGCTGATGGCCTGGTTGATCTGCTCGATGCCGGACGCCTGTTCCCGGCTGGCCAGCGTGATTTCCGACATGATGTCGGCCACCCGCTTCACGCTGACGACCACCTCGGTCATGGTCTGGCCGGCGCCATCGGCCAGCTCGGCCCCGGACTGGATCTTGCGCACGGTATCGTCGATCAGGTCGCGGATTTCCCGGGCGGCGTTGGAAGACCGCTGTGCCAGCGCCCGGACCTCGGAAGCCACCACGGCGAAGCCCTTGCCCTGCTCGCCGGCGCGGGCGGCTTCCACCGCCGCATTCAAGGCCAGGATGTTCGTCTGGAAGGCAATGCTGTCGATGACGCCGACGATGTCGGACATCTGGCGCGTGGACGCATTGACCTCGCTCATGGTCTCGACCACCTGCGACACGGTCCGCCCACCCTGCGAAGCGACCTCGGAAGCGGTCGCCGCAAGCGTGTTGGCCTGCTGGGCATTGGCGGCATTGTGGCTTACCGTGCTGGTGAGCTGTTCCATGCTGGCGGCAGTTTCCTGCAGCGAGGCGGCCTGCTCTTCGGTGCGCGAAGACAGGTCCAGGTTGCCGTGCACGATCTTCTCCACGGACCGGCCGATCCACTCGGTGCCCTGGTGAACCTGGGCCACCGCCTGGGCAATGCCGTCGCGCATGAGCCGCATCGCGTGCATCAGGCTGGCCCTGTCCCCCGGGCGCACTGGGATGTCCACGCGCAAGTCGCCCTGCGACATGCGGTCGGCAATCCGGATGACGGCATCGGGCTCGCCTCCCAGCTGCCGCACCAGCCGGCGCGACAGGGCCGTGCCCACGACCAGGAGGATGAGCGCCAGGATGGCCGCCGCCAGGGCAAATCCGCCGGCCTGACCCCAGACGACCGCATCGACGGTGTCAAGGTACACGCCCGAGCCCAGGATCCAGCCCCAGGGCGTAAATTCCTTCACGTAGGAGACCTTTTGCACGGGCCGTTCCACGCCCGGCTTGGGCCACAGGTAGAACACATAGCCGTCATGCGTCGGGCTGGCCTTGACCGTATCCACGAAGGCCACGAACAGCCGCAGGCCGTCGGGATCCTTCATGCCCCCCAGTTCCTTGCCTTCGAGTTCGGGCTTGATCGGATGCATCACCATCCGCGGCGTCATGTCGTTGATCCAGAAATATTCCTGGCCGCTATAGCGCATGCCGCGAATGGCATCCATGGCCTGCTGTTTCGCCTGGGCTTCGGGCATGACACCGGTTTCCGCCTGATGGTGGTAATAGGCGATCACCCCGTAGGCCGTCTCGACGGTCTGGCGCGCGCCGATCTGGCGCTCCTGCAACAGGGCGCCGCGCTCCATCCACAGCAGAGACATCGTCAGCACGACGATGCCGACGATCGCCGCCAGAGTGAACAAGGCAAATTTGAACGCAGTCGAACGCGTCCAGGCCTGCAGTGACCGTGACATGATGTATTTTCCCCCATACCTATCATCGTGACCCACAACACAGCTGCGCCCGCGAATCTTCCCGGGGCGGCCGCCAGCGGATCCCGTCGCGGTCGCAAAAACAGTATACGATTGAAGGATTTCGCCCAAGCTGCGGAAAAAAGGCCATATCCAGGGATTCCTGTCCGTCTGACCCACGCCCATGTGCATCGCCTACCTTTCCCTCGGGGCCCCCGGCTGGCCCCTGCTGATCGCCGCCAACCGGGACGAATTCCACGACCGTCCGGCCCGGGCGGCCGGACCCTGGCCAGAAGCCCCGCACCTGATTGCCGGACGCGACCTGCAAGGCGGCGGCACCTGGATGGGCGCAACCGCGGATGGCCGCTACGCCCTGCTGACCAACTACCGGGAGCCGGGGCGGCCCGTGCGGCCCGGCGCGCCTTCGCGCGGCCTGCTGGTCAGCGATTTCCTGCTTGGCGCAAGCGCCCCGGAAGCCTGGATCGCAGCCATCGCAGCCCGGGCGGACGACTGGGCGGGCTTCAACCTGATCGTCGGCGATGCGCGCCAGGCCTGGTACCTGGGCAACCGGGATGCCGCGCGCACGCCTCGCCGCCTGGAGCCCGGACGCTACGTGCTGTCGAACCACCTGCTCGATACGCCCTGGCCCAAGGCCGCGCGGCTGCGCGCCGCGCTGGACACCCTGCCGCCGGCCGCCTGGTCGCGGGAACCCGAACAAGTGTTCGAACGGTTGCGCGACACCACCCCGGCCGACGATGCGCTGCTGCCCGACACCGGCCTGGCGCCGGAACGCGAGCGCCTGCTGAGCAGCCCCTTCATCATCAGCCCGGACTACGGCACCCGCTGCTCGACAGTGCTGGCGAGAAGCACCGATGGCCTGACATTCTTCAGCGAGCTGGGCTACGACGCGGGCGGACGCCCGGACGAGCGCCACGACTGGCGCCTGCGGGATCCGCAAGCATAGGAAACGGGCAGCGACGGCATGGCCGCGCGCTAAAATGCCGCTTTTCACGCCTTACAGGAAATCGCCATGAGCACCGGGCTCGCCAGCCAGATCACCGACGCCGTCAAAGCCGCCATGCGTGCGCACGACAGCACCCGCCTGGGCACGCTGCGGCTCTTGCAGGCCGCCATCAAGCAGAAAGCAGTGGACGAGCGTGTCGAACCCGACGATGCGGCGATCCTGGCCATCATCGAAAAGCAGGTCAAGCAGCGCCGCGAGTCCATCGCGGCATTCGAATCCGCCGGCCGTGCCGAAAGCGCCGCCCAGGAGCGCGCCGAACTGGACATCCTGAAGGAATTCCTGCCCCAGGGGGCCTCGCCCGAGGAAATCGCCGCCGCCATCGATGCGGCCCTTGACCAGGCCGCTGCGCAAGGCCTGCAGGGCGGCGCCGCCATGGGCGCCGTCATGGGGCAGCTGAAAAAGGCTCTGGCCGGCCGCGCCGATATGTCCGCGGTATCGGCCCAGGTCCGCGCCCGGCTATAGCCGGCCTCAGCCGGCGGCCGCCTCCGGCGCCAGGGGCAGGCCGTCCCGGATCTGCCGGACCAGGTCGGGTGTGCGCACGAATGCCCGGCCGAATGCGACGGCCTCGCCGCGTTCCGCCTGGATGGCGCGCAGCGCGGAATCGGGATCGTAACCCTCGCTCAGCACCACCGCGCCGCTGAAGGCATCGCGGATCAGCGGGGTCAGCGCATCCGCACCTTCGTGTTCGCGCACACAGATAAAGGCGATGCGCCGCCGGCCCAGTTCGCGCGCCACATGCAGGTACAGGGACGCCGGATCCGAATCCCGCATGTCGTAGCGGTCACCGCGCGGCGACAGGTGCACCCCGACGCGCCCTGCTCCCCAGATGCCGATGCAGGCGTCGACGATTTCCAGCAGGAAGCGGCTGCGCTTGCACACCGAGCCGCCGTAATCGTCCTGGCGTCCGTTGGAACCATCGTGCAGGAACTGGTCGATCAGGTAGCCGTCTCCGGCATGCACCTCCACCCCGTCGAACTCGGCCAGCCAGGCTTGGCGGGCCGCCTGCTCGAAATCCGCAATCACGCGCCGGATCTCGTCGAGCCTGAGGCAGCGCGGCACGACGAACCCCCCGGCCTGCGGGCACGGCCCCCGGCCGCAAGCAATGGCGCTGGGCGCCACGGGCATTTCTCCCGACAAGTATTCGGGATCCGACACCCGGCCGGCATGCCACAGCTGCAGGGCGATGCGCCCGCCGCGCCGATGCACGGCATCCGTGACCGCACGCCAGCCCTGGGCCTGCGCCGAATTCCAGATACCCGGCGTATCCGGGTGACCGATCCCCAGCAGCGACACCGAGGCGGGACCTGCCAGGATCAGGCCCGCATCTGCCCGCCGCGCATAGTAGGCGCGCATGCCGTCGTCGGGCACGCGGCGCTGCGCGGGCCACGCACCCGACGCAGGCGCCATGATGATGCGATTGGGCAGCTCGATTTCCCCCAGCCTGACCGGATCGAACAAACTTGTCATATCATGCGGGAAAAAGCGGGGCTGGTTCAGCGCATTCCCTGTCGTAATTTGCTGCAACGCACCATCCAGATATTAAATTCGCACAAAAATCCATCAGGGTTTTTACCAGATTTTCCAGTTCCTGACCATGGCCGAGACGCCAACCGGAACTGCACGAAGGAGCACCATGGGACAATTCGCCGTCATCGGCCTGGGACGCTTCGGCAGCGCCACCTCGCTGGAACTGATGCGGCTGGGCCATTCGGTCCTGGGCGTGGACGCCGACGGCCGGGTGGTCGACCAGATGGCCGATCGCCTGACTCGCGCGGCCATCGCAGACGTGACCGACCGCGACACCCTGGCTGAGCTGGGCCTGGGCGAATACGACGTGGTCCTGGTCGCGATCGGCGAAGACCTGCAGGCCAGCCTGGTCTGCACCGTGCACCTGAAATCGCTGGGCGTGAAGGAACTCTGGGTCAAGGCCTCCTCACGCGCGCACCACCTGATCCTGGCCAAACTGGGCGCCAGCCGCATCATCCATCCCGAGGAAGAAATGGGGATCCGCATCGCCCAGGTGCTCAGCTACCCCATGGTCAATGACTACATCTCGCTGGGCAACGGCGATTTTGTAGTCGAGATCGAGGCCAGCGCCCAGCTCGACGGCCGCACCCTGGGCGACGCCCTGACAACCGATCCCCCGGGAGCCATCCATGCCCTGGCCGTCAAGCGCAAGGGAGAAACCACCGTGCATCCCACCGACCAGTTCGTGGTGCGCACCAAGGACACGCTGATCCTGTTCGGCCCGCTGCACGAACTGAAGAACGCCGCTCCGAAACTGAGCTGACCCTCCACCCCCGCACGCATGGCTCGTTTCAACATCCATCCGCTGCAAGCCTACCGCCAGGTGCGCCGCACCGGCCAGCTGCAGGCCAGCCCGCCAGCGGTCCTGGCCGGCAGCTTTCTCGTGCTGATCCTGATCGGGACCGCGCTGCTGTCCCTGCCGATCGCGCAGCGCCACCCTTTTGGCGTCTTCGAGGCGCTGTTCACCGCCACATCCGCCGTCACCGTGACCGGCCTGATGCTGATCGACCCCGCCCACGACCTGAGTTTCTTCGGCCAGGCCGTGCTGCTGGCCCTGGTGCAGGTGGGCGGCATCGGCTTCGTGACCTTTGCCATCATTGCCACCCTGACGCTGGGCAAGCGCGTCAGCCTGAAATACCAGGCCCTGGCGCTGGAGGCCTTCAACCAGACCAGCGTCACCCGCATCCGGCAGACGGCGCTGACGGTGCTGAAGTTTTCCCTGGCGATCGAAGGCGCCGCCATCCTGATCCTGACCCTATGGTGGTGGCGCCACGACAGCCTGGGCCACGCCTTCCTGCTGGCCGGATTCCACGCCGTATCGGCCTTCAACAACGCCGGCCTGTCGCTCTTTGCGGGCAGCATGGTCAAATTCACCGAAGACCCGGTCACCACCTTCGTGATCACCGGTTGCGTGATCCTGGGGGGGCTGGGCTTCAGCGTGCTGGCCGACATCCAGCAGAAGCGCAGCTGGGCCACGCTGGCCTACTACACGCGGCTGATGCTGATCGGCACGCTGGTCCTGAACCTGGCCGGCTTCGCGCTGTTCTGGCTGATCGAGGCGCGCAACCCCCATACCCTGGGCGCATTGCCGGCCGCCGGCCAGGGCCTGGCCGCCTGGACCCAGGTCGTCGCGGCACGCACGGCCGGCTTCGCCAGCGTGGACGTCGACCAACTGTACGACAGCTCGCGATTCCTGCTCACAGGGCTGATGTTCATCGGCGGCGGCTCGCTGTCCACGGCCAGCGGCATCAAGCTCGCCACCTTCATCGTCCTGCTGGCGGTGGTCCGGGCCTACATCCTGCAGCGCAGGGAAGTCGTGTTGATGCACCGCACCATCGCTCCCGAAACCATCCACAAGGCCCTGGCCCTGATGATGGTGTCGGGCCTGCTGGTGTGCCTGGGCATCTTCCTGGTCAGCCTGTTCGAAAACCTGCCCTTCATCGCCGTGGTCATGGAGGTCATGTCGGCCTTCAGCACCACCGGCATCAGCCCCGACCTGACCGGCACCCTGAGCCTGCCCAGCCAGATCGTGCTGATGCTGCTGATGTTCGTCGGGCGCCTGGGTCCCCTGACCCTGGTCTACAGCCTGGGCACACAGCGGCGCAGCCGGGTGAGATATCCCGAAACCATGGTTCAGATCGGTTGAAACCCTGCGGATCCAGGCGGCCCGCAGGCCCCGGGCGGGGCCATGTCTTCCCCGGCGCGGCGCCCGATGTACTACTATTACTTTTTTCTCAGTCTCAACCTTTCATTAGGATCCCGCCCATGGTGATTTCCATCGCACGACAGGCGGCGCTGTGCGCTGTCCTCGGCCTCGCAGGCCTGGCCTCCACGGCCTCGGCCGCCACCCTGAAAATCGGCACCGAAGGCGGCTATCCGCCCTGGAGCATGGTCGATGCCAGCGGCAAAGTCACCGGTTTCGACGCCGACGTCGGCCACGCCCTGTGCAAGAAGCTCGACATGAAATGCCGCTTCGTGGTCCAGGCCTTCGACAGCCTGATCCCCGCCCTGCAGGCCGAGCGCTTCGACCTGGTGATCTCGGGCATGTCCGTCACCGCCGAACGCGCCAAGGTCATCTCCTTCAGCATCCCCTACGCCACCGAGGATTCCGCCTTCGTGCTGCCCAAGGGCGACGCCCTGCTGAAGGCCGCCGATTCCAAGGCCCTGATGGCCGGGCTGGCCGGCAAGACCGTGGGCGTGCAAAGCGGCACCACCCAGGGCGCCTTCCTGCAGAAATACGCCCCCGACCTGAAGCTCAAGACCTACGAGACCCAGGACCAGATGCAAATGGACCTGTCGGCCGGCCGCCTGGACGCGACCTTCTCCGAAGTTACCCCGCAAAGCCAGTTCCTGGACACCACCGGCAAGGGTAAGTTCGCCCTGGCCGACGCCGTGGTCAAGAGCAGCGCCGACCCGGAAATCCTGGGCCTGGGCATCGGGGCCGGCATCAACCAGAAGAACACCGAGCTGAAGGCCAAGGTCGACAAGGCGCTGTGCGAACTGATCGCCGACGGCACCATCAAGTCCTCCAGCGTCAAGTGGTTCGGCGTCGACCTGTCCAACTACGCCGCCTGCCAGAAGTAATGCCTGACGACACCGCCGGTGCCTCCGGGCGCCGGCGCCATTTCCCCGGGGCAGCCGGCCACCGCACGCCGGTGCCGCCTCGGGGTTTTCCATTGATTTCATGATCCAGACCCTGCACGACATCCTGAGCGCCGGCTGGGGCGCCATGCTGCTGCGCGGCGCGGCCATGACCGTCTTCATCAGCGTGTGCGGCATCAGCCTGGGCATGGCGATCGGCATCGCCGGCGCTGCCGCCAAGACCGGCGCCAGCCGGCCGGCGCGCGCGCTCGTCGCCCTGTACACCCTGATCGTGCGCAGCGTGCCGGAACTGCTCATCATCTACCTGCTGTTCTTCGGTACGGTGCAGCCCGCCGCCGACCTGGCCGACTGGCTGGAATGGGACGATCTGATGAGCACTGTCTTTCCCATGCTGGTCGGCATCCTGGCCATCGCCCTGATTTCAGGGTCCTACAGCGTGGAAGTCTTTCGCGGCGCCTTCAAGGCCATCGACCCCGGCCAGCTCGAAGCCGCCCGCGCCATCGGCCTGGACCGCCGCCAGTGCCTGCGGCGCATCACCCTGCCGCAACTGTTCTGGTATGCGCTGCCCGGTGCCAACAACGTCTGGCAGGCCGCCCTGAAAGACACCGCACTGGTGTCCCTGGTGGGGCTGGTCGAACTGATGCGCGCCGCGGTGCTGGGCTCGGCCGCCACGCGCGCACCCCTGATCCTGTACCTGATGGCCGGCATCCTGTATTTCCTGATCGGGGCCTGCAGCCAGGGCCTGTTCGTCTGGGCCGAGCGCCATTTCGGGCGCGGCATGCGGGGGGCCGGACGATGATCGAGCTGTTCGAGCACGCCGTACCCGTCCTGATCGAGGGCTTCTGGATCACCCTGCGCATCGGCCTGTTCTCCATCCTGTTCGCCTCACTGCTGGGCCTGGGCGCAGCGCTGATGCGCACTACGCGCCACCCGCTGGTGTCGGGCACCGCCTTTGCCTACAGCACCGTTTTTCGCGGCACGCCGCTGCTGATCCAGCTGTTCCTGCTGTACTACGGCATCGGCACCCTGGATTTCGTGCGCGAGCAGCCCGCCCTGTGGTGGCTGTTTTCCGACGGAGCCCGATGCGCCATCCTGGCCATCGCACTGAACAGCGGCGCCTACATGAGCGAAGCGATCCGCGGCGGACTGCAATCCGTGCCGGCCGGCCAGCTGGACGCCGCCGCGTCCTGCGGCATGAGCCGCCTGCAGATCTTCCGCCGCATCCGCTTTCCCCTGGCCATCCGCCAGGCCTTCCCGGCCTACAGCAACGAACTGGTGCTGGCCATCAAGGGCACCAGCCTGGCCTCCACCATCGCCGTCATGGAACTGACCGGCTTCGCCCGGCGCCTGATGAGCCAGAGCTACCTGATCGTCGAGACCTTCATCATCGCCGGCATCCTGTACCTGGCCATCAACGTGACCTTGCTGGGCTGCGCCTGGCTGGTGGAGCGCGGGCTGGGGATCCGGTCGGGGGAATAGGATCGCAGGCCGCCACCCCTTCGAAATCCGCGGAGGGACATGCAGCGTGAGAGCGGCCCATAAGTCTACGTAAATACTATATAAACAAGGTGTTGATGTACACTTAACTCCATGAATCAGCACCAAGCCATTCGCGTTCTCCGCGCCCTGGACGACGCCGGCCGCTATGTCTTCCGGCGCCAGCATCTGCGCGCCTGCTTCCACGAGGATTCGGAAAAGACCTTTGCCGCCGGGCTGGCCCGCCTGGTCGATACCGGCATCCTGACCCGCGCGGCCCGGGGTATCTACGTTCATGACGCGGCAAAATCCCGCGACGGGTACACGATCGAACGCATCGCCATCGCCCTGCGTCCCGCCGAGACCAGCTACATCAGCCTGGAATCCGCCCTCTCGGCATACGGCGTCATCTCGCAGATCCCCATCGACCGCATCACCCTCATGACCACCGGACGCGAAGGTGAAATCCGGACCCCTTACGGCACCATCGAGTTTGTGCACACCAAGCGCGATCCGGCCGATCTGCGCCAAGCGACGCTTTCTTCCGCTCATCCCTTGCGCATGGCCAAGATCGACACGGCCATCCGCGACTTGCGGCGCGTCGGCCGCAATCTGCATTTGATCGACCCGGAAGCCCTCCAGGAGGCCTTGGCCAAACCATGAAAGAAAACTTCGATCATCTGGTGGAACTGGCCATGCGGGACGCGGGGCGCGCCCATATGCGTCCCGTCATCGAAAAAGAACTGCTGCACTATGACATCCTGTTCGCCCTAAGCGAAGCCAAGCTGCTCGACACTTTGACGTTTCAAGGCGGGACTTCGCTGCGCCTATGCCATGGTGCCCCACGCTTCTCCGAAGACCTGGATTTCGCAGGCGGACCGGGGCTGGACACGCGCAGGCTGCAGGACATCAAACAATGCCTGGAAGACTACCTGGGAAGCCGCTATGGCCTGGATGTCCGGGTTCGTGCCCCGCAAATCCGGGGAATGGATGACGGGCCGGCAGAGCCCGGACACACGCAGATCGCAAAATGGCGGATCAGCATCCAGACCGCCCCCTCTCGCCCTGATCTTCCCAGGCAGCGCATCAAACTCGAAGTAGCCGATATCCCCGCCTACACGCGAGACATCAAAAGCCTGGCGCGCAATTACCCGTTCCTGCCCGATGGTTACGCGGATGTACTGCTGGGCGTTGAGTCTCTTGACGAAATCATGGCCGACAAATTGGTCTCCCTGCCAGCCTGTGTCCGCTACGTGCGGCACCGGGACATCTGGGACCTGCGCTGGCTCAAACAACAAGGCGCAAGCCCCGACGTTGCCCTGGTGGAGCGCAAGATCGAAGACTACGGCGAAGCCGACTACCTGGACAAGCTGCGGGCGATGATCGACCGGCTCGGCAAAATCGTGCGTGGCACGCCATTCACACAAGAAATGTCGCGCTTCATCCCCCAGGACGTACAGGACAGGACGCTGCACCGGAACGGATTTGGCACCTTCCTGACCAACGAAGTCCAAGGCCTGTTGCGAGTGGTGGAAAAGGCGCTGGACTCAGGCACCCGCGCCGACGATTCCTCTTTTCCAATGTAGAACATCCGGCATGAAGCGCGCATCCGGCCAGCCCATTCCCTGCCCCTGCGGCCTTCCCGCCGCCTACGCCGATTGCTGCGGCCGCTGGCACCATGGTTCCTTGCACCTGCAGGCGCCCGACGCCCAGGCCCTGATGCGCTCGCGCTACAGCGCCTACGTGCTGGACGAACTGGACTACCTGCTGCGGACCTGGCACCCCGACACCCGGCCGGCCGCGCTGGAACCCAACGAACCCGGCGCGCGCTGGCTGGGGCTGGACGTGCGCCGCCACATCCGGCTGGACGCCGACCACGAGGTCGTGGAATTCGTCGCGCGGGTGCGCGTCCACGGCCGCGCCACCCGCATCCATGAAACCAGCCGGTTCACGCGAGTGGACGGGATGTGGGTGTATGTGGACGGGTACACTTGAGTGATCGTCCCGATCCGACCACCCCGGTCGTCCTTCTTCGAACCCCACCCCCGTGCCATGATGCTGATCTACGATGCCCAGAGCCCCGCGCCGCGCTGCCTGCGGATGTTCCTGCTCGAAAAGCAGTTGCAGCTGCCCGCAACGACCATCGACGTGATGACGGGGGAAAACCGCCAACCGCCCTACCTCGCCATCAACCCGGCGGGCCAGACGCCGGCCCTGAGGCTGGAGGACGGCACCACCCTGGCCGAGGCGGTCGCCATCGCGGAATACCTGGAAGAACGCCATCCCGAGCCCGCGCTGATCGGCCGCACGCCCGAACAGCGCGCGCAGACCCGGCAATGGTGGCGCCGGGTCGAACTCAACATCACGGAATTCATCCACAACGCCTACCACTACGCCGAGGGGCTGGCCCGATTCGAGCCCCGCATCCCGGTCGCGCCCGAGGCGGCCGACGGCCTGAAACGAGTGGCCCGGGACCGCCTGCGGTGGCTCGACGGCCTGTTCGGCCCCGGTCCCTACCTGTGCGGCGAGCGCTTCACCGCCGCCGACATCTGGCTGTACGTCTGGCTGGATTTCGGCGAATCCGTCAACCAGCCCTTCGACCACGGCCTGCCGCGCATCGGCCCGTGGTTCGAGCGCGTGGCGGCGCGGCCCAGCGCGGCGCGCAGCCGCGCATTGCTGTCATCTGCCGAGCGGGCCTGATTCAGCGGGCAAGCCGCGCGACGAGCAAGACACCTTCCGTGTAGCTATAGCCATAGCCGTAGCTATATCCAGTATTGCCAGAGATCGCCTCTGTATCCCGGACGACGCGTGCTGAACTGGTGATCTGGCCAATCTTGTATTCGTAACGATAACTGCCCGACGCCACGGCGGTCATGCTGATCACCTCAAAGCCATCGGAATTGAGAGCTTCCACGGCCTGTGCCACGTCCCGGGCCAGCCTCGCGCCATCGATTTTGGAATCCGACCAGCCCACCTGCTGCACTTGCGTTTCTTTTCTGAGCACTTCTTTTTCACCGCCGAACAGTCCTCGCTTGGTTTCTCCGGTGGGGACCTTGACAGCCACTTCCTTGTAAAGTGGCTTGAAATGTGCCTCGACGAATACAACTTTATTCAATTCCGACCTCGATGAAAAACAGCGGGGAGCGCCCGCCATTTTAAGCTTATGGCAGACTGGGCATTCCAGCCGCCAAATCCAGGTCACCACCAACGCCCCATGCCGGGCCTGGCTGACTTCCCTCCAGGTCCCGGCCCGCCCCTCCCCCGCTCAGAACGGCTTGACGGCGATCTTCAGCACGCCGTCGCGCTGGTGGGCGAACAGATCGTAGGCCGCGACGATGTCGTCCAGCTTGTAGTGATGAGTGACCAGCACGCCGAGGTCCAGGCGTTCGGCGGCGATCACGTTCATCAGGCGGCGCATGCGTTCCTTGCCGCCGGGACACAGGGCGGTGTTGATGCGATGATCGCCCAGGCCGGCGGCGAAGGCGTCGAGCGGAATCTTCAGGTCCTGCGAATACACGCCCAGGCTGGACAGCGTGCCGCCGGGCTTGAGGCAGCGCAGGGCCTGCTCGAACGTGGTCTGCGTGCCGAGCGCCTCGATGGCCGAATC
>Ga0182737_1000399_pt1 | contig 63336 bp, 64 predicted proteins | sample eDN5th30CBELigOP_FD_128878 | JGI IMG/M metagenome (GOLD analysis project Ga0182737, IMG submission 128878) | Enriched Organic Plus compost microbial communities from Emeryville, California, USA - eDNA 5th pass 30_C BE-Lig OP (version 2) (version 2) ...
CGCCCGACGCGACCATCTCGTTGAAACGCAGTCCCGCGAGGTGACGTTCCTGATAGCCGAGCCAGCAGATGCGGGCCGGAAGCCCTTCGAAGTGCACCTTCTCCTGGGCTTGGGTGATCCAGCGCCTCAGGTGCTGATCGGCCGGGAACAGGTCGAGGATCGCCCGGTCGGTCGCGGCGATGTCGGCCGGGTCACCCGACAGCGCAGCCCACCGGAACGGCCCCTTGCCCTCGCAGAACAGCGGCCGGATATAGGCAGGAACGAAGCCCGGGAACGCGAACGCCTTGTCGAAGCCGCCGAGCCGGGCCTCCTCACGAATCGAGTTGCCGTAGTCGAACACCTCGGCCCCGGCATCCTGGAAGCCGACCATCGCCGCGACCTGCTTGGCCATCGACGTCCGGGCCCGCTGCGTGAAGCCCTCGGGATCGCGGGTCGCCTCGGCCCTCCAGTCCGTCACCTCGACGCCCTCGGGCAGATAGCTCAAAGGATCGTGCGCACTCGTCTGATCGGTCACCACGTCGATCGGAGTGCCGCGGTCGAGCAGCTCGGCGAACACCGTCGCGGCATTGCCGACGAGCCCGACCGACCGCGGCCGCCGCTGCTCCTTGGCCTCGACCGCACGACCGACCGCACGATCGAGATCGGTATGGAACTCATCGAGATAGCCGTGTGCGACCCGCCGCTCGAGTCGTGACGCGTCGACGTCGACGATCAGGACCGAGCCCTCGTTCATCGTCACGGCGAGCGGCTGGGCGCCGCCCATACCGCCGGCACCGCCCGTCAGGGTCAGGGTGCCTGCCAAGGTGCCGCCGAACCTCTTGCGCGCCACCGCACCGAATGTCTCGTACGTCCCCTGGAGGATGCCCTGCGTGCCGATGTAGATCCACGATCCCGCCGTCATCTGCCCGTACATCGTGAGCCCCTCCGCTTCGAGCCGGCGGAACTCGGGCCAGGTCGCCCAGTCGCCGACCAGATTGGAGTTGGCGATCAACACGCGCGGCGCCCAGGCGTGGGTCCGGAAGACGCCGACCGGCTTGCCCGACTGCACCAGGAGCGTCTCGTCGTCGTCGAGCGTCCGCAGGGTCCGCACGATCTCGTCGTACGCCTCCCAGGAGCGGGCCGCTCGACCCGTGCCGCCGTAGACGACCAGATCCTCGGGCCGCTCGGCGACCTCAGGATCGAGATTGTTCATCAGCATGCGCAACGGCGCCTCGGTCTGCCATGACCTCGCGGTCAGGGCCGCGCCGCGTGCGGCACGGACGACGGGTCGAGTCATGGAAGGTCCTTTCCGTTCTGGGAGCGAGCGGCGGCCAGGAGGGTGCCGTCACGTACGAGCCCGGCGGCCACCTCGAGATCCGGCGACAGGACGTGGTCGGGCCCCGGTCCGGGCACCTGCTCGTGCAGCGCCGCGATGACGGCGGCCGTGGCCGGGGCCGGCTCGAGCGGCGCGCGCAGGGCGATGCCCCGGGCGGCGGTGAGGATCTCGATCGCCAGCACGCGGGTCAGCAGGTCGACTGCGGTCCGCAGCTTGCGGGCCGCCGACCAGCCCATCGAGACGTGGTCCTCCTGCATCGCGCTCGACGGGATCGAGTCGACGCTGGCCGGCACCGCCAGGCGCTTCAATTCCGAGACCATCGCGGCCTGCGTGTACTGGGCGATCATGTAGCCGGAGTCGACGCCCGGATCGTCGGCCAGGAACGGCGGCAGGCCCTGGCTGCGCGCGACGTCGAGGAACCGGTCGGTGCGGCGCTCACTGATCGCCGCGACGTCCGCGACCGGGATCGCCAGGAAGTCCAGCACGTACGCCAGCGGGGCTCCGTGGAAGTTGCCGTGTGACTCGATCCGCCCGTCGGCCAGGACCGACGGATTGTCGATCGCCGAGGCGAGTTCGCGATCGGCGACCGCCCTCGCGTGCGCCCACGTGTCGCGCGCGGCACCGTGCACCTGGGGCGCGCACCGCAGGGAGTAGGCGTCCTGCACGCGGCCGTCATCATGCCGATGGCTCGCCACGATGCCCGAACCGGCCAGGAACGCGGCCATCCGGCGTGCCGAGTCGGCCTGGCCCGGATGCGGCCGGAGCGCGTGCAGGTCGGGGGCGAGCACGCGATCGGTGCCCATCAGGCCCTCGATGCTCATGGCGGCCGCGAGATCGGCAGTGTCCAGCAGGCGCTCGAGGTCGTGCAAGGCCATCACGAGCATCCCGAGCATCCCGTCCGTGCCGTTGATCAGCGCCAGGCCCTCCTTCTCGGCCAGTTCGACCGGATGCAGCCCGTGAGCTGCCAGGGCCTCGCCGGCCGGACGGACGACACCCCGATCGGCCACCTCGCCCTCACCCATGACGGCGAGGGCGCAGTGCGCCAGTGGCGCGAGATCCCCCGAGCAGCCGAGGCTGCCGTACTCGCGGACGACCGGCACCAGACCGGCGTTGAGCAGTCCGGCATACGCCTCGGCGGTCTCCAGCCGCACCCCGGTGTGTCCCGTCGCCATGGTGGACAGACGCAGCAGCATCAGCGCGCGCACGACCTCGTCCTCCACCCGGGCCCCGGTGCCTGCGGCATGGGAGCGGATCAGGCTCTTCTGCAGCTGCCGCCGGCGATCGGGCGCGATGTGCCTCACTGCGAGGGCGCCGAAGCCGGTCGAGACCCCGTACACCGGTGCATCGGATCCCGCCAGCTCCTCGACCCAGGCACGCGCCTTCGCGATCGCCTCGCGGGCATCGGCGCCGAGCATCACGTCCTCACCGTCCCGTGCGACACGGACCACACCGTCGGCGCTCAGCCCACCGCATCCGATCACGATCGTCATGTCTTCATTGCAGACCGGCGCGCCGCGGGCCGCCAGCGCCCCCGTGGCAATCCTGTCTCGGATACGAGATCCTCGGACCATGAGCCGACCCGTCCCCGCGGCGACCTCGACCCTCCAGGTGCTGCGATACCTGTCCAGCCGTACCGAGCCCGTGCCCGCCGCCCGCATCGCTGCGGCGATCGGGCTGCCGCGGTCGTCGACCTACCATCTGCTGACCGCCATGGCCGAGGAGGATTTCGTGGTGCACTACCCCGACGACCGGGCGTGGGGCATCGGCATCGCGGCGTGGGAGGTCGGCATCGGATTCGCGCGCCAGGAACCGCTCGCGCGCATCGCCCGTGTCCCCCTCGTTCAGTTGGTCGACCGGGTGCAGGAGTCGGCGCACCTCGCGATCCTGCATGGCACCGATGTCCTGTACGTGATCGAGGAGCGGGCCCGCCACGGCCCGCACCTGGTCAGCGACGTGGGCGTTCGTCTCCCGGCCCACCTGACCGCCTCGGGACGCGCGATCCTCGCGACGCTCGAGCCGGCGCAGGTCCGGGCGCTGTACCCGAACCGCTCGGCGTTCGTGTCCCGGACCGGCACCGGACCGAGTTCCCCCTCTGAACTGGGACGTCTGCTGTCGCAGACCCGTCAGCGCGGCTATGCCACGGAAGACGGCGAGGTGACCCCTGGTTTCTCGTCGGTCGCGGCGCCGGTCCTGGTGGGCACTGTGCCGGCATCGGTGGCCGTCACCTGGGCCACCGGTACCCGGCCCGGCGTCCCGGCCGAGGCGGTCCAACAGGCCGCGGCGATCATCGCCGCGCGACTGCGCCGCCACTGACGCATGCCGGACAGGGCATCGGGTACGCCCCTGGTGACAGCACATCGATTCGAACCAGGAGGTCCACCATGGGTATGGGCGACAAGATCGACCACGCGGCCGAGGACGCGAAGGGCAAGATCAAGGAGGCCGCCGGCCGCGCGACCGACGACGAGTCGCAGGAGCAGGAGGGCAAGCTCGACCAGGCGAAGTCGGACCTCAAGCAGGCCGGCGAGAAGGTCAAGGACGCCTTCGACCACTGAGCATGCGTGGGGCCCCGACCGTGCGCGGTCGGGGCCCCCTCATGCCCGCGCCGTGAGGTCCGCGTGGTCAGCGCTCGAGATGACGCAGCCACAGCGGGCTGCGGGCGCTGTGGGGCTCCCGGCCCGATCGTTCTCCTCTACTCATCGCTCATACCTCCGGCGCGGGTTCCGGGCGGGGCGCGGCCTGCCCCGAACCCCGATATCCGGGGCGTACTCGGGAGGTCACCTGCTCATGCGGCGAGCGGCTCGACCCGGCCGCGCAATCGCGCGAGCAGTTGGGACAGACGCCGCGAGACCTGCATCTGGCTGATGCCGAGCCGGTCGGCGATCTGCTGCTGGGTCAGCTCGTCGAAGTACCGCCACGTCAGCAGTTGCCGCTCGTCGGCATCGAGATGGCGCCACAGCGAGGCGAGCACCAGGCGGTCGTCGACCGCGGCGAATCCCGCGTCCTCGACACCGAACGGATGACCGGCCTCCTCCGCGGACTCGATGGAGTCACACGTGAAGCACCCTCGAGCAGCCATCGCCTCCCGCACGTCGGCGACGTCGGCCCCCAGCGCCTCGGCGAAACGCTGCGGATCGGCCTCGCGCGGTTGGAGCTCGCGCTCGGCGCTGAGTCCGGCCTGCAGGTCCTGGATGCGGCGCGGCGGGCGCACGACCCAGGCATGGTCGCGAAAGTACCGCTTGAGCTCGCCACTGATGGTCGTGGCGGCGTAGGGAGCGAACGGCCCCCGGTCGGGCTGATAGTGCGAAGCGGCCTTGACCAGCGCCAGGCGTGCGACCTGGACCAGATCGTCGAGTTCGACCCCGCGACGGCGGAATCGGCGCGCGATGCGCTGGGCCAACTCGAGGTGGTCTTCGATGAGAGCCTCATCGGTCGGCGCCTCATCGGTGGGCGTGGAATCGGTCGGACGGATCGTGCTCGGTGCAGCCATTGGTCCCCCCAGGACGTGGTCCCTCTGATGGCTGCTGCTCAACCGCTTTTCACTCTGCCCCGTCCCGGCCACGAGCGCAAGCGTTGGCGCGCTCCAACCTGCGGATGACCCTGCGAGGCCGGTCGAAAACGGCGACGTTCCAAACACCGGACCTGCGCCTCGACGGCGCAGTCAGGGCCGCCACACCGTCGTCGCTGGTCCCCGGCCCGTGAGAGAATACGGCCATGACCCCCGGGCCGCCTGAGAGCGCTCTCCCCACCCCTGCCGAAGGCGATCTGTCGTTCTCGGAGATCGCCCTGGAGCTGCATGGGGCCGAGGGTGCGGAGGAGACCGTCGACCGCATCGTCGAATACAGTCGCAGTGCCCTGGCCAGCGATGACGCGGGCGTTCTGGTGGTCCGTTCACGCAAGCGCATCGAGATCGCCGCATCGACGAGCGAGTCGGTGACGCGGGCCCACTTGCTGCAGGTCGAACTGGACGAAGGCCCGTGCCTCGACGCCGTCGAGAACCCGACCACGATCTACCGCATCGACGACACCACGACCGATCGTCAGTGGCCACGCTGGAGCGCCCAGATCGTGGAGCTCGGCTTCCGGTCGGTGCTCGCCGCTCCGCTCGCGACCAAGGAACGTCACTACGGCTCGATCAACGTCTACGCCAAGCGCCCCGACGCGTTCGACGAGGACGACGAGGCGGTCGCGACGATCCTCGCGCGCCACGCCTCGGTGGCGCTCGCCGCGTCACACAACATCGAAGGCCTGCGCAAGGCGGTCGACGCACGCAAGCTGATCGGCATCGCGATGGGCATGCTGATGGAGCGTTACGGCATCGAGAGCCAACAGGCATTCGACGTGCTGCGCCGCTACTCGCAAACCAAGAACATCAAACTGCGCGACGTCGCCCAGCAGGTCGTCACCGACCGATCACTGCCTGCCCCCTGACGTTTCGGCCGCCCCGGCGCGGGTAACTCCTCAGGCACCGCGAATCGAGGAGGGGCATGGAGGCCGTCGTCGTCAACTGCACGCTCAAACCGTCGCCCGAGCAGTCGAACACCGAGCAGCTGACCCGTACCGTGACATCGGCGCTCGAGCAGCACGACGTCACGGTCCGGTGGTTCCGCCTGGCGGACATGACGATCGACCACGGCGTCCAGACCTCCATGTCCGACGACGACGAGTGGCCCACGGTGCACGACGCCGTCGTGGCCGCCGACATCCTGGTCGTCGCGACCCCGACCTGGGTCGGGCATCCTGCGTCGTACGCCCAGCAGACCCTGGAGCGTCTCGACGCGATGATCTCCGAGACCCGCGCCGACGGCGAGCCGGTGGCACTGGGGAAGGTCGCCGGCGTCGTGGTGACCGGCAATGAGGACGGCGCTCATCACGTCATCAGCGAGATCAGCGGTGCACTGGTGGACATCGGTTTCACGATTCCCGGTCAGGCCTGGACGTATTGGAACCGCGGGCCAGGACCGGGTCCTCAGTACACCGAGACCGATGCGGGTCATGACTGGTCGGAGAAGACCGGCCGGACCATGGCGACCCGGCTCGTCGAGGTGGCTCGTGCGCTGGCCACGGCGGGCGTCTGATCAGCGGGCGGCGCTGAGCCGCGTGACGGCGGCCCTGGTCGCCGTCACGTTGTTCGTCGGATGCGGAATCGCCAAGGATCCCCTGGCGGTCGCGATCGGCGACGCGGCGTCGGCCGGTTCCTCGTCCGCCCTCGCTCTGGAACAGCACGCCGACGGCCGTCTCACGACAGCCGCTGCGCAGACGATGATCGACGATGCGCGACGCGAACTCGCGGGCTCCGCCCAGCGCCTCAGCGATCTGTCGACCTCGGGACGCCAGTCCTCTGTCCAGGCAGAAGCGGTCACGGTGCTCGCTCGCACGGTGCAGCACGTGCACGAGGCGCGGCGCAGCCTCGGCTCGGCCGATGCCGAACAAGCCGCCGAACGGCTCCGGCAGGACGCAGGCGCCCTCGAGAAGCTCGAGGAGCGGGCGGAGCGCGCCGGATGAAGAAGCTGCTCGGAGTCACGCTCGGCATCCTGACCGCGATCGGCGGGTTCGTCGACATCGGCGATCTGGTCACGAATGCCGTGGTGGGATCCCGCTTCGGGCTGTCGCTGGCCTGGGTCGTCGTCCTGGGCGTCGGTGGCATCTCGCTGTTCGCCCACATGTCGGGGAAGGTCACCGCCATCAGTGGCCGTGCGACCTTCGAGATCATCCGCGAGCGGCTGGGTCCGCGCGCCGCGCTGGCGAACCTGATCGGATCGATGGCGATGACCCTGCTGACCCTGATGGCCGAGATCGGCGGCGTGGCGCTCACCCTGCAGCTCCTGACCGGCGTGGTGCCGGTGGTCTACATCCTGCCCGTCGCGCTCGTGCTGTGGCTGATCCTGTGGCGCGTCAAGTTCTCGATGCTGGAGAACGTGGCGGGCCTGATGGGCCTGCTGCTCATCGCGTTCGTCGTGGCGCTGTTCCAGCTGGGGCCCGACTGGGGCGAACTCGGCCGCCAGCTCGTCCAGAACCAGCCGACCTCGAACGAGAACGGACTGACCTATGCGTTCTACGCGGTCGCGCTGTTCGGAGCCGCGATGACGCCCTACGAGGTGTTCTTCTTCTCCTCCGGAGCGGCCGAGGACAAGTGGGACAGCACCGATCTGTGGCTCTCGCGGGTCAACGTCTCGCTCGGCTTCCCGCTCGGAGGCCTGCTGTCGATCGCGATCGCCGGCTGTGCCGCGGTCGTCCTGCTCCCGGCCGGCATCGGCGTGAGCAGCCTCTCCCAGGTCGTGGCGCCGGTCGGGGTGGCGCTGGGGGTCGCCGGCATCGTCGTCGTGCTGGTGGGCGTACTCGCGGCGACCGGCGGAGCGGCGATCGAGACCGCGTTGTCCTGCGGATACGCCATCGCACAGTACGCGGGTTGGCCGTGGGGCAAACGAGTCCGGCCCGCCCAGGCACCCCAGTTCCATGCGGTTCTGCTCGGCGTCGTCGTCGTGAGCTGTCTGGTCATGCTGTCCGGTATCGACCCGGTGATGGTGACCGAGTTCTCGGTCGTGTTCAGCGCCGTGGCGCTGCCGTTGACGTACTTCCCGATCCTGGTGGTCGCGAACGACCCGCAATACCTCGGCGAGCACACGAACGGGCCGGTGCTCAACTTCTTCGCCCTGATCTACCTCGTGATCGTCCTGGTCGTCGCGGTGGCGGCGGTGCCCTTGATGATCCTGACCCGGATGGGGGCCTGACATGCCCGATGACCTTCCCCAGCACCCTGCGCAGGACGGCCGGCTGCTCGACGCCAATCTGCACCTGCTCGACCGTCAACTGCTGGACCGCGACGGCCGGCCGGTCCTGGCGATCGGCGACGTCGAGATGGACCGCACCGAAGGCGGCCGCCTCGTCATCACCTGCTTGGTGCTCGGCTCGGGCCTGACCGCACGATTCTTCGGTGCCGACCGACCGGTGAGCACCCGAGAGACGATGGCGTGGGACGCCGTCACCGAGATCAACGCGGCGATCTCGACCGATGCCGACCGCGACGACATCCCCGGTCTGTGGATCGAACGCTGGTGGCGCGATCACGTGATCGGACGCATTCCTGGAGGCCGACATGATCCTGGGTGAGGTGCTCTCCCGTCCGGTGCGATGCGACGGCGAGGACGTCGGCGTCGTGATCGACGCCCGCTTCCTGCTGCGCGATCCGGACCGTCCCGGCCGCACGCCGCCCGAACTGGTGGGCCTGATCGTCGGACCCCGGCGCGGCGCGGCATTCCTGGGTTACGAACGTGCCGATGTGGTCCGGCCGAAGCTGCTGAACGGCTGGTTCGCACGCCGGCAGCGTGGCAGCTTCCTGGTCGACGTCGACGACATCGACCAGGTGGGCGAGACGGTCGAACTACGGCCCGGATTCACTCGATGGTCCGTACAGCTGCCGCCCCACGGAGGGGAATCCGCATGAAACCTGCCGAACGAGTCGCTGCCTGGACGGTCGGCCTCACGGTCGCCGCGGTCCTGATCGTCACCGGAGTCGCCGGCATGACGGTCGTCCGCTACGGCCCGCTCCACGCTCGGCCGTGGGCGTTCGTGTTCCTCGTGGCGGCCGCGCTCGGCGCGCTGCTCGGCCTGGTCCTGGCGATGATCAAGGCCCGCGACATCGAGGACTGACCCCGGGCGCGAGACCGCTCCACCCGCGCGCCTATGCTGGCGTCGTACCGCTGATGCAGCTGGCGGCTTGGCCGCTGCATGTCAGGATGTCAGCTCCGGTGGACGACCTCATCACCCGATGTCCCTTCTGTGCCCACGACACGGCCGTGCGTCTGGGCGGTGACGACGGCCGATCGTTGTTCGCGTGCGTCTCGTGCGACGAGGAGTTCGAGGTCGACGAACCCCCGGAGGGAGTCGCCCCCGACGAGTAGGTCCTCGCCTCGGGGGTACCCGCTTCCCATGGACACCATGGACACCATGGACGCGTCATGGACGCCGGGCGAGCTCGCCAACGTCCGCAAGGCGCTGTGCAATGCCGAGCTCGATCTGCGCCTGCGCATGCAGCGATACCAGACACCCCCGCCCGAATGCGGCGATGACGCCGATCTCGCGGACTGGGCCTCGCGCGCCGAGTTCGACTCGTTGAGCCTGGAGCGTGACCGCGTGCTGCTCGAACAGACCGAACACGTCATCGATCTGATCGACCAGGGCCTCTACGGCCGGTGTGAGACCTGCGGGTCGACGATTCCCAGGCAGCGCCTGCTGGCCTATCCCCAGGCGACGCTCTGTCTGGCCTGTGTCCACCCGGGGAGGCCCGCATGACGGAGACGACGCTGGACCGGCCCGCCGAAGGCGACGTGGTCGATCTGATCCTGCGCGACCACGCGGAGTTCGAGCGCTTGTTGCGCAGACTCCGCGATGCCGACGACGACCGCAGCCAGGCGCTCGATCTCCTCGCGACCCTGCACGTGGCGCACGCCGAGGCCGAGGAGAACCAGGTGTATCCGCGCCTGCGACGGCGCGGCGCCGTCGACGAGGACGAGGTCGAGCACGGCGAACACGAGCATGCTGAAGGGCACGAGGCACTGCTGGCCGTGATGGAGCTCGACGAGACGTCGGGCCAGGAGTTCGACCAGGCCGTCGAGGAGCTGACCGCCGCGATCAGCCATCACCTGGCCGAGGAGGAGCTGACGATCCTCAATCCGGCCCGCGACGAGGTCTCGGCGGAGGAGCGAGAGACGCTGGGCACGGCGTTCTGCGAGGAACGCAACCGGTTGATCGACTCCGGCTGCGGCGCGATCGACGTGGTGCGGCGACTGGTCAGGCAGGCCGAGGACGCCGGTCTCGTCGATTCGTGACGCGCGGGCTTGAACGAACCGGTTCTGCGTGCTTCGGTGGAGGAACCGTCTCCGGTTGAGCCAGCAGCCGCTGTCCGACGATGTCAGAGAGGCATGTCATGCCTTCATCGATCTCGCACGAAGCCACCTCACGTCGCCTGCTCCACGCGGCAGATCATCAAGACTCGCGGCGCCGGCGCGCCACTCAGAATCGGGTCCTCGAACTCAACCTCGGCCTGGCCCGTCGACTCGCCCGCCGTTATCGGGGACGAGGGGTGGCTCAGGACGATCTCGACCAGGTGGCGAGCCTGGGGCTGCTCAAGGCGATCCGCCGATTCGACACCGACCGCCGGTCGTTCACGGCGTTCGCCGTGCCGACCGTCCTGGGCGAGCTGCGCCGTTACTTCCGCGACAGCGCCTGGACCGTGCGGCCGGGGCGTCGAGTGCAGGAGGTCCAGGCTGCCGCGGTGGCGGCGCGGGAGGAGTTGCGGGCCGCGGGGCGCGAGCCGACGACCCACGAGGTCGCGGTCCGGATCGGCGAACCCGACAACATCGTGCGCCACGCCGAGTCGGTGACGGGCGCATACAGCCCGCGGTCGCTGGACGCCCCTGCGCCGGGCAGCGATCAACCGTTCGGAGAGTCGCTCGGCCTCGAGGACCCCGCGATCGAACGGATCGACGACCTTCAGACGATCGCGCCCGCGGTCCGCGCCCTCGCCGCAGCAGACCGCCGGTTGCTCCACATGCGCTTCGTCGAGGAACGCACCCAGCAGGACATCGGCCGCGAGCTGGGCATCTCGCAGATGCAGGTCTCGCGGCGTCTCGCCGGCGTGCTGGGCCGGATCCGTCGCGCCGCAGGCACGATCGACGTCCAACCCTGAGGTCGAATCTGCCGCCACCGTGCCGCTTCGCGGCGCATCCCGGCACGCCGACCACGCATCACTGCGTGATCATGGGGAACACCTCCGCCACGCACGCCAAGGAGGTCAGGCATGACAGCACGACACGACAAACATCGCGACGACACCTCGCGCCCCACCGACGGGATCGACGACGGAGAGCAGCAGGACGACCCACATGCACGCCCCGCACACGAGGGCCTTCCGTTCGGCGACAACCCGCAGGATCTGCAGGGTGAGGATCCCGCGAGCGGAGGTTCATGAAGGCAACTCATCCCGTCGGAACCGGGATGACCACCTGACGGTATTGGGTCGCGAGCCAATCCAACGCCTGTTCGTGACTTTGCGGATCGGCCGACGCCACGGCGCCGCCGGCCAGAGCGACCCGGAAATCGCGGGCGTACGCGCTGGCCGCCGTGACCGCCACGCACGCCTCGGTCGAGATGCCCGCCACGACGAGGCGCTCGGCATGCAACTCGTGCAGCCACGACTCCAGGTCAGTGCCTAAGAATGCGTCGTCGCGCCGCTTCACGATCGTCGGGACATCCAGATCGGCCAGTTCGGCGACACGACGCGCGCCTGCGGTCCCCTCCAGGGCGACCGGCTGCTGGTCGTCGCGCATGTTGAGTGCCCACGTGGAGTCGTCCTCGGGAACCTCGGTCCGCACCTCCAGCACCGAGGCGCCGATCTCGTGGGCGTGCTCCACCCAGCGCCGGGTCTCGGCCACCACCCCCGCTCGCGCCTCCGCGAGACCGGGCGGCTCGAAGAAGTCCTCCTGCAGGTCGATCAATAGCAACGCATCCATCAGGCTCGCTCCGTTCGTTCTGTCGGCGGACGCATGGTTCGAGTCGGTCGGGGCACACCGGTGGTGTAGGACCCGCCCACGACCTGAGAAGAGGACGACATGACCGTCGCACCCGACGACCCCGTGGCTCCCGACGACCCACTGGCACCCGACTCGCCGCCCGCCGACCCCGACGACGTCCCCGAGTTCCCGAATCCGGAGCCCGGTCCGGACCCGCATGCCACACCAGATCCCGCCACGGGACCCGTGACCTGACGCATCAGTCCAGGTCGCCCACGATCTGACGGTCGCACTCGACACACTCGTAGATCGCCGTCTGCTGCTCGTCGGTGCCCAGGAGGACGGCGGTTCCGCCACAGGACGGGCACTCGACCACCGCCCTCGTCACGAGCAGGATCATGGCACATGTCTCACACCTCGCGCGTGAGCACCCGGGCGGCCACGACCGCGTGTGCATCGGTCAGCCGCCGGTGCTGCTCCTCGCCCTGGTCGAGGAGCACATCGAGTTCGGCCCGGTCGAGACCGGCGTAGTCGTCGGCGACGGCGAGCAGCGCCTGCCAGCCGGCGATCTTGCCGGCGACCGCATCGCGCATCGCCTCGAGCTCGACCAGATCGGTCAGCGGCGTACGACGCAGCAGGTCGCCGTTCGGCTTGAGGCGCCCGACCCGCTCGGCCGCCCGCGCCGACCAGGTCAGCAACGACGACTCGCCGACCTGCAGCCGGTCGGCCATGGCACGCAACGAGCGCCGCTCGTCGATGAGTTGCTCACGGATCTGGAGCACCACGTCGCCGATCTCTCGGTCGGTCTGGGCGCGGCCGCTCCGGCCGAACAGATCGATGCCGGCCGCGGCTCCGGCCAGGTGCACGTGGACGTAATAGGCGATGGCTTCCATGAGATCCCTCCGTGACGGGGAGTACCCCGGCCGGGACAGTGCATGCCCGTGAGATCACCGGGTACATCGAGGACGACCGAGATCGGCCGACCGAGGAGGACGCATGACCCCGACGCGCCCGCTGACGAACCCCGGAACGCGATGACCACCTCGACGGCCTGGGAGACCTCGGCGGACGCGTGGCGTCCGCCGACACCGTCGGGGCGCGCCGTGCTCGACGACGTGATCGTGGGCGCCGGGGTCGTCGGTCTCAGCGCCGCCATCGCCCTGGCGTCTCGGGGCAGAACCGTGGCCGTCGTGGAAGCGGCAGGGGCGATCGGCCACGGCACCACGGGCCGCTCGACGGGCAAGCTGTCGCTCCTTCAGGGCACGCGATTGTCCGTCATCGCGGACCGTCACGGCATCGAGGTCGCTCGTCGCTATCTCGACGGGTGTCGCGACGCGCTGACCTGGGTCGAGCCGATGCTCGACCGCCACGGCATCGCAACGGACGACGCAACCGCGATCACCTGGGCAGAACGCCCGGATCAGGACCAGGCGGTGGCACATGAGCATGGCGCCGCTCGACGGGCGGGCCTGCCGACACGCTGGACCGCCGAAGTCCCCGGCGGCCTGCCGGGCACCTCCGCGGTCGTGCTCGAACGACAACGTCAGGTCGACCCCCTCGGGTATGCGATCGCGCTGGCACGTGAGGCCGTCGATCTCGGCGTGGACTTCCATCTCGACCGCCGCATCCGGCACATCCGATCCATCGGCCACCGTGCCGTCGTGTCGACCGGATCCGGCTTCGAGCTGTCAGCCGACGAGGTCGTCGTGGCCACGGGTCTGCCGATCACCGACCGGAGCGGCGCATTCGCCACGACGCATCCGCATCGCTCGTACATCGTCGCGTTCGATCACGACGGCCCGGTCGAGACCATGGCCGTGACGGCGGGGTCCCCGACCATCTCGGTCCGCGGTGCCCGCCTCGACGGTCGCGAAGCCGTCCTGGTCGGGGGCCACGGCCACGTGGTCGGCCGCGGCGGACCCACCGGGCAGCATCTCGACGCGCTCCGCCACTGGGCTCATGAACATCTCGACGTGGGCCGAGAGATCGCCGCCTGGTCCGCCCAGGACCAGACGACTCCGGACGATCTGCCGATCGTGGGTCGTGCTGCGGGCGATCCGGCGATCCACGTGGCGACGGGTCTCGGGGGCTGGGGTCTGCTGGCCGGCGTGGCCGCCGCCCGCCGGATCGCCGGCGCCGTGACGGAGGGGGAAACCCTGCCCGTCGCGCCACCACGGCACCTGCTGCGCCCGGCATCCCTGATGTCGATCCTGGGGCGCAATGCCGTCGCCCTGTCCGATCTGGTGGGCGGCTGGGCCGGCGCGGGACTGCGGCCCCGCGCCACATCCACGGTCGACGGCTGTCGTCGATCGCTCAGCGGGGTGTGCACCCACCTGGGCGGCGTCGTGCGCTGGAACGAGGTCGAGCGCTCTTGGGACTGTCCGCTGCACGGCTCACGGTTCGCGCCCGACGGCCGGGTCATCGAGGGCCCCGCGACCCGACCCCTTCGTCCGCTGAACGACCAGCCAGAGGAGAGGAACCCGCAATGAGAGCAGTCACCTGGCAAGGCAAACGCGATGTCCAGGTCCAGGACGTACCCGACCCCGTCATCACCGGCGATGACCAGATCGTCGTCGAGGTCACCACGACCGGTCTGTGCGGCTCCGACCTGCATCTGTACGAGGTGCTCGGCCCGTTCATGACACGTGGCGACGTCCTCGGCCACGAGACCATGGGACTCGTCGTCGACACCTCGCCTGACGTGGACCGCCTGAAGATCGGCGACCGTGTGGTGATCCCGTTCCAGATCGCGTGCGGCCACTGCTTCATGTGCGACCGTGGCCTGCAGACCCAGTGCGAGACGACCCAGGTCAGGTCCACCGGCATGGGTGCTGCGCTGTTCGGCTACAGCTCCTTGTACGGCAGCGTGCCCGGCGGACAGGCCGAATACCTGAAAGTGCCACATGCGTCGTACGGAGCCATCGCGGCGACCGGCGACCTGCCGGACACGCGCTACGTCTACCTGTCCGACGTCCTACCGACCGCCTGGCAGGCCTTCCAGTACGCCGGCGTCCGCGAGGGCGAGACGCTGGCGGTGGTCGGCTTGGGACCGATCGGCGATATGACCACACGACTGGCGCAACTCCACGGGGTTCGCGTTATCGGAGTGGACCGCGTGACAGAACGGCTGAACCGCGCGAACACGCACGGGGTCGAGGTCGTCGACCTCGAGCGCATGGAGCCCGTCGACATCGTGCGTTCGCTGACCCACGGCCGCGGTGCCGACGCTGTGGTCGACGCGGTCGGCATGGAGGCCCACGGGTCCCCGGCACCCTCGTTGATGCAGAAGGCCGTCGGCCTGTTGCCCGATGCCGCCGCACGCGCCGCGATGCGCTCGGCCGCGGTCGACCGGATGGCCGCACTCCGCCTCGCCATGTCGCTGGTTCGCCGTGGTGGGACGGTCTCGATCTCCGGCGTGTACGCCGGCACCCACGATCCCGTTTCGTTCCAAGAGCTGTTCGACCGCCAGATCACGCTGCGCATGGGCCAGGCCAACGTGCTCCGCTGGATCGACGATCTGCTGCCCCTGGTCGAGCAGGCGGACGATCCTCTCGGACTGGAAGACTTCGCGACCCATCGCCTGAGCCTGGAGGACGCGCCGAGAGCCTACGACGCCTTCCAGCGCAAAGCCGACGGCACCGTCAAGGTGCTCTTCGATCCTCGAGCAGCCTGACGCCCCGCATCCCGACGCCCACCACTCACATGGTGATCACCTCGGCGTGGTTCGATCGGGTGCGAACGACACCGGCATGGTCACGATCCGGGCCGCAGCACCTGGTGGGTGCTGTCGCACAGCACCTTGTGGGTGCTGTCGCACCAGGGCAACCGCCCGCTGCCGTCGCAGCGGCACAACGCCACCACCGGCCGGTTCGCCACCGTGGCGACGCCGTCACGATCCACCACGAACCCGATCCCGCGCACCAGACGCGGACCGATCCCAGGCCGACTCATGCGGCCACCTCCGCGCCCACCAGCTTGACCGCGCTGCGGCGCTCCAGCTCCAAGCAGACGTAGGCGCCGAACAGCACCTCTCGCTCGAGGGCCGGATCACCACCGGTCATCCGATCGCAGATCTCACGCGCGAGATGCTCGTGGACGGCATCGGCCTCGACGTGCTCGTCGTAGTAGCGCACGACCGGCTCACCGAATCCGAGCCGCCGCAGGCCCCGCACCATGTCGGCACTCGGGAGCGAGCTGGTGGCCTCGAACGCGGCCAGATGACCCATCGCCGCGAACCGCAACCGGCGGTTCAGGCAGAACATGCTCATCGCATTGTTCAGCGTCAAGGTCTCCTCCGTCGCGCGATCGAGATACGCCCCGTACGCCGGGTCGAGACCGGCTGCCGCGAGAGCCTCGGCGAAGAGCGCTGCATGCAGGCGTTCAGGGCGGCCGCCACCCAGCTCGTCGTACTGCAGCTCGGCCAGCATCGACTTGGGGCCGGGATCGAGCCGCGGCAGCACGAAGCAGTGAGGATCGGCCTCCTTCAGGTGGTAGACGCTCTTCTGGATCAAGATCTCCAGGACGTCGTCGACCGTCGCCTCGCGACGCACGAAGCGCGCCGTGCCGGCGTTCAGGCGGTCCTCCTGCAAGAGGTCGGCGAACGTCCCCGCGAAACCGATCGCGGAGAAGTCATCACGCAGTCGAGCCTCGAGCTGGCGCTCCAGCCGCCGACGGACCTCGATCAGCACCGGATCCCACTCCACATCGTCCGGCACGTCGTCGAATCCTCGATACATCAACTCGTACAAGGTCCACAGCGCGATGGCCGCGTCGTCCGGGCCCTGAGGAGCCAGCGCCGGCAAGCCCAGTGCGCGCACCTCAGGATCGGTCAGATGATCATGGACGGCTTCGCTCAGCCGGCCCCGGGGTGTGGGAATCCGCATGCCGTCCTGGTACCCCGAACCGCCGGCGTCATCCTTCCGTGAGACGTCCTTCACCGTCACGCCTCCACCGTCGCCCCGCCGAATCGGTGAAGGCCATGGGTGGCACCGCCCCACCCTCCAAGGCATCGGCGAAGGCCGCGATCCCCGGGGCATCGGCGACGACCGTCGTACGAGGAGGGACCAGATCGCGACGCACATCGGCATCCCGGTCGCCGTTGTGCTCGAGCGCCGGGACGACGACACGGCACCGGTACACCGGGGTATCGGCTCCGTTCGCGATGCATACCACGTATCTCGCGGAGCTGCCGTGCTGGTCGCCTCGATCGATCCACGCGGCCACCTGACGCGCCTGCTGGGCGAGGTGCCGCTCGAACTCGTCGCGCCGCTGCACGATCGCGATGCCCACCCACGCCGCGAACGCCAGCAGGGAGCCCGCGCTTCCCACCGCCTGGATCCAGGTGGCGACCTCGGTGCTGCTCACCAGCTGCCCGCCGGGTTTGCGAGCCGGAGACAGGGGGTACCGGGCGCATACACCACGCGTGGCCGCGGCGGACTCACGCAGACCCCGCCGCGGCCCGCGCCGTGAGGATCTGAACGGACGCGCATGACCACGGCGTACCCGCCGGGCACCTGCATGAACCGCCGGTGCCCGGGAACCTCTCCGGAGAAGACACGTCGACGAAGGAGATGATCATGGCCGACGAGGGATTCCCCGCTCAGCAACAGGAGCCGCCCGGCCTCACGACCCATATGAACCCGGTCCCCGATCACGGAGAGCGCAGCTACCGCGGCCACGAACGGCTCGCGGGGAAGGTCGCCCTGATCAGTGGTGGCGACTCCGGGATCGGTCGAGCCGTGGCACTGGCGTTCGCGCGTGAGGGTGCCGACGTCGCGTTCACACATCTGCCGGAGGAGCGCGAGGACGCCGACACCACGGTCGGCCTCATCGAGTCCGCCGGACAACGTCCTCTGGCGATCGAGGCCGACCTGCGCGAGCGCACCGAGGCCGATCAGGCGGTCCTGGCCACGATCGAGACACTCGGACGCCTGGATGTCCTGGTGAACAACGCGGGCTTCCAGATGGCGCGCGATCGCGGGCTCGAGGCGATGAGCGACGACAGGATCGACCGCACGTTCAAGACCAATCTGTACGGACTGTTCTGGCTCACCCGGGCTGCGCTGCCCCACCTGCGCAGCACCCACGGTTGCATCGTCAACAATGCGTCGATCCAGGCCTACGAACCCTCGACATCGCTCTTGGACTATGCCGCGACGAAGGCGGCGATCAACAACGTCACGGTGAACCTGGCCGCCGAGCTGGGCCCGCAGGGCATCCGGGTCAACGCGGTCGCTCCCGGGCCGATCTGGACACCACTACAGCCCGCTACCCAGCCCGAGGAGAAGGTCGCCAACTTCGGCACCGACACACCGCTGGGCCGAGCCGGCCAACCCGCCGAGGTGGCACCAGCCTTCGTGTTCCTGGCGTCCGAGGCCGAGGCGAGCTACGTCTCCGGCACGGTCCTGGGCGTCACCGGTGGCAAGCCGGTCTTCTGACAGTCGCGGCGCCAGGACCGATTCCATGGCCACGCCGCCCGCAGCCCGACCGGCGGCGCACCTTGGTCGGTGGCGCCGCCGGTGGTTGACGGTCTGCGGTCAGTGGTTGCGGAGGAGGTCGATCAACTCGTCCTTGTTCTTGTCCGAGTACCCCTCGATGTCCAGTTCCTTGGCGCGGTCCTGGAGTTGGTCCACGGTCCACTTCTCGTACGAACCGTGTTCGCCGCCCTCGCGGCCCACCTCATCGCGACCGCGAGCGGCCGCGGCATTCGAGATGCGCGCCGCCTTCTCCTTCGATGCTCCGTCGTCGCGCAGTTCCTCATACATCTCGGGGTCCTTCAACGATCGATTGCGATCACCCGGCATGTCCCGACACCTCCTCAGGCTCGACGTGGTTCATGACTCTTGCTCGTCCTCGGTGCGTGGCTCCGCGTGGCCGGACTGCCGTACCGGTCCCTGACTCTGCTCGGGATCGACACTGCGCGCATCGTCCGGCGCATGCGACACGGGATCCTCCGGTACCGACGTGTTACGCGTCTTGAACGGTTCGGCCGCGGCGGCGCGTCCGATCCGCTCGTCGTCGGAACGCTCGTCGTCACGCGATGTTTCGTGGCCCATGGCACCTCCTCGAGCTGTGCGCTGGATGAGGCGTACCCGATGGCCGACCCCTCACACCTCCTGGGACCGACGACGTGATCTCCACGTGCCATCGGGTACACCCGAGACGTCCGACGATCACGATCGAAGGAGTTCTGCCCGTGACAGCCACACCGCTCGAGCCCGATCCCGTGCACGATCCCGATCCGGCGGACCAGCCGGTCAACCCGTGGGGTGATCCGACCGCGCCGCCGAGCCCCGCAGGACCGTCCACTCCGCACACCGATCCGCAGCGTGACCCGTCCCCTACGGACACCGTGATGCCGCCACGTCCGGGATCGGACGAGCCGCTGACTCCACCGGTCGAACCGGACCTGCCGGAGCAGGACGATCCCGACCAGGCGCCGAGCGTTCCTGTGCGTCCTTCCACGACGCCCGGGCCCGTGGAGGAGCCGTGAGCACGAACAGCTCGCCCGGGCACGAACGGGTCGGACCCGAGACGGCGATCAACGACGACGACATCGAGCACGAGTCCCTGACGCCGTCGGGGACGGTGCCGGCCGGCCCTCCTCCGCCCCGGGACCAGGACGGGCCTGGCGAAGGACGCGAAACGTGACGTCCCGCATCGCTCAGTGGACGATCGATGCCCGCGACGTCGACCGGACGGCGCAGTGGTGGGCCGAGGCGCTGGGCTACGCGGGGAACGAGTCCTGCCTCCTGGAGAATCCGCAGCGATAGCACCTACCAGCCACGCCAGACCTTGACGAAATACGGCCGTGCCAACATTATGTGACGTTAGGTTAGCAAGGAGTCGATGTTGGTATACGAAGCAGCGCTGAGCCCGTTTCGAATCGGGAATCTGGAGCTTCGTAACCGTATTGTGCGCACGGCCCACGGCACAGGGCTGACAGGCGATGATCTCATCGCCTATCACGAGGCGCGAGCCAGGGGAGGGGTCAGTCTCAGCATCCTCGGCGTCGCCGGCGTCCACGAGAGCACCCGGACTCCGGACATCCCCGTGCACGACGACCGCGTGATCGGCCTGTACGCCGAACTCGCCCGACGCTCCCATCGCCACGACATGGCAGTCATGCAGCAGCTCTGGCACGGCGGCAGCGCCTATCAGCCGCGCCCACGGGTGCCGCAGTGGTCCTCGAGCGAGGTCGTCAATCCGGTCGTGGGCACGGTGCCCCAAGCGATGGACCTCGAGCAGATCCAGGAGGTCGTCGCCTCCTTCGGCGCGGCGGCGCGGCGCGTCCGCGAAGGCGGCCTCGACGGCGTCGAGATCCATGCTGCCCACTCCTATCTGCTCGGGCAGTTCCTGTCACCGGGCCTGAACCATCGCGACGACGAGTACGGAGGCTCCCTGCAGAACCGGCTCCGGATCGTCCGCGAGGTCCTGGACGCCGTACGGTCGGCGGTCGGTGCGGACTTCCCCGTCGGGGTGCGCCTGGTCGGAGACGAACTCATGGCCGGCGGTCTGACGCCGGACGACTGCCTGGCGATCGCCGAGTCCCTCGAGCCCTCGGTCGACTTCCTGGACGTCTCCCTGGGCGGATACTGGTCATTCCCCTCGATGCTCGGCACCGCTGAGTTCCCCCTGGGATACGAGCTGCCCACCAGCGCTCCCCTCACTGCCGCCGTGCGGGTCCCGACGATCGTCAGCGGACGCATCATGACGCTCGACCACGCGAACGACATCGTCGCCTCGGGCCAGGCCGACCTGGTGTCCATGGTGCGCGCTCTCATCGCCGATCCGGATCTGGTGGTCAAGGCTCGCGAGCGGCGGGAGGCCGAGATCCGCCCTTGCGTCGGGTCCAACGAAGGATGTGAGGCCGGACTGTTGACGGGGCGCTTCAGCTGTGTCGTCAACGTCGCCGCGGGACGCGAGCATCGGTACAGCGAGCCGACGATCGCACCTCTGTCGCGATCGGTCGTCGTGGTCGGCGGCGGTGTCGCCGGCATGGAGGCGGCGCGGCAGGAGGCCGTGCGAGGCAGCACCGTGACGCTCTACGAGCAGAACCGCGTGCTCGGCGGCCAGCTACGGATCGCGGCCAGCGTGCCGGCCCGCGCCGATCTCGCGACACTCACCGACTGGCTGCAGGTCGAACTGACGCGTCTGGGCGTCGAGGTGCGCCTGAACACGCCGGTCGACCCCGAGCTTCCCGAGCTGACCCGCGCCGACCACGTCATCGTGGCCACGGGGTCGATTCCCGACACCATGACTCCCCTGGCCCTGATGCCTGCCTCGCCCGTCCCCGGCCACCGGCTGCCCCACGTCGTGACCTCGTGGCGTGCACTCGGATTCGGCGGACGACGTCCGGAACCGACTCGCGCCGTCGTCATCGACGACACCGGGAGCCACGAAGCGCTGACCGTCGCGCAGGGCCTGCTCGCCGGCGGGGCCGAGGTCGTCGTGGTCTCACGGGCCGATGCGCCGGGAGCCGCGATCCCGGCGCCGATCGCCACGATTCAGCACACCATCGACGAACTCGAACACGCCGGCGCCGAACTGATCGGACGTCACACGGTGGCCCACATCGATGCCACCGACGTGACACTCAGGTCCCGCGACGGACGACGCCACCGCTCGATCCGAGCCGACCTCGTGGTGCTGTGCAGCCATCCCCGCCCCGAGCGAGGGCTCGCCGGCGAGCTCGCGGCCGCCGGCATCCATCACACCGTGATCGGGGACGCCACCGGCACCACCGGGGTGCGCTGGGCGATGCGCACCGCGTTCGACGCGTCGCACAGCCGGTAGCTCACTCGGCCAGCAGGTCCTTGGCGATGATGTGCTTCATGATCTCGTTGGTGCCCCCGTAGATCCGCTGCACCCGTGCATCACGATAAGCACGCGCGACCGGATACTCGGCCATGTAGCCATAGCCCCCGTGCAACTGCAGACACCCGTCGACCACCCGGTTCTGCACGTCCGTCGCCCAGTACTTGGCGCGCGCCGCATCGACTCCCCCGAGGCGCGAGTCGGCCAGGTCCTCGATGCACTGATCGATGAACGCGCGCGTCACCTCGACCTCGGTCGACATCTCGGCCAGCCTGAACTGCGAGTTCTGGAAGTCGGCGATCCGCCGGCCGAACGCCTGGCGCTCCTTGGTGTAGGCGATCGTGTCGGCGAGGATCGCCTCCGCCACAGCCACGGCGTTGACGGCGATCGACAGTCGCTCGACGGGCAGATGCTGGCCCAATTGCGCCAGTCCGCCGTCGAGGACACCGAGCAGGCTGGACTCGGGCACCCGGACGTCGTCATAGAACAGTTCCGCGGTGTCCTGGGCGTTGAGCCCGATCTTGCGCAGCTTGCGGCCCGGCGCGAATCCCTCCATGCCCTTCTCGACGAGGAACAGGCTCAACGCGTCGTCATCGGTCCGCGCCACCGTGATGACCACGTCGGCCTGGATCCCGCTGGTGATGAAGACCTTCGATCCGGTCAATGACCAGCCGCCGTCGATGCGTCGTGCCCGGGTCTCGATCGCGCGCAGGTCGCTGCCTGCCCCCGGCTCGGTCATCGCGATCGCGCCGAGGATCTCGCCCGAACACATGCCCGGGAGCCAGCGGCTGCGCTGATCTGCGCTGCCCAACGACGCCAGATACGGGATGACGGTGTCCTCCTGGAGCGCGAACGCGTTCGCCAGCGGGGTCGCGTGCACGCGAGCCAGCTCGTCCGCCACGACCGCGCGGAACCGGTAATCGGCCCCGGCACCGCCGTATTCGGCCGGCCCGAGCAACCCGATGATGCCCTGTCGCCCGGCGGCGAGCCAGACGTCGCGGTCGATCAGGCCCTCGTCATCCCATCGTTCCAGGTGAGGGACCACGTGTTCGGTGCAGAACCGTGCCACTGTGGCGCGGAAGTCTTCGTGGACCGTGTCGTACAGCCGACGTCTCATGTCGTCATGCCTCCTGATAACTCAACGTCAGACTAGCGGTTTGATAGGATGAGGTCCACGGCGACCCTGCCCGCGCAGTTCGCTCCGACAGGCCGACCGGCCGCCGCGCACGGCGCCCTTCCGCGCCTTCAACAGTTTCGATATTCTGACGTCAGCTCAAAGTGAGGTGCGAGGCCATGACCGAGACCATGAACCAGCTCATGCGGTCTGCCGTGGACCGCTTCGGCCCCTCGGTGGCCCTGTCCGACGACACCACCAGCCTCACGTACGACGGCCTGTGGTCGCAGGCCCTGCGCTGCGCCCAGCGGCTCGCGACCGACGGAATCGGACGCGGCGACCGGATCGCGGTCCTCGCCGCCGACGAACCCGCGGCCATGACCACCTATCTGGGTGCCTGGCTGCGCGGCGCCACCGTCGTCCACGTCAATGCGCGGCTCGCCGTGCCCGAGGTCTCCTACATCCTCCAGGACTCGCAGGCGCACGCGATCGTCGCGAGCCAGGCTCATCTGCAGGCCGCGCGAGACGCAGCACATCCGACCTCCGTGTCGCTGCTGGGGAGCCTGCCCGAGCTCGTGGACACCGATCCGGCCGCAGCCGACACGCTCACCGAGATCGACGCCGCCGATCTGGCGATCATCGGCTACACCAGCGGCACCTCCGGACGCCCCAAGGGCGCCATGGCGACCCACCGGTCCGTGGCCCGCGCTTCGCGCCTGCAGAACTCGTCGATGTCGATCCCCCGGCGAAGCCGGCTGGCCTACACCGGGTCGGTGTCGTTCATCGGCTCGTTCTGGGGTCAGGTCTTCCCGCACCTCTACGGCGGCGGCTCGGTGCACTTCCTGGGTCATTACACGATCGACTCCTGGTTCGAGGCCATGCAGCGGCACCGCTCGACCTACACGTATGTCGCCAGCCCCATGATGGTCCCGTTCGCGGAGCAGATGGCACGGTCACCGCAGATCCTCGATCACCTCGAGATCGCGATCCACACCGGCTCCGCCGCCCCCCGCGCCCAGGTCGAGGCGGTCGTCGACGTGATGCGCGGCCAGTACGCCGAGATCTACGGCTCGACCGAGATCGTCGGGACGGTCTCCAGCACCCGGCCCCGCATGTACCAGGCAGGATGCGAGGCCGACGACCTGCTCGCCTCGGTCGGCACGGCCGTGCCGTCGGCCAAGATGTGGATCGAGCGCCCCGACGGATCGGTCGCCGATCCCGGCGAGGAGGGCGTCATCGTCGCCCAGAGCGACACGCTCTTCAGCGGCTACTGGAACAAGCCCGACGAGACCGCCGCCGTGCTGCGCGCCGACGGCTCGTTCGTCACGGGCGATATCGGGGCGATCGACCGGGCCGGGTTCCTCTACTACCGCGGCCGTCACTCCGAGCTGATCAACACCGGCGGCATGAACGTGTATCCGGCGGAGGTCGAACGGGTCGTGCTCGGGCATCCCGGTGTGCTCGCGGCAGCGGTCTTCGGGATGCCGCACGAGCGCTGGGGCGAGTCGGTCACGGCCGCGGTCGTGCTGCGTCCTGACGCCACCGTCACCGCCGGCGAGATCATCGAGACCTGCCGACGCGAACTGGCCGGATACAAGAAGCCCACGACGGTCCACTTCGTCGACGAGCTGCCGACGAATGCCGCCCGCAAGGTCGACAAGCTGCGGCTACGCCAGCTGTTCCTCGGCCGGACCCCGACCGATTCCTGATCAGGAGAAGACATGACCGATCCAGCGACCAGCCCCGTCGCGTTCGTCACCGGTGGATCCGGCGGCGTCGGCGGCCACACCTGCCGACTGCTCGCCGCACGCGGGTATCGCGTCGTGTTCACGTTCCACGCGAACGAGACCGTGGCCACAGAGCTCGAGGCGGAGTTGGGCGGTCGAGGTCGGGCGGTGCGTCTCGACCTGACCGATGCCGAGGCCGTGACTCGTGTCGTCGACGAGGCCGCACAGACCTACGGCCGGCTCGACAGCCTGGTCCACGCCGCCGGGCCGTACGCCCACCAGCGCTACGTCGGCCAGTTCACGGCACCGCAGCTCGCCGAGCACATCAACGGCGAACTGATGGCGTTCTTCCATGCGACCTCGGCCGCACTCCCCCACCTGCGCGAGCGTGGCGGCAGCATCGTCGCGGTCACCACGTTCGCGTTGCGGCGCTTCCCGGCCCGCGACGCCCTCTCGAGCATCCCCAAGGGCGGTATCGAGGCGATGGTCCAGGCGCTGGCGGTGGAAGAGGGGAAGTACGGCATCCGTGCCAACTGCGTCGGCCCCGGTGCTCTGTCGGACGGCATGTCGACCACCAGCCGGGCCACGGGCGACATCTCGTTCGAGTTGATCGAGCAGGTCATCCCGACGATCCCGCTGCGTCGCCTCGGCACGGCCCGCGAGGTCGCGCAGGCAGTCGACTTCCTCGCGAGCGACGACGCCTCGTACATCTCAGGTCAGTTCCTCGACGTCGACGGCGGCTTCAGCGCCTGACGTCGCCGCAGCGGCTCGCCGAGGAGCGCCCGGCAGCCGCGAGTGGCGCAGATCGTTCGGCGAGTGGCGCGTGTCGGTCAGGCGTCGTCGTCGCGGCCCGCGATGACGCGCAGCGCGTTGCCGCGCGCGAACTTGCGGCGGTCCTCCTCGCGCCGGAACGGCATCTGCTCGATCTCCTCGGCACACCGCTCGAAGGTCAGCAGCGGGTAGTCGCTGGCGAACATGACCTTGTCACCGCCACCGCGCGAGTTGATGAACTGCACGATGCCCTCGGGGATGCGGCGCGGCGACCAGGCCGACGTCATGTAATGCAGGTTCGGCCACTTGAGCAGCAGCTTGACGCACAGATCGATCCAGGGATCGCCTCCGTGCTGCATGATGACCGTCAACTCGGGGAAGAAGGCGCAGATCTTGTCCAGGTGGATCGGATCCTGGACCGCGCCGGCGATCAAGGGACCGGGGATGCCGACGTTGATGCCGACCGGGATCTCGAGTTCTGCGCACTTGGCGTACACCGGGTAGTACATCGGATCGTCGTACGAGACGCCGATCTCGAACGGCACGACGCGCGCCATCCGGAAGCCGTGGTTCGTGACCATGTCCTCGACCGTCCTGACCGCCTCCATACCGCGCGTGGGATCGACCGCGATGGAGCCGACGAACCGGTCAGGATGGCGGTTCAGCGCGTCGAGCACCCAGCCGACATCGTCGACGCCCTCCACTCCGCCGTAGCCCGCGCAGAGGACCGAGACGTCGGTGTGGCCCGCATCCATCTCCTCGATCATCTGCTCCAGGGTCGTCTTGCGCTCCCATCGCTCGGACAGTTCCGGGAACAGATAGCCCAGCTTGTACCGAGGATTGGACGGCGTTCCCAGATTCGGGTTCACCCAGGCATCGACGACTGGATAGGGCAGCGTCATGGTTCGCACCTTTCATGGATGCCCGACCCAGCGGGCACGACAGTTCGACTCGCACACACAGATGCTGAGGCGACGTCAGTATTGACGCCTCGAGACTGATCGCACGAGAAACGGTCCACCCTGGCGAAACCCTGTTGGAACGGGGTCTTTCGCGTTTCGAGCCATGACGAAAGGCGGGTGGAATAGCTCACCCGCTAACAATAATCCAACGTCAGGTAATTCTCAATCCGGACCCATGCGGCTGGTCATCGCCGCCGCCAGATCCGCTGTGGCCAGACCGTAGGTCCACCCCAGGTCGAAGCGAGAATGCGCCGTCCCGTCGAACATCGCCACGATCAGCTCGGCCGCGACCGCCGGATCGTGCTCGGACGGGACGGTCCCGAGCCGCTGGCACCGTCCGATGACTCGAGCGAGCCCCTCGTGGAAGTCCGAGCGCAACCGCACCCACATCTGCTCGACCTCGGCGTCTGAGCCGAGGAGCTCGCGCCACACCACGTACACGGCGGCGTCACGCTCGCGCGCCTCCATGAAGCGCCGGACAGCCTCGCCGACGCGCACACGCCCATCCTCGTCGATCATGAACGTGCCCCGCGCCCACAGCGCCTGCTCGGCGTCGGCGAGCAGGAAGCCGAAGACGTCGCGCTTGTCCTGGAAGTAGCGATAGACCGTCGCGGCGGAAACGCCGGCATGGGCGGCGATGTCGCCGATCGAGCTGTGCTCGTAGCCCTGGGCGGCGAATACCGCCATCGCCGAGCGGACGACCGCGTCGCGCTGGGCCCGACCGCGGGCCGACGTCGGCTCGATCCGTCCCTTCGCGACGGTCCACCGCACCGGCGGAGGCTCGGGACGGGTCACGGTCTGCTGGTCGGCCGGCGACTGGCCCCCTCGGCCCGCATCGCGCAGGGACTCGGGGAAGAACCCCTCGCGCAGGACCTGGGCCAGCGAGAAGGCGACCGACTCCGGCTCGACGGTCGACCACCCGTGCCAGCGGGTGAAGACCAGGTAGTCGAGCACGTCGATCGCGACGTACGACAGGATCCGCCGCACACCCGTGTCGGGCTCGGCGTCGAGATGGGAGAACGCCGCCGCGGCCCAGACCTGACGGAAGCCGGCGTGCCGGGCGCGCAGGTCCGCGTCGTTGTTCGCGATCTCCTCGGCGGCCCGCAGGCACCCCACGTGAGACGCGTGGACCTCGAGCCACGCCTGGCACAGATCCTCCAGCGACCGGCAGTCGACGACCGCCGCGGTGACGGCATCGGCGTACTGCTCGAACAGCACGTAGAAGACATCGAGCTTGGTCGGGAAGTAGCGGTAGAACGCACCCGTGGTGACTCCCGCACCGGCGGCGATGTCGGTCAGGCGGGCCCGCGTGAAACCCGATCGCTCGAAGTGCTCCGCCGCGGACGCGAGAAGCTCACGCCGCAGCGTCGCGGTCTGTTCAGCACGAACTCCCACGCTCGGTCCTCTTCTGCTCTCGTGCGCCCGGACCGACGACGACACCGCGCCGGGCACGTGTCCGCCATGCGAGACCACAAGGTATCAAAGCGGCCCCGATGTCCCCGTCTGCCGACGCGTCGCCCCGCCCGGGGGCGACCACGCTGATCACGCCGTCTCCTCGCTGCCCAGGTACGCGGCCCGCACCGAGGGATCGTGCGCCAGCTCGGCCGCGGGGCCTTCGAGCACCACACGTCCGTGCTGCAGCACGACCGCCCGATCGGCGAGCGCGAGCGCGCGGCTGGCCAGCTGCTCGACCAGCAGGATCGTGGTACCCGCCGCCTTCAGCGCCGCGATCTCCTCGAAGACCCGGTCCACGTAGACCGGTGCCAGGCCCAGCGACGGCTCGTCGAGCATCAGCAGTTTGGGCTCGGCCATCAGTCCCATCGCGATCGCCAGGATCTGCTGCTCCCCGCCCGACATCGAGCCGGCCAGCTGGGACCTGCGCTCCGACAGGCGCGGGAATTGCCCGTAGACCGACTCGAGCATCTGGTCGATCCGGCCCCGCACGCGATGCCGGATCGGGTACGCGCCCAGGCGCAGGTTCTCCTGCACCGTCCTCGAGGCGAACACACGCCGGTTCTCCGGGACGTGGACGATCCCGCGGGCGGCGATCCGGGCACTCGGCCACCCTCCGATCGACTCCCCCTCCAGCGAGATGCTGCCGGAGAACAGAGAGTTGACGCCGGAGATGGTGCGCAGCAACGAGCTCTTGCCCGCACCGTTCGCGCCGATGACGGTCAGCAGTTCACCCGAGCGCACCGCCAGATCCACGCCGTGGACCACCGGGACCTGGCCGTATCCGGTGACGACGGATCTCAACTCAAGCATGGACCTCTCCCTGGTGGCTCGGAGGCTCGGCGCTACCGAAGTAGGCCTCGATGACCTCGGGCTCCTGGCGGACGGCCCGCGGATCGCCGTGGGCGATCACCTGGCCGAAGTCGATCACGGTGGCGACGTCGGCGATGCGCATGACGAAGTCCACATGATGCTCGACCAGCAGGATGCCGACCCCGGCTCCCCGGATGGCGCGCAGCGCGGCCTCCAGCAACTCGATCTCGCCGGAGCGCAGGCCCGCGGCCGGCTCGTCGAGGAGCACGACCTGGGGGCGCAGCGCGATGACCCGCGCCAGCTCGAGGAACCGGCGCTCACCCGACGTCAGCTGGGCGACATCGCGTTCGACATGTCGCTCGAGTCCCACCGCCGTCAGGATCGCCACGGCTTCGTCATAGGCCTCGCGCTCATGCCGGCGAGCCCGCCCGGTACGGATCACGAACTCCGGCAACGACGCGCGGCGCCGGATGTCGATCGCCGTCATGACGTTCTCGAGGCAACTCATCCCGTCGAACACCGACGGAGTCTGGAACGTGCGGCCCAGCCCGGCGCGAGCGCGCTGTTCGGGACGCGTGCCGATCAGTTCTCGACCAGCCAGCCGGACGCTGCCCTCATCGGCCTGCAGATAGCCCGAGATCACGTTCAGGAACGTCGTCTTGCCCGACCCGTTCGGCCCGATGAGGGCGTGGACCTGCCCGGGCTCGACCGCCAGGTCGACGCCGTCGACCGCCTTGACTCCGCCCAGGTGCTTCTTGGCGCCGGCGACCACGAGTCCGGCCTCGTTCCGCGGCCAGTCGGCCAGCAGTTCGGCGACCCGCTCGTGGACCTCGGCGGCCTCGACCGGAGTCGGCTCCTCCTCCGGCGTGCGACGCGCCCGGATCCGGTCGCGCAGAGCCCAGTAGCCGCTCATCAGGCCGCGGGGCACGAAGTGCACCGACAGCAGCAGCACCGCGCCGTAGACGAACAGACTCACGTCGCCGGGCTGGTCGGTGACCTCCTCGACCGCCAGCGGGATGCGGTACACGATGACGACCCCGATCAGCGGTCCCAGCAGTGTGCCGCGGCCGCCCAGCAGGACCATCAGCACGAACAGGATCGACAGGTTGATCGCGAAGGCCTCCGGCGCCACGAACGTCATCAGCGGCGCGTACAGCGCGCCGGCGAGGCCGCCGAGGGCACTGGCGAGGACGAACGCACGCAGCTTCGGCATGTACTCGCGGATCCCGAGCGACGCGGCAGCGACCGTGTTGGACTCGACCGCCTTGCCCTCACGTCCCATCGGCGACTTCAAGATGTTGCGGATCACCACGAACGTCAGCACCGCCGCGATCACGATGACCCAGTAGTAGCTCTCGAGCGTGTCGAACCGGCCGGGTTTGGGGATGTTGGCGAAGCCGTCGCCGCCCCCGGTCTGCTTGCGGAAGTGCAGCACCATGTCGACCGCGACGTAGACGTAGCCGATCGTCACCATGACGAACGTGAACGTGCCGAGTCGTAGTCCCGGCAGGCCGAGCACGAGCCCCACGATGCCGGCGACGACCATCGACACGATGAGCGACAACCAGAACGGCAGCTCGAAGTCGACCGTGCAGAACGCCATGGTGTACGCCCCGACCAGCACCGAGGCGCTCTGGCCGATCGAGATGACGCCGGTCTGGAACAGCAGGTTCAGGCCGAGTGCCGCGACGAGATAGATCAGCATCATCTCGACATTGCGCACCTCGAACCGGTTGGCCTCCAGCACGACTTCGCCGGTCACCGGCGCGGTGACGAGCGATGTGACGAAGCCCGTCAGGCGAGCCACCAGATCGGGGCCGCTGGCGAGGATCAGGACAGTGACGACCGCTGCGATCAGCGTGCCGCGCGAGCGACGGCCCGCGGAAGTGAGTCGTTCCATTCAGACCGCCCGAACCGAGCCGCGCCCGAACAGCCCGACCGGTCGAACGGCGAGCACGAGGACGAGGACGAGGAAGATGGATGCATTGCGGAAGCTGCCGCCGGCCCAATGGGTGCTGAACGTCTCGATCAGCCCCAGCAACAGACCGCCGACCAGGGCCCCCTTGATGGAGGGAATGCCGCCCAGCGCCGCCGCGATGAAGCCCTTGAGGCCCATCGTGAGCCCGACGGCCGCCGACGCGGTCGTCAAGGGGGCCGAGAGGAAGCCGATCATCGCCACGATGGCACCGCCGACCGCGAACGAGAGCACCGACAGCCGGCTGACCGGGATGCCGCGCAGGCGTGCGGCATCCTGATCCTCGTGGATCGCGTTGAGCGCCTGGCCCGTGGCACTGCGCTCCAGCCAGAGGGTCAGAGCGACCGCCGTGACGATCGCGACCAGCACGATCGAGATCCGGTACCCGTCGATGCGCACACCGCCCACCTGCCAGGTACCGAGATCGATGATGTCGGGGAAGGGCCTCAGCCTCGGGCCCATCAGCATCGCGGTGGCCGACGACAACAGGATCGAGAATCCGAACGTGGCCACGACCCAGCCGAACGCCTCCTCCCCGCTGCGGGCCGCCGGCTGGACGGCCAGGGGGTGCTCCAGCGCCGCCAGCACGGCGACGACGATGACCGTCGCCACCAGTGCCAGCGCCGCCGGAAGCCCCACGGTGACGTACAACAGGACACCCACCATCGTTCCGAGCATGTAGAACTCGCCCTGGGCGAAGTTCAGCACGCCGCTCGTCGCGAAGATGATGTTGTAGCCCATCGCGATCATGCTGTAGATCGCGCCTGCACCCAGGCCGGCGATCATCAGCTCCGCGAAGACCTGAAAACTCATCGGGTCCCCTCTTCCGTCACCTGGTCGCCGTCACTCCGCGAGAGTGAGGACGCCGTCCTTCAACGAAGCCGCCACCACGATGCTGTTCGCCTCGAGGGGGAAGCCCGCCGTGTCCTGATCAGTCCAGCGGTAGTTGGCGCGGACGCCGTCGTACCCCTCGGAGATCAGGTGGTCGGCAGCCTTCTCGGCATCGTCGGTCCCGGCTCCGTCGAACGCCGTGAACAGCGCGTAGACGGCGTCGTACGCGACCGCCACACTGTCGACGTTGATCGTCAGCGGGTCCTCGCCCGTGCTCTTCTTCAGTACGGCACGAAGCTTCTCACCGGCCTCACTGACCTTGCCGGTCGACGGATCGGCCGCGAGTTGGCGCGGGTACATCGAGGACAACACGCCCTTGATGCCCTCCGGGCCCGCACCGTTGACGACCTCTTCGTAGGACAGGCCACTCGGCCCGATCACCGGGACGTCCCAGCCGACCGCGAGGCGCGCCTTGAGCGCAGCCACCGCATCGGCGCCGAAGCTGGCCACGACGAGCGCGTCAGGCTTCTTGTCGCGCAGCGTGCGCACCTGAGGTGCCAGGTCGACCGTGCCGGACTCGTGAACCTCGTTGCCGACGACGTCGATACCGGCCTCCTTGGCGGCGGCCGTCGTGCTGTCGAGCAGCGAGGTGCCGAACGTGTTGTTGACCGCGAGCACGGCCAGCGAGGACCAGCCGGCCTTCTTCGCGTACTCGACGAAGCTCGGGCCGATCTGGTCATTGGTGATCTGCATGCCGAACCCGAGCGGGGCGTCCGACCGGCTCAACCGCGACGCGGCGAGGTGGAAGAACGGCACACCGGCCTCCTTCGCGATCGGCGCCACTGCGCCGACCGAGCCACTGCCCGACGGACCGATGATGGCGACGACGCCGTCACGGTCGATCAGCTCCGATGCGGCCTGCGCCGACTTCGTCGGGTCGTTGCCCTCGTCCTTCGCGATGATCTCGATACAGTGACCGTTGACGCCACCGTCGGCGTTGATCTCGTCCACTGCGAGCTTCGTGCCCTCGGTGAAAGCGGCGCCCGCATCAGCCGTGGCGCCCGTGATCGGCAGGATGGTTCCCACCTTCATGGCATCGCCGCTGTCGCAGTCACCATCGGCACTTTTCGCGTCCTGGCCCTGGCATCCCGCCAGCACCATCACGGCTACCAACGCCGCCCCCAGGGTGCTTCTCGTTCTACGCATCCTTGGTCCTTCTTCCGTGACCTCAAGTCGACACTCGCGTGACCGACGTCTCATTTGTCAGAAAAGATAATCTAACATCAGGTGATTCACAAGGTCGGTTGCTGAAAATGGTCACTCTTTCCAATAAATCGACCCGTAGTAGCGCGACCAAAGTCGTTGCGACATGAGACATCATGTCGAAACCTGCTGGTCAGCGACGGACGATGCTCGGGGCACACAGTCCCAGTTCCAGCCCCGCGGTGTAGCCGCCGTCCACCCAGATCACCTGCCCCGTGACGTAGCTCGACTCCGGACCGACCAGGAAGGCGAGCACGTGCGCCTGCTCGGCGGCCGTCGCCGCCCGGCCGAGCGGCTTGGGGATCGCGTCCAGCGCCTCGGCCCCCACCGAGCGCACCGAGACCTGCAGCATCGGCGTGTCCGTCACTCCGGGCGCGGTGCAGTTCACGCGAACACCACGCGAGGGCGCCCACTCCCAGGCCCGCCGCATCGAGTACACGATGACCGCCTCCTTCGACAACGCGTAGCCCCCGCCGAGGTCGCCGACACGATCGCTCAACCAGGCCTCTGCGGCGGCGCGATCCGCAGTCGCGACCAGCTCGTCGAGCAGACCACGACGAGCCCGATACTCCTGAGCCGCCAGTGACGATGTGTTGACGACCGCCGAACCCGGGGGCATCCGGTCCACGACGGCATCGGTGAGTTCGCGCAACCCGAGGAAGTTGACGCGCATGACCGTCAGCGGATCGCCGAGGCCCGACGAGACGCCTGCCGCGTTCACCAGTCCGTCGATCCGAGCGGGCAACCGGCGCACCGCCGCCACGACGGAGGCGGTGTCGGCGAGGTCGACCTCGATGAACTCCAGATCGCCGCCGGGAGGCCTTCGATCCAATCCGACGACGCGGGCGCCTCGGCCCGCCAGGATCGCCACCGTTGCGGCGCCGATCCCCGAGGAACACCCGGTGACCACGACCGTGCGGTCACTCCAGTGAGCCGGCATCTGCATCTCCTCTTCGAGTCCGCCGCGACCGCCTCAGCGGACGAGCGGCAGGACGATGTGCGATGGATACGGCGCGGAGTGGAAGATCCGGTTCACCGCGGGGACCGTCGCATCGAGCCCCCCGACGATGGCCTCGCCCGTATTGGGATTGCGATCGAAGCGCGGGAAATTGCTGCTGGAGACGTCGACCCGGATGCGGTGACCGGCGCCGAACACCTGCGAGACGGCGATCAGGTCGATCTCGAACGCGTGGACCGTCCCCGGTTCCATCAGGACCGGATCGGTCGGCGAATCCCGATACCGGGCCCGCACGATGCCGTCCACGAGGCTCATGGCGCGTCCGTCCGGCCATACGTCGATCAGCTTGGCGGTGAAATCGGTGTCGACCGCCGATGACGCGGCGTAGAGCACCACCGTGACGGGGCCCGTCACCTCGAGAGGCTCGTCGAGCGGTTCGGTCGTGTAGGTGAGCACGTCCGAGCGCGTCTCGATCACGCGCTGATCCCGAGGCCCGGAATTCGCCGCGATCGCCAGACCGGGCAGATAGGTCGGGCCGCCGAGCGTGGGAACGGGATCCCTCGGGTCGTACAGGTAGACGTCCTCGGGCTCGTCCCCCGGCGGCTCAAGGGTCAGCGCACCGTCGCCGGCGTCGACCGCGGCACGCCCCGTGCTGCGGAGGTGAAAACGCGTGGGAACGGCACGGGGCAGCGGCCAGACGTCCTCGTCTCGCCATCGATCGACGCCCATCACGAAGATGCGGACCGGCGCCGTGTCGTCCCGGACCCCTTTGAGCCGCGAGTCGAACCACGCCAATTGCAGGCCGTTCATGTCCATGCCGTCGGTCCCCGACGTCAGCCCGAAGGAGGTCTCCGGGTACATCCCACCGGTCGCGAGATGCGCCCATGGGCCGATGACCAGCCGGGCAGCGTCCGGATCGCGTTCGCACCCCCGGCGGTAGTTCTCGAGCGTTCCCTTCAGGAAGATGTCGAACCAGCCGCCGGCGTTCAGCGCCGGCACACGCACGTCGGATGCGTCGAAGACGGGGCCCTGGGCCTTCCAGTACTCGTCGTAGCCGGGATGGTCGAGCCAGTCGAGATAGTACGGCGCCAGATCGGCGAGCTCTGGCACGTCGGTCAGCGGCAGCCGCCGGTAGGTCTCGTCACAGTCGTCGGCAGCACGCACCAGGGCGGCGACCGACTCGGCGACGTCCTCGCCCCGCGCGCGACGGCGGGACGCCTCGCCCAGCGCCAGGGACGTCAGCGCCCAGTTCAGATTGAATCCGAGCTGGAACGCGCCGCCCTGGTAGGCCCAACCGTCATAGGCACTCGAGCCGGTGGTGAACGGCGCGATCGCATCGGGAGGAGGCTGCGACCCGTGCGTGGCAGCGGCCCACTGCGTGACACCGAGATAGGAGCCCCCGGCCATGCCGACCTTGCCGTCGCACCACGGCTGGGCGCGGACCCAGGCGATCGTGTCGGCCCCGTCGGGACCTTCGGAGGCGAACGGCGCGAACGTGCCCTCCGACGCGAACCGTCCACGCGTGTCTTGCGTGACGACGGCGTAGCCGCGGGCGACCGCGCGCAGCACGTCGAAGCGCAGATTGACCAGCGACGTCGCGGTCCGGTCGTACGGGGTCCGGACCACGATCGCCGGGACCGGGCCGACCCCCTGCGGCACGAACACATCGGACGCGAGGCGCACACCGTCGCGCATCGCGATCATGACCCCGAGCTGCGTCTGGATCGTCGTCATCGCTCACCTCACCTCGAGCGCTTCGGGATCGGGGTGCCGCAGCCAGCGCCACAGGTCGGTGCCCTCGAACGGGAAGTTGGTGGCCGAGCGCCCGTGGCTGTTCAGGAAGTACGACGTGGACTTCTCATAACTCCAGGTCCGCCTCGACTCCTGTGCGTCGAGGGCGCGGTTGTAGCGGTCGTACGCCTCGCGGGTGACCTCGACCGACGCGGCGCCCTGCTCGATGACGTCCTCCATCCGTTCCAGGGCGAAGCGCGTCATCAACTCCGAGTAGGTCACGGCGCCGAGGCTGAGCGGGTTGGTGTTGGGTCCGTACAGCATGAACAGATTCGGGAAGCCGGGCAGCATCACGCCGGTCCAGGCCCGCGCCCCGTCGATGCTCCACAGATCCTCGACCGTGCGACCATCGCGGCCGCGGATCGTCATGGGCCACAGGAAGTCGTTCGCCTTGAAGCCCGTGGCGTAGACGACCACGTCGACCTCGTGCTCCACACCGTCTCGCGTGCGGATCCCTCGCGGCGTGAACGTGTCGATCCCCTCGGTGACCAGCGTGACGTCATCGCGCAGCAGGGCGTCCGCGATGCTGAAGTCGGCATCGACCGCGACCGGTCGTGCCGTCAGCGGCGGATGCGGCGGGATCATCTTCTCCAGCAGGTCGGGCCGCGATCCGAGCTTCGAACGCAGGAACTCGATCCGCTGCTGGCGGGTGCGGTGATTGGCCTCGCTCAGGCTGTCGGGGTCGTGCCAGTCCGGATCTCGGAAGAACGCCCGGCTCTGGACGTGCGGACCGGCCATCCAGCTGGTGCGGAATCGCATGAAGTTGTTGTAGAACGGCACGTTGCGACTCAGCCACTTGACCTCGTCGGGGTACTCGGCGAGGTAGCCGGGACGCTCGAACAGCCACTGTGCGGTGCGCTGGAACACGTGCAGGTGCCCGACCTTGCCGGCCAGTTCGGCATCGAGCTGATACCCGGTGCACCCGGAGCCGATCACCGCGACCCGCTGTCCGGTCACGTCGAGGTCGTCGGGCCACCGCGCCGAATGGAAGGCGCGGCCCTCGAACAGGTCGGCGCCCTCGATCGCCGGGCTACTGGGGCGTGCCAGGAATCCGACCGCCGAGATCACGAACGTGGCGTACCTGGTCTCCTGCGTGCCGTCGGCCCTCCGGACGGTCGCCTTCCACCGAGCTTGGTCCTCGACCCAGTCCAGGTCGAGCACCTCGGTCTCCAGCTCGATGTCGTCGCGGACGCCGAACTCGTCGACGACCCAGTTCAGGTACCGCTCGTTCTCGGCCTGCGTGCCGTAGGGACTGCTCAGCGGGTAGTCGACCGCATAGACGTAGGAGTACGAGCGATTCGATGTGTCGACCCGAGCTCCCGGATAGCGGTTCTCCCACCAGGTCCCACCGATGCCGGCGTTCTTCTCCACGACCTGGAACGAGAACCCGGCCCGCTTCAGCTGCACCGCGGCGTTGATGCCGCCGATGCCGGCGCCGATGACCAGCACCGACACGTCGCTCAGCGTCTCGGCGGCCGGCGGACGACGCCACGCCAACGACCGGCACCAGGGGTCGAGCGCCAGCTCCTCGGTCCACACCTCGAGTTCGCTGGGGTCGATCGGGTCACCGGCGGTCAGAGCCATGCTCTCCAGCAGCCGGTCCTCCGGCCCGATCTGCACGGTGCCGCCGCGGTCGCGCAGGTCCAGCAGGAGGTCGACCGCGAGATCCCTGACGCGGCGCTCGTCATCGGGGTCCGCGAGGAATGCTGCCTCCATCGCTCCGACAGGCCGCTTCTCGATCCGGCCGCGTGTCAGGCCCCGGTCGCCCGTCAGCTGGAACAGCACGCCGCGCAGGACCATCGGATCGGCCCGATCGATCGCCCGACGCAGCTCCCGGGCATCGGCCCGGAGCAACTCGTCGGTCAGTGCTCTGCTCGTCGATGTGTCCATGTCGCCACCTCACACCCTCTCCAGGCTGAAGCCCTCATATCCGTGGCGCGCCACCTCGTCGATGCGTTCGCGGAAGCGCGGCGCGCCGCCGAGGTACATCAGATGACGCGGCTTCTCGGTGCCGCGAAGATTCGTGTTGTAGCCGGTGAACCACGATCGGGCGTTCCGCATCAACAGCCGCTCATGGCTGTGCGCGACGTCATGGACCCACGCGTCCGTCGCTTCGGCGGTGGCCTCGATGCGCGTGTACCCGTGATCGCCCATGTGCTGGACCAGGTCCGACACCCAGGTCACGCAGGTGTCGATCGCGCGCGGGAAGTTCGTCGCGCCCGAGGCGGACAGCGGACCGGTCAGCGCCAGCAGGTTCGGGAAGCCCGGCACCGCGAAGCCGTACGCGGTCCGCGGGCCCGATCTCCAGGCATCACGCAGGGCGAGGCCGTCACGGCCCACGATGTCGATCCGGGTCAGTGCTCCGACGATCGCATCGAAGCCGGTGGCGAAGACGATGACGTCCAGAGCGATCTCGCGGCCGCCGACGACGACGCCCCGGGGGGTCGCCCGTTCGAGGGGTTCCTCGGACAGATCGACCAGCTCGACGTTCGGGCGGTTGTACGTCTCGTAGTAGCCGGTCTCCAGGGGCAGGCGTTGGACGCCGAAGCCGTGATCACGCGGGATCAGCTTCTCCGCCGTCGCCGGATCGTCGACTCGCTGACGGATCTTGTCGGCGACGAACGCCGAGAGCTCGGCGTTGGCCTCGGGGTCCATCAGGACCTCGCGGTAGTTGCCCAGCCAGATGCCGAACCCGGGTGCGTCGTACAACCGCTCCCACAGGGCCCGGCGCTGGGCCGGGTCGGCATCGGCGAACCGCTCCTCGACCGGTCCGTGCACGAAGCCGCCGGGGGTCGCGTCGCACCGTGCGAAGATCTCGTCGTAGCGCGACTTGATCTCGGCCATCTCATCGGCACCGATCGGCCGGTTGTTCAACGGCGCGGCCCAGTTGGGCCGGCGTTGGAGCACGGTCAGTCGATCGACCTGTGCGGCGATCGCCGAGATGACCTGGATCCCGGTCGCGCCCGTGCCGACCACGGCGACCCGGGCGCCTTCCAGGTCCAGCCCGTCGTGGGGCCAGTCGCGGGTGTGGAACATCGCGCCCTCAAACGTGTCGGCCCCTGGCAGCGAGGGCGTCGTCGGGGCCGACAGATTGCCGACCGCCGTGATCAGGAACCGACATTCGACCGTGTCACCGGCGTCGGTCTCGACGCGCCACCGATTACGCGGTTCGTCGTAGCGCGCCGCCACCACCCGGGTGTCGAACCGGATGTGCGGCCGGAGCTCGAACCGGTCAGCGACGTGCTCGAGATAGCGGAGCGTCTCGGGCCGCGCGGCGAACATCTCCGACCAGTCCCACTCCTGGAGCAGCTCCTGGGAGAACGAGTAGCCGTACGTGAAGCTCTCGGAGTCGAATCGACACCCCGGGTAGCGGTTCTGGAACCACGTACCCCCGACACCGGCATTCGCCTCGATCACGAGCACGTCGCGCCCCATCTGCAGCAGTCGGGTCAACTGCTGCAGTCCCCCGACGCCGGCTCCGATGACGACGAACTCGTGGTACTCGCTGGTGGTCACCTGTTCTCCTCATCCTGCTGAGCCGCGATCTGTTGTCCGGCGCGCCCGCGGAGCACGTCCTTGCGGACCTTGCCGGTCGCCGTCTTGGGCAGGTCGCCGTACACGAACCTGCGGGGCATCTTGAATCCCGCCAACCGATCGCGCAGATGACGGATCAACGACGCCTCGTCGAGGTCGGTCGCGGTCACGAAGGCCACGACCTGCTCGCCCCAGAGCGGGTGGGGTGCACCGACGACAGCGCTCTCGACCACGCCGTCGAAGGCGTCGATCGCGCGTTCCACCTCGACGGAGCTGACGTTCTCGCCCCCGGTGATGATGATGTCCTTGAGGCGATCGGTGATCTCGACGTAGCCGTCGGCGTGGCGCACCGCGGCATCGCCCGTGCGCAGCCAGCCGTCGACGATCGCGGCCTCGGTCGCCTCGGGGTCTCGGAAGTAGCCGGCCGTCACGGTGTCGCCTCGTAACCACAGCTCACCGGACGAGGTGCCGTCCGAGGGCACGTCCGCGCCGTCGTCGCCGACGATGCGCACGCCCGAGATCGGCAGGGTCGCGACGCCCTGACGAGCGTGCATCCGCGCGCGATCACCTACGGGGAGGGCGTCCCACGCTCGTTGCCACAGGTTGACCAGGCTCGGCCCGAGCGTCTCGGTCAGGCCGTACAGGTGGTGGGGGGTGAGGCCCGCTCGGTCCATCCGCTCGACCAGAGCCGGCGACGGCGGGGCGCCGCCCATCGACACGCGCACCCGTCGCCCGGCCGCTACTCCCGTGGGCCGCTCGGCCAACAACATCGTGATGACGGTCGGGGCGGCGCTCAGGTGAGAGACATCGCCGGCATCGAGGTGGCGCCATACCTCAGCCGGATCGAACGACCGCAGGCAGACGTGCGTGCCGCCTGCCGCCGTCACGGCCCAGGTGTGACCCCAGCCGTGGCAGTGGAACATCGGCAGGGTCCACAGGTAGCGCGCGTCTCGGTCCAGCCCGGAGTGCACGATCATGGCGTTGGCCTGCAGGTAGGCGGCCCGATGGGTCTGCATGACTCCCTTGGGCCGGCCCGTGGTCCCGCTCGTATAGCTGATCGACAGCAGGTCGGCCTCGCACGGCCCCGCACGTGTGTCGATTCTCGCCGAGGCGACCGCAGCCTCGTGATCGGTGCCCTCGATCAGGCAGGCGATGCCGGCCGAGGTCGCGAGCTCGCGCGCCCGGTCGCCGAACTCGCGGGTCGCGATCAGGCATCGGACACCGGCGTGCTGCACCTGAGCCAGGTGCTCGTCGTGGCTGAGACGCGTGTTCAGCGGCACCATGACCGCCGGTACGGCCGGTACCGCGAAGTGCGACTCGATCATCAGCGCGCTGTTGGAGCACAGCAGCGCGACACGGTCGCCGGGCCGGACTCCCAGATCCTCCAGGACGGCGGCGAGCGCCGACACCCGCTCGCGCAGTTCCTCGAACGTGCGGGTGACGTCGCCGTCGACGACGGCCTCGGCGGCGGGAAAGGCTTCGGCAGCGCGGTGGAGCAGCCGGACGGGCGTCAGCTGCGACCCGGGGTCGACCGTTACGTCCATCGCCATGTCTCGGACCCTAGAACAGAAAGAACCTGATGTCACGATATTTTTTAGTAGTACTGTCAGGACAGGCACTTTTCCCGATCTGACGAACCAACCTGATGTGCAACTATCAAGGAGAGACATGCAGGCAGAGCATCACGACCTCCGGATCGCGCTGCGGCGCTTCTTCGAGCAGCGCGCACCTCGCGAGCTGATCGAACGCCACGATCGCGACGAGGAGTTCCCCCGCGCGATCCTCGAGTCGTTCGTCGAGATGGACCTGTGGGGCTACGGCATCTCGGAGACCTACGGCGGTGTCCTCGCCGACGAACTGAGCCGGTGCATCGCGGCCGAGGAGATGCAACGCGCCGGCGCCTGCCTGTCCTACGCCTACCTGCCCACCGCCTTGTTCTGCGCTCCCGCGATCGAGCGGCACGGCAGCGACGACCAACGGCGTGCGCTGCTACCCGAGATCGCCGGCGGACGCCTCCGCATCGCCATGGGGCTGACCGAGCCCGACTCGGGCTCGGACCTGATGTCCCTGACGACCCGGGCACGACCGGACGGATCGGACTGGGTGATCCGCGGCCAGAAGGTCTTCACCACGGGCGCCGACACCTGCCAGTACATCCTGACCCTGGTGCGGACCGAGCCGGAGGCCAGGCCCAGCCGGGGTCTGTCGGTCCTCCTGGTCCCGACCGACGCGCCGGGCCTGACCGTCCGCCCCCTACGCAAGCTGGCGGGTCAGGCCACCCACACCTGCGAGGTGTTCTTCGACGATGTCCGCGTCCCCGGCACCGCACTGGTGGGTGCCCGCGGCCAGGGCGCCGCCATCATGCTCGGCCAGCTGGACAGCGACCGGCTGTACACGGCCGCCCAGAGCCTCGGAATCGCCCAGGGAGCCTTCGACCTAGCACTCGGCTGGGCGCGACAGCGTGTCCAGTTCGGCCGCCCGATCATCGAGCACCAGGCGATCGGTCACATGCTGGCCGATCTCCACATGCGGATCGAGGCCGCCCGCGCCATCACGGAGCGGGCGGCGGCGGCGCTCACGACGGGCGCCTCGTCGGCCGGCGCCGATGCCGCGATGGCGAAGGTCATGGCTTCGGAGGCCGCGATGCGCACCGTCACCGACGGCATGCAGATCCTCGGTGGCGCGTCCTACATCGTCGAGACCGGGATGGAGCACTATTACCGCGAGGCCAAGATCCAGGAGATCTTCGCCGGCACCAACCAGATCCTCCGCAACATCATCGCGAAGCAGCTCCAGGAGGGCTGACCGCCGATCAGACCAGCGGCCTGCCGGTGCGCACGCGGCGACGGAAGTCCCACAGGTAGTAGTTGAACGGATACTCGCGGGCGACGCGCGGGGTGCGGCGCGCGACGGCGCCGATCACCGCCATCAGGCGATCCCATCGCCTCTGACGCCGGTCGTCCCAGTCCAGACGCATCTCGTCGCGGAATCGCTGCGGCAGGAATCCGGTCGTGACGAAGCGGTTGAAACCGCGGAACGGGCGGGTCAGCCCGAGGGGGAAGTGCCGCACCTCGACCACGCCCATCAGGTACTCGCGAACCGCGTCGTCGATCTGGACGTGCTCCAGCCCCTGCTCCCAATAGGTGTCGAAGTCGGCCCGGGTGGCCGGCCACATCGACTCGCGCACCTGCAGGGTCGTGCCGAGCTTGTGCGAGTCGCGGTAGACCTGCTCGCGGTCGGCCGGGTCGATGCCGCCCCAGAACACCCGGTACACGTCCTCGATGCCGTAGTACAGACATGCGGCGACCCACAGCTGCAGATCGGGGTTGAGCGCGTGGTACTTGACCGGGCTCTTGGAGTTCTCGTCGTTGAAGACCTGGCGGTGCGCCGTGTCGACCGCCTGCTTGTAGAGCGCGCGCTCCTCGTCGGTACCGAGCGCCACGACGGCCAGGTAGGTCAGCGTCGTGCGCTGACGCTTGAGCGGATGCAGGTCGACCCGGCCCGAGAGCACGCGGCTCTCCATGACGCCGTAGCCGATGCCGGGCCAGGCCAGCTGCATCACGACATTGGCCGGTCCGGCGAGCAGGGCGGCGCCGAACACGCCCTTCTCGACACGGCGCGAATCGGTCGCGGTCAAGGCCACCATGGCGTCCACCTCGCTATCTGATTACGACTGTGCTCAGATCATGTCACGGGGACGCTCGTCACGCAACCGGCACCCGAGTAGCGTCGGCACCACCATCGACGAGAGGGGACCACCATGCCCACACGTTCGGCCCGCACCGCCTGGGACGGCAGCTTCGAGGAGGGATCGGGCCAGGTCGAGCTCACGACCTCCGGCCTCGCCACGTTCGAGGTCTCGTTCCCCAAGCGCGCCTCCGACGACGGCGGTGGCGCCACCAATCCCGAGGAGCTGCTCGCCGCCTCCCATTCGGCCTGCTACTCGATGCAGCTGTCGGCGCTGCTCGGCCAGAAGGGCGGCACGGTGCACTCCATCGAGACCAAGGCCGATGTGTCCCTCGGACCGGATCCGGACGGCGGCTTCAAGCTGACCGGCATCGCGCTCACGGTCCGCGCCGAAGTCGAGGGCCTCGACGAGGCCGGCTTCCTGGAGGCGGCGAACGAGGCGAAGGCCGGCTGCCCCATCAGCAAGGCACTCACCGGCGTCGACATCACGCTCGATGCCGCGCTCGAGACCGCCTGACGTCACCCCTGCCTCGTAGGGTGACCCCGTGACGGATCTGGGGACACCGCTGTCGGACCGCGCCACGCGCGTCCTCCTGCTCGGCTCGGGCGAGCTGGGCAAGGAGGTCGTGATCGAGCTGCAGCGCCTCGGCGTCGAGACCATCGCGGTCGATCGATACGCAAACGCCCCGGCCATGCAGGTCTCGCATCGCAGCCATGTGATCGACATGCTCGACGGCGCCGAGATCCGGCGAATCGTCGAACTCGAGCAACCGCACCTCGTCGTGCCCGAGATCGAGGCGATCCACACTCCGACACTCCAGGCACTGGAGGACGAAGGCTTCACGATCATCCCCACCGCCCGCGCGGCACGTCTGACGATGGACCGCGAGGGCATCCGGCGGCTCGCGGCCGAGGACCTCGGCCTGCCCACGTCGCCGTACCGTTTCGCCGGCACCCGCGACGATTTCGACGCGGCGATCGAAGCCATCGGCCTGCCCTGCGTCGTCAAGCCGGTCATGTCGTCGTCAGGCAAGGGCCAGTCGGTCGTCCGTGAGGCCGCCGACATCGATCGGGCCTGGACGTACGCGCAAGAGGGTGGGCGCACCGGCGCCGGCCGGGTCATCGTCGAGGGGTTCATCGAGTTCGACGAGGAGATCACCCTCCTCACGATCAAACACGCCTCCCCCGATCCGGGCCGACCCGACGTCATCACGTTCTGCCCGCCGATCGGCCACACCCAGGTCGACGGCGACTACCGCGAGTCGTGGCAGCCGCAGCGGGTCGACGACGCCGTCCTGGCTCGAGCCCGCGACATGTCCGCGGCGGTGGTCGCCGACCTGTGCGGCGCCACCGGTCGCGGCGTCTTCGGTGTCGAGTTGTTCATCGCCGGGGACGAAGTGATCTTCTCCGAGTTGTCGCCACGGCCCCACGACACCGGGCTGGTGACGCTGATCTCGCAGGATCTGTCCGAGTTCGCCCTCCACGCCCGCGCGATCCTGGGCCTGCCGATCCCCGGCATCCGCGCGCACAGCCCGTCTGCCTCCTGCGCGGTGTTGCTCGAGGGCGAGATCGAGGCGCCGGTCTTCCACGACGTCGACCGTGCCCTGAGCGAGCCTGACACCGCGGTGCGCCTGTTCGGCAAGCCGGCCGTCTCGGGGCGCCGCCGCATGGCTGTCGCACTGGCGCTCGACACCGACGTCGACGCAGCACGCGCGAAGGCTCGCCGGGCGGCGCATCACCTCACGGCCGCCGACCGGTGAAGCCGCACATCCCCGGACGCTGGCACGCCCAGGGCCTCGACGCACCACGATTTCGGACCGGCGCCGAGGTCGTGCGCCATCTGGGCGCCGTGCAGTCGCAGCTGCACGACATGTCACTGTGGGCCATCGGCCGCCGGTGCGGCCGCTCGATGACCGAGTTGCAGAGCGAGTTCGACGCCCTGGCGTTCCGGCGCACCCACGTCCTGCGGCCGACCTGGCACCACGTGGACCTGCCCGATCTGTACCGGCTCCAGGCCCTGACCGCGCCCCGCGTGCACCGGCTGATGGCAGGCCAACGCCGCGAACTCGACATCGACGACGACCTGATCGAGCGGGCCCGTCTCACCACGACCGACGCGCTGGCCTCCGGGCCCCTGACTCGCGACGAACTCGCCGAGGCCTGGGCCGCTGCGGGGATCACCGGTTCGGGTCGTCGCACGAGTCACCTCGCGGCCGAACTCGAGATCGCGTGCGTCATGGCGAGCGGCCCGATGCGCGGCAGGCAGCACACGTACGCTCTGATCGACCCGCCGGCCACCGGGCCGGTTCGCGACGACCTCCTCGCCGAGCTCGCGACGACCTACGGGCGCGGTCACGGCCCGTTCCGCGCCAAGGACCTGGCCTGGTGGAGCAGCCTGACGCTCACCGACGCCCGGCGCGCCGTCATGCTCGCCGCACTGCCGATGACCACGCTCGACGGCGACGAGTACGCGCTCCCCCGCGAACCCCTGGTCGAGGCGGCACCGCCAGCCGCGGCGCTGTTGTCGAACTTCGACGAGTACATCTCGTATGCCCGCGACGAAGCCGACTACGCACGCATCTCCGGTACGGTGCACGACGTCATGCGCAGCATGGGCCTGCTGTTCCTCGACGGTGCGCTCGGCGGTCTCTGGCGACGCACGGTGAAGGCCTCGACAGTACGGGTCGACGTGATTCCCGACACCCCGTTGAGCGCCCGTGCGCGGCATGCCGTCGAGGCGGAGGCCGAGCGCTTCGCCGACTTCCTCGGGCGAACCCTCGATCTGGGCGTCGAGGCGGCCTGAACCACCCCGAATCACCGGCTCGACCTGCCTGCGACGCGCCACGGGCTGGGAGTAGTCTGGACTGCGACTTCAGCACGCGTTCCGCATGACTCACGGAAGAGGCGATCGAGGCCGTGGCCGAGACCTCCCAGGACAGCTCCAGCACCCCCGACTTCGGCACCAACCAGTGGTTGGTCGAGGACATGTACGAACGGTTCCAGGCCGACCCCGCGTCGGTCGATGCCGCGTGGGCGGAGTTCTTCCGCACCGGCGGCGCGCCGAGCAACGGCGCGGCCCCGAGCACCCCGGCCGCGCAGGCGCACAGTGCACCGCCCCAGGCGCAGAGCACACCGCCCCAGGCGCAGGCCGCCGCGCCGGCTCACGTCGAGGCTCCGCCGGTCAACACGGTCGTCGACAGCCCGCGCGCTGCCGAGGCCGACCCGGCTCCGGCGCCCAACGCCCCGGTGGCCGAGCAGGTCGCCAAGCGTGCCGCCGCTCAGCCCGCCGCTGAGGCCCCGGCCGCCCAGACGTCAGCCGCTCAACCGAAGGCCGGCCAGCCCACGGGTCCGGGCGAGGTCGAGAAGATCGTCCTGCGCGGCGCGGCCGCCCGCACGGCCCAGAACATGGACGCCAGCCTCGCGGTGCCCACCGCCACCAGCGTGCGCTCCGTGCCCGTCAAGCTGCTGTTCGACAACCGCACCGTCATCAACAACCACCTGGCCCGAGCGCGAGGCGGCAAGGTGTCGTTCACGCACCTGATCGGCTATGCCGTCGTCAAGGCGGCCAGCGCGATGCCCGAGATGAACACCGGGTACGAGACCAACGACAAGGGCAAGCCGGTCCAGCTCAAGCCCGAGCACATCAACTTCGGCCTGGCCATCGACCTGCAGAAGGCCGATGGCACCCGCCAACTCGTGGTCCCCAACATCAAGGCCGCCGAGACGCTCGACTTCGCCGGCTACTGGGCGGCCTACGAGACGATGGTCAAGAAGGCCCGCGAGAACAAGCTCGAGGTCGTCGACTTCCAGGGCACGACGATCTCCCTCACCAACCCCGGTGGCATCGGCACCAACCACTCGGTGCCGCGCCTGATGGCCGGCCAGGGCGTCATCATCGGCGTCGGCTCGATGGAGTACCCGCCGGAGTTCCAGGGTGCCTCGGAGCACACCATCGCGCAGATGGCGATCTCCAAGATGATGACCCTGACCTCGACCTACGACCACCGCGTCATCCAGGGTGCGCAGTCCGGGGAGTTCCTCAAGCGCATCCATCAGCTGCTGCTGGGCGAGGAGGGCTTCTACGACGAGATCTTCCGTGCGCTGAAGATCCCCTACGAGCCGATCCGCTGGGCCCAGGACATCGCGGTCAGCCACGACGACGAGGTGCACAAGCAGGCCCGCGTCCTGGAGCTGATCCACGCGTTCCGCGTGCGCGGACACCTGATGGCCGACACCAACCCGCTCGACCACTCCCCGCGCATCCACCCCGACCTCGACACCGCGACGCACGGCCTGACCCTGTGGGACCTCGATCGCGAGTTCGCCACCGGATCGTTCGGCAACGGCAAGCGCTTCATGAAGTTGCGCGAGATCCTGGGCATCCTGCGCGACTCGTACGCTCGCACGGTCGGCGTCGAGTACATGTACATCCAGGAGCCCGATGAGCGCCGCTGGTTCCAGGAGCGCGTCGAGCGGCCGCACACCAAGCCGCCGCGCGAAGAGCAGCTGCGCATCCTGCTCAAGCTGAACCAGGCCGAGGCGTTCGAGACGTTCCTGCAGACCAAGTTCGTCGGGCAGAAGCGCTTCAGCCTCGAGGGCGGCGAGACCACGATCCCGCTGCTCGACGAGATCTGCGAGGCGGCGGCCGCCGACGGCCTCGACGAGGTCACGATCGGCATGGCCCACCGCGGCCGCCTGAACGCGCTGGTCAACATCGCCGGCAAGCGACCCAGCCAGGTGTTCCGCGAGTTCGAGGGCAATATCGACCCGCGCACGGTCCAGGGCTCCGGCGACGTCAAGTACCACCTGGGCGTCGAGGGCGAGTTCACGGCCGGCAACGGTGACAAGATCAAGGTCTCGATCGCCGCCAACCCTTCGCATCTCGAGGTCGTCGACCCTGTGCTCGAGGGCATCGCTCGTGCCAAGCAGGACCGCCTCAACCGTGGCGAGGAGTTCCCGGTGCTGCCGGTCCTCGTGCACGGCGATGCCGCGTTCGCCGGGCAGGGTGTCGTGCTGGAGACCCTGCAGCTGTCCAAGCTGCGCGGCTACCGCACCGGCGGCACGATCCACGTGATCGTCAACAACCAGGTCGGCTTCACCACGGCGCCGTCGTCGTCGCGTTCGTCGACGTACTGCACCGATGTGGCCCGCAGCATCCAGGCACCGGTCTTCCACGTCAACGGCGACGATCCCGAAGCATGCATCCGCGTGGCCCAGCTGGCCTATGAGTACCGGCGCACGTTCAACAAGGACATCGTCATCGACCTGGTGTGCTACCGCCGCCGCGGTCACAATGAGGGCGACGATCCCAGCTTCACGCAGCCCCTGATGTACGACACCATCAACGCCAAGAAGTCGGTGCGCAAGCTGTACACCGAGGCGCTGGTCGGCCGGGGCGACATCACGCTCGAAGAGGCCGAGGCCGCACTGACCGACTACCAGACTCAGCTGGAGAACAACTTCGCCGAGGTCAAGTCCGCGTCCGACGATCCGGCATACACCCGCACCCCGGACTACCCCGAGAAGCCCGAGCACGCCGGCGAGCTGGTCACGGCCATCACGCCCGAGGCGCTCAAGGCCATCGCCGATTCGTACACGAACGTGCCCGACGGCTTCACGGTGCACCCGAAGGTCGCACCGCAGCTGCAGCGTCGTGCCGCCTCGATCACGGCCGGCCCGATCGACTGGGGCACGGGCGAGATCATCGCGATGGGTTCGCTGCTCATGGACGGCCGTCCGGTGCGGCTCGCCGGGCAGGACTCGCGTCGCGGCACGTTCACGACCCGGTTCGCGACCATCATCGATCGCGAGAACGGCGACGAGTGGACCCCGTTGTCCCACGTCGCCGAGGATCAGGCCACGTTCTACGTGTACGACTCGCTGCTCAGCGAATACGCCGCGCTCGGCTTCGAGTACGGCTACTCGGTGGCCAGGCCCGAGGCCCTGACGATGTGGGAGGCCCAGTTCGGCGACTTCATCAACGGCGCTCAGTCGGTCATCGACGAGTACATCAGCTCGGGCGAGACCAAGTGGGGGCAGAAGTCCGGTGTCGTCCTGCTCCTCCCCCACGGCTACGAGGGCCAGGGGCCGGATCACTCGTCGGCCCGGATCGAGCGCTTCCTCGACCTGTGCGCCGACGACGCGATGACCGTCGCCGTGCCGTCGAGCCCGGCGTCGTACTTCCACCTGCTGCGCAAGCACACGCTGGAGGCCGAGCACCGTCCGCTGATCGTGGCGACCCCGAAGTCGATGCTGCGCAACAAGGCCGCGGTCTCGGTACCCGAGGACTTCACGAACGGCACGTTCCGTCCGGTCATCGGCGATGACACCGTCGACGCGGCATCGGTCGAGCGGGTCATCGTCTGCTCGGGCAAGGTGTACTGGGATCTCGTGGCCGAGCGGGCCAAGCTGGAGGAGGGTCGTTCGCGGACCGCGATCGTCCGCCTCGAGCAGATCTACCCGCGCCCGCTCGAGCAGTTGCAGGCCGAGATCGGCCGCTTCACCAACGCCCGCGAGGTGCGGTGGGTGCAGGAGGAGCCGGCGAACCAGGGTGCGTGGCCGCACGTCGCGCTGCACTTCAGCGGCCAGTTCGGCTCACTGCCGCTGCTGCGTGTCTCGCGTCCTGAGTCGTCCACGACGGCCGTCGGCTCCCACTCGCGCCACGTCGAGGAGCAGCAGCAGCTGATGGCCCAAGCGTTCAGCTGAGGGCGATCGCCCGTCAGATCGCCGAGTTCGGCGCTGCATCCCGCGTCGGCGGGGTCATGAGCTGTTCCGCCCGGGTCGTGTCACCTCACGCCACGGCAGACGCGCATGCCCGCCGTGCACCGTCAACGAGCTCGTCGGTGCGCGTCACGGTAGCTCCCCAGACTTCTCACAGAACAGTCCGACGGCGGGTGAGGAAGATGTCACGTGGGGACACGTCGCGCGTGACACTGCGGTCATGACCGCTTCCTAACGTCTGAGCATGCCGTCGACCGACGGCACCCGGACCGTCCAGGGAGTGGCTTTCCACAATGACCTACTTACTGCCCCACGAGTTCGCCGGCAAGATGATCGACGCCGGTGAGTCCAAGATGAAGATGGCGACACGCGACACACTCATCCGCGCGTTCATGGCCGGTGCATTGCTGTGCCTGGGTGCCGCCTTCGCTGTCACCGTCAGCGTCCAGACCGGCTACCCGATCATCGGAGCGCTGCTGTTCCCGATCGGGTTCTGCATGCTCTACCTGCTGGGCTACGACCTGGTCACCGGTGTGTTCGTACTCGCACCACTCGCCTGGCTGGATCGGCGTCCCGGCATCACCTGGAAGTCCGTTCTTCGGAACTGGGGCCTGGTCTTCGCGGGTAACGCCGGTGGAGCCGTCACCGTCGCCGTCCTGATGTCGATCATCGTGACGTACGGCTTCTCGGCCGATCCTGACGCAGTGGGCCAGCAACTGGGCCACATCGGAGAGGGCCGAACCGTGGGCTACTCCGAGCACGGCGCCGCCGGCATGCTGACTCTGTTCATCCGGGGCATGATGTGCAACTGGATGGTGTCGACCGGCGTCATCGGAGCCATGATGTCGACCCAGCTCGGCGGCAAGGTCCTGGCGATGTGGTTGCCGATCACGCTGTTCTTCGGCATGGCCTTCGAGCACTCGGTCGTCAATATGTTCCTGTTCCCGGCCGGCATCATGCTCGGTGGCGACTTCACGATCGGTGACTATCTGGTGTGGAACGAGATCCCGACGCTGGCGGGCAACCTGGTCGGCGGGCTGCTGTTCACCGGACTGGCGCTCTACGTGACTCACGTGCGCACGGCACCATCGCGTGAGAGCGCGCCGCGAGACCGCTCGGAGGATTCGAACCTGCCCGATCACCTGGCCGTCCCCGCGATCTGAAGGGAACCCGACATGGATCGCAAGCGGCAGCTCGTCGTGGTGGGCGCCGGCATGGTCGCCCACCGGCTCGTCGAAGCGCTCGTGGAACGCGACGCCACCGATACCTGGGACATCTCGGTGTTCGGCGAGGAGAGCCGGCCACCCTACGACCGGGTCGCGCTGACCTCGTTCTTCACGGTCCACGACCCCGACGACTTGCTGCTCGGCGACCGAGCACTGTGGAAGACGCCGGGTGTCCGGCTGCACCGTAATGCGGCCGTGTCGGCGATCGACACCGACAACCACACGATCGCGGCGCGCGGCACCACCTTCGAGTACGACGCGCTCGTGCTGGCGACCGGCTCTTACGCCACCGTCCCGCCGGTCCAGGGCAGCGACGCGGAGGGCTGCTTCGTCTACCGCACCGTCGACGACGTCGCCGAGCTCCGAGCCTGGGTATCGGAGCGACGCACTGCGGACCAACCCGTCCACGGCACCGTGATCGGTGGCGGCCTACTCGGACTGGAAGCGGCCGGAGCGCTGCGGCACCTGGGGGCAGACGTCACGGTGGTCGAGTTCGCGGATCGACTGATGCCACTGCAGGTCGATGCCGGCGGCGGCGAGGCCCTGGCCCGCCTGATCGGAAGCCTCGGGGTCGAGGTTCGCACCTCGACCGCGACCCGGACCATCACGTCGGACAAGCGTGGGAGGGTCAACGGGATGAGGTTCGCCGACGGTTCGTCTCTGAGCACCGATGTCGTGGTGTTCGCGACCGGAGTTCGACCGCGCGACGAACTCGCTCGCGATATCGGCCTCGAGGTGCACGAACACGGTGGCATCATCGCCGACGACGCCTGCCGCACGAGCCACGACGCCATCTACGTCGTCGGCGAGGCGGCCCACGTCGCCGGACGTGTCTGGGGCCTGGTCGGCCCCGGCTACACGATGGCCGAGGTCGTCGCGGATCGCTTGCTGGGCGGATCGGCGACGTTCGAAGAAGGCGACCTGTCGACCAAACTCAAACTGCTGGGGGTCGACGTCGCCAGCTTCGGCGACGCGTTCGCGACCGAGGACGGCAGCCTCGAAGTCGTGTACGCCGACCCGCTGGCAGGCGTGTACAAGAAGCTGGTCATGAGCGACGACGCTTCTCGACTGCTGGGCGGCGTCCTGGTCGGTGACAGCTCGGCCTACACGTCGCTGCGACCGATGGTCGGCCACCCGCTCGGATCGGATCCGACCGCGTGGCTGCTGCCCGACGGCGTCGAACCGCCCGCCGCCACGGCCTTGCCCGATGCGGCACCGGTGTGCTCGTGCAACAACGTGACGGCAGGGCAGATCCGCTGCGCCGTCAGCGAGCAGGGCTGTACCGACGTCGCAGGAGTCAAGGCGTGCACGCGTGCCGGCACAGCCTGCGGTTCGTGCGTCCCGCTGGTCAAGAAACTGCTCGACGCCGAGCTGGAATCCGCCGGCATCGAGGTCAGCGACGCCCTGTGCGAGCACTTCGCGATGAATCGCCCCGAGCTGTTCGAGATCGTCCAGGTCACGGGTCTGGCCCGGTTCAGCGAGATCATCGACAAGCACGGCACGGGCCACGGCTGCGACATCTGCCGCCCCGTCGTCGCATCGATCCTGTCGTCGCTGGGCCGTGGGCACGTGCTGGACGGCGAGAACGCCGCCCTGCAGGACTCCAACGATCACGTCATGGCCAATCTGCAGAAGGACGGCACGTACTCGGTCGTCCCGCGCATCCCCGGCGGCGAGGTCACCCCCGACGGGCTGGTCGTGATCGGCCAGGTCGCGCAGGACTTCGGGCTCTACACCAAGATCACCGGCGGTCAGCGCATCGACCTGTTCGGTGCCCGCATCGATCAGCTTCCCGGCATCTGGAAGCGTCTCGTCGACGCCGGATTCGAGTCCGGTCACGCGTACGGCAAGTCGCTGCGCACCGTGAAGTCGTGCGTAGGTCAGATGTGGTGCCGGTACGGCGTGCAGGACTCGGTGAGCCTGGCGATCATGCTGGAGCTGCGGTACCGGGGCCTGCGGTCCCCGCACAAGATCAAGCTCGGCGTCTCCGGCTGCGCCCGCGAATGTGCCGAGGCCCGGGGCAAGGATGTCGGAGTCATCGCGACGGAGAACGGCTGGAACGTCTACGTCGGCGGCAACGGCGGGTTCACCCCGCGCCACGCCCAGTTGTTCGCCGAGGACCTGACCACCGATGAGCTGGTGCGCACGATCGACCGCTTCCTGATGTACTACGTCCGCACCGCCGACCGCCTGCAGCGCACCGCGCCGTGGATCGAGTCCGTCGAGGGTGGCCTGGAACATGTGCGAGCGGTCGTGCTTGAGGACTCGCTGGGCATCGGCGCCGAGCTGGATCAGATGATGGCCGAGCACGTCGCGGGCTACGAGGACGAGTGGGCGGCCACGCTGAACGATCCGGAGAAACTGCGCCGGTTCGGCGCCTTCGTCAACGCACCCGACACCCCCGACCCCGATCTGACGTATGTCGAGCAACGCGGACAACGCCGTCCCGCCGATCCCGTCGTCATCGCCGGTTCCACGATCCCGGTGAGGACGCCATGACCGTCACTACTCGGACCCAAACTCCGGCACCGCTGATCTGGACCACGATCTGCAGGCTCGACGACCTGGCAGTCGACCGCGGTGCCGCCGCGCTGGTCGACGGACGGCAGATCGCAGTGTTCCGGCTGTCGTGGACCAACACGCTGTACGCCGTCGGGCACCGCGACCCGTTCACCGGCGCCAACGTCATGGCACGCGGCCTGGTCGGCACGCGCGGCGACCGCGCCACGGTCGCGTCTCCCTTGCACAAGCAGGTGTTCGACCTCAGTACGGGCGAGGCCCTCGACTATCCTGGAACATCGCTGGACCGCTGGGACATCCGCCTGGTCGACGACGACGTCCAGGTCCGTCCTGTCGAGGGAGTTCGATGACCGAGTTCGGGCCTTCTCGACTGGGAATGGTGCTGACCGGAACACGCGTCCTGGTCACCGCACAACGCCGCGCCTCCGATCTCGCGCTGGCCCTCGCCCGTCGTGGAGCCGAGGTCGACGTCGCGTCGACCCTCGGCGTTCAGGCGCACATCGACGAGGACACTCTGCTCGCCCACACCCGTGATCTGATCAGGACGCCCGCAGACGTCGTGGTCATCACGACCGGCATCGGCTTTCGCGGCTGGCTGGAGACGGCCGAGACGGCCGGAGTCGGCGATGAACTGTTGGAGTCGCTGAGCACATCGCGACTGGTCGCCCGTGGTCCTAAGGCACGTGGTGCGTTGCAGGCGGCGGGCCTGCGACCAGACTGGGTGGCCGAGTCCGAGACGTCACGCGAGATCGCCGAGTTCCTGGTCACCGACGGGATCGCCGGCCAGCGCATCGCGGTGCAGCACCACGGTGCGGGCGACGACGGCCTGAACAAGGCCCTGACCGGTGCAGGTGCGACTGTCACCGGTTTGGTGATCTACACGTGGGGTCCACCGCCCGATCCCGAGGCGGTCGCCCAGTCGGTCGTCGACACCGCGGCCGGGCTGTACGACGCGGTCCTGTTCACCTCCGCTCCGGGCGCCGTCGCCTGGCTGGACGCCGTCCGATCGGCCGGGGTCTGGGACGACGTGACGACTCTCGCCGAGAGCGGCCGCCTGCTCGTCGCCGCCGTCGGACCCGTCACGGCAGAGCCGCTGCGTCATGCCCGATTCGACCCGCTGATCCCCGACCGTGGCCGACTCGGCGCCCTCGTCCGCGCCGTGATCGTGCACCTGGGCGACGAGGACCTGGGCATCGACACGACCGCCGGGCGGCTGCGGGTCCACGCGACGTCGGCGACGCTGGATCACGAGCGTGTCCAGCTGTCCCCCAGCGCCCTGAGCGTTCTGCGCCTGCTCGCCTCCGATCCGGGCGTCGTGTTCTCCCGCGAGGCGGTGCTGACCGCTCTTCCGGGCGATTCCACGGCGACCCACGCCGCCGAGGTCGCGGTCGCGCGTTTACGCGAGGCGGTGGGCGATTCCTCCCTGATCAGGACGGTCGTGAAGCGTGGCTATCAGCTCGCGCTCGCCGATCCCGAGGAGCGGCCGTGAATCCGGTCCTGGTCGCCTGCAGCCACGGCACCTCCGATCCCGCGGGACGGGAGACGATCCGTCGCCTGCTGGCGGCGGTACGGCGCGACCTGCCCGCGTTCGAGGTCCGGGGCGCCACGGTCGACGTCGAGACCGACATCCTGCTTCCCGCCGTGCTCGACTCACTCGTCCGGCCGGCCGTCGTGGTTCCGCTCCTGCTGTCGGGCGGGCACCACGTCCACCACGACATAGCTCGAGCCGTTGCCGATCGTCCCGACCGTGTCGCCGCTGCACCGCTCGGCCCGGGCCCGGAGTTGGGCGAGATCGGAGTCCGGAGGCTTCACGAGGCCGGTCTCCGGTCCGACGATGTGGTCGTCCTCGGTGCGTCCGGGTCCACCGATGCACGAGCGATGGCGTCAGTCGACGAGGCCGCCCAGCGCCTCTCGTCGCTGTGGGGTGATCGTGTCGCGGTCGGCCACGTGGGCCGTTCCGGCGTTCCGCTGCGAGATGTCGTGGCGGCCGCGCGGCGGCCCGGACGTCGCGTCGTGGTGTCCAGCTATCTGCTCGCCCCCGGTCACTTCCAAGGTGAGCTCGAGAAGGCCGGGGCCGATCTGGTGACCGCGCCTCTCCTGACCCCGTCGCCGGATGCGGCCCTGGTGGACCTGGTCATCCGGCGCTTCGAGGAGGCCGCTCTCCGCGTCTCCTGGAGCATCCCCACCCGGGTCGTGGTCAGGAAAAGGTGAGAACGATCTTGCCGAAAGCGTGGCCGTCCTTGACAGCGGCGAGGCCGTCGGCGACCTGGTCCATCGGTAGGATGCGCTCGACCAGCGGACGCGTGCCGGTCTCGGCCATGAAACGGGCCAGGGCGTCGAGCTCGTCGCGGGTGCCCATCGTGGAGCCGTGCACCTTGATCTGGCGGAAGAAGATGTGCTGCAGTTCGGCGGCGGTCGCATCACCCGAGGTCGCGCCCGAGATCACGATCGTGCCGCCCGAGCGCACCGATTTGACCGAGTGCGACCAGGTGGCACGGCCGACCGTCTCCATGACCGCGTCGACGCGCTGCGGCAACCGTTCATTGGACTCGAACGTCTCGTGCGCGCCGATCTCGAGCGCACGTTCTCGGCTGCGTGGGTCACGACTCGTGACCAGGACCCGAAACCCGGCCGCACGGGCCAGCATGATCAGCGAGGTCGACATGCCCCCGCCCGCGCCCTGCACCAGCACCGTGTCGCCGCGCCGCAGATCGGTCTGGGTGAACAGCATCCGGTAGGCCGTCAGCCAGGCGGTCGGCAGACAGGCGGCCTCCTCGAACGACAGGCCCGCCGGCTTCGGCACGACATTGCGAGCAGGCACCGCCACGAGCTCGGCGAACGAACCCTGGTGGCGTTCCGACAGCAGCGATCGGTCGGGGTCGAGCGTCTCGTCGCCGTGCCAGTCCGGTGTGCTGATGACGCCGTGCACGATGACCTCGCGGCCCTGCTCGTCCAGACCTGCGGCATCGCAGCCCAGGATCATCGGCAGGAACTCGTCCTTGAGGCCGACGCCGCGCAGGCTCCACACGTCGTGGTGGTTCACCGAGGCAGCCTTCACCCGCACCGTCGCCCATCCGTCGGGCACCACGGGCTCGGGCCGTTCACCGACGATCAGCGCGCCGAGTGGATCGTCGCGATCGGGTCGTTCGACGTAGGCCGCGAACATCGTCACCTGATCCTTGCAGCAGCACGCCGAGTGGCGCGAACCTGTACGCGAGTGGCGCAGTTTCGCCGCGAAGACAGCCTGTCAAGCGACAAACGTGCGCCACTCGCGGGGAAGGGGGCGGCGGACGTCACGGTCAGTAGGGCCGGCGGGCGACGCCTTCGCGGCGCGCCGTGTCGGTGACCGCCTTGGCGACCGCCGTGGACACCCGGGCGTCGAACGGCGACGGGATGACGTAGTTCTCGCTCAGGTCGTCACCGACCAGATCGGCGATGGCCCGCGCGGCCGCGAGTTTCATGCCCTCGGAGATGACGGTGGCACGCACCTGCAGGGCGCCCCGGAAGATGCCCGGGAACACCAGCACGTTGTTGATCTGGTTCGGGAAGTCCGAGCGTCCGGTGGCCACGACCCGCGCATACCGCTGCGCGATGTCGGGGTGCACCTCGGGATGGGGATTGGCCATCGCGAAGATGATCGCGTCGGGCGCCATGCGCGCGACCGACGCTTCGTCGATCGTGCCGCCCGAGACGCCGATGAAGACATCGGCACCGTCGAGTGCATCGTCGATCGTGCCGGGCTTGGCCCAGTGCCGGGTGTCCTCGGCGAGCCAGCGCTTGACCTCATTCAGATCGTCACGCCCGGCGTGAACCACGCCCGACCGGTCGGTGACCGAGATCTTCACGACCCCGGCCGAACGCAGCATCCGGCAGATCGCGACGCCGGCCGCCCCGGCGCCCGAGATGACGACCTTGAGTTCGGACAGTTCACGGTCGGTCAGCCGGGCGGCGTTGATCAGCGCGGCCAGGGTCACGACAGCGGTGCCGTGCTGGTCGTCGTGGAACACCGGGATGTCGAGACGCTCGATCAGGCGGCGCTCGATCTCGAAGCAGCGGGGGCTCGAGATGTCCTCGAGATTGATGCCGCCGAACGACGGCGCCAGCCGGGCCACGGTGTCGACGATCTCGTCGACGTCGGTGGTGTCGAGCGCGATCGGGATGGCGTCGACGCCGCCGAACTGCTTGAACAGGACCGCTTTGCCCTCCATGACCGGCATCGAAGCGGCCGGGCCGATGTCGCCGAGGCCCAGCACCGCGGTGCCGTCCGTGACGACCGCGACCGTGTTGGAGACCCACGTGTACTCGTGCGCCATCTCGGGATCGGCATGGATCGCCTCGCAGACCCGCGCGACGCCCGGCGTGTACGACAGCGACAGATCGTCGGCGTCGCGGAGAGGTACCGTCGCGGCGACCTGCATCTTGCCGCCGCGGTGCAGCGCGAAGACCGGGTCAGTCGGGTCGGGGGTGTCGATGTGCATGTCGATGTCGGTGGCAACCATGGGTTCGTTCTCGTCGGATGACTCGCATCCTGCGACCGTCCGGTCGGGACATCGGTGCAGAGGAGCTCGGGAAAGGTCAGGACGGGGTCGCGCCCAGCAACAGTCAGTCTCTCACACCGGGTGGTCACGCAGTGCCGCGGAGACCGGAGGTGAGAGCAGCATCACCAGGACCGCCACGGCCGGGACAGCGACCGCCAGGGCCAACCGCGGTTCGCCCCGCAGGTTGGTGGCGATGAGAACCTGCAGGAGCTGGGTCACGATCAGGGGCGCCCGCGCACCCGCGCGGCCCTTGAGCAGCAGCCGCGCGGCGACCAACTGCCCCAGACCGTAGGCGGCCAGCAGGACGGCGATGCCGATACCGCTGCCGAGTCGCTCCTGCGGCGTGTCGCGCAGATCGAGGGCGGCCAGGACGAGGTAGACGACCGACTCGATCACGACGATCACAGCCACGACCAGCAGCAATGTGCGCGCCGTCCCCGCCGGCATCTGAGGATCACCCACGCCACGACCCTAGAGCAGCCTTTGTGACGGAGGTGACAAGACGTCACGCGCGTTGTCCCTTGTGGCGACTGCAAAACACTGGAACGATGGTTCTATCCGCTGGGAACCGGGCCCACAAGGCCCGCGCCCAGTCATGTTTCGAATCGGGAAGGAGTGTCCCCATGGATTGGCGCCATCGATCGGCGTGCCTCGATGAGGACCCTGAGCTCTTCTTCCCCATCGGCAACACAGGCCCCGCGATCCTCCAGGTGGAGGAGGCGAAGGTCGTGTGCCGTCGTTGCGATGTCCGCGAGCAGTGCCTTCAGTGGGCGCTGGAGTCCGGACAGGACCACGGTGTGTGGGGAGGCATGAGCGAGGACGAGCGTCGCGCGTTGAAGCGCCGCAACGCCCGCGCGCGCATCCGTACGGCCTGAGCCGTCGGAGCACCCAGGAACCCCGCAGTCGTCTCGTTCGGGACGAGCGCGGGGTTTCAGCGTTCTCAGAGGTCGATCGTGAGCGACACCGTCGTGCCCCGCGCACCACTCGGCCCCGGTGAGGCGAACGCGATGGTGCCGCCCAGTTCGCTCTCGACCAGGGTCGTCACGATCGAGAGACCTAGGCCATTGCGGGCGGCGTCGAAGTCGGCCGGCAGGCCACGCCCGTCGTCGCTGATCCGCAGCTTGAGCCGGTCACGGATGCGGTTCACGGCGACCGAGACGGTGCCGCCCCCCTCACCGAACGCATGATCGGCCGCATTCTGCACGAGTTCGGTCACCACCAGGGCCAGCGGAGTCGCCACCTCCCCCGGCAGCGGTCCGAACGACCCGACTCGCGTGGCGCGGATGCGAGACGGCCCGACCGACCCCAGGTCGATGATGCTGCGCAAGAGGCCGTCGGCGATCTCGTCGAAGTCGACGGCATCGCCGAATCCATGGCTGAGGGTCTCGTGCACCAGGGCGATCGAGGCGACGCGGCGTTCCGCGTCCTCCAGGGCACCCTTGGCCTCGTCGACCGTGGTGCGCCGGGCCTGCAGCCTCAGCAGCGCCGCGACTGTCTGCAGATTGTTCTTGACCCGGTGATGGATCTCCCGGATCGTCGCCTCCTTCGAGATCAGTTCGCGCTCGCGCAGACGCAGCTCGGTCACGTCACGCAACAGGACCACACTGCCGGCCCGCCCTTCAGCCGAGCGCAACGGAATCACGCGGGCCATGAGCGAGGCGGACGTGTTCTCCAGGTCGGTCTCGGCGCTGTCGGCCGAGTCGAAGAAGCCGAGCGGCCCACGATCGGTGGGACGTCGATCGACGAGATCGGTCGCGAGCTTGCCGACGTGCGCGCCGACGAGGTCGCCGACCAGACCCAGCCTGCGGAACGCCGACAACGCATTGGGGCTGGCGAACTCGACCGACCCACGCGGGTCGATGCGCAGGAAGCCGTCGCCGACGCGCAGCGAGTCGGCCAACTCCGAACGGCGGCCGGCCAACGGGAACTCGCCGCGCACCATCATGTCGATCAAGGCGGCGGCCGCCGACTGGTACGCCTTCTCCAGAGCACCCGCGGCGCGCCACACCGACAGCGCCGACCGCCGCATCACCACGGCGACCGCGCGCGCGTCACGACAGACCGGGATGGCCTCGAGCCGTCGACGGGTCTCCGGCTCGGTAGCGGTCACGACAGCTGCGCTCGTCAGCGCCTCGGTCAGTTGGGCGGCGTGGCCCACCGGGACGAAGGTGCCGGCGATGTCCTCCATCAGGGTCGTCGGCCCCGTGGTCGGACGGATCTGGGCCGCCGCCCAGAATCCCTTGGCTTCGGCGTCCGGCACCCACAGCACGAGATCAGAGAACGACAGATCGGCCAGGATCTGCCAGTCCCGCGCGAGCGCGTGCAACCAGGCGACATCGGCATCGGCCAGCGCGGTCTGCGACCGGGCGATCTCGTCGAGGGACGGCATGCCCCTGATTCTCCCCCACCTAGGATGGCGGCATGTCCGAGGCGTTCTGGCAGTCCGTCATGCAGACCGGCATGGAGGTCCCGCAGGATCGCAGCTTGAACGAGGCGACGGTCGAACTGGTCGAGCTGCTCGGGCATCCGAATCCTCGGCTGCGCGAGGACATCGCCTATCCGATCCTCACCACCTGGATCACGCGGGGCGTGTACGACGATCTGCTGTCCGGGTTGGGCGACGGCATCGTGCCCGGACTGCGCTACGGGCTGGGGCACGACGGCGACATGTCGGTCCTGCGGCGGTCGTACAGCGCCCTGATGCTCGCCGAGATCATCGGGCATGACAACAACCGGCATCTGATGACCGCCGATTCGGTGCTCGACTGGGGCGACCACGCGACCGCCTGGTACGTGCGCGAACAGGACCACCGGGGCTGGATCCCCGAGCACGGCTGGGCCAATGCGATCGCGCACGGGGCCGACATGCTGGCCGCACTGGCCCGATCGCGCCACTTCGGCCGGCTCGAGCTGACGGTGCTGCTCGACGTCATCGCCGATCGGGTCCTGACGCCCACCGCGTACATCTGGCGGCATGGCGAGGACGACCGGCTGGCCTATGCCGTCATGACGCTATTGCACCGCAATGCGCTCGATCCGAGCATCGTCGAACCGTGGCTCGCCCGGCTCGGCGACGGCATCCGCCCGCCCCGCACGCGCGGGCATCTCGAGGCCGAGTGGCCGTCGCCTTCGGTGCGGAACACCTCGTCGTTCCTGCGGGCCCTGCACCTGCAGCTGGCACTCGGGGTGCAGGGACGCACCGATCTGCACGCCGACGCCGAACTGTTCGCCGAGCAGCCGGCACACCGGGCCGACCTGCTCCTGGCGGTGCTGGATCAGATCCGCGCCGAACAACCCTGGCTCTACCGCGCGACCACGCGCGCGCGGCCGCTCGGCTGAGTCCCAGGGGCCGCAGGTTTCACACGCTGGCATGTGAAACCTGCGCAGACAACAACAAGCAACCTGGGTTTCGGCAGGTTTCTTGATGTCTGGACTGATCGGCACGGACGCGACCGGCAGGCGTCCGAGCAGACCTACCTTCCAGTAGGTTCGACCCATGACTGAGACGCAGGACACAGCAGCGACCACTCGTGAAGGACACGGCGGCATCCACACGGTCGACGTGGCCCGCGCCCACGGGGTCGACACGATGTTCACGCTGTCGGGCGCGCACGTGTTCCCGGCGTACGACGGCGCGGTCAAGGCAGAACCGGCGATGCCGATCGTCGACGTCAGGCATGAGCCATCGGCGGTGTTCGCGGCCGAGGCGATGGGCAAGCTCACCCGCCGGCCCGGCCTGGCGGTCCTGACGGCCGGTCCCGGCGTCACGAACGGGGTCTCGCCGGTCGCCCAGGCCAGCTTCTCCGGATCACCCCTCGTGGTCGTCGGCGGTCGCGCACCCGCGGGCCGCTGGGGCTCGGGCAGCCTGCAGGAACTCGATCACCCGCCGATCTTCGAGACCATCACGAAGCTGGCCACCACGGCCCACCTGGTCGGCGACATCGCCCCGACGCTCGACCACGCCTTCACCCTGGCCGGCTCCTCGCACCGTGGACCGACGTTCGTGGACATCCCGATGGACCAGTTCTTCGACGTCGCCACGGTCGCCGATCCGTCGTACGCGGCGCCGGTCGCACCGATCGAGCCCGACGCCGACGCGATCGCGCGGATCGCCCGCCTACTCGCCGCGGCCGACCGTCCCGTCCTGGTCCTCGGCACCGATGTGTGGGCCGATCACGCCGAGGACGCGGCCCTCGCGTTCGTCACCGAGACCGGCATCCCCGTCATCGCCAACGGCATGGGCCGCGGCATCGTGCCCGGCGGCCACCCGCAACTGGTCACGAAGGCCCGCTCGAAGGCGTTCGGCGGCTGCGACCTGGCGATCGTCGCCGGCACCCCGCTGGACTTCCGCCTCGCCTACGGCATCTTCGGGCCCAAGGACGGAAATGCTCCGGCGCAGACAGTGCACCTGGCCGACTCCCCCGACCAGGTGTCGACCCACGCGACACTGGCCGGCTCGGCCGCGGGCGATCTCTCGCTGGTGTTCGAAGGCCTGCTGCGGGCCCTGCAGTCCGCCTCCGGCGGCAAGCCCGACTGGAACAGCTGGCTGACCGATCTGCAGACCGAGGTCGCTGCGGCGACCGAACGCGATGCCGCGCTCCTCACCGCCGAGGCCGATCCGATCCATCCGGCCCGGATCTACGGCGAACTGCTCCCCCGCCTCGACGACTCCGCCGTCGTGATCGGCGACGGTGGCGACTTCGTGTCGTTCGCGGGCAAGTTCGTCGAGCCGAAGCGTCCGGGCGGATGGCTTGACCCGGGACCGTACGGCTGCCTGGGCGCCGGCCTGGGAGCCGCCATGGCGGCGCGCCTCGCACGCCCGTCCGACCAGGTCGTCCTGCTGTTCGGCGACGGCGCGGCCGGCATGTCGCTGATCGACGTCGACACCCTCGTCCGACATGGACTGCCGGTCGTCATGGTCGTGGGCAACAACTCCGCCTGGGGATTGGAGAAGGGCCCGATGCAGTTCCTGTACGGCTACGATGTCGCCGCCGATCTCGCGCCCAACACCCGTTACGACCAGGTCGTCACGGCACTAGGCGGCGGCGGCGAGCTGGTCACCGATCCGCGAGAGATCGGTCCGGCCCTCGACCGCGCCTTCGCATCCGGTGTGCCCTACCTGGTCAACGTCGCGACCGACGTCAACGCCCAGTATCCGCGCAACACGACGGGCATCTAGACCGCCGTGAGGCGTGGCGAGGTGCAGAGCTTGAGCGAGCCCAGCGCCGGCCCGCTCCATCCCCGGCGGCCGATGGTTCACGACGTGCTCGATAAGGCTAGCCTTACCCAGTGCCTCCTTCCACCGGTCTTGCGCTGATCCGACGCGCGATCCGGCGGAACGCCCGGAGCCTGGCGTGCGGCTATCCACTGATCATGGTGTGGCAGCTGTGCGAAACGCTGGTCCCGGTCGCGATCGGTTTCGTCGTCGACCACAGCATCCGAACCGGCCAGGTCTTCGATCTGGTCGAATCCCTGGTCGTGCTCGTCGCGCTGTTCGCGGTGCTCGCCTGCGGCTACCGATTCGGCAGCCGGTTCATCGTGCGCAGCATCGAGCGCGAAGGGCATCTGCTGCGCCTGGAGATCGCCGGGCACGTGCTCGATCCGCGCGGCGCCTCGACCGATCTGCTCCCCGGTGAGATCCAGTCGCTGGCGACCTCCGATGCCACGCTCGTGCCCTCGGTCCTGCGCCAGCTGGGATTCACGATCGCGTCGCTGACCAGTGTCACGGTCGTCGCGGTGTACCTGCTCCAGATCGACGTGGTGATCGGGCTGCTGGTGCTGCTCGGCGTGCCTGCGGTCCTGGCGCTCATCC
>Ga0182737_1000403_pt1 | contig 62927 bp, 50 predicted proteins | sample eDN5th30CBELigOP_FD_128878 | JGI IMG/M metagenome (GOLD analysis project Ga0182737, IMG submission 128878) | Enriched Organic Plus compost microbial communities from Emeryville, California, USA - eDNA 5th pass 30_C BE-Lig OP (version 2) (version 2) ...
GATTTTAGTAAGCTGCATTTTGCGGAAATGGACTTTGATCGATATCCTTGTTTGCGATATGCCTATGACGCTGGTAAAATGGGCGGCACAATGCCAACGGTGTTAAACGCAGCGAATGAAGCCGCTGTAGCCGTTTTTCTAGCTGGACAAATATCCTTTTTAGATATTGAAATGTTGATTGAACAAGCGATGAATCGTCATCAAGTTATCGCTCATCCGGATTTAACAACGATTCGAGAAGTCGATCAAGAAACAAGACAGTTGATTCATACATTATTGAAAAAGAGGTGATGGGCTTTGCAAACAGTAGAAACTCTTTTGGCATTTATCGTTATCTTTGGAGCGCTTGTTTTTTTTCATGAGTTAGGGCATTTAGTGTTTGCTAAACGTGCTGGTATTTTATGTCGTGAATTTGCCATCGGAATGGGTCCAAAGGTATTTACGTATAAAAAGAATGAAACGCAATATACTATTCGTTTATTGCCGCTTGGTGGCTATGTTCGAATGGCTGGTGAAGATGCGGATAACGTGGACCTTAAGCCGGGTTATCGTGTTGGATTAGTAATGGATGAAGAAGAAAATGTTACAAAAATTATTTTAAATAATAAAGATAAATACCCAGATATTCGTTTAGTGGAAGTAGAACGAGTGGATCTTGATCATAAACTGTTTTTAACGGGATTTGAGGAAGGAGATGAAGAGACACTTAAATCATTTTCGATTCATCCTCAGGCTGTTATCGTAGAAAATGGAGTGGAAAATCAAATTGCACCATATGATCGTCAATTTCCTTCTAAATCACTTGGTCACCGTGCTATGACGATTTTTGCTGGGCCGATGATGAACTTTGTGTTAGCTTTCTTTATCTTCCTCATTATCGGTTTGTTTCAAGGGGTAGAAGTGGATGAAGCTAAGCTAGGTAAGTTAACGGAAGATGGACCGGCTCTTACATCAGGCCTGCAAACAGGAGATCGCGTTGAATCGGTGAACGGAGCGGAAGTTTCATCATGGACAGATGTACAAGAAAATATTCAAAGTAATCCTGGGAAAGAAATTGAATTTGTTGTCGTTCGTGATGGTGAAACATTAACTATTCCGGTTGTACCTAAAGAAATCGAACGAGAAGGTAAAACGATTGGTATTATTGGTGTGTATCCGCCGGTTGAAAAAGATATTTTAAAATCGATTCAATATGGTTTTACACAAACATATTTTTGGACAAAGCAAATTTTTATCATTCTTGGTGACCTTGTAACAGGCGGCTTTACGATTGATAGTTTGTCTGGTCCAGTTGGGATTTATAAATCTACAGAAGAAGTGGCGCAACAAGGAATTTTTGTTTTAATGAAATGGGCAGCACTTCTTAGTATTAATCTTGGAATTATGAATCTTCTCCCATTGCCTGCTCTAGATGGTGGACGACTTTTATTTTTCTTAGTAGAGTTCTTACGAGGAAAACCAGTTGATCGTCAAAAAGAAGGGCTTGTACATGTTATCGGTTTTGCTTTATTGATGCTGTTAATGATTGTTGTAACATGGAATGACATTCAGCGCTTTTTCTTATAATGAATGAAATCAGCAGAAAATTTTCTGCTGATTTTTTTGTATTGTTATGACTAGGCTGAAAGATTCCTGAAACCTTGATTTCGAGTAAAATGGGTCCTGAATTGTTTTATCAAAAAATAGTTTACTACAGCTATTTCGGCTTCATCAGCAGGGGGAGGCGTATCGTGAAGTAGGAGAGAAAGTTTAATTTCTTAAAAGAAGTAAAGCATAAGGAATGGATATCAGCTTTTCCATTAGGAGCGACAAGTCGTATTTTTCTAAAAATAGTTTGTTTTCCTCCTAAATCGTACGGTATAATCTTATTTGATGATAAGAACTGTTTTCTTTTCAGCGCTCGATTTTAAGAAGCGCTTTGTTTGGTTGAAGGAAAAAGGTGGAGCTGCGCTAAACTTAATAAGTGCTGCAACCTTATTGGGTGAGTGGAAATGCTTCTGCTATATATTCCTTCATAAATAAATGGTGGCTTTAAAACGCCATATTCGTTTTGTATAAATGTGTATTTGAAGAGGTGCAAAGATGAAGCAAAGTATGACATTAATTCCTACATTGAGAGAAGTTCCTGCTGATGCTGAAATTAAGAGCCATCAGTTGTTACTGCGTGCAGGATATATGAGACAAAATTCAAGTGGTGTGTACAGCTTTATGCCGCTTGGGAAAAAAGTGTTACAAAAAGTAGAAGCGATTGTTCGTGAAGAAATGGATAATGCGGGTGCAGTTGAACTATTAATGCCAGCCCTTCAACAAGCTGAGTTTTGGCAAGAGTCTGGTCGTTGGTATACATATGGACCAGAGCTAATGCGTTTAAAGGATCGAAATAATCGTGAGTTTGCGCTAGGAGCGACACATGAAGAAGTCATTACGAGCTTAATTCGTGATGAAGTAAAATCATATAAACGTTTGCCATTGACTTTATATCAAATTCAAACGAAATTCCGTGATGAAAAGCGTCCTCGCTTCGGATTATTACGTGGCCGTGAATTTATTATGAAAGATGCGTATTCTTTCCATGCAAGTCAAGAAAGCTTGGATGAAGTATATAACCGATTATATCAAGCGTATTCGAATGTATTCGCTCGCTGCGGATTAAATTTCCGTGCGGTTATTGCGGACTCAGGTGCGATGGGAGGAAAAGATACTCACGAATTCATGGTTCTTTCTGACATTGGAGAAGATACAATTGCTTATTCAGATAGCTCTGATTATGCGGCCAATGTAGAAATGGCGCCGGTTATTACGAGATATGAAAAATCTGAAGAAGCAGAAGCAGCGCTTGAGAAAGTGCATACACCTGGACAAAAATCGATTGAAGAAGTATCGGCATTTTTGGATACTGACGCAACGAAATGCATTAAAACATTACTGTTCCAAGTCGATGATAAACAGGTTGTTGTGTTAGTTCGCGGCGATCATGAAGTCAATGATATTAAATTAAAAAATTACTATAATGCTTCTGTTGTGGAACTTGCTGAGCCAGAGGCTACGAAAGAAGTTCTTGGCTGTGCAATTGGTTCACTTGGTCCAATCGGTGTAAGCGATGGTATAGAGGTTATTGCAGATGCAGCTGTGGAGGCAATTGTTAATGGAGTTACAGGTGCGAACGAAGAAGATTATCACTATATCAATGTGAATCCAGGCCGTGATTTTACTGTAACGGCTTATGTGGACCTTCGTTTTATTCAAGAAGGAGATCTTTCTCCAGACGGAAACGGTACCATTCAATTTGCCAAAGGAATTGAGGTTGGTCATGTCTTTAAACTTGGTACGAGATACTCTGAAGCAATGAATGCTGTATATCTTGATGAAAATGGACGTACACAACCGATGATTATGGGTTGTTACGGGATTGGGGTATCTCGAACGGTTGCAGCGATTGCGGAACAATTTAACGACGAGAAAGGCTTGGTTTGGCCGGGAAATATTGCTCCATATCAAGTTCATTTAATCCCAGTGAATATGAAAGATGAAACACAAGCGACTGTTGGAGAAGAATTATATAGCGAACTAAAAGCTGCAGGTTTTGATGTGTTAATGGACGACCGTCAAGAACGTGCTGGTGTGAAATTTGCTGACTCTGATTTAATTGGACTTCCAATTCGCGTAACGGTTGGTAAAAAAGCAGCAGAAGGTATTTTGGAAGTGAAAATTCGTAAGTCAGGTGAAGTAGTAGAAGTTAATCGCTCTGAATTAGCAGCGAAAATTAGAGAGCTATTAGGTTAATTCAATCATATAGACACGAAAGACATCATTCATATGAATGGTGTTTTTTGTTTGGCTGTTTCTAATCCATATAATGCGTTCGAGTATGGTATAATAACCTCTGTTCAAAAAGGATTTCTAAGAAAAATTTAAGATAAGGAGAGAGAGAATGGATCAAAATAGCGGTCGAGAAAGATTTCAACTCTTGCTCCAACAATTAGGTTTAACGGACGATGCGTTCGTTCAATTTTTTAATGGGGCTGAAATTGAAAAGTTGTCGATTGAGCGACAATCGAAAACGTGGCATTTTCTGTTTAAGCTTCAACAACTAATACCATCTAGCGTGCATATGCGCCTTCGAACACAGTTAACGAGTACGTTTGCTCATATTGCTAATGTGTCCTTTTCACTTAATGTTGTAAATCCACAGATGAGTGAAGAATTAGTTAAGGACTACTGGAGGCAGTGTTTAGGTGAGCTTGAGGGCATGTCTCCTGCATTATTATCTCTTTTACAGGGACAGGAGCCAAAGGTTGTTGGTCATCGTCTTATGGTGAACGCCCGCAATGCGGCAGAAGCAGGACAATTGAAACAAAAATATTCTCGTTTTATTTCAGATATTTATCAATCTTACGGTTTTCCGACACTATCTCTGGATGCAGAAGTTCTGCCTGAAGAGAGCGGAGAGGATTATCAACAGTTTCTTGAAGAGAAGCAAAAAGAAGATGAAGCTAAGGCATTTGCTGCACTCGTTGAAATGCAGAAGAAAGCATCAGAACAAGCAGTGGATGATAGTGTGTATGAAGGACCTGTTAAAATCGGTTATACGATTAAGGAAGATGCAGATTTCCGACGCATTGAGGAAATTATTGATGAAGAACGCCGAATCGCGATTGAAGGATTTGTGTTTGATGCTGAAGTGAAGGAGCTTCGCAGTGGTCGTAGTTTGTTGACGTTTAAAGTGACGGACTATACAAGTTCCATCCTTGTTAAAGTATTTTCGCGCGATAAAGAAGATGCGGTTATGCTTTCTCGCGTAAAAAAAGGAATGTGGGTCCGTGCTCAAGGAAGCATTCAGAACGATACATTCGTTCGTGACCTTGTGATGATTGCTAATGATATTAATGAAATTTCGAAAATAGGTCGCCAAGATACAGCTCCAGAAGGAGAAAAACGAGTAGAGCTTCATTTGCACACACCGATGAGTCAAATGGATGCTGTTACTCCGACTTCCGCACTCGTTGCTCAAGCAGCGAAGTGGGGTCATAAGGCGGTGGCTATTACGGACCATGCGGTTGCTCAGTCTTTCCCGGAAGCGTATAGTGCCGGCAAAAAGAATGGGATAAAAATTTTATATGGTGTTGAAGCAAACCTGGTTGATGATGGTGTGCCAATTGCTTATAACGAAGCCAATCGCGTGTTAGCTGATGATACGTATGTCGTGTTTGACGTAGAGACGACGGGGCTTTCTGCTGTTTATGATACGATTATCGAACTTGCAGCAGTGAAAATTAAAGAAGGAGAAATTATTGATCGATTTGAATCCTTTGCAAACCCGCATCATCCGTTATCAGCAACGACAATTGAGTTGACGGGGATTACTGATGATTTAGTCGAAAATGCTCCTGACGTTCCAGAGGTGTTAGAAAAGTTTCGTGAGTGGACAGGCGATAGTATTTTAGTTGCGCACAATGCCTCCTTTGATATGGGATTTTTAAATATTGGTTACAAACAAATGGGACATCCGAAGGCGAGTAACCCAGTTATTGATACACTAGAACTCGGTCGCTTTTTATATCCTGAATTTAAAAATCATCGTTTGAATACGTTATGTAAAAAGTTTGATATCGAATTAACCCAACATCATCGTGCAATTTACGATGCTGAGGCAACAGGATATTTATTGTTAAAAATGCTCAAAGATGCGGATGAAAAAGGAATTACTCATCATCACCAGTTTAATGATAATATGGGACAAGGGAATGCTTATCAACGTTCACGTCCATATCATTGTACATTGTTTGCTCAAACACAAGATGGTTTGAAAAACTTATTTAAGCTGATTTCTCTTTCGCATGTAGATTATTTTTATCGTGTGCCGCGTATTCCACGTTCGCAGTTACGAAAGTATCGCGAAGGAATTTTAGTCGGATCAGGCTGTGATAAAGGTGAAGTGTTTGAAGGGATGATGCAAAAAGGCTTTGAAGAAGTTGAGGAGCTTGCTGAGTTTTACGATTATTTGGAAGTGCATCCGAAAGAAGTGTATCAGCACTTAATAGAGATGGAATATGTACGTGATGAAAAATCACTCGAGACAATTATTTCAAATATTGTGAAGCTAGGAGAAAAACTAAATAAGCCTGTTGTTGCAACAGGAAATGTTCATTACTTAAACCCAAATGATAAAATTTATCGCAAAATATTGATTGGTTCACAAGGTGGAGCAAATCCATTAAATCGCCATAAGCTTCCAGACGTTCATTTTCGTACGACAGATGAAATGCTTAAAGCATTTCAGTTTTTGGGTAAAGAGAAGGCGAAAGAAATCGTTGTAACAAATACGAATCAAATTGCTGATATGATTGAAGAAGTGAAGCCGATTAAAGATGATTTGTATACGCCAAAAATTGAAGGCGCTGATGAAGAAATGCGCGAGATGAGTTATGGCATGGCGAGGAAAATTTACGGTGAAGATTTGCCTGAAATCGTAGAGGCACGACTTGAAAAAGAATTGAAAAGTATTATCGGACACGGCTTTGCGGTTATTTATTTAATTTCGCATAAATTGGTGAAAAAATCACTCGATGATGGATACTTAGTTGGTTCGCGTGGTTCCGTTGGTTCATCGTTTGTTGCGACAATGACAGAAATTACAGAAGTGAATCCATTGCCGCCGCATTATGTGTGTCCAAATTGTAAAAAATCAGAGTTCTTTGATGATGGTTCAGTCGGTTCGGGCTTTGACTTACCAGATAAAGATTGCCCAGCGTGCGGCACGCGATATAAAAAAGATGGACATGATATTCCGTTTGAGACATTTCTTGGTTTTAAAGGGGATAAGGTTCCGGATATTGATTTGAATTTCAGCGGTGAGTATCAGCCTCGTGCTCATAACTATACGAAAGTACTGTTCGGTGAGGAATATGTCTATCGTGCTGGAACGATTGGTACGGTAGCAGAGAAAACGGCCTATGGGTATGTGAAAGGGTATGCGGCGGATCATAATCTTCATTATCGAGGTGCGGAAGTAGATCGTCTCGTTTCCGGCTGTACCGGTGTAAAACGAACAACAGGTCAGCATCCAGGAGGTATCATCGTTGTGCCGAATTATATGGATGTTTACGACTTTACACCAATTCAATTCCCGGCTGATGATCGCAATTCTGAGTGGAAAACGACACATTTTGATTTCCACTCGATTCATGACAATATTTTAAAGCTTGATATACTAGGACACGATGATCCAACTGTTATTCGGATGCTGCAAGATTTAAGCGGCATTGATCCAAAAACCATTCCGACGGATGACCCGGTTGTAATGAAAATTTTCAGTAGTCCAGAGTCATTAGGCGTGACGGAAGAACAGATTATGTGTAAAACAGGAACACTTGGTATTCCAGAATTCGGAACAAGGTTCGTGCGTCAAATGTTAGAAGATACGAAGCCGACGACTTTCTCAGAACTTGTACAAATCTCTGGATTGTCGCACGGTACGGACGTATATCTCGGCAACGCGCAAGACTTGATTCATAATAAAACGTGTACGTTAAGCGAAGTAATTGGTTGTCGTGATGATATTATGGTGTATTTAATTTATCAAGGCTTAGACCCATCACTTGCGTTTAAAATTATGGAATCAGTAAGGAAAGGGAAAGGGCTATCGGAGGAATTTGAAGCCGAAATGCGTAAGAACGAAGTTCCGGAATGGTATATTGATTCTTGTAAGAAAATTAAGTATATGTTCCCTAAGGCCCATGCTGCGGCATATGTATTAATGGCGGTTCGGATTGCTTATTTTAAAGTCCATTTGCCGCTGCTTTATTATGCTGCGTATTTCACGGTTCGAGCTGAGGATTTTGAAATTGAAGCGATGACACGTGGTTCGCAAGCCATTCGTTCAAAAATTGAAGAAATTAACGACAAAGGGTTGGATGCATCCACCAAGGAAAAAAATACGTTAACAGTGTTAGAATTAGCACTCGAAATGTGTGAGCGTGGTTTTTCATTTGCTAAAGTAGATTTATATAAATCGAGTGCGGATGAATTTATTATTGAAGGCAATTCATTAATTCCGCCATTCAACTCGATTCCAGGTCTTGGAACGAATGCGGCAATCAATATTGTGCGTGCTCGTGAGGAAGGGGAATTCCTTTCAAAAGAAGATTTGCAACAACGAGGGAAAGTTTCAAAAACGATTCTTGAATATCTCGATAAACAAGGTTGTTTAGAATCGCTGCCTGACCAAAATCAGTTATCATTGTTTTGATACGGTTTGATAAAAGGCTTTAAAAAACTTGTTAATTTGCATAAATTACTGAATTGTGGTATATTTTTAGTGGAAATACTAAGAGGAACCAATGGAAAGAGTGGGGAAACCCACTCTTTCGTGTTTGTATTGACCCATTATTAGAATAATCCATTACCAAGCGCGTAAGCCACATGTTTGGAGGAAACAAATTGAGTAAAAAGGTAACCGAAATAGTAGAAGAACTTGTCACACCAATTCTTGAGGATTTACAACTTGAATTAGTGGAAGTAGAGTATGTTAAGGAAGGAAGCTGGTTCCTTCGTGTCTACATTGATAAAGAAACAGGCGTAGATATTGAGGATTGTGGAACTGTCAGTGAAAAATTAAGTGAAAAGCTTGATGAGGTTGATCCGATTCCACAAAATTATTTTCTCGAAGTTTCATCACCGGGTGCAGAAAGACCTTTAAAGAAAGATAAAGACTTTCAAAAAGCAATCGGGAAAAATGTGTACATAAAAACATACGAGCCTATTTTAAATGAAAAAGAATTTGAAGGCACTCTTATGGCGTTTGACGGTCAGGAAGTTACGTTAGAAGTCAAGATTAAGACAAGAAAGAAAACGGTTGTCATTCCATATGACAAAGTAGCTAAAGCAAGATTAGCCATTAGCTTCTCTTAATATGTATATTTTATTATAAAAATCCGTAAGGGGGATCAACCATGAGCAGTGAGTTATTGGATGCTCTCTATATTTTAGAAAAAGAAAAAGGAATCTCAAGAGAGGTATTACTTGAAGCTATTGAGGCAGCGCTGATTTCAGCATATCGTCGCAATTTCAATCAGGCACAGAATGTTCGAATTGATTTAAATCTTGGAAAAGGAACAATGCGTGTGTTTGCGCGTAAAGACGTCGTGGATGAAGTATTTGATTCACGCCTTGAAATTTCCTTAGAAGAAGCAAAAAAAATCAATCCGAATTACCAACTTGAAGATGTAGTAGAGATGGAAGTTACACCGAAAGACTTCGGACGTATTGCGGCTCAAACAGCGAAGCAAGTTGTAACACAAAGAGTACGTGAAGCAGAACGCGGTATCATCTATTCAGAGTTTATTGATAGAGAAGAAGATATTATGACGGGAATTGTACAGCGTCAAGATTCTCGTTTTATTTATGTGAGTCTTGGGAAGATTGAGGCGTTGCTTCCGGTCAATGAGCAAATGCCAAACGAACAGTATAAGCCGCACGACCGTATTAAAGTATTTATTACAAAAGTAGAAAAAACATCAAAAGGACCGCAAATCTTTGTATCACGTTCACATCCAGGTCTGTTAAAGCGCTTGTTTGAAATCGAAGTTCCTGAAATCTTTGACGGAACAGTAGAAATTAAATCAGTGGCTCGTGAAGCAGGGGATCGTTCGAAAATCTCTGTGTATGCTGATAATGAAGAAGTTGATCCAGTTGGTTCATGTGTTGGTCAAAAGGGACAACGCGTTCAAGCGATTGTCAATGAACTAAAAGGTGAAAAAATTGATATTGTTAAATGGTCAGAAGATCCGGTTGTTTTTGTTGCCAATGCGTTAAGTCCTTCTAAAGTACTTGAGGTTATTGTTAATGAAGAAGAGAAAGCAACGACGGTCATTGTACCAGACTATCAATTATCGCTTGCGATTGGTAAACGCGGTCAAAACGCTCGTTTAGCAGCAAAGCTAACAGGCTGGAAAATCGATATTAAGAGTGAAACAGAAGCGCGTGAAGCTGGCATTTATCCGGTTGAGGAGCAAGAGTTTTTGTTAAACCGAGACAGCTATGTGGAAGATGAAGAAGATTTTATTGAGGATAATGAGTAAGTAAGGGGTGAGCGAATTTGAAAGCCCGAAAAAAAATTCCTATGCGTAAATGTGTGGCAACTGGCGAAATGAAGCCGAAAAAAGAGCTGATTCGAATCGTTCGCTCAAAAGAAGGAGAAGTAAGCATCGATCTGACTGGTAAGCAATCAGGTCGTGGTGCTTATTTAACACTTGATCGTGATGTTATTGAGTTAGCTAAGAAGAAGAACGTCTTAGCTAACCAACTCAGCGTTCAAATTGATCCTTCTTTATATGAACAATTGCTTGAACTAGTGGATAAGGAGAAACACTAACCATCATGACCCAACAACAATGGATGTCTCTATTAGGTTTGGCCAATCGAGCGCGTAAACTAATTTCTGGTGAGGAATTAGTCGTCAAAGAGGTTAGAAGCGGAAAAGCAAAACTTGTCCTTTTGGCAAGTGATGCTTCTAAAAATACAGAAAAAAAAATATCTGATAAGTGCGCATATTATCAGGTTCCTTTAAAAAGAGTCGAGAACAGGTCTTTGCTTGGTCAAGCGATTGGCAAAGAAGCGAGAGTTGTCGTCGCCATACTGGATGAAGGTTTTGCACAAAAACTCCGAACGCTGCTCGATTAAATTTTACGGGGGTGAACGTATGACTAAATTGCGTGTACATGAATATGCAAAGCAAAAAAATGTTTCAAGCAAGGATATTATTGAAAAACTTAAAGAAATGAATATAGAGGTAACAAATCATATGACAGCATTAGACGATTCTACTGTACAAAAATTAAATGAATCATTACAACCAAAACAAGAAGTACCAAAAACAAGCTCAACTGTTGAACAGTATGAAGCTGAAGCTGATGCAAAAGGCACAGTAGTGAATAAAGAAAAAGTAAAGAAAAAACCTGTTGCGGGTCCTGGAGCAAAAAAACCAGGTCAAGGGCAGTTTAATAAAGGGAAAAACAATCGAAATAAAAATAAACAAAGACCACAACAAACACAACAAGCGTTGGCTCCAAAGCGTAAGGAAAAAGAGCTTCCAGCTAAAATTACGTTTTATGAGTCATTGACGGTACAGGAGCTTGCGAAAAAACTTCATCGCGAACCATCTGAAATTATTAAAAAATTATTTATGCTTGGTGTTATGGCAACAATCAACCAAACATTGGATAAAGATGCAATCGAATTAATTGCAGCGGAGTATGGTGTTGAAGTAGAAGAAGAAATTCGTGTGGATTTAACAGATCTTGAGTCACTAGTAACAGAGGATGCGGAGGAAGATTTACAAGAGCGTCCAGCGGTTGTTACAATTATGGGACATGTTGACCACGGTAAAACAACATTGCTTGATTCGATTCGTAAAACAAAAGTAACAGAAGGCGAAGCGGGTGGAATCACGCAGCATATCGGTGCTTATCAAGTTAACGTAAACAATAAGAAAATTACATTCCTTGATACACCTGGTCACGCAGCTTTTACAACGATGCGTGCACGTGGTGCTCAAGTTACGGATATTACAATCATTGTTGTAGCAGCAGATGATGGGGTTATGCCGCAAACGGTTGAAGCGATTAGCCATGCAAAAGCAGCGGAAGTACCAATTATTGTGGCTGTGAACAAAATGGATAAACCAACTGCCAATCCTGACCGTGTTATGCAGGAGCTAACGGAGCACGGTTTAGTGCCTGAAGATTGGGGCGGAGATACAATCTTCGTACCAATTTCAGCGAAAAAAGGTGAAGGAATTGACAGTTTGCTTGAAATGATTCTGTTAGTAAGTGAAGTAGAGGAATATAAAGCAAATCCAACTCGCAGAGCAAACGGAACAGTTATTGAAGCGCAACTTGATAAAGGACGCGGCTCTGTAGCAACTCTTCTTGTTCAAAATGGAACACTAAAAGTCGGAGATCCAATCGTTGTTGGGAACACATTTGGTCGTGTTCGTGCGATGGTAAATGATCTTGGACGACGCGTAAAAGAAGCAGGTCCATCAACACCTGTTGAAATTACGGGGTTAAACGAAGTGCCGCAAGCTGGTGATCGTTTTATCGTCTTTGAAGATGAAAAAACAGCTCGTCAAGTTGGGGAAACTCGTGCGCAAAGACAGCTTGTTTCACAACGTAATGAAGGATCTCGCGTAACGCTAGATACATTATTTGAACAAATGAAACAAGGGGACATTAAAGAACTAAATATTATTTTGAAAGCAGACGTACAAGGTTCTGCGGAAGCATTAGCAGCATCACTTCAAAAAATTGAAGTAGAAGGTGCAAAAGTAAAAATCATTCACTCTGGTGTTGGGGCAATTACGGAATCTGATATTATTTTAGCGACAGCTTCAAATGCTATCGTAATTGGTTTTAACGTACGTCCTGATGTAAATGCAAAACGTGCAGCAGAATCGGAAAATGTAGATGTTCGTCTGCACCGTATTATTTATAAAGTAATCGAAGAAATCGAATCAGCAATGAAAGGGATGCTTGATCCTGAATTTGAAGAAAAAATTATTGGTCAAGCGGAGGTACGTACGACATTTAAAGTATCGAAAATTGGTACAATTGCTGGTGCGTATGTTATCGAAGGAAAAATTACTCGCGATAGCGGTGTACGCTTAATTCGTGAAGGTGTTGTTGTTTTTGAAGGTGAAATCGATGCGCTAAAACGTTTTAAAGATGACGTTAAAGAAGTCGCAACAAACTATGAATGCGGAATCACGATTAAAAACTTCAACGACATTAAAGAAGGCGATATCATTGAAGCGTACGTGATGGAAGAGATTGAACGTAAATGATCGTTGGTGCAGTCCTTTGTGAATGTATCATTTATGATGCGCATTCTTTGAAAGAAAAAAGAGCAGTCCTTCAAAGGGTGATGTCACGCTTGAAACAGAAATATAATATTTCTGTTTCTGAAACGGACTATCAGGATTTATGGCAACGAACGAAGCTGGCAATTGTTACCGTATCGTCTTCTAGAAAGGCCACGGAACGGGAATTGCAAAATGCGCTTCATTTTCTTGATTCATTTCCGGAAATCGAGCGCACAATAACAGATATAGAATGGCTTTAAGCTAGCGAGGTGAATAGAATGAGTCTTCGTTCAAATCGTATCGGTGAACAAATGAAGAAAGAGCTAAGTGATATTATCAGTCGCAAATTGAAAGACCCAAGAGTTGGTTTTGTCACAGTGACTGATGTAGCTGTTACAGGCGATCTTCAACAAGCAACGGTGTATATTTCTGTGCTAGGTGATGCAAAGCAAAGGGAAGATACGCTTAAAGGCTTGGAAAAAGCAAAAGGATTTATGCGTTCCGAAGTCGGTCAAAGAATTCGTTTACGCAAAACACCGGAGTTGTTCTTTGAATTTGATGAATCCATTGATTATGGAAATCGAATTGAAACATTGATTTCACAAATCAATGCCGAGAATAAACCCGATGTAAGGGATGAGGAATAATCAAGTGTTAAAATAGAGGCCGACTCATGCATGATAGAGTCGGCTTTTTTTAATAACAGAGTGGGTTAACATAGTTTACTGAAAAAAGAGGTGACAGAAAACATGGATGGGATTTTGCCATTATTCAAGCCAAAAGGGCTGACTTCTCATGATTGTGTATTTAAACTAAGAAAAATTTTGAAAACAAAGAAGGTTGGACATACTGGAACACTCGACCCAGATGTAACAGGAGTACTCCCAATTTGTATTGGTCGTGCGACGAAGGTAGCTGAATACTTAACGGAAGCGGGCAAGGCCTATGAAGGAGAAGTTACGTTAGGATTTTCAACAACAACTGAAGATGCGAGCGGAGACCGAGTTACTGAAAAAACGGTGACGGAAACTTTTACTCGGGAGCAAATTTTGGGCGTGTTACAATCTTTAACCGGAGTGATTCAACAAACGCCGCCAATGTTTTCTGCTGTAAAAGTAAACGGCAAAAAACTTTATGAATATGCGCGCGCTGGTATTGAAGTAGAACGTCCAACAAGAGATGTAACGATTTATGAGTTGGAGCTCTTAGATGATCGAGAAGAATTTAGCGGTAAGACAATTTCTTTTCGTTTCCGGGTAAGGTGCTCTAAAGGGACGTATATTCGTACACTTGCCGTCATGATTGGCGAGAGATTAGGGTATCCAGCCCATATGTCGAATTTAATCAGAATTGAGTCAGCAGGCTTTACACTTGATGAGTGTAAAACATTAGAGCAAATTCAAGAATTGATGGAAGCAGGGCAATCCGCTGCGTTTTTACAACCGCTTGAACAAGGTTTGTTTCATTTGCCGAAATTTCAGATTAATGATAAAGTATCAAAGAAAGTATTAAATGGAGCTGTGTTAGCTCAGCCCGAAGAATTAGCAGTAGAAAAGGGTGAACCTTTTGTTATGATGGATCAAAATGGAAGGGCGCTAGCTATTTATCAAGTTCATCCAACAAAAGAAAAGCTCATTAAACCTATTAAAGTTTTGGCACTAGAATTATAGACCGTTCTGCCGTTGGAAAGAGGAGATTGAAAGGTGAAAGTGATTGCAATAACGCACCCTCATCAGTTTACCCAGGATCATTTTCCTGAGCTTGTGATGGCACTCGGATTTTTTGATGGGGTACATAAAGGTCATCAAATTGTGATTAAGAATGCAAAAGAAATAGCGGACAGCACACATCGTAAATCGGCGGTGATGACATTCGATCCTCATCCGTCCGCGGTGTTAGGAACCACAACTGATACAATTCGTTATATTACGCCTTTAGAGGATAAAATAGCGATTATTGAATCGTTAGGGATTGATTATTTATTTATTGTTCATTTTACTAAAGAATTTGCCGCTGTATCGCCTGAACAGTTTGTTGATCAATATTTAGTTGGTTTACATGTTGGGCATGTAGTGGCAGGATTTGATTATTCTTATGGTCATTTTGGTAAAGGCAATATGGAAACATTGCCTCTTTATGCGAAAGGCCGTTTTACTCAAACGGTTGTTGAAAAACAAACGCTTGAAGATGAGAAAGTAAGTTCATCAAGAATTCGCAAAACGTTAGCTGAAGGAAATTTTACAGAATTCTATCATCTTGTTCGTCGTCATTATGTAACAAAAGGTTATGTTATTCATGGTGAAAAACGTGGTCGCAAGCTTGGATTTCCAACAGCTAATATTGAAGTAAGCGATGTGTATATATTCCCAGCTACAGGCGTATATGCAGTACGAATTCAAATTGAAGGCAAGTGGTATAACGGTGTTTGTAATGTAGGCTATAAACCAACTTTTCATGACCAACAGCCCAAGTTTCCATCTGTTGAGGTGCATGTGCTGGGCTTTGACCGAAACATTTATGGAGCTGAAGTTGTTGTGGAATGGCATAAGAGATTGCGCAGTGAGCAAAAGTTTTCAGGGCTTGAAGAATTGGTAAGCCAAATTGAAATCGATAAACAACAGGCTGAAAAATATTTTCAAAGCATGAATAATTAAATTTCCTTACTTGCATTTTAATTGAAAAAGCGGTATTCTATTAAATGTATGAAAAATAACCATTGCTTGGCTAGGCGACACTCCGACGTTAGACTAGGTAATTGGTGATTCTACAGAATTTAGGAGGAAAAAAACATGGCTATTACACAAGAACGTAAAAACGAACTAATCGCTGAGTTCAGAACTCACGACACTGACACTGGATCTCCAGAAGTTCAAATCGCAGTACTTACAGAGGAAATCAACAACTTGAATGACCACTTACGTACTCACAAAAAAGATCACCACTCACGTCGCGGTCTTTTAAAAATGGTAGGTAGACGTCGTAACCTTTTAACTTACCTTCGTAATAAAGACGTTACTCGTTACCGTACTCTAATTAACAAATTAGGTTTACGTCGATAATTGTTTGTAAGAAAGCGGGAAATTTCCCGCTTTTTTGGTGTAAATCAATCGGAATAATCGGGATGATTTCGGACGTCTATTTTGTTTTTTTCAATTTATACATATATTACTTGCAATGTTTTTAATATTTCGTTGATTTTGCTGTTAATGCTTGTTTTTTTCGTGCATAATAGGAATAGTTTGGTTCTAATATGATTTATGAAATTTTAACATATATGATGTATTGTATACAGGTTTGGTAGGTGTACTAGACCTCTAAGTGAAGAGTTAGAGAGGGGTTTAATTTAAGATGGGACAGGAAAAACATACGTATTCATTTGACTGGGCCGGCCGCAATTTAACAGTTGAAATCGGTCAGTTAGCTAAACAAGCGAACGGAGCTGTTTTAGTTCGTTACGGCGATACAGCAGTATTAAGTACAGTAACTGCTTCTAAAGAGCCAAAAAATGTCGACTTTTTTCCATTGACTGTAAACTATGAAGAGAAATTGTATGCTGTTGGGAAAATTCCCGGTGGCTTTATTAAACGTGAAGGGCGTCCAAGCGAGAGAGCGATTTTAGCCAGCCGTCTTATTGACCGTCCAATCCGTCCGATGTTTCCAGATGGATTCCGTAATGATGTTCAATGTATTAGTATGGTTATGAGTGTGGAGCAGGATTGTTCTTCAGAAATGGCTGCGATGTTCGGTTCATCACTTGCACTTTCAGTATCGGACATTCCGTTTAATGGTCCTATTGCTGGTGTTGTTGTTGGCCGCATTGATGGACAATTCGTTGTGAATCCAACCGTTGCTCAAATGGAACAAAGCGATATCGATTTAACGGTAGCAGGTAATAAAGACGCGATTAACATGGTGGAAGCTGGTGCTAAAGAAGTACCGGAAGAAACAATGTTAGAAGCGATTATGTTTGGTCATGAGGAAATTAAGAAATTAATTGCCTTCCAAGAAAAAATTGCTGCTGAAATTGGTAAAGAAAAAATGGAAGTAACGCTGTATCAAGTGGATGAGGAGCTTGAAGCAGAAATAAAAACAATGTGCTTAGCGGATTTAAACAAAGCTGTTCAAGTACAAGAAAAGCATGCTCGTGAAGATGCAATTACTGAAGTGAAAAATCATGTTCTTGCGCAGTATGAAGAGCAAGAAGCAGATGAAGAGAAAGTGAAGCAAGTAAAAGAAATTTTAAATAAATTAGTAAAAGCAGAAGTACGTCGTTTAATTACAGAAGAAAAAGTGCGTCCTGACGGTCGTAATCCAGATGAAATTCGACCACTTTCTTCAGAAGTTGGCTTATTAGCGCGTACACATGGATCTGGTCTCTTTACGCGCGGGCAAACTCAAGCGCTTTCTATTTGTACATTAGGTGCGCTTGGAGATGTGCAAATTTTAGATGGTCTTGGGACAGAAGAATCAAAACGTTTTATGCATCATTATAACTTCCCGCATTTCAGCGTAGGGGAAACAGGACCAATTCGTGCTCCTGGTCGTCGTGAAATCGGTCACGGTGCACTTGGTGAACGAGCACTTGAGCCAATTATCCCAAGTGAAAAAGATTTCCCATACACGGTTCGTCTTGTATCAGAAGTACTTGAATCTAATGGTTCAACGTCACAAGCAAGTATTTGTGCAAGTACGTTAGCGATGATGGATGCAGGTGTGCCGATTAAAGCACCGGTAGCTGGTATCGCTATGGGTCTTGTTAAATCTGGTGAGCACTATACGATTTTAACAGATATTCAAGGGATGGAAGATCATCTAGGAGACATGGACTTTAAAGTAGCAGGAACAGCGAAGGGTGTTACTGCACTTCAAATGGATATTAAAATTGATGGGTTATCTCGTGAGATTTTAGAGGAAGCCTTGCAGCAAGCAAAACGAGGCCGCATGCATATTCTTGATTCAATGCTAGCAACACTGAATGAACCGCGCGTCGAGCTTTCACGCTACGCACCAAAAATCTTAACGATGTCTATCAATCCAGATAAAATTCGCGATGTCATTGGACCAAGCGGAAAACAAATCAATAAAATTATTGAAGAAACAGGCGTGAAGATTGATATTGAACAAGATGGTACAGTATTCATTTCCTCTACAGAGCAAGAAATGAATTTAAAAGCGAAGAAAATTATTGAAGATATTGTTCGTGAAGTGGCTGTCGGTGAACAATACCTAGGAAAAGTAAAGCGTATTGAGAAATTTGGTGCGTTTGTCGAAATCTTTAATGGAAAAGATGGTTTAGTTCACATTTCAGAGCTTGCTGAAGAACGAGTAGGCAAAGTAGAAGATGTGGTGAAAATTGGCGATGAAATTTTAGTGAAAGTTACTGAAATTGATAAGCAAGGCCGCGTCAATCTTTCTCGAAAAGCGGTTTTAAAAGAGCAAAAAGAAGCGGCGAATCCAGCTCAATCTTAAGCGAGAACGAAGGCATGTGGTTTCGATTGGAACGCACATGCCTTTTTTCCGTCTATGGCTATGTTAATCAAACAAGGACATTTAACAACACTCTGTGTATAAAGGATGTTGACTTCAAGAATAATTTCCCTATTTTCTTTACGAGCTGACCGAGGCATCTACGCTTTTCGGTATACCTTGTCTTCTTTTTTCATACATTTTTGTATGAAGGGGGCAAAAAAATGAATAATAAGTGGAAGCAGATAGTTGCGATAAGTGCCATTGCAGGTATATCATGGTTATTAGTGCAAAATCCATATACAAATGATTATTTTACTCGACTAACAGATAAGTCGATTGCAACGAGTATGCAGGAAGATGAGCTTTTGTTTGTGATTAAATCGTCGGTTAAAAAGTATGAGATTGAGCCACAAGATGCACGAATCGATTCGGTTTGGAAAGCTGTACCAGGGTATAATGGGGTAAAAATTGATGTACAAGCATCCTATGAAGCCATGAAGAAAAAGGGAAGCTTTGATGAACGTAAACTTGTTTATAGACAAGTAGCCCCAAAGAAGCATCTAAATGAACTTAAGCCATCACCGCTTTATAGAGCTCATCCAGATAAACCGGTTGTTTCATTCTTAATTAATGTGGCTTGGGGAAATGAATATTTACAGGATATGCTTTCTGTTTTAAAAGAGCATCATGTCAAGGCTACTTTCTTTCTAGAAGGAAGATGGACAAAAAACAATCCTGAACTCGCAAAGATGATCAAAGAGGGTGGACATGAAATAGGAAATCATTCGTATACACATCCCAATATGCAAACTTTGTCTACCCAAGCAACGCGGGAAGAGCTTCGAAAAACGAATGAAGTAATTGAGGCTGTGACAGGAGTGCGAAGTACATGGTTTGCGCCACCAAGTGGAAGCTTTCGTGATGAAACGGTTAGCCTTGCGGAAGATTTAGGCATGGGAACAGTTATGTGGAGTGTTGATACGATTGATTGGCAGAAGCCTAGCCCGGAAGTCCTGCAGCAAAGGGTGTTATCTAAGGTTCATCCGGGTGCTTTTATTTTAATGCATCCAACAGAGTCAACAGCGAAATCATTGGAAACATTAATTGTAAATATTCAAAAGAAAGATTTACATGTTGTGACTGTTTCAGAAGCGGTCGATGAAAAACGAATCCTTCCGTATAGGTGATTCGTATGAGCAGCATAGATTAGGAGGAATGTTTGTTGATAAAGAAATATACTTGTCAAAATGGTGTAAGAATTATTGTAGAGCAAATACCAACAGTTCGTTCAGCGGCCATTGGTGTTTGGGTGAAGACAGGGTCCCGTAATGAAACAAAGGAACTGAATGGAATTTCGCATTTTCTTGAGCACATGTTTTTTAAAGGAACAACGACGAGAAGTGCACGTGAAATTGCCGAATCATTTGACAGCATCGGAGGGCAAGTGAACGCATTTACGTCAAAGGAATATACATGCTACTATGCTAAGGTGCTTGATAATCATGCAAGCCATGCTCTTGAAGTACTTTCTGACATGTTCTTTAATTCTACATTTGATTCTGAAGAGTTAGAGAAAGAGAAAAATGTTGTGTACGAAGAAATTAAAATGTATGAAGATGCACCTGATGATATTGTACATGATCTATTAAGTCAAGCGGTATATGAAAAGCATTCATTAGGCTTTCCAATTCTAGGTACAGAAGAAACGCTTTCTACTTTTACAAGTGAAACGCTTAAACAATATGTGCATGATATGTATACACCAAATAAAGTTGTAATTTCTATTGCGGGGAATGTAGATGAAACGTTTATTAAGGAAGTAGAGAGCTATTTTGGTTCTTTTGAACGAGGACAAGAGCGTTCAGCAATCGAGAAGCCGCATTTTCATCAAAACCAATTAATTCGTAAAAAAGAAACAGAACAAGCGCATTTATGTCTCGGATTTAACGGGTTGAAAATTGGTGATGAAGATATGTATAACCTGACTATTTTAAATAATATTCTGGGCGGCAGCATGAGCAGCCGTTTATTCCAAGATGTACGTGAAGAGCGTGGTTTAGCTTATTCCGTTTACTCTTATCACTCTAGCTATCAAGATAGCGGAATTGTGACGATTTATGGCGGTACAGGAGCGAATCAGTTAGATAGTTTGTATGAAACGATTCAACAAACGCTCGCTACATTAAAACGCGATGGAATTACAGATAAAGAATTAAATAATAGTAAAGAACAGTTAAAGGGAAGCTTAATGTTAAGTTTAGAAAGCACGAACAGTCGAATGAGCCGCAATGGTAAAAATGAATTGATGTTAGGAAAACATCGTTCGTTAGATGATATTATCGTTAAAATTGATGAAGTAACGAAAGAACGTGTTTTTGAACTAGCTAACAGTATTTTTACAGAGCATTCGCTATCTTTAGTAAGTCCATTAGAAAATTGGAAAAATTAATCTTACACTGCCTTTCTTCCATAGAAAGGCAGTGTTTTTTTAGGAAGATTATGTTATTTAACAGGACCTTTAGGAAAGAAAAGCGCTTCTAATGATTGGATAAGCAGGATATATATGAATATACGCATCAAAAAGGGGGAATAGCATGAGGTTAAGTGAGTTAGGCGGAAAAGAAATTGTTGATGTGAATCGGGCTGAACGATTAGGCGTTCTTGGACAAACGGATTTAGAATTTGATGAAAGTGGACAAATAACGGCGTTGATTATCCCTTCCGTTAAATGGTTTGGGCTGATGAAAAGCGGACAGGAGATTCGCGTTCCATGGTCCGATATTAAAAAGGTTGGAGCGGATATGGTTATTATTGATTTTCAAGAAAATATGCCTGAGCATTAGTTATGATGAAAAACCGCGTAAAATCGCGGTTTTTTTGCTGTTTAGGAAGGAGCCTATTTTACTTTTCGAAAATCATTCACCGTTTTAGGCAGAGGTACATAAGATGGGAGAGTATTAAACGTATTATTGATAAATAACTCAGCCGGGTAGCTCGCTAGTTGGCAAGTTTTGAACAAAAGAAGGTGACGGTTGAATGCTCACAGGTATGCAGATTGCTGTGATTGGTGGGGATGCGCGTCAGCTTGAAGTTGTACGAAAACTGACAGAGCTTGATGCAAAGTTATTATTGGTAGGATTTGAACAGCTAGATCACGCATTCACAGGTGCAGTAAAAGAAAAAATAGAAGATTTAAATTTTGGCGAAATAGATTCAGTCATTCTACCAGTACGTGGAACAGATGGAGATGGAAAAGTAGAGACGATTTTTTCTAACGAAGACGTAATTTTAACGGAAGAAATCATAAAAAGGACCCCTCCGCACTGCACATTTTATACAGGGATTAGTAACGCTTATTTAGATAGAATTTTGCAGGCAGCCAATCGTAAACAAGTGTCTTTATTTGAAAGAGATGATGTAGCAATCTATAACTCCATTCCCACAGTTGAAGGCACGATTATGATGGCGATTCAACATACGGATTTTACGATTCATGGGTCTTCCGTTGCAGTACTTGGTCTTGGGCGTGTTGGTATGAGCGTAGCGAGAGCCTTTCAGGCACTTGGGGCTAAAGTGATGGTTGGTGCGAGAAAAAGTGAGGATCTTGCGAGAATTACAGAAATGGCATTAAAGCCGTTTTACTTAAGCAATCTTGCTGAGGAAATAAAAATAGCGGATATCGTCATTAATACGATCCCATTCCCTATTCTTACAGCTAACGTCCTTGCGAATATGCCTGTGCATACGTTAATTATTGATCTTGCCTCTAAGCCAGGAGGAACTGATTTTCGTTTTGCTGAAAAACGAGGTATAAAAGCATTGCTCGCTCCTAGCTTACCAGGTATTGTTGCACCGAAAACGGCAGGACAAATATTGGCAAATGCACTTGGTCAATTAATTCAAGAAGATTTGAAAGAACGAAAGGGGAAGAAATAGATGAGTCTCCAAGGAAAGAGAATCGGTTTTGGTTTAACTGGTTCACATTGTACCTACGATAGTGTATTTCCGGAAATTGAGAAATTAGTCAATGAGGGAGTGGAAGTGATTCCAATTGTTACATCTACTGTGAAACAGACGGAAACCCGCTTCGGCCGTGGAGAGGATTGGGTAGAAAGAATAGAAAAATTGACGGGACATCATGTTGTTGATACAATCGTCAAAGCGGAGCCGTTAGGACCAAAATTGCCACTCGATTGTATGGTGATTGCTCCGCTTACTGGGAATTCGATGAGTAAGCTTGCTAATGCTTTAACCGATTCACCGGTATTAATGGCAGCGAAAGCAACAATGCGCAATCATCGTCCAGTTGTCGTTGGAATTTCAACGAACGATGCGTTAGGTTTAAATGGGGTTAATTTAATGAGATTGATGGCGGCGAAAGATTTGTATTTTGTTCCATATGGTCAAGATGATCCATACAAGAAGCCTAATTCAATGGTCGCTCGAATGAGTATGATTCGAGATACGATTATTGCTGCCTTAAAGGGTGAGCAACTGCAGCCTGTGATTGTCGAAAGATTTAAAGATTTAACGTAAAAAAATCACCCCTCTTGACAGAATATTTTGTAAAAGTTTGTTTCTTTGGAATGTTCATATGTTAAAATAGATGATATTCTAAAATAGAAGTAATTAAAAAACTAACAATCATTTTTAATGGATTTGAAAAGGGGTATTAATAAAATGACTGAGACACAAGGATTGCATATTGCAGTTGTAGGAGCAACTGGAGCTGTAGGTCAGCAAATGATTTCAACATTAGAAAAAAGAAACTTACCGATTAAGAAGGTTACTTTCTTATCATCAGCTCGTTCTGCTGGTACAAAACTATCATTTAAGGGCGAGGAAGTCATCGTTCAAGAAGCGAAACCAGAAAGTTTTGAAGGTATCGATATCGCTTTATTTAGCGCAGGCGGTAGCGTGTCTAAGGAACTTGCTCCAGAAGCTGTTAAACGCGGTGCAATCGTCGTTGACAACACGAGTGCTTTTCGAATGGATGAGAATGTGCCACTAGTTGTACCTGAAGTTAATGAAGAAGACTTAAAGAAACACAATGGGATTATTGCGAACCCAAACTGTTCGACAATTCAAATGGTCGTAGCACTTGAGCCAATTCGTCAAGCATATGGATTATCTAAAGTTCTTGTATCGACATATCAAGCAGTGTCTGGTGCAGGTGCAGCTGCGATTGCAGAAATGAAAGACCAAGCTCGCGATTTGCTAGATAATAAAGAAATTGAACCGAAAATTTTACCAGTTGGCGGAGATAAAAAGCATTATCAAATTGCTTTCAACGTTATTCCACAAATTGATAAATTCCAAGATAATGGCTTTACATTTGAAGAAATGAAAATGATCAATGAAACGAAGAAAATTATGCATATGCCAGAGTTAGCTGTAGCGGCTACATGCGTACGCCTTCCAGTTGAAACAGGTCATTCTGAATCTGTTTATATCGAAGTAGATCAATCAGGTGTAACAGTTGACCAAATTAAGGATCTATTGAGCTCAGCACCAGGTGTTGTATTAGAAGATAACCCAAGTGAGCAAATTTATCCAATGCCAGCAAATGCTGTAGGTAAAAACGATGTATTTGTTGGTCGTATCCGCAAAGACTTGGATGAGGATAAGGGCTTCCATTTATGGGTTGTTTCCGATAACCTATTAAAGGGTGCAGCTTGGAACTCTGTTCAAATTGCTGAAAGTCTTTTAAAATTAGGTCTAGTAACAGTTAAATAACAGGTACTCGATGTTATAAGAGTTTTAGTCAGCTTTCCGATTAGGAAAGCTGGCTTATATTTGAGGTGTGTAGATATGAAAATCATCGTACAGAAATTCGGTGGAACTTCTGTTCGGAACGAAGAAAGTCGATTACAAGCGAAGCGTCACATTGAGCAATCGCTGCAAGCAGGCTACAAAGTGGTTGTTGTAGTATCTGCAATGGGAAGAAAAGGCGAACCGTATGCTACGGATACTTTGTTATCACTTGTCAATGGTGTAAATAGTTCCCTGTCAAAGAGAGAACAAGATTTACTTATGTCAGTAGGGGAAACGATTTCATCTGTCGTTTTTACCAATATGCTATTAGAAAGTGGAATTAAAGCAATTGCTTATACGGGGGCTCAGGCAGGCTTTATAACAAATAATGATCATTCTAATGCGAAGATTATAGAGATGCAATGTGAGAGGCTGTTGAAAGAACTAGAGTTCAATGATGTTGTCGTTGTTGCTGGTTTTCAAGGTGCAGCTAAAAATGGAGATATAACAACAATTGGCCGCGGTGGAAGTGATACGTCAGCAGCAGCGCTTGGTGCCGCTTTACAAGCCGATTTCGTTGATATTTTTACTGATGTTGAAGGAATTATGACAGCAGATCCTCGTATTGCAGAAAGTGCCCGTCCGTTATCGGTCGTATCGTATACAGAAGTATGCAATATGGCGTATCAAGGTGCTAAAGTTATTCATCCACGTGCAGTGGAAATTGCTATGCAGGCTAAGGTACCAATCCGTATTCGTTCCACATATAGCGAGGGACTTGGAACGCTTGTGACAAGTGTAAACAAAGGAAACGAGGGAAGCGATATTCGCGAGAGACTTGTTACAGGAATTGCTCATGTTGCGAAGATTAGCCAAATTAAAGTTCAAGCCAAAAAGGATCAATACAATCTGCAGGCCGAAGTTTTTAAGGCAATGGCAAATGCGTCAATTTCTGTTGATTTTATTAACATCTCACCAAACGGTGTCGTTTATACAATTACAGAAGATACAACAGATCATGCTGTTTCTATTTTAAGAGAATTAGGGTATGAGCCAATTGTGGAAAGAAATTGTGCTAAAGTATCAGTTGTTGGTGCTGGGATTAATGGTGTACCGGGAGTCGCTGCGAAAATTGTTACAGCCTTATCTAGTAAAGAGATTGGAATTCTTCAATCAGCAGATAGTCACACAACAATCTGGGTATTGGTTAAAGAAGAGGATTTAGTTGAAGCGGTTAACGCTCTCCATGATGCATTTCAATTGCATCTAGATGGAATTGAATCAATATAAGATAAAAGTGTGGATAAACGGAGAGGTGTTAGTAGATGGTATTTGGTAAAGTAGTAACAGCAATGGTCACCCCCTTTGATATTAAAGGAAATGTTGATTTTCAAAAAACAACTACGTTGGTTAATTACTTACTTAATAATGGCACAGATGCACTCGTTCTTTCAGGTACTACAGGTGAGTCGCCAACGCTTTCTTCTGAAGAGAAAATTGCTTTGTTACGTCATGTCGTAAAAGTTGTCGACAAGCGTGTACCAATTATTGTAGGAACAGGAAGCTATAATACGTATGCATCAATTGAACTGACCAAAAAAGCAGAACAAAATGGTGCAGATGCGATTATGCTTGTAGCACCCTACTATAATAAAACAAATCAAGAAGGGCTATATCAGCATTTTAAAGCAATTGCCGAGAGTACAAAACTTCCAGTGATGCTATATAATATTCCAGGAAGAGCGGCTGTCAATATTGCTCCAGAAACAATTATTCGTTTATCAGAAATTCCAAACATTGTAGCTGTTAAAGAAGCAAGCGGTGATTTAAATGCTATGACGCAAATTATTGCGGAAACAGCTGAGAATTTTGTGTTGTACAGTGGAGATGACGGATTAACGTTGCCGGTTCTTTCAATTGGAGGGGTAGGAGTTGTTTCCGTTGCCTCTCATGTAATTGGTAAGGAGATGCAGCAAATGGTTGATGCTTTCTTAGCAGGTAATCTACAAGAGGCAGCAAAGCTGCATCAAAAGCTTCTTCCAATTATTAAAGGCTTATTCTCTGCACCTAGCCCAGCTCCGGTTAAAACAGCTTTACAGTTGATAGGAATAGATGTTGGTTCAGTCCGTCTTCCAATTGTTCCTTTAACAGAACAAGAACGAAGTGTATTGGCGAATCTTTTAGGTAAATAAGTATATCTTCTATTCTTAGTATGTAATAAGCGAGCTAATTACGCTATTCTGAAAACAAGTCAATCTATAGATTGGCTTGTTTTTTATTTATGGTTATGTTAAATGATATTGTGGATTCAGGCAGTTATATCACATAATCATTTTGAAAATTTTTTTTAAAAAGGTGAATAATTCCTTTCCTGAATATAGAATAACGATTATACTTGAACATATGTGTTTATTCAAAGGTGTTATTAGATTCTTATATCTATAAGTTTGTTTCCTACATAATAGAAGATTCAATAAAGAATCATGATCGTTAAAATAAAGTGAAACTGCTGGGGAGAGATTGCCACCTCTTGTCCCTGATTCTTTTGATCTGATTTATTTTTTAGGCTCTACAATGAAATAGCTGTGGATAACTATTATTTCATTCATTTATGTGTCTAATATTTTGTATGGCTGTTTGTTAATGAAGATTGTTGATTTATCTGATTTTTAAAAAATATTTTTTAGTAAGAGATTTTACTGTCCAGGTATGCGGACTGCATAAAACATAGCACAAGCTTTGACAAAGGAATATGTTTGAGAAAATGATATATGTTGTGAAGCTTTTTGGACATCGGGTATAATGAAAGGTAATAGATTTATGAACGGTGCAATGCTAAGGAGGTACTCTGTTGGGTAAAGATTATAAAGGAATTAAAATCATTTCTCTTGGTGGACAAGGGGAATTAGGTAAAAATATGTACGTAATTGAAGTAAATGAGGACTTATATATTCTAGATGCGGGATTAATGCTGCCTGAAGGTGAAATGCTTGGGATTGACGCGGTTATTCCAGATATCTCTTATTTACAAGAGAACAAAGAAAGGATTCAAGGTATATTTATTAGCCATGGTCATGAAGATCATATTGGGGCTCTTTCCTATGTATTAAAATACATACGTGTTCCGGTTTATGGAACGAAACTGACGCTTGCGTTAGTTAAATTGAAGCTGAAGGAAGACGGATTTAACGGTAGAGCAGAGTTGATAGAAATTGATTCTGATTCGGTGTTAAGTTTCCCAGAAACAGCGATTTCGTTTTTCCGTACAAATCATAGTATTCCTGATTCGCTTGGTATTGTTGTTCATACTCGTGAAGGGGCCATCGTGTATACAGGGGATTTTAAGTTTGATCAAGCTGCAAAGGGCTTTTATCGACCGGAAATCGGCAAAATGGTCAGCCTAGGTGAAGAAGGTGTCTTATGTTTATTATCCGATAGTGCGGGTGCAGAGAAACCTGGTTATACGACATCAGAAGCAATTGTAGCAAGAGATATGACAGAAGCGTTTCTCACAGCAGAAGGCAGAATTATTGCGGCTTGCTTTGCTTCTAATATTAATCGTATTCAACATGTGCTTAATGCAGCTGCTGCAAGCGGGCGAAAAGTAGCACTTGTTGGAAAAAGTTTACAAAAGGTATACGACATTGCTTTGAATCTTGGTTATTTACAAGTGGATGAAGAAATGATTATTTCTGTCAATAATATTTCAAATTTTGAAGAGCGTGAAGTTGTTATACTTGTGACAGGTCATCAAGGAGAACCGATTACAGCTATACAAAAAATGGCGAAGCAAACACATAAGCAAGTCGTGATTAAAGAAGGAGATACCGTGTTAATCGCAGCTTCCCCGCTTAAAGGCGGAGAACTTATTTTGGCGAAAACGATTGATTTATTATATCGTGTTGGTGCACGTGTCGTATCTAATCGCTATCAAGTGCATGTCACTGGTCACGGTGCTCAAGAAGAGTTAAAAATGATGATTAACTTCATGCAGCCGAAATATCTCATTCCAGTTCACGGTGAGTTTCGTCACTTATATGCCCATGAGAAAATTGGTCTTGCCGCAGGGATGGAAGCAGAGCAGATTATGATTGCCGAAAAAGGTGATATCATAGAAGTAACAGAGGATAAGATTCGTCTATCAGGCAAGGTTTCTGCAGGGAATATTTTAATTGATGGAAGCGGAGTTGGGGATGTTGGTAATATCGTGCTGCGCGACCGACGCTTGCTATCACAAGATGGAATCTTAATTGTCGTTGTTACGCTCAATCGTCAAGATAAAAGTATCGCAGCAGGTCCGGAGATTATTTCTAGAGGATTTGTTTATGTACGGGAATCGGAGAAACTAATGGAAGAAGCAACGGCCATTGTACGTGATATTGTTCAAAAAAATGGAGTGCGCCAGCCTTTCGATTGGTCCACGCTTAAGCAGGAAATGCGTGATTCTTTAAATCAATATCTTTATGAAAAAACGAAAAGACGTCCGATGATTTTACCAATTATTATGGAAATTTAATTTATGCTCCCCTTGACTTGTAGTTAAGGGGAGTTTTTTGTTAAAAGATGACGAAATAAATGGCTATTTTAAGAACTACGCCCCTCTTTTTGAATGAAGTTTTACTTCTGAGACATACTACATGTATACGTTTTTTGAAGAAAGGGGTAGGGAAAAGTGGATAATCCATCGTTACCGAATGAAGGAGAAGAGCGTGAGGAAGGGAAGAACTCGACCTTAATGGAAAAAATCCAGCAGTTAGGTACAACAAATGTGCCTCAAATGTCGCAGGATTCCAAAATTCACTGTTTAACTATTATTGGACAAATCGAAGGGCATATGCAACTGCCTCCTCAAAATAAAACAACCAAATATGAGCATGTCATTCCACAAATTGTGGCTATTGAACAAAATCCGAATATTGAAGGTTTGCTTGTCATTTTAAATACAGTAGGCGGAGATGTAGAGGCAGGATTAGCGATTGCTGAGATGCTTGCATCTTTATCTAAACCGACCGTCTCAATTGTATTAGGCGGGGGACATTCCATTGGTGTTCCGATTGCTGTATCGTGTGACTACTCGTATATTGCGGAAACCGCTACAATGACGATTCACCCGATTCGTTTAACAGGACTTGTTATCGGTGTACCACAAACCTTTGAATATTTGGACAAAATGCAAGAGCGTGTCATTAATTTTGTTACGAAGCATTCAAAAGTCACAGAAGAGAGCTTTAAAGAATTGATGTTTGCCAAAGGGAATTTAACGCGAGATATTGGAACAAACGTTGTTGGTAATGAAGCAGTGAGTATTGGGATGATTAATGAGGTCGGCGGTGTTGGCCAAGCGATGAAGAAACTAAACGAATTAATTAGCGCAAACAAACATGAACTGGGTGGAGAGGAAGGGCTCTTACAATGACGTTTTATACGATTATGCCTCATGAGCAAATTCATCCGCATCGGCATGAAGAGCTAACTAACTATTTTGAAATTATGTATAATGGCATTCCTGTAATGGTGGAGCATAATGGAGGAACAATGCTTCGAATTGATCGAATTTTAAGTACAGATCCTGCTCATTTTTTACAAGAAAGTGTTCAGCCAGGTCAGTCCATTCCTCTTTTTGAAATGCTGAACAATTAGAAATAATGACCAACAAAGCGAAATTATGATATACTAAAAGCAAACAAAAAATAGAGCAGCCAAGTCGGCTGCTCTATTTTTTCAAGGAGCTATATGTAGGAAAAATAGGTGATATTATATTATGGCAAAGAAAAAAACCAGAAATAAGAAGACGAAAGAGAAATTAAAAACAACGATGAAATATGAATTGATTGGTTTGATTATACTTGGTCTCTCTGCGATTGCAATTGCTAAGCTTGGAGTAGTGGGACGTGCTATCGTATCATTTGTTCGTTTTTTCATGGGTGAGTGGTATATCCTATTGCTGCTTGGAAGTATTATTATTGGGTTTTATTTGATGATTAAGCGAGAAATTCCTTATTTTTTCAAGCGGCAACTTGTTGGCTTATACTTTATTATTGCAAGTATTTTGTTATTAAGTCATGTGACCTTATTTCAATTATTGGCAGAAGGCGGGCCATTTAAAAAGCCAAGTGTTATTTTGAATACGTGGGAGTTATTTTGGATGGAAGTGTCAAAGACATCGAGTACAGAGGAACTTGGCGGCGGCATGATTGGTGCCTTATTATTTGCGACTTCCTATTTTCTTTTCGATGCTGCAGGTTCTAAAATTATTTCCTTTATCTTTATCGTAATTGGAATGATCTTGCTAACGGGAAAAACTTTAGGAGATACACTCGGGACTTTTTTTACGGCCGTTACAAGTTTTTTAGTGAAACAATGGAAGGCTTTTACGGAGGATTTAAAAGAGTGGGGAAATGAAAGAAAAGAAAAGAAAAAGAAGGCACCACCAAAACAGAAGAAGGAAAAAGAAGTAGAGCCTGAAGTAGAGCCACCGTTAGTTGTTGAGGCTGTACAACCAGTTGAACCGATTATTTCAAGCTTTACAGATACAGCATACGAACGAGAAGAGGCCATTTCAGTGGAGATAGCACAGAAAACGGAGCAGGTTGAAGAAGAAATGGAGCCGGATGATGATGTTCCACCTATAAATTTTACTGAAGTAGAGAATAAAGAATATGTATTACCACCGCTTTCTTTATTGAAGCAACCGAAAAAGACGGATCAAAGTGGTGAGTATCAATTAATTCATGAAAATGCAGCGAAGCTAGAGCGCACATTTGATAGTTTTGGTGTGAAAGCCCGGGTAACACAAGTGTATTTAGGGCCGGCTGTAACGAAATACGAAGTACATCCAGATGTCGGTGTAAAAGTAAGTAAAATTGTGAGTTTATCGGATGATTTGGCGCTTGCATTAGCAGCCAAAGATATTCGGATTGAAGCGCCTATCCCAGGAAAGTCGGCGATTGGGATTGAAGTACCTAATTCAGAAATTGCAATGGTGTCTCTTCGCGAAGTATTAGAAGCAAAGGAAGTTGATAAACCTGACTCTAAGCTGCAAATTGGGTTAGGACGTAATATTTCCGGGGAAGCTGTGAAAGCCGAATTAAATAAAATGCCGCATTTGCTTGTGGCTGGGGCAACAGGAAGCGGAAAATCGGTTTGTATTAACGGAATTATTACGAGCATTTTGATGCGTGCTAAACCACATGAAGTAAAAATGATGATGATTGACCCGAAAATGGTAGAGCTAAACGTTTATAATGGAATTCCGCATTTATTAGCACCTGTCGTAACGAATCCCAAAAAAGCCGCCCAGGCATTGCAAAAAGTCGTGAGTGAAATGGAACGGCGTTATGAGCTATTTTCGCATACAGGAACGCGTAATATTGAAGGATATAATGATTATGTTAATCGCTATAATATCGAGGAAGAAGACAAGCAGCCGCTGCTTCCATTTATTGTCGTCATTGTCGACGAGCTTGCAGACTTAATGATGGTAGCGTCTAATGATGTCGAGGATGCGATTACACGTCTCGCTCAAATGGCTCGTGCAGCGGGGATTCATTTAATTATTGCGACACAGCGCCCTTCTGTAGATGTCATAACGGGTGTTATTAAAGCAAATATTCCATCGCGTATTGCTTTTAGTGTATCTTCAGCAACCGACTCGCGTACGATTTTAGATATGGGAGGGGCAGAAAAGCTACTAGGTCGCGGTGATATGCTCTTTTTACCAGTGGGGGCATCAAAGCCCGTTCGTGTTCAAGGGGCGTTTCTTTCTGATCAAGAGGTGGAAGATACGGTTAACTACGTAATTGCTCAGCAAAAAGCGCAATATAATGAAGAAATGATTCCAGATGACCTCCCTGAACGGAGTGTTGGCGACGTTGCGGATGATTTATATGATGAAGCAGTTTCTTTAATTATAGAAATGCAAACAGCTTCTGTATCGATGTTACAGCGCCGTTTCCGCATTGGTTATACACGGGCAGCACGTCTTATTGATGAGATGGAAGCAAGAGGAATTGTCGGTCCATATGAAGGCAGTAAACCTCGAGCTGTTCTTATTGGCAAAGACGATCATGAAGCACATTCCTCATAAAACGAAAAGACCGGGCATTTTGCCCGGTCTTTTCGTTTTATTCTGCTTCTTCTATATGTTTCTTACAGAAGGCGAGTAACATATGAAGTTCCTCTTCCTCTAAATCAAAATCAAGAACTTCTTCATTTGCTTTTGCGATGATGTTATATTGTTTAATCGTTTGTTCTTCTCCATCTACAACATAAATTAAGCGGATTGATAAACCGCCCTCTGTATAGAGTTCATCATCTTCTGGTACTTCAATATCCAAGACATATTCAAAGCGTTCTCCTGTTAAGATACCAAATGGATCTTTTAATTTTTCGACACTATATTCTGTAATGGTAATCATATATTTATCCCTCCAAAATAGATACGTATTATTATACCGTAAAACTAAGAATTGAAAAGAAAGTAACGTATAAAGTAAAAGGCTATTTATTTATTTTGAGAAAAATGGTATATTATTATCCAATAATAGGACTAATTTACATTATGTGTATCGTACTCCTGTCCTTACTTTTGAAGAGCGGGTGTGAGTAATTAGTCACTTTAAGAGAAAAATGAAATGTTTGTATGATGTGTACAACTTTTTTCATTCTTCAATACCGCACTAATTTTACCCTATGGAAAACAGGAGCATCATCGAACATTCCTATTAAAAACTTATAGAAATATAGGAGGGGGAAAGTTTGAAAAAGCGTAAATTTGGTTTAGCTCTTTCACTAATTTTAGCAGCGGGAACAATGTTAGGTGCATGTGGCAATGCAGAAAAAGATGATGCAAAAGACAATGGAGCGGATAAAAAAGAAAACTTTACTGTAGCGATGGTTACTGATATTGGTGGTGTGGATGACAAATCATTTAACCAATCAGCATGGGAAGGTCTCAAAAGTTTCGGTGAAGAAAATGGTTTGGAAAAAGGCAAAGACGGTTATAATTATCTTCAATCAAAATCAGATGCTGACTATACAACGAATCTAAATACACTTGTTCGTGAAGATTATAATCTTATTTTTGCGATTGGTTATGCTTTAGCGGAATCAGTTGCAGACGTAGCTGATCAACGCCCAGAAGCTCAATTTGCTATTGTTGATTCAGTTGTCGAGAAAGATAACGTAGCAAGTATTACGTTTAAAGAGCACCAAGGTTCATTTTTAGTAGGTGTGATTGCAGGCTTACAAACGAAAACAAATAAAGTTGGTTTCGTCGGTGGTGTGGAAGGTGAATTAATTAAGAAATTTGAAGTAGGGTTTATTGCAGGTGTTAAATCTGTTAATCCTAAAGCGGAAGTTGTTTCTAAATATGCAGGTAGCTTCGGTGACGCTGCAAAAGGTAAATCAATCGCAAGCAGCATGTATGCTTCTGGCGTTGATATTATTTATCATGCTGCGGGCGGGACAGGAAATGGTGTATTTGCAGAAGCAAAGGATCTAAAGCAAAAAGATCCGTCGAAAGAAATTTATGTAATTGGTGTCGATCGTGATCAACATGAGGAAGGTGCTGTAACAGTTGATGGAAAAGACTACAATGTAACCTTAACTTCTATGGTTAAACGTGTTGACGTAGCCGTGAAAGACCTTGCAACAAAAGCTAAAGCTGGTGAATTCCCAGGTGGTCAAATTATCGAATATGGTATGGAAGAAGACGGTATTAAAATTTCTGACTCTAAAGAGAATATAAGCGAAGAAACTCTTAAAGAAGTTGAAAAGTGGACAGAGAAAATCAAGTCTGGTGAACAAAAAGTTCCGACAACGGATGAAGAATTAAAAGTAATGAAGTTTTAATAGGGAGAGAAGGTGAGAAGGCAATTAGTTGCCTTCTCTTTCCTTCTTTCTTTAAAAGATAGGTTATGTTATAGAACGCTGTTGATTTTTGGCTTATTTTAAGCTGTGACTCTATGAAATGAACTACCTATATCGACAAGATTGTCTAACACAGTGACCAGATAAGAGGGTATAACTTTTTCGATCTGCTTTAGTGTCTAGCTTTTAAGCGCCTTGCACTTTTCTTCATTAGTATTCTATACATAAATGGAAAACCTGAATGAAAGGCTATAATTAGGCTTTAAATACTATTGAGAATGGTAGAGGATTATAGTTTTCCATTTGGTTCTTTCGACCAATAAGAGGGTTACTATCGGGACGATTAGAAGAGGAGCAACAATCACTTAATCGGAGAATTGTATCTCATTTTTTTATAGGAGTGAATGTACATGGAATATGTAATTGAGATGCTTAATATCCGGAAAGAATTCCCTGGAATTGTAGCAAATGATAATGTCACCCTGCAATTAAAAAAAGGGGAAATTCATGCCTTATTAGGCGAAAATGGTGCGGGAAAGTCAACATTAATGAACGTACTGTTTGGTTTATACCAGCCTGAGCAAGGAGAAATTCGGGTCAAAGGAAAACCTGTTCATATTACAAGTCCCAATGTCGCTAACGACTTAGGAATCGGGATGGTTCATCAGCATTTTATGTTGGTCGACCCTTTTACTGTAACAGAAAATATTATTCTTGGTAAAGAACCAGCAAACGCAGGAAAAATTAATTTAAAGGATGCCAGTAAAAAGGTGCGTGAGCTTTCAGTAAAGTATCATTTAAGCGTTGACCCTGATGCGAAAATTGCTGATATTTCCGTAGGGATGCAACAACGGGTTGAGATTTTGAAAACACTATATCGTGGTGCAGATATTTTAATTTTTGATGAACCAACTGCTGTATTAACTCCGCAAGAGATTAAAGAATTAATCGCTATTATGAAAGCACTAATTAAAGAGGGAAAATCTATTATTTTAATTACACATAAACTTAAGGAAATTATGGAAGTTTGTGATCGTGTAACGGTTATTCGAAAAGGACGAGGAATCGATACGTTGGATGTAAGAGATACGAATCCGAATGAACTGGCGAGCCTTATGGTGGGGCGTGATGTCGTTTTTAAGACAGAAAAAATAGAGGCGAAACCAACAGATATTGTTTTAGAAGTAAAGAACATTGAAGTGAAAGATTCTCGTGGCATTTCAGCGGTTAAGAATTTAAGTCTTTCCGTTCGAGCAGGCGAGATTATTGGAATTGCAGGGGTCGATGGTAATGGCCAGTCAGAGTTAATTGAAGCGTTAACAGGCTTGAGAAAGATAAGTGCTGGTACGATTAAGTTAAACGGAAAAGAGCTTCAAAATCAAAGGCCGCGTAAGGTAACGGAATCAGGTGTTGGGCATATTCCAGAAGATCGTCATAAGCACGGATTAGTGCTGGACTATAGTATCGGGGAAAATATCGTTTTGCAAACTTATTATCAAGAGCCTTACTCTAAAAAAGGCGTATTAAACTCGAAGAAAATTTTTGAAAAAGCACGAAAAATTATTAAAGAATATGATGTGCGGACCCCGAGTGAATATACGCCGGCTCGCTCTCTTTCCGGTGGAAATCAGCAAAAAGCAATTATTGGTCGTGAAGTCGATCGTAATCCGGATTTACTTATAGCGGCTCAACCGACCCGTGGACTAGATGTTGGTGCGATTGAATTTATTCATAAGCGTCTTATTGAACAGCGTGATACTGGTAAAGCAATCCTTTTAATTTCATTTGAATTGGATGAGATTATGAATGTTAGTGACAAGATTGCAGTCATTTACGAAGGAGAAATCGTGGCCATCGTTGACCCTAAAAAAGCGACAGAGCAAGAACTAGGGCTATTAATGGCTGGAAGTAAACGTGCGGAAGCAGGTGACAAATCGAATGTCTAAATATTTGTCCAAATTAACCATTCCACTACTTGCAGTCATGCTAGGATTAATTGCTGGTTCCATCATTATGCTTATTAGCGGTTATGATCCAATCGCAGGTTACGGGGTGATGCTCGATGGTATTATTGGCGAGCAATACTATATCGGTGAATCGTTACGAACGATTATTACGTATGTTTTAGCCGGTCTGGCGGTAGCATTTGCCTTTCGAACGGGACTATTTAATATCGGAGTAGAAGGGCAATTAATTGTCGGTTGGCTCGCCGCTGTTTGGGTCGGAGTTGCTTTTGAATTACCTAAATTCATTCATTTGCCGCTAGCAATTGTAGCCGGTGCATTAGCAGGAGCACTTTGGGCGTTTATTCCAGGATATTTAAAAGCAAAATTTAGAGTACATGAAGTCATCGTGTCCATTATGTTAAATTATACTGCACTTTATGTGACCAACTATTTAATTAACGATATTTTGACTGATAAAAAGGATAGAACAGAAAGAATTGCGGACTCCGCTTCACTTAGTTCTCCGTTCTTACAATCGCTTACAGACTATTCACGATTACACTGGGGAATTGTGATTGCCATCATTTGCATCATTATTATGTGGTTTATTCTTGAAAAAACAAAAATGGGTTTTGAATTAAAGGCGGTTGGCTTCAACCAACATGCTTCTGAATATGCTGGGATGAGCGTAAATAAGAATATTATTCTTTCTATGGTAATTTCCGGTGTATTTGCGGGTCTTGCAGGTGTCATGGAAGGATTGGGCACATTTGGTTATGCAGCGATTAAAGGTGGTTTTACAGGCATGGGCTTTGATGGAATTGCGGTTGCGCTACTTGGCGCGAATACAGCGATTGGTGTTGCTTTAGCAGCGATACTATTTGGTGGCTTGAAAGCGGGAGCGTTAAATATGCCGTTGCAAATTGGGATTCCAAGCGAGATTGTGGATATTATTATCGCGTTAATTATTTTCTTCGTGGCGGCTAGCTATTTCATTCGATGGCTTGCTCAACGCTTTAACCAGAAGGGAGTGAAATAAGTGGACTTTTATCAAGTGTTATTAATCATTATCCCGTCAATGATTGCTTACGCTGCCCCGCTTATTTTCACTGCACTTGGTGGGGTATTCTCGGAGCGCTCTGGTGTTATTAATATTGGTTTAGAAGGTTTAATGGTTATCGGAGCATTTACAGGCATTGTGTTTAACTTAACATATGCAGATGTATTTGGAATCTGGACACCTTGGATTTCTGTTCTTGTTGCGATGGTGGCAGGAGTGTTATTTTCATTGCTCCTTGCTGTAGCTACCATTACATTCCGGGCTGATCAAACGGTTAGCGGGGTGGCATTAAACTTGTTAGCTGTCGGTTTAACGATATTTCTTGTGAAAAAGATTTATGATAAAGGACAAACAGATTTTATTTCTGAAACATTTGCCCGGATTGACATCCCATTATTAAGTGATATTCCATTTATTGGCCCAGTTTTCTTTTCTAATAGTTATTATATTGCGTATATCGCAATTTTAGTTTCATTTATCGTTTGGTATATTTTATATAAAACTCCATTTGGTTTACGTATACGTGCAGTTGGTGAACATCCAATGGCTGCTGATACGATGGGCGTTAATGTATTCAAAATTCGTTACGCAGGAGTGTTAATTTCTGGTGCTTTTGCTGGAGTTGGCGGTGCTATTCATGCGACGATTTTTGCAAATGATTTCAGTCATGCGACAATTAATGGTCAAGGTTTCATGGCAATTGCTGCGATGATTTTTGGAAAGTGGCATCCTGTTGGGGCAATGGGTGCCGCTCTATTCTTTGGGTTGGCACAAAGCTTAAGCATTGTCGGGTCAAGCCTCCCCTTCTTTAAAGATATTCCATCTGTATATTTATTAATTGCTCCTTATGTGCTTACCATTATTGCTCTGACAGGGTTCATCGGTCGTGCCGATGCGCCTAAAGCGTCTGGACAACCGTATATTAAAGGGGAACGCTAATAGGATAACAAGAAACCGGCCGAGCTGTGTCAGCTAGCTGGTTTCTTTGCTATTGGTGCGATTAAACAACAGTATCTTATTACAAAGCCTTAAAAAAGTAGTTGGAACTTGCATGATTTTTCTTTTCGCATGTATATTTTAATGTAGAAGTAAATGTTTAAAAGGCTTATAACATACAAACAATAAGTATATCGGTTTTTATACATATTAAGGAGGATGATCATGGCGATTGCTTCTGAAACAATCAAGCACAAAAGCGGTTACAAGCTCCATATTGTTCGTACTACTAAATATAAAACGAATACACTGGTATTCAAAATGAAAGCGCCACTAACGAAAGAAACAGTGACATATCGGGCGCTATTTCCGCATGTTTTACAAAGTAATACAAGTAAATATCCGACAACAACTGAGCTTCGGTCTTATTTAGATGATTTGTACGGAGCTGGACTTTATGTGGATGTGACAAAAAAAGGAGAATACCACATTATTAGTTTCAGCATTGATATCGTAAATGAGAAATTTTTAAGTGATACTACGCCGCTTTTAGAGAAGGCTTTTTCGCTTTTGTCTGAAGTTCTTTTTCATCCAAAAGTTGAAGAGAGGGCTTTTGATTCAGCAACTGTAACAAATGAAAAACGAGCATTAAAGCAACGAATTCAATCCATTTTTGATGATAAAATGCGCTACTCGTCGAAGCGTCTTGTCGAAGAAATGTGTGCCAATGAACCTTATGCGCTAGAAGCAAATGGCCGTTTGGAAGAATTGGAGCAAATTACGCCAATGTCTCTTTACGATTATTATCAAAAAGCGCTGAATGAAGATGAAATTGACTTATATGTAATAGGTGATCTTTCAGAAGACGAAGTAGATAGATTAGCGAGTCAGTATATCTCGCTTTCTGACCGTAAACCAGTTGTGTTGCCGAGGCAGGCCAATGCTTCGATTGAGGAGGAAAAGGAAGTAATTGAAAAAATCGATGTAAAGCAAGGAAAATTGAATATCGGTTATCGGACGAATATTTTATATGGAGACCCTCAGTATTTTGCTTTGCAGCTATTTAACGGTCTTTTTGGCGGTTTTTCTCACTCCAAATTATTTATCAATGTGCGTGAAAAGGCCAGTCTCGCTTATTATGCAGCGTCTAGGGTAGAAAGTCATAAAGGCTTATTAATGGTCATGTCAGGAATTGAAAATGAGAACTATAAGCAGGCTGTTGGCATTATTAAAGAACAGTTCGAGGCGATGAAGCAAGGGGATTTTACAGAAGACGAACTATCGCAAACGAAGGCAGTTGTGAAAAACCAAGTATTAGAAACGGTGGATGTTGCACGAGGTTTGGTCGAGCTTTTATATCATAATGTGCTGGCGAATCAGTCTATTTCTCTCGATGAATGGCTAGGAAAGACGGAACAAGTTACAAAAGAGGAAGTTATTAAAGTTGCTAATCAGATGAAGTTAGATACGATTTATTTCTTAACGGGAACGGAGGTGCAACGCTGATGGAGAAGATTCTTTTTGAGCAGTTACAAGAAGAGTTGTATTACGAAAAATTAACGAATGGCTTAGATGTGTATATTTTACCGAAACAGGGGTTTAATAAATCGTTTGCGACGTTTACGACAAAGTATGGCTCAGTTGATAACCATTTTAAATCTTTACAGAAACAGGAATTTATTCAAGTGCCTGATGGCATTGCTCATTTTTTAGAGCACAAGCTATTTGAGAAGGAAGATGGAGATGTTTTTCAACAATTTAGTAAGCAAGGGGCTTCAGCCAATGCGTTTACCTCTTTTACTAGAACCGCTTATCTTTTCTCAAGCACAGATGAATTTCAACCGAATTTAACGACCTTGATTGATTTTGTTCAAGATCCCTATTTTTCTGAGAAAACGGTTGAAAAAGAAAAAGGAATTATCGGTCAAGAAATTAATATGTATGATGATAATCCAGATTGGCGACTATATTTCGGTACCATTGCAAATATGTACCATAACCATCCGGTTAAAATTGATATTGCTGGTACGGTTGAATCGATTGCGAAGATTGATAAAGATATGTTATATGAGTGTTATCATACTTTTTATCATCCAAGCAATATGTTATTGTTTATTATTGGTCCTGTTGAAGTGGAATCGATTATGGAGCAAATTCGTCAAAATCAGAACAGTAAGAAGTACGAGGCTGGAGCAGAAATTGAACGAAAGTTTGAGCTGGAGCCGGATTCCGTTGCTAAGAAGATGGAACGTTTGAGCATGAATGTACAAACACCAAAAGTGATGCTTGGCATTAAAGCTGCAAATGTACAGCAAAGCGGGAAGGAACTTTTGAAGCGAGAGCTCGCAACGAATATTTATTTAGAAATGTTATTTGGGAAAAGTTCACCCCTTCATGAAAATTTGTACACAAAAGGGTATATCGATCAAAGTTTTTCATATGATTATACACAAGAACAAGGCTTTGGCTTTGCTTTAATTGGCGGTGATAGTGAGAAGCCGGACGAATTAGCTGAGCAACTGCTTCATATCTTACAGCAATCGAAGACAGGAACAGGGTTAACAGAGGAGAGCTTGCAGCGAACGGTTAAGAAAAAAATCGGCTCTTTTCTGCGCTCATTGAATTCTCCGGAGTATATTGCCAACCAATTTACAAGATATGCGTTTAATGACATGAATTTGTTTGATGTTGTAAGTGAATTAGAGCAGCTAACTTTCACAGATATTAAACATATCGCTAATGAATTAGTGACAGATGATCGAATTACGGTATGTCAAGTCGTTCCTAAATAAAAAGTTAGGTTAGTAATTCATTGATTAGGGCTCATTTTGTGCGAAACTTTAGGCTTGAAATGAGCTCCTAATCGACCAAGCTAAAAAGAGGAATTGATGTAAAAAGAAATAAAAAGGGGGCGCAAGTTGTGGAGAAACGCTTTGCCCTTATTACGGGAGCGAGCGGCGGAATTGGCAGTCAAATTGCTTTAAAACTCGCCGAGGAGAACTATTCACTTTATTTACATTACAATGCAAATGAAGAAGCGATTCAAAACTTGATGAGACAGCTTCAACCATTTGATATCGAAGTAATTCCGATTCAAGCAGATCTCTCAACAAAGGAAGGCTATAAGCAGCTTGTTCGAAATATTTTTGCTCTTCATGCTATTGTATTAAATAGTGGAAATAGCTATTATGGACTGATTTCTGATATGGACGAGCAAGTGGTTAGTGAGATGGTTCAATTGCATGTGACCAGTCCGTTTCAATTAACGAAAGAATTATTGCCAAAACTCATGTATCAAGAAAAAGCTGCAGTTGTTGCAGTGACGTCGATTTGGGGACAAACAGGGGCTTCCTGTGAAGTGTTATATTCGATGCTAAAAGGCGGGCAAAATGCGTTTATTAAGGCGCTTAGTAAAGAGGTTGCATTAAATGATATTCGCGTTAATGCGGTAGCTCCTGGTGCGGTTTCAACAGCCATGTTGCAATCTTTTAGTGCCGAAGATCTTGAATTAATTAAAGGGGATATTCCCATGGGGCGGATGGGGAACCCAGAAGAAATTGCTGAAGCCGTAGCGTTTCTGCTGTCGGATAAAGCGGCTTATATTACCGGTCAAGTTCTTGGAGTGAATGGTGGTTGGTACACCTAATAATTTTTCGTAAATGATGTATAAACCCTTCGTCTTTGCTGCAAAATATCATTGTACTATTACGAAGGAGGGTGACTTTCAATGTCTGTTTTAGATAATTGGGATCAATGGAAAAATTTCTTAGGAGACCGATTACATCAAGGACAAAGTCAAGGTTTAGAACAAAGTGCAATTTCGAATTTAGCTTATGAAATTGGTGACTACTTAGCAACGCAAGTAGATCCAAAAAATGAGCAAGAACGAGTGTTATCAGATCTTTGGTCTGTAGCTAGTGAAGAAGAAAGACATGCCATTGCAAGTGTAATGGTTAAACTCGTTGAAAACAACGGTACATCAAAATAAAACATATAGTAAAAACCCTGTTTATGTAGCAGGGTTTTTCTATTTTTATAAACGTGTGCTAAATAAAAAGTGCATGCTTCAATGAAGGGGAGTTGGATTCAGAAAATAGGTTGACTTTTGCAAGGTTTTCCCTTTCAACTTCTATTGAAATGCTATATCATAGAAGGTATACAAAGAGGATGGTGTTCATTCGAAAAAGTTTTAAATAAATAGAAGTGCGTATATAAGTGGGGAAAAAGAAAGGTAAAGATTAAATATTTTTTACGTTCTGTTAAATAATGTTGTTGATTTTGGGTGTGTGAAACAACACTATTCATTAACATAGCTTTTTTTAACAAGACAACAATGATTATTCAAAAGTGTACTGAAACCTTTGATACAAATAAATTTGTTAAAAGAGTTTTATTAGTTAACATCAACAGCGGCAAATACCATATCCATAAAAATAAAAAGCAAAAAGCGAGGTGAAGCCTGCTATAGGAGTACGGATGAATAACTCTTGCGAACATTCAGGAGGAAATCTGCTTAGCAATGTCTCAGCTTAAGTACGCGAAGAGAGTTTATCTAATCTTTTAGTAGCAGTGTATCGTGGAAACAACTGAATGGTACTTTGAATACGAAATCCAAAAAAACCGCCCAGGGTTATTAGGAGATATTTCGTCGTTATTAGGTATGCTTTCGATTAACATCATTACAATAAATGGCGTTGATGAAGGCAAACGTGGTATGTTACTCGTAGCGAAGGAGCGCAGAAATATAGAGAGGTTTGAATCAATCCTCCAAACGATGGATACGATAAAGTTGATTAAGTTAAGAGAACCTAAATTGCGTGATCGGCTCGCTGTACGGCATGGAAGATATATTCAACGTGATGCAGATGAGAAGAACACCTTTCGCTTTGTGCGTGATGAGTTAGGGTTGCTTGTCGATTTTATGGCAGAATTATTTAAAAAAGAAGGTCATAAACTGATAGGAATTCGAGGGATGCCGCGTGTAGGGAAAACTGAATCCATTGTGGCTGCGAGTGTGTGTGCCAATAAACGGTGGTTATTTGTGTCATCGACGCTTTTAAAACAAACCATTCGGAGTCAATTAATTGAAGATGAATACCACAATGACAATTTATTTATTTTAGATGGAATTGTATCTACTCGCCGAGCAAATGAACGTCATTGGCAGCTCGTACGTGAAATTATGAGATTAGATGCGGTTAAAGTAATTGAGCATCCAGATGTTTTTGTCCAAAATACAGAGTATACGCTCGAAGATTTTGACTACATTATTGAATTGCGAAATAATCCTGAAGAAGAAATTAAATATGATGTAGTTGACCAAAACGACCATTTTTCGACATCGGAATTTGGCGGTTTTGATTTTTAAAATGGAAGGTGTTTTAGTTGACAGAACTAGGTAATAGATTGAAGGAAGCGAGAGAAGCTAAAGGGCTTAGCTTAGATGATTTGCAAGAAATAACGAAGATTCAAAAGCGCTATCTCGTTGGAATAGAAGAAGGCAATTATGAAATGATGCCCGGCAAGTTCTACGTGCGCGCTTTTATTAAACAATATTGTGAAGCGGTCGGCTTAGATTCAGAAGAAATTTTTGAACAATATAAAAGTAACGTTCCCGTTACACATCAAGAGGAATTACCTGAGCTTTCGAGAGTTCAAACACGAAAAACAGTTTCAGCAAGCCAGTCTAAAATCATAGACATGCTTCCAAAGATTTTGGGCGGTGTAGTAGTGATTGGAGTCGCTGTACTTATTTATGTATGGGTGTCTAATGCTATGAGCGATTCCAAAAATGAACAAGCTGAGGATACTAAGCAATCGGAAAACGTTGGTTTTAATGAAAGTGAAGAATTCTCTAAAGAAAAAGAACCAAAAGAGACAGATACGAATAAAGAAGCTGCAAAACTGAATGAAGAAGAGAAAGATGAGCCTATAGCAGAGGAAGTAGAGCAAGAATTAAAGGTTATTAACTCTAGCGGTAAAAATAGCACATATGAATTAAAGAATACAGAAGAATTTACGGTTAAGCTTGTTTCCTCAGGTGAACCTTGGGTCGGTATAACAAACGGTAATGGAAGTTATTTATATCAAGGAACACTGAAAGTAGATGAAGAGAAAGAATTAGATGTGAAGGATGAGTCTGTTATTATCCTGAACTTAGGAAGAGCACAAGATGTTGAAATTTATGTGAATAACGAGAAACTGGAATATGCTATTTCTCCAACAGAAGTGCTCAGTCAAAAGATTACGATTCAATTTACGAAAGCTGATTCGTCCTCTACTCAATAACGAGCACTATAAAAGAACAACTTTAGGAAAGCGCATATTTTGGAGGTTTAACATTGAATTTACCTAATAAGATTACACTATCTCGTATTTTTTTAATTCCTATTTTTTTAATTATTATGCTTGTCCCTTTTTCTTGGGGAGATCTCTCATTAGGAGATTATTCTTTGCCTGTTACCCATTTTGTTGGAGCGTTATTGTTTATTATTGCTTCGACAACAGATTGGATTGATGGGTACTATGCACGGAAATATAATATGGTTACCAATTTAGGGAAGTTTTTGGATCCACTTGCGGATAAGCTATTAGTTTCGGCTGCTTTAATTGTGTTAGTTGATTTAAATTTAATGTATGGTCAGGCTTGGATTGCCATCGTTATTATTAGTCGCGAATTTGCGGTCACTGGATTGCGTCTCGTATTGGCAGGAACAGGTGAAGTTGTAGCAGCTAATCAGCTTGGGAAAATTAAAACGTGGGCACAGATTGTGGCTATTTCTGCATTATTACTTCATAATTTGCCTTTCGCTATGATATCTCTTCCGTTTGCTAATATTGCGCTATGGATTGCTTTAATCTTCACAATTTGGTCAGGTTATGATTATTTTGCTAAAAATAAAGATGTATTTGTAAACTCTAAGTAATAAGAGTAGGGAGAGGGTATTGGAATGGATGCAGAAATTATTGCTGTTGGTTCCGAGCTATTACTAGGGCAAATTGTGAATACAAATGGTCGTTTTTTATCGCAGCAGTTTGCTGAAATGGGGATTAATGTTTTTTATCATACGGTCGTTGGCGATAATGATCGTCGCTTGCAGCAAGCTATTGAATTAGCTGAGTCACGTGCTGATTTAATTGTATTTACAGGTGGCCTTGGTCCAACGAAAGATGATTTAACGAAAGAAACAATTGCTCGTCATTTAGGGAAACAGCTCGTGTTTGATGAGGAAGCTCTTCGTTCTATTGAAGATTATTTTAGTAAAAAGGGTCGGATAATGACAGAAAATAATAAAAAGCAAGCCCTTGTTTTGGAAGGCTGTCATGTCTTAAGAAATGATCATGGAATGGCGCCAGGAATGGTGTTAACTCAAGCAGGCATTACATACATGTTATTACCTGGCCCTCCAAAAGAGATGGAACCGATGTTTTTAAGCTACGGCTCTCAACAATTACAAAATAGACTTCAAAGTAAGGAGCGAATTGAATCAAAGGTTCTTCGCTTTTACGGCATAGGAGAAGCGTTATTAGAAACAGAAATTGAGGACTTGCTAGAGAATCAAACAAATCCAACGATTGCCCCGTTAGCGGCCGACGGTGAAGTAACATTACGGATTACTGCTAAAGATGAATCAAAGGAAAAATGCGAAGCTCTTATTTCACAAGTAGAAGCTGAAATTCTCCGCCGTGTTGGTCAATTTTATTATGGCAGTAATCAAACCTCGCTTATTCAAGAATTAGTAAAAGAGCTAACAAAGCGTGATATGACCATTGCTGTTGCCGAAAGCTTAACAGGTGGGATGTTTCAAGAACAATTAACGACCATCCCTGGTGTTAGCGCAATATTTAAAGGCGGCGTTGTTAGCTATGCAACGGCAGTAAAAGCAAAAATGCTTCATGTAAGTGAAGAGACGATTGCAACCTATGGTGTTGTTAGCGAACAATGTGCCCTTGAAATGGCAGCTAATATACGTACGGAGCTGGAGAGTGATGTCGGAATCAGCTTTACTGGTGTAGCAGGGCCAGAGGAACAGGAGGGTAAACCAGCCGGTACAGTTTTCATTGGTATCTCGTATCGAGATGGTCGTTCTCATGTTCAATCTTTAAACCTTTCTGGAAGTAGGGCACAAAATAGGATTCGGACTGTCAAATATGGCTGTCATTATTTATTAAGAGATATACAGCAAATGTAGTTGAAACAGGGCTTCTTTTGAAGCTCTGTTTTTCTATGCAGGTCAAGGTTCAATATGTGAACCTTTTTTGAACATTCTTTTTAGATGAAATTTGATTTTTACATGTATTTATGCTTTAAATAGAGACTTACGAGATGGGTTTTATGTTTTTATTGGAAAAATGGCCAAGTGAAAAAACGAATAAATGTTCGTCTTTTTACTTGGCAAATGATCGAAAACAGTATATAGTAGAGATAGGTTTTGAGACAAGTTCCATACCGCTTTATGTTACCGTTTAGAATAATAATAATCATAGATTGATTAATTTGAATATATAAGGAGGCAATACAATGAGTGATCGTCAAGCCGCATTAGAAATGGCGTTAAAGCAGATTGAAAAGCAATTCGGAAAAGGTTCTATTATGAAAATGGGAGAACAAACAGACCGGAAGATTTCTACTATTTCAAGTGGTTCTCTTGCTTTGGATGTAGCCCTTGGAGTAGGCGGGTATCCACGTGGAAGAATTATTGAAATTTATGGACCAGAAAGTTCAGGTAAAACAACAGTGGCTCTTCATGCTATTGCAGAGGTACAAGCTAATGGAGGCACAGCTGCGTTTATTGATGCCGAACATGCGCTTGATCCAGACTATTCACAGAAGCTGGGTGTAAATATTGATGAATTGCTGCTATCTCAACCAGATACAGGGGAGCAAGGACTTGAAATCGCTGAAGCATTAGTACGAAGTGGTGCAGTCGATATTATTGTTATTGATTCGGTTGCTGCATTGGTGCCAAAAGCAGAAATCGAAGGAGAAATGGGTGACTCTCACGTAGGTCTTCAAGCGCGTCTTATGTCGCAAGCGCTTAGAAAATTATCTGGGGCGATTAATAAATCGAATACGATTGCTATCTTTATTAACCAAATCCGTGAAAAGGTCGGTATTATGTTCGGAAACCCTGAAACAACTCCAGGAGGCCGTGCGCTTAAGTTTTATTCAACTGTTCGTCTTGAAGTACGTCGTGCTGAGCAATTAAAACAAGGAAATGACGTAGTCGGAAATAAAACAAAAGTAAAAGTTGTGAAAAATAAAGTAGCTCCCCCATTCCGTCAAGCGGAAGTTGACATTATGTATGGAGAAGGGATTTCACGTGAAGGTGAAATTATTGATATGGGTTCTGACTTGGATATCGTGCAAAAAAGTGGCTCATGGTACTCTTATAATGATGAGCGTCTTGGACAAGGCCGTGAAAATGCGAAGCTTTTCTTAAAAGAAAATAAAGATGTTGCAAAAGAAATCGCTCAGAAAATTCGCGATCATTACAATTTAGATGGAGAACATGTACTGCCAGAAGGAGCAGACGATGAGGAGTTGCTACCTGAACTTGATTAATCAATGAACCGAAAAACAGATCTTAGTCCTTGGGCTAAGGTCTGTTTTAGTTAATCTATAAGGTATAGGTGTATGAATGTTTTATTTAGTGGATTTTTAAAGAATAATCCGTTCGCATAACGGTACGGCACTTGACAATAAAAATCCACAACTATACAATTAATATGTATATTTTACATTTTTTCAAACTAAAATTTTGAAAATTAAGCGCTGTATATTGAACGTATGTACAATGTATTTGCCGACAGTTCAACTTTATTAGGAAAAAAGTTCGTAGCAAGGGGAGGTGAAATGATGGAACCCATGACAATCATCTTCACTTTGCTTGGCCTAGTCGTCGGTGCAGTTGTTGGCTATTTTGTTCATAAGTCAAAGTTTGACAACAAAATAGCAGGGGCAAGGGGCTCTGCTGAACAGATTGTAGAGGATGCAAAACGAGAAGCGGAGGCTCTGAAGAAAGAAGCCTTATTGGAAGCAAAAGATGAAATTCATAAAATTCGTACGGATTCTGATCGTGAAGTACGTGAAAGAAGAAACGAATTACAAAAACAAGAAAATCGATTATTGCAAAAAGAAGAGAATTTAGATCGCAAAGACGAAGCGTTAGATAAACGTGAAGTTCTTTTAGAGAAGAAAGAAGATTCTCTTAACCAAAGACAACAGCATATTGAAGAGATGGAAAGCAAAGTGGACGAGATGGTTCGTAAGCAGCAAACAGAGATTGAACGTATTTCAAGCTTAACTCGTGACGAAGCAAGAACGATTATTATTGATCGTATGGAGCAGGAGCTCGCTCACGATATTGCGCTTATGGTTAAAGAAAGTGAAACCCGAGCTAAAGAAGAAGCAGACAAGAAAGCGAAAGATATTTTATCTTTAGCCATCCAACGTTGTGCAGCTGACCATGTTGCTGAAACAACGGTGTCTGTTGTTACTCTTCCAAATGATGAAATGAAGGGACGGATTATCGGACGTGAAGGCCGAAATATCCGAACACTTGAAACGCTAACTGGAATTGATCTTATTATTGATGATACCCCAGAGGCTGTTATTTTATCAGGGTTCGATCCAATTAGACGAGAAACAGCTCGCCTAGCTTTAGAAAAATTAGTCCAAGATGGGCGAATTCATCCGGCTCGAATTGAGGAAATGGTGGATAAAGCAAGACGTGAGGTGGATGAACACATTCGCGAAATTGGTGAACAAACTACTTTTGAAGTAGGTGTTCACGGGCTCCATCCAGACCTTATTAAAATTCTAGGTCGTTTGAAATTCCGTACTAGTTATGGACAAAACGTGTTAAAACATTCGATTGAAGTTGCACAACTTTCAGGTTTACTTGCCGCAGAGCTAGGGGAAGATGAGGTGCTTGCTCGCCGTGCTGGATTGCTTCATGATATTGGTAAAGCTATTGATCATGAAGTAGAAGGTAGTCATGTCGAAATTGGTGTCGAATTAGGGACGAAGTATAAAGAACATCCAGTCGTCATTAATAGTATCGCTTCTCATCATGGAGATACAGAGCCAACTTCAGTTATTGCTGTACTTGTGGCTGCAGCAGATGCTTTATCTGCAGCAAGACCAGGTGCTCGCAGTGAAACACTTGAAAATTATATTCGTCGTCTGGAGAAATTAGAAGAAATTTCTGAATCCTATGATGGTGTTGAGAAATCTTTTGCGATTCAAGCTGGACGCGAAGTGCGTATTCTTGTGAAACCTGAACAGATTGATGATTTAGCTGCTCATCGACTTGCACGTGATATTCGCAAGCGAATTGAAGAAGAACTCGATTATCCTGGACATATTAAAGTAACAGTTATTCGAGAAACAAGAGCTGTTGAATATGCTAAATAAAACGAAGTGGTTTTAAACCGCTTCGTTTTTATTTTCGGCTATGTTACAATATTGTCTGAAGAAATGATAATGATGATGCGTTAAGTAGAAAGGATTTTTGTATGAAATTGCTGTTTATTGGAGATGTTGTCGGCTCTCCAGGTAGAGATATGATAAAGGAATACTTACCAAAGTTAAAAGAGAAACATCGTCCACATATTACGATTATTAATGGTGAAAATGCCGCTGGTGGACGTGGGATAACAGAGAAAATATACCGTGAATTTCTTGAATGGGGTGCACAAGCTGTTACAATGGGCAACCACACATGGGATAACCGTGATATTTTTGAATTCATTGATAAAGCTAAATATCTTGTACGACCTGCAAACTTTCCTGAAGGTACGCCAGGAGAAGGTTTAAAGTTTTTAAAATTAAATGAGCTCGAAGTTGCGGTCATTAATCTTCAGGCCCGCACCTTTATGCCAGCGCTAGATTGTCCGTTTCAAAAAGCGGAAGAGCTTATTTTAGAAGCGCAAAAAAGAACGCCGATAATTTTCGTTGATTTTCACGGAGAAGCGACAAGTGAAAAACAAGCAATGGGCTGGTACTTAGATGGAAAAGTGTCGGCAGTTGTTGGAACTCATACACATGTTCAGACAGCTGACAATCGAATTTTGCCAAATGGAACAGCTTATATATCGGATGTAGGGATGACAGGTCCATATGATGGAATTCTTGGTATGGAACGAAGCGCTGTCATTCATCGTTTTTTAACGAGCTTACCTGTTCGTTTTGAAGTACCGAAAGAAGGGCGTACTTTATTAAGTGCTGTTTTAATTGACATTGATGAAAAAAGTGGAAAAACAAAGAAGATTGATCGCATTTTAATTAATGAAGATCATCCGTTTTTTCATTAAGAAGTTCTGTTACATACATTTATTGAACTATGGCTTTAGAGTAAACGAGCTGTCTCCTTATTTCTTGTCATACAAGTTTATCCCTTTGAATATAGTAGCAGTGGAAAGAGTCATACCAGTTGAACCATGCTTCAATCGGTAAGGGAAAACGAGGAGGACTAGGAATGGAAATATTAAAGGTTTCAGCAAAATCTAATCCTAATTCTGTAGCTGGCGCACTAGCTGGAGTTCTGCGAGAACGAGGGGCTGCCGAAATTCAAGCAATTGGAGCAGGTGCGTTAAACCAAGCCGTCAAGGCAGTAGCAATTGCAAGAGGGTTTGTTGCCCCTAGTGGAGTCGATTTAATTTGTATTCCTGCTTTTACAGATATTCAAATTGATGGTGAGGAAAGAACGGCCATTAAGTTAATTATTGAACCGAGATAGCTTTATACGCAAATGTCCTGTTTGTCAACTGGCAAGCAGGTTCTTTTTGTTGAATCCGTTATGCTAGATAAGCATGTAATTCCTTATCATATGAATAAGTTTAAATAAAGGAGAGGTTCGCTTGCCCATTTTTGATGCTCATTGTGATGTGTTAATGAAAATGTTTATTAATCCAGAGATTTCTTTTAACGATAGTCATATATTGCATGTAACGAAGCGAGCATTAATCGAAACGAATGGAAAGGTACAATGTTTTGCAATCTATATTCCCGAAAGCGTGCCTCCGAACAGAAGATTTACCGCTGCTCTTAGTATGGTTGATATTTTTTATGAAAAAATTTTAGCGGAACCTGAAATGAAGCTCGTGCGTTCAAAAGCAGATATTAATTCCTTAAAGGAAGGGGAAATTGGTGCACTGCTTACGTTAGAAGGATGCGATTGCATTGGGCAAGACATATTAAAGTTAAAGACATTGCTCCGTTTAGGTGTTACTTCAGTTGGTTTAACATGGAATTATGCTAATTTCGTGGCGGATGGAGTGTTAGAGAAGAGAGGGGCAGGTTTATCCAGCTTTGGGGAAGAGGTTATTGTCTTATTGAATGAACAATCTGTTTGGTGTGATGTATCTCACTTATCAGAAGCAGCTTTTTGGGATACGATTCAACGAGCTGCATATCCCATTGCGTCTCATTCAAATGTATATCATTTATGTGCACATCCGCGTAATTTAAAGGACGATCAAATTCGGGCTTTATTACAGAAACAAGCGGTCATTGGGGTGACGTTTGTACCGCAATTTTTAACGAGTCAGATTTCTGCGACGATTGCTGATGTTTTACAGCATATTGATTATATTGCGAGCTTAGGGGGAGAGCGTCAAATTGGGCTGGGTTCTGATTTCGATGGAATCGATGAAACCGTTATAGGATTATCAACTTATCGACAATATAATGATTTATGTAATGAGTTAGTGAAACGGTATTCAGCGGATTTTGTCAAAGGTCTATTATTTACCAATTTTGTGAATCATTATCCACGTTAATTAGCGTTTATGGAAGCGGAATGGATAAACAAGACTTATATAACGAATTATTATTTAAATTTTCTGAAAATATAAACAAATGGAAGCAAAAAATTTGCAATTTAGTAGATAAAAACGCTAGAATTGAAACGTTTAATACATGTTTCCTGTTATAATAATAAATGATTCCCAATGTATTAGATAAATGTTGAGGGTTACAGTCAAATTTCGTTAGGTTGTAATTATTTGAACGTATTCAAAGGAGTGTAAGTCATGATCAATCAACTTTCATGGAAAGTTGGCGGGCAGCAAGGTGAGGGTATTGAAAGTACAGGCGAAATTTTCTGTATTGCTCTTAACCGTTTAGGTTACTACTTGTATGGTTACCGTCATTTCTCATCCCGGATTAAGGGAGGACATACGAATAATAAAATTCGTGTAAGTACAAAAGAGACACGCGCTATCTCGGATGATTTGGATATCCTAGTTGCGTTTGACCAAGAAACGATTGATGTCAATTACCATGAAATGCATGACGGTAGTATTATTATTGCCGATGCAAAATTTAAACCAGTGAAGCCAGATGACACGGAAGCATCTCTATACGTTGTTCCGTTTACAGAGATAGCGACAGACTTGGGCACATCATTAATGAAAAATATGGTGGCTATTGGTGCAACATGTGCTATTCTCGGTATGGAGATTTCTGTATTTAGTGAAGTTGTAGAAGAAATTTTTGGTCGTAAAGGCGAAGAAATTGTGAAAAAGAATATGGACGCGATTGCTGCTGGATATGACTATATGAAAGACGAGCTTGGTGAACAACTTGGTGCTATGAAGCTTGAAGAAGCAGATGGCCAAAAGCGTTTATTTATGATTGGCAACGATGCGATTGCGCTTGGAGCAATTGCAGGTGGATGCCGTTTTATGGCTGCGTATCCAATTACTCCAGCTTCTGAAATTATGGAGTATTTAATAAAAAAATTACCTGTATTAGGTGGTACTGTTATTCAAACGGAAGATGAAATTGCCGCAGCTACAATGGCGATTGGGGCAAACTATGGCGGAGTGCGTGCACTTACAGCATCAGCTGGTCCAGGTCTTTCTTTGAAAATGGAAGCAATTGGCCTAGCAGGTATTACTGAAACACCGATTGTTATTGTCGATACACAACGTGGCGGTCCGTCTACAGGTCTGCCAACGAAACAAGAACAATCGGATTTAATGGCGATGATTTATGGGACACATGGTGAGATTCCGAAGATTGTAATGGCGCCAAGTACAGTAGAAGAAGCATTCTACGATACAGCCGAAGCTTTCAATCTAGCAGAGGAATACCAATGTCCGGTTATTGTTTTATCAGATTTACAGCTTTCCTTAGGAAAACAAACGGTACAACCGCTTGATTATAGCAAGGTGGAAATTCGTCGTGGTAAATTAGTAGATTACGATATTCCTGATACGGAAGGTCATGCATACTTCAAACGTTATGAAGTAACAGCAGATGGTGTTTCTCCTCGTGTTATCCCGGGAATGAAAAATGGAGTTCACCATGTAACAGGTGTTGAACATGATGAGACAGGTAAACCGTCTGAATCTCCATTAAACCGAAAAGCCCAAATGGATAAACGTATGCGAAAAATCGAAAATATCCGCTTTAACACACCAGTCTATAAAAATGTACCGCATGCTGAAAGCGATTTGTTAATTGTTGGTTTTAATTCAACACGTGGAGCTATTGAAGAGGCGATTGAACGGTTAGAAGCGGATGGAATAAAAGTGAATCATGCTCAAATTCGTCTGATTCATCCATTCCCAACAGATGAAGTGCTTCCTTTAGTACAAACAGCGAAAAAAGTAGTCGTGATTGAAAATAATGCGACAGGACAATTGGCAAATATTTTGAAAATGAATGTTGGCCATGTAAATAAAATTTCAAGTATCTTGAAATATGATGGTAATCCATTCCTACCGCATGAAATTCATACACAATGCAAGGAGTTGTTCTAATATGGCAACATTTAAAGACTTTCGAAATAATGTAAAACCGAATTGGTGTCCAGGATGCGGTGACTTTTCTGTTCAAGCAGCGATTCAACGTGCTGCAGCAAACGTTGGTCTCGAACCAGATAACTTGGCCGTTATTTCAGGAATTGGTTGTTCTGGTCGAATTTCCGGTTATATTAAATCGTATGGATTTCATGGGATTCATGGACGTTCACTGCCAATTGCTCAAGGAGTGAAAATGGCAAACCGTGATTTAACCGTAATTGCTTCAGGCGGAGATGGAGATGGCTTTGCAATCGGAATGGGGCATACCATTCATGCAATCCGTCGTAATATTGATATTACGTACATTGTTATGGATAACCAAATTTATGGTTTAACGAAGGGACAAACTTCTCCGCGTTCAGCCACTGGATTTAAAACAAAATCAACGCCTGAAGGTTCGATTGAACAAGCTGTATCACCAATGGAACTAGCGCTATCTGCTGGTGCTACATTTGTTGCTCAAAGCTTTTCAACGGATTTAAAAGATTTAACAGCGATTATTGAAGCAGGTCTGAATCATAAAGGATTTTCATTTATTAACGTATTTAGTCCATGTGTAACGTATAATAAAATCAACACGTATGATTGGTTTAAAGAGCATTTAACAAAACTAAATACAATTGAAGGCTATGATTCTTCTAATAAAGAATTAGCAATGCAAACGTTAATGCAGCATGATAGTCTAGTAACCGGAATTATTTATCAAGATACATCACGCCCTTCATATCAAGAGCTTGTTCCTGGTTATGCAGAAGAACCATTAACGAAGGCAGATTTAACATTAGATCAAGCACATTTTGATAAATTAGTAGCAGAATTTATGTAAAAAAGAAAAGTGTTGGAATTTCTTTGGATTAGGTATTCCTTGTCTTTTTCAGCAGGTAGACTATGACTTAAGGTGCCGTGCTGCTTGCGTTTGATTAGTTGAAAAAAACTATATCTATATATTACCAAAAAAGGTTCACTCATATTTCTTGAGTGAACCTTTGTTGTTGGCAACTATTTATGGTTGAAGATTAGTATAGAGTTTGGCAACTATAGTTGTGTGGTGGTGTAAATAGTGTATTACCAACAACGATGTCCTCTGTTACTATTATGATCACGATCGTTGTTACGGCGCATGCAACGGCGTACAGCACGACAAAAATCATCTTCGTTGAAGGAAACTCTCATACTGAATACATTATCTCTGTTTCTGTCTCTATCTCCTCTTCTATGGTCGTCACAATCATGGTGACGCTGTCTGTTGCATCCACAGAATCTGTTACTGTGACACCCGCGGAATCTGTTACATCCACAGAAAAAGTTACTAAAACACATATTAGCCAACCCCTTAAAATTTTGTATTTTGTTTGTTGTACACCTTATCATATGCAGAGATGGACAAAATGTATGGGAAGCAGGCCATTTTTGGAATAAAATGAATAAAATGGATAAAATGCCCGATGAAGCGCTACTTTAGGGAAGTTTGTGGATTTCTTTTCTAACATGTCTATACAAAGTACGAGCTATTGTGTCTTATAGATAAAAGCTTTATACTAGGGTAATGTGTATATCTCACACATCATACGTTCAAAAACCTTGATAAAATCAAGAAAATATATGAAACTAAAAATAGGGAAATATAGTTAGTCAGAGGAGTCTAACTTTAATGAAAGGGGATTACTATGAACGAGAAACAACGATTAGAATCACAACAAGTACAGGCTGAAACACCAGCGGACAAAAAATCCGAAAAGGACTACAGCAAGTACTTTCAAGCCGTTTACATTCCACCTTCCTTGAAAGATGCTAAAAGACGCGGAAAAGAAGAAGTGAAGTATCATGATGACTTTAAGATCTCAGAACAATTCCGTGGAATGGGAGAAGGAAAGAAATTCTATATTCGAACATATGGCTGTCAAATGAATGAGCACGATACAGAAGTCATGGCTGGAATTTTTATGGCTTTAGGCTATGAGGCGACGAACTCTGTAGAAGACGCAAATGTCATTTTACTAAATACATGTGCTATTCGTGAAAATGCTGAAAATAAGGTGTTTGGTGAACTTGGACATTTGAAAGCATTAAAGCTTGAAAAGCCAGACTTATTACTCGGTGTCTGTGGTTGTATGTCTCAAGAGGAATCTGTTGTAAAGAGAATTTTAGAAAAACATCATTTTGTAGATATGATTTTTGGTACACACAATATTCACCGTCTTCCAGAAATTCTGAATGAAGCGTACCTTTCAAAAGAAATGGTTATTGAAGTGTGGTCTAAAGAAGGAGACGTCATTGAAAATCTTCCAAAAGTGCGTAAAGGGAAAATTAAGGCATGGGTTAATATTATGTATGGGTGTGATAAGTTCTGTACGTATTGCATCGTGCCGTATACTCGCGGTAAAGAGCGCAGTCGTCGCCCTGAGGATATTATTCAAGAAGTTCGTCATTTAGCAGCGCAAGGATATCAAGAAATTACACTTCTTGGTCAAAATGTCAATGCGTACGGAAAGGACTTTACAGATATCGATTATCGCTTCGGTGATTTAATGGATGAAATTCGCAAAATTGATATTCCGCGTATTCGTTTTACAACGAGTCATCCGCGTGATTTTGATGATCATTTAATTGAAGTGCTTGCAAAAGGCGGAAACTTGGTGGATCATATTCATTTACCTGTTCAATCAGGCAGCGATGAAGTGTTAAAAATTATGGCTCGTAAATATACACGTGAGCACTATTTAGAGCTTGTGAGAAAAATTAAAGAAGCAATTCCAAATGCTTCTTTAACAACAGATTTAATCGTTGGTTATCCAAATGAAACCGAAGAGCAGTTTGAAGAAACGTTATCTCTTTACCGTGAAGTGGGCTTCGATTCTGCTTACACATACATTTATTCACCACGAGAAGGTACTCCGGCTGCAAAAATGAAGGATAATGTACCGATGGAAGTGAAGAAGGATCGATTACAACGATTAAATGCAGTTGTGAATGAATTTTCAGCAGAGAAAATGCATGCATATAAAGGCAAGGTTGTAGAAGTGCTTGTGGAAGGGGAAAGTAAGAATAACCCTGATGTTTTAGCTGGTTATACAACTAAAAATAAGCTGGTGAACTTCAGAGGACCGAAATCTATTGTCGGCCAAATTGTGAAGGTGAAAATCACTGAAACGAGAACATGGTCACTAAATGGAGAGTTGGTTGAAGAAGGAGCAGCAATTGAGGTGAAGTAAAATGACGAAATATACAAAAGACGACATTTTAACAAAAGCAGCTGAACTAGCAGAGATGATTGCCAAGACAGAAGAAGTGGATTTCTTTAAGCAAGCCGAGGTAAAAATTAATGAAAATCAGAAGGTTCGTGAAATGATTGCAAGTATTAAAAGCTTGCAGAAACAAGCAGTGAATTTTCAGCATTATGGAAAAGAAAAAGCTTATAGTCAAGTGCAAGCGAAAATTGAAGAATTAGAGAAGCAATTGGATGAGCTTCCGATTGTCCAACAATTTAAACAATCTCAAGTTGATGTGAACGATTTACTGCAAATGGTCGCGTCCCAAGTATCGAATAAAGTGACGGATTTGATTATTGAATCAACAAACGGGGATGTCTTACGTGGTGAAACAGGTTCACAAGTTCAAGCCGGCGGTGGAAGTTGTTCTTAATGAGTCATTAATCTTTACTTCAAAAATAAAAGAGCGTATGGGTTTTTCATAAAAAACCTATGCGCTTTTTTATTGGTTATATAACAAGTAGCTAGATAACTTTTCTCCGTATAAGCAAGTTTCTGCTTTGAAACAGGGAGAGGATCTCTCCACTTTTGTAATTATGCTTCCGCTTTTTCAAACACTTCTCATCCGCCCATTCATGACACATATCCCATACGGCTATCATAAAATAACCTAGATTTACAAAATAAACGCAGTTTTCCATGTTATAAATTAATTTGCACACTAGACTTTTACCACGCATACGATGAATGGAAACTGTATGAGGAGGGTTCGCTAGCATGTCACAATATAGAGAGATTATTACAAAAGCGGTGGTGGCAAAGGGACGTAAATTTACAAAGTCCTCTCACACCATTAGCCCGGCTCATCATCCTACTAGCATTCTAGGTTGTTGGATCATTAATCATAAATATGAAGCAAGAAAAGTCGGCAAGAAAGTAGAAATTCATGGCAGCTATGAAATTAATGTTTGGTATTCCCATAACCACAATACGAAAACAGAAGTTGTCACAGAAAAAGTACGTTATACCGACGTTGTTTCCATCAAATACCGCGATCCAGATTGCTACGATGACCAAGACATTGTCGCAACAGCGGTTCAACAGCCGAATTGTTTAGAAGCGTGCATTTCTCCATGTGGACAAAAAATTATTGTTCACGTGGAACGGGAATTTTTCGTGGAAGTGATCGGTGAAACAAAGATTTGTGTCGCTGTAAGCCCGAATGGACGCTGTGAGGATGAGTGGGACATCGATGATGACGATGATTTTGAAGACTTAGATCCAGACTTTCTTGATGAGTTCGAAGACGAATAAGATATTTTTTACCCGGATGGACATTCTTTTCATCCGGTTTATTTTATATGGCTGGAAAGTAAGAGAATCGAAGGGATTTGGAATATCCATTAATCATACAAATCGGTAAACCTTTCATATCTCTAGATGCCTGAATCTAAATGGAGATGTGTTATAATGGTGATACGTATGTACGATTTTACTACAGATTGGAAAGGTTTTGAAACAATGGCTGCATATACGCCGATGGTACAACAATATTTAACAATTAAGGCAGAGTATCAAGATGCCTTTTTATTTTTTCGATTAGGCGATTTTTACGAAATGTTCTTTGACGATGCTATTAAAGCGTCGCAGGAATTGGAAATTACGTTAACGAGCCGTGATGGTGGAAGTGCCGATCGCATTCCAATGTGCGGAATTCCTCATCATTCTGCGGCTAATTATATTGATATATTAGTAGAGCGTGGCTATAAAGTAGCCATTTGTGAGCAAACGGAGGATCCGAAGCAGGCGAAAGGAGTCGTTCGTCGTGAAGTTGTTCAGCTTATTACACCTGGAACAAAAATGGATGGAAAAGGCTTGAATGAGAAAGAAAACAACTTTATTGCGACGGTGACAGACTTTGAGGATGGAACATTTGGCTTTGCCTATACGGATCTTTCAACTGGAGAAAATAAGGTCACCCTTATAGAAGGCAGCTTTGATGAAGTGCTAAACGAATTTGCGATTCTTGGTGCGAACGAAGTTGTGATGGCAAGTGATTTTCCGGAAGATTGGAAGAAAAAGCTGCAAGAGCGTGGTGCAAAGGCAATTTCACTTGAAGACTATACAGAACAAACGGAGCAGTTTACATCGTTACTGTGTGATTTAAAGCAGGAAAAACAAAAGTTGGCTGTAACAAGACTATTTAATTACTTATATCGCACACAAAAACGTTCCCTCGATCATTTGCAGTCTGTACAAGCTTATGAAACGTCGCAGTATATGAAAATAGATTATTATTCAAAGCGGAATTTAGAGTTAACGGAAACGATCCGATCGACAGGGAAGAAAGGCTCTTTACTTTGGTTATTAGATGAAACGAAGACCGCGATGGGCGGACGTTTATTGAAGCAATGGATTGACCGACCGCTCATTAATCAAAAGCAAATTGAACGCCGTCAACATATCGTGGAAACTTTAAAAAATCAATACTTTGAACGTCAGGACTTACGTGAACGCTTTAAAGAAGTATACGACTTGGAACGTTTAGCTGGTCGAGTAGCCTTTGGAAATGTGAACGCGCGTGACTTGATGCAATTAAAGCGTTCGCTTCAGCAGTTGCCTATCATTCGTGAAATTGTTCGTTCATTGGGAGATTCTCCTGAAATTTCAACACTAGCTGAACGACTCGATCCATGCGAGGAAGTGACTGATTTACTAGAAATGTCGATTGTTGAAAATCCACCGCTGTCAATCAAAGAAGGTAATATTATTCAAGATAGCTATAATGCGGAGCTTGATATGTATCGCGATGCTAGTCGCAACGGGAAAACGTGGATTGCGAATTTAGAGCGTGAGGAACGAGAACGGACAGGCATTAAATCATTAAAAATTGGCTATAATCGTGTGTTTGGGTATTATATTGAAGTAACGCGTGCGAACTTGCACTTGCTTGAGGAAGGTCGCTATGAGCGGAAGCAGACGTTGACAAATGCTGAACGCTTTATTACGCCAGAGTTGAAGGAAAAAGAAGCATTAATTCTGCAAGCAGAGGAAAAAATTATTGGACTTGAATATGAACTGTTCTTACACATTCGTGAACAAGTGAAGGAGTATATTCCTCGCTTACAAGCGTTAGCCAAAGCGGTAAGTGAGTTAGATGTGCTTCAATGCTTTGCGACAATCAGTGAAGAACGTCATTATGTGAAGCCTGTTTTTTCAAATGACCGTACAATCCAGTTGAAAGAAGGACGTCACCCTGTTGTGGAAAAAGTATTACAAGCTCAAGAATACGTGCCGAATGATTGTTATATGAATGGTGAACGAGAGCTTCTCCTCATTACAGGACCGAATATGTCGGGGAAAAGCACGTATATGCGACAAGTAGCTTTAACTGCGATATTGGCGCAAATCGGCTGTTTTGTATCGGCAAGTGAGGCAGTGCTTCCGATTTTTGATAAAGTGTTTACTCGAATTGGCGCGGCAGATGATTTAATTTCTGGACAAAGTACGTTTATGGTCGAAATGTTAGAAGCGCGGAACGCTATTATGAATGCAACCGAAAATAGTTTAATTTTATTCGATGAAATTGGGCGTGGAACATCTACGTATGATGGGATGGCGCTTGCCCAAGCAATTATTGAATATATTCATGAGAAAATCGGAGCAAAGACGTTATTCTCGACTCACTATCATGAATTAACAGTATTAGCAGAAGAACTGCCACGACTACAAAATATTCATGTAAGTGCGATTGAACAAAATGGAAATGTAGTCTTTTTGCATAAAATTAAGGAAGGCGCAGCGGACAAAAGTTACGGAATTCATGTGGCGAAGCTGGCGGATCTGCCACAGCCGCTCATTGACCGTGCTTCCGAGATTTTGTCGCAACTCGAAAGCGAAGGAAGTCAAACCGCCGTTGTAAAAGAAGCACCATCCGTTGTGATGGAGGCTGATATCGCTCAACTTTCTTTTTTTGGAGAAGAAACGGCACAGCTGGAGAAAAAAGAGCCTTCTACAAAAGAAAAGAAAGTACTGGAACAGTTACAACAACTTGAGATTCTTGACATGACACCACTTGAGGCGTTGAATGTTTTATATAAATTGCAAAAGAAATTAAAGTAAAAAAGAAACGAGGCGAAATGTATGGGGAAAATCGTTCAGCTTGACGAGGCACTTTCGAATAAAATTGCAGCCGGAGAAGTTGTGGAACGCCCAGCCTCGGTTGTCAAGGAATTGCTTGAAAATGCTATTGATGCAAACAGCACCATTGTCGAAATTGAAGTAAAAGAGGCCGGGCTTGAATCGATTCGCTTGATTGATAATGGAGATGGAATTCTTTCTGAAGATGTAGAAAATGCGTTTAAGAGACATGCTACAAGTAAAATTAAAGATGAAAATGATTTATTTCGAATTCGCACACTCGGTTTTCGTGGTGAGGCTATGCCAAGTATCGCCTCTGTTTCGCAATTTACGTTGAAAACAAGCACCGGCGATGGGGCAGGGACAAAAATTGTCTTAGAAGGTGGCGTAGTGAAGCAACTTGAAGCGGCCTCTAGTCGCAAAGGAACGGATATTACCGTTTCAGATCTTTTTTTCAACACACCGGCTCGCCTAAAATATATGAAAACGGTCCACACGGAGCTTGGGAATATTACCGATGTTGTGAACCGTTTGGCCCTGGCGCATCCTGAGGTGTCAATTCGTTTGTCACATAACGAGAAAAAAATTCTGCATACAAACGGGAATGGTGATGTACGTCAAGTGCTGGCTGCCATTTATGGAATGAATATCGCTAAAAAGATGATTCCGATTGAAGCAAAGACACTTGATTATAAAGTGACAGGCTACATCGCTTTACCAGAGATTACGCGCGCTTCAAGAAATTATATTTCGACGATGATTAATGGGCGTTTTATCAAAAACTATGGTTTAGTAAAGGCTATTTTAGAAGGGTATCATACGTTGCTTCCAATTGGCCGGTTCCCAATTGCGCTGTTGTCGATTGAGATGGATCCGATTTTAGTCGACGTGAATGTTCATCCGTCGAAAATGGAAGTTCGCTTAAGTAAAGAACAGGAATTATTTACGGTTGTTTCAGAGACCATTAAAGCAGCTTTTACAAGTTTATCGCTTATTCCAAGCGGCTTTGCACCACAGGTGAAACAGCAGCCAAAAAGTGAACAAACTGTCCTTGATTTGGATCATGTAGTAGAGACTAAGCCGCCTGTAATGGAAGCAAAGCCAGAACCGGCGCTTATAAAAGATTTATTAGCGAAAAAAGAAGCTCCGAGTATGAACATGAATTTCGAACCAATCCAAACTTTTGTACCTGCATTTGAGCGCACCGAGCCTCAAGAAGTTCACGAAAGTACATTGGACATGTCAGAATCTATCGAGGAGATTTTGATTGAAACAGGGGAAGAGCCGGCCTATGTTCAATCGGAGCAACCGCGCGTACCACCGATGTATCCAATCGGGCAAATGCATGGTACGTATATTTTTGCGCAAAACGATAAAGGGTTATATATTATTGACCAGCATGCCGCTCAAGAGCGGATTAAATATGAATATTTTAAAGAAAAAGTTGGCCGCGTTGAAAAAGAATTGCAAGAGATGCTCGTTCCAATTACACTAGAATTCTCAACAGACGAATATATACGAATTAATGAATATAAAGATGAACTTGAAAAAGTCGGTGTCTTTCTTGAAGAATTCGGTCATAATGCCTTTATTGTTCGGTCCCATCCGCAATGGTTCCCTAAAGGTATTGAACAAGAAATTTTGGAAGAAATGATTGAGCAATTGCTTCATATGAAAAAAGTCGATATTAAAAAATTACGTGAAGAAGCGGCTATCTTAATGAGCTGTAAGGCATCGATTAAAGCGAACCGCCATTTGCGCAATGATGAGATTCAAGCTTTATTAGATGAATTACGGCATACGACCGACCCGTTTACATGCCCACATGGTCGTCCAATTATTATTCACTACTCGTCATATGACATGGA
>Ga0182737_1000404_pt1 | contig 62926 bp, 64 predicted proteins | sample eDN5th30CBELigOP_FD_128878 | JGI IMG/M metagenome (GOLD analysis project Ga0182737, IMG submission 128878) | Enriched Organic Plus compost microbial communities from Emeryville, California, USA - eDNA 5th pass 30_C BE-Lig OP (version 2) (version 2) ...
CTGGCCACCGACGCCACCAAGACCAACCTGTCGAACGTGGGCGTCTCGGTGATCGAAATCGCCCGTACCGACGACGGCAAGTGGTCGGTCAATACCAACTCGCGCTACAACAAGCGCTACACCGGCAATACGGTCTACAACGTCAGCGGCCCCGCCGCCGCGGCCATCAGCGCCACGGTGGTCGGCACGCTGAACAATTGCGCCAGCGGCCCGACCCCCTGGGGCACGTACCTGACCTGCGAAGAAACCACCGACAACTACTGGGACCCGACCCAGCCCGAAGCCGGCTACGGCTGGGTGGTCGAGATCGATCCCTATGCGCCCGCCTCCACGGCCGTCAAGCGCACCGCCATGGGCCGCTTCGATCACGAAAACACGGCCTACATGGTCGACAAGAACAACCGCGTCGCGTTCTACATGGGCGACGACGGCACGCCCGGCTGCATCTACAAGTTCATTCCCAGCAAGCCCTACGACCCGGCCAACCGCGCCAACAACGCCAGCCTGCTGGACGAAGGCACCCTGTACGCCGCCCGCTTCAATGACGACGGCTCGGGCAACTGGGTGGAACTGACAGTCGGCAAGAACAACCTGACCGCCGGCGCGGTCGATCCGGGCAACTATACCCAGGTGGCCCCCGGCACGCTGCCCCCGACCTCGATCATCGACTTCAACACCCAGGCCGACGTGCTGATCAACACCAAGGCGGCCGCCCGGGTGGCGGGCGCCACGCTGATGGACCGCCCCGAGTGGATCACGGTGGGCCTGGACAACACCGTGTACTGCACCCTGACCAACAACGGCGGCCGCCGCCGCACCAGCGCCGCCAACCCGCGCACCAGCAACTCGCACGGGCACATCGTGCGCTGGAAAGAACGCGGCGACTCGCCGCTGGCCACCACTTTCGAGTGGGAACTGCTGCTGCTGGCGGGCTACGACGAGTCCGAAGGCGAGGCCGCGAACGTCACCGGCACGATCAACGGCGACACGTTCTCCAGCCCCGACGGCATCCGCATCGACACGATGGGCCGCCTGTGGGTGCAGACCGATTCGGGCGCGACGGGCGCGGACGAATTCGGCCACAACGCGATGTACTACATCGACCAGAAAACCGGCGAATCCAAGCGCTTCCTGGTCGGCCCGGTGGGCTGCGAAATCACCGGCATCGCCTACAACGAAGACCTGACCGCCTTCTTCATCAACATCCAGCACCCCAACGGCGCGTGGAACACCGTGCGCGCCGGCGGCGGCGACGCGCGTTCGGCCACCGTGGTGGTGCGCCGCGAAGACGGCAAGCCGGTAGGCGCCTGACCGGCCGGGCCGCCCGGCGCCCGCCGGGCGGCCCGCCCCGCCGGAGACGGGCCGCAGCAGCGTATCGAACGACGGCACGGGCCGCGCCCGAAAGCGCGAAGACGGGATGGCGCCCCCGTCGGCCCGACCGCCCGATACAATCTGCGTCTATGAGTTCCGCACCCAAGACCGCCGCTTCCGACGCCTACGCCGGCCACACCCCCATGGTGCAGCTAGATGTAGTCGAAAAAAGCCAAAAAACCAATAATCAACCTTATAAATCAATAAGATAAAAAATATACGCCCAGCTTAGACAGGACTTGAAATTGGCATAGATTGGCATGTTTTGGCGGGCAAATTGCCCCAAATTTGCCCCAAAGAATCGCCTCGAAAACTGAGGCATACCCTGGCGTGTGGCGTACAGTGGCCCCATTATCAGTGATCACTTTGCTCTACCTTGATATCAGGCCCTCCTCACACTACTCAACTTCATTGCGGTAGCCGCACAACATCCCAAATATCTGTATTAACGTCTACTCCCATTGGCGCGAAACGACTCTCATGCACAGCAAAGCAAAGTAAGTGCGTCGGGCGCGAGAATCCAACATATATCATCTTGGCCGATTGACGAACCAGATTATGAGCATCCTTCCCAATCGGTCGTTTTTTGAATTGCTCTGACAGCCGTTCAGACTCATAATTCCCTCCCCCCCCTCTTTCGTAAAAGCTCTCCATATACAAAGTGGCTGTATGCGTCTCCCCCTTGACTCGATGAACAGTAGCAATATCCACTTTGACACCACCACTTACCAAGACGTTAGAAACGTCCTTTTCTTTGGTTAAGTCAGCGCATTCATAATCACTGGCAGCCCCACGCACAAAATCCCAACTTTTGTTGATTTGGCAATCAAACATCGAGAGAAATTTTGGTAGATGCTCCCTGATTTTCATCAAGGCATCAGAGATTTTCCCGCGCGCTATATCTAAGCACCATAGATAGATGCTAGAACGGTAATCTCCCCAATAGTCTAGTGCGTAATCCTGAAGAAATTTATGCATACTACGCTTAGTGAAGTACCTCCCCATGCCATCATAAATTTCTTCAATTCTTAATATCTGCAGCAATGCATTAACAACGGCTTGTTCAATCGATCCCAATAAATAACTCCCCCGATCGATAGCCAGAAAATGGTCAGCTAGGCTGGAGCGCTCCACTCGTGTACGAATATCAACCTTCACGTAAGGAGGATAATAGCTGGGAAGACGAACCTTGCCGTTTTCGCTCTTAGTGGCCCATGCTACCGCCTTATAGCAGTTCCTCGAATCATCAGGAATCAGCCCTTCATCAATCATCCGTCTAACAATCGAAGCAAATTTTGGTATTACTTGTTCTTTTGTACTGTCCGAATACACTATGAAAGTTGGCTTAATCGCAATATCAGAGCCATCGGCATTTTTCCTTCTCCCTTCAATTTTAATAGGAGACACTGAAAAAGCCGTAACAACCTCTGCAACCATTCGACTCAGACGGTAGCTACCATTCAACTCAAGAACCGTAGAGCGATCCATCCAGAAACTATTATCGGAGCTATTTCGACCATCAAATATTGACTGATTTTTATCCCCGATCCGTTGATATATGACTGCGTTATCCGCTGCTCCATGGAACAGTTTTTCCAGTAAATCATACTGATGCCGCTCCATGTCTTGCATTTCATCCACAAACACATAACCAAAACGTCTCTGGAGCAGATCTATGACGGCATTGTTTTGTGATATGGAAAAGTAAGCCAAAAAATACGCATCGTCATAACACAAACACCCTGATTTCAGAATTGATGACTTGAACGTATTGATCCACTTCCGAATTCGACTCTTCTCCTCATCACTCCAATCTTCGTAATTCTGAGGCTTAGTATTACCACGAGGTTTCTTGAAATCAATCTCACCCCCTCCATACCCATCAGTCAACAGAGCCTTACCGTTAACAAAAGTCCAACGAATATTCTTCTTATTTGCTCTAAGGTATCGACGAGCATCTTTACTCTCCTGAGTCGAGAACCCGCGTAAACCAAATGGAGGGTCAGAAAACTTCTGATTGTAAAAACCATCATCTATTCGTACAGGAACAACCCCGAACTTGTTTGTATAAAAAGGGATAGCCAAGAAATCATCTACAAAAGCCTGTATCGTGCCCACGAAATTCGGATAGCGAAAAAGATGAGCGCAATGATTTCCTATTTTCCCTTTGATCTCATCGATGGCTGCATTTGTATGAGAAATAACCAGGATTCCAGAACCATCCTCAAATGGCAGATAGCGATCCAATATCAGAAGTTTTGCAAGTAGCGCTGTAGTTTTTCCACTCCCAGGAACGGCTTGTAGGTCAAGCGTACTCATGTTTTTAATAAAACATCTCCGCTCCTCATCGAAAAACTCCCCTGCTGGCAAAAGGATTCGCTCAGCGTAAGAGATATCCTCATCTGAAACTTCAATCACCGCAGGCATATTTAATTGCTTTTACCAAATACTCAATATACTTATCATCGTCTAATTTTTCTTTCTTAATTTTCTCCTGAGCAATAGCCTGAGCCAAGCGGGCAGCGATCTCTGTCTTGGCAAGAGCACGGCGTTTTAATTTATCTGCCAATACTGAATCAAAATTAGTCCAATCTGTTTTGTTATGTACTGCTTTCGAAATTTCGGAAAACTTATCTCTGAATACAGGAGATTTGGATAGACAGTATTCAAGCGTCCAGCAGGGTGCGATAAAAGATTTCACACATTGGCCGTCGTACTTCTTTGACTTATCTGCTATAGCCTTGGATAGAGCCGAGTCTTCATCTGGATTCGTGTCATTCTCCTCATCTGGCGGAATATCCACATCTGTTACAACGGCTACTGGTTTGGAGAAATAAGGCTCATCTTTACGTTTGAATATATTTGCGTAGTGAATAAATGCCACACTACCTATATTGACGACAGCAACACCCTTTTCCGTCAAATCGTAGCCCATTAAGGCTGCAAGCGCGGGTATCAGCAATTCTTCTGACCAGCCCTCAACAAGAATCACCCCTTTCGAGAAAAACAGGTTCGCTTTGGTCACATCCAAAAAACGCTGTAAGAATGCGTAGTCACCATTATCAAGCTCGGTATATTCCTCTCCCATTGGAAATACCGCACCATCACTGCATAAGACAAGATTTTTAAGTTCTAATTTCGAGCCAATATTAGGGCTGTGTGTGGTAAGAACTAGTTGAACATTTTTTTGTTTTTGAAGCATCTCAACCGCTTGCATCTGTGCTTGCGGATGTAGATGCGCCTCCAACTCCTCAATCAATCCTAGGCGGATGCCAGACCAATCACTTTTATTCAGGTGCACCAGCTCCGACGCCATGAAGAGTCGATTCAAAGTTCCAAGACCTGGCCTAATCTCTCCCTGAATGGACAACTCCAGTTTTTCTAATAAATTTTTTATTTGTCTGCGCTCTGTAACAGCCAAACCCGTTTTCTTTCCCGAAGCATATAGTGCAGCAATATAAGTATCAATTTCGTCCTTCAGTGCCTTTCCTAACTGATCTACGATCTTCTCGCCTGCATGGTCCTTACCATCAAAATAGCCTTCAATAGACCCATTAAATTCAGCCAATCGCTTCATAAGAACATGGTCTTCCCCCTTGTTCTTGAATGCTTCATGTCCAACTAGAATCTGTGACAAGCGCGAATTTCGTCGAGCGATAAGTTCTTCCTCGGCGTCACGCAAGGGCTTGAGATAAGTAACCTTCAGGTACTCACGCGCTTCTGGACTTAGTGGTTTCCCTTCGCTATCAGCTCCGGCACGAACCTCATAGGGCAATATCTGACCACTAACCGGGTGTCTCTTAACATCGAGAATAAGTCGAAGGAACGGCTCCACCGTATCCCCTACTGATTCCCAGGACAAAAATTCGGTAAAGTTTTTTCCCTCTTCTGGCTTGATACCAGACAACACCAACTCAACGCGTAGCCGATTCTGTCCGGAATGGAAATCGTCCTCATTGATTCGAGTCCAATCGTAGCTGTGCGTTTTCAATACGAGACGAATGGCGTCAATAATGGCGGATTTCCCCGCATCGTTTTCACCAATCAGAACATTCAGGCCGGGGTTCAGCACTAGGTTGAGATGAGGCTGTGCCGTCTCTATAGGCAGTGTTTCACTACAGCCAAACGTCCTGAAATTCCAAAGTTTGAGATTCGAAAGATACATAGCCACTCGTCGTCATGCTTGGCGGTTTGCCGTCACCCTGCGTTCCTCCTCTACGAACCTGCTCTTTACGCGCACGTCCGTAAGCCAGGAATCAAGCCAGTTACAAGCCCAATGTTACCTTGTGTATGCGAAAATAACGAATAATGATTAACCCCAAACAATCCACGCTCACAGCCTAATCTGTCTTCGTTTAACCTCACATTTAGGGCGCACAATGGCCGACAATGACAATGCTCCAAAAGACAACCCTGATCGGCATAGCAGCGTACACAGCTTACAAACAGCCGTTGAACGGTTTCAACAGCAGATCACGCCAACCCAATCCATCACCGATATCTACAACCAAATACAAACTTCTGAGCGAAGCCTCGGAAAAATTGGCTCCGTCGTTGAACAGCTCAAGCACATACAAAACCCTCTTGGCTCCTCGGAACAGTTACGGAAAATACTCGAACCCTCACCGCTCATCAAAGCGGCACTTGAGCAACGCCAGTCTTTCAACACGATGGCAGCAGAGGCTCTAGGCAAGAACTTAAACTTGCCCCTCGGTCTAGCAGCTCAACTGGAGTCTTATAAAAACCTCGGCTCACGTCACGAGTCGTTCTTTAGCCTTCCTGCTCTGTCTAGGATTGGGGAAATAATCGAAAAGTTGGACTTGGTTCCCACAAGTTTGGCAGCGTATGCGCGACAGCAACTGGACGCTTCAGCAGCACAAAAAAACGTGATGCTGTCGCTGACACAACCTTGGCTACGGGAAAGCAGCGCTATGCGATCTGCCGCTGCACTAATGGAACTGCAGGGTATAGGCTCGGCTCTGCGGTCATTTCCTACTTTCGACCTTCGGTTAACAACCTCCCTGAGGGTAGACCTAGGGGACTGGCGTGAACCGATCGAACTCGAACCAGATATCGCTGAAGACCCAGAAAAGCGTACCGCTTTTTACGTAGAACGCGGCTTTAATAGCACCCTAACCGATTTTCCTGAGAAAACCTTTGAGGAAACGTTAGTTCTCGTTGGGCTAGATGCCAGTATCGAAGACCAACTCGACGAACTATACTCTCTGGACCCAGCTGACGACGCAGCGTTACGACGTGCCAATTATTGCCATAATCATCTCCAAAAACTTGAGCGCAGGCTTCGTCAGTTCATTCACAATGCCATGGAGAAAAAATATGGCGAGGATTGGCCAAACAAAAAACTACCACCTGATATCCGCAAGGCATGGGAGCAGAAACGTGCCCAACTAGAAAAACACGGCACAATCCTAACGTTTTTTATTGAGGTATCGGATTTCACCGATTATGAAAAAATCATCTGCCGCAAAGACCTTTGGAGTGAAGTATTTCAGCCCTATTTCGGGCGAAAAGAAAGTGTTATAGAGTCTTTCCAACGGCTGTATCCTATACGTCTAGCCACTATGCATGGACGCTTCATAACCCCAGAGGATCAACTATATCTTGTAGTCGAAAACATCCGTTTAATGAGTGCAATCAAAGGCACATGACAAATCAAGGCTACCACCTCCAAAGCAACTGGGCAGAAGAGAATAAAGCCCCCCACTTCCCTTTTAACGCCAGCCCTGTTGTTTGCTCCAATCCGGGGGAAAACCTATCTCGGCCAAATCTATCTCTGGATATTTAGCAAATAAGCCATGCAATTGGCCAACCCATTCTTGAGGTAAGCCAGTTTCATTCAACAGAAAATTGATAACTGTCGCTACAGCATAAAACGACTTGGAATCGGAAAACCGAATACCTGCCTTGCGGTAGTCCCGAGGAGCTACGCCAAGCTTTACTCTCAACAATTGGCCATTATGAGCCACCATATTCCGCACGACTGTCAGCGTATGAATCCATGACTCAAAAACCTCAGTCGGTTCAACAGAAAAACGTCGACTGATGGCTTTGCGATCATCTGGGTTCTTCAGCAGCTGATAGGTTCTGGACCAAAGACCAAAAGTCACACACTCACACACCGACCAACTAGGCGGTAAGTGTGGATCGTTATATCGTGAAAAGTAGTGTTTTACGAACGCCTTATCCCGTGCCCTATCTACCTCAGATTCAATCTTGGTCACAAGATCAGCAGGCCCTTGACGGTGCCCTTGCCGGAAAAGATTGCCGTTCAGAAACCAATGCGGCGAATGCTTAAGACTCAAATAATTCGACATTGCCACTCGTACAGCTATTTCTAAGCGCTCAATAGCTGCCATCGTGATAGCGCGGAGCTCTCTATCGAACTCACAGCGGCACACAATTTGCTCGAACCGATAGCCATCTGGAAATACCTTCGTGACTGGATCAACCAGGTGATGCCAATATCCCTTAAGGCGGTATCCACCTACAAAACGCATGTAATTCAACGCGCTTTGTCGCTGCTCGTCAGCCACAATCACCCCCTGCTGCTCCAATTTCTGAAGCAATCGCTCAGGTGATACTGCTGGCTTATGGAATGTAGTCCGATTTGTTACCATAGGTACGTATAGACGCAAAAAACCCGCCTTTTGCACGTCTGTCGAAACAGAACCCTACCCGAAGATAGGACGTGTGGCGGGTGTGTTAAGTCAATTCTAACCCACCCCTTGGCTCCACACAAGCAACACAGGCCTAGAGTCCCTTGTCAGGTGGTATCGAAGCTCATCTATTCGACTTTAACCGTACTTCTGCCCTCCTTGCGAAACCCCCGATCACCCGCCATAAATGCTTCCAGCATATGAGGGATCAGCGTCACCGCCTCGACACTTTCCCCATAAGTCTGCGCGTGCAGTGCCGCGTAGCGATCAAGATCAGCCTTCAAGCTGGCTGGGCAAGCAAACGTCAGCTTGACGTTCTCAGTCTTGGGCAATGGCCCAAGACGCAACTTTCGCGTGGTAGTCATCGCGACATTCCTCTATTAAAGAAAAGCGGCTGATACGGCCGCAGCACCAGATCCCGATTAACGATGATACGAACCGGCAGCCCTGGCCGCTCGGTCAATGTGGGCTGGATGTTCATGTTGCGCCGGGTCATTTCCTGGCCAACTTGATTGATACTGTCCTGCGCGCTATCCCGACCAGCGATGATGACGCGATCACCATCTTGGCGATTCTCTGGTGCGGCCAACTCGGCAGCGACACCCAACAACGTGGTCAGTACGGCACCGGCCACAATGCGATCCCAATGCCAGTCCACATCATCTTCCAGACCAGCATAGCCAGATGGGTCAGTCCCGGCCAGGTTGTCGAGTGTCAGCGACGAAGTATCGGGCAGGATGACGCGATTCCAGACGACTTGAACGCGGCTCTGTCCATAGCTGACTTGGCTGTTGTATTTACCCATGATGCGCGAGCCTTGAGGGATCAGCAAAAACTTGCCCGTCGCCGAGTCATAGACAGGCTCTGTCACCGTCGCAATCACATCCCCTGGCAAATCCGACTTGATGCCCGTCACGAGCGCCGCTGCTATCACTGTTCCGGCCATAACCTGATACGGAGAGTTTGGCATTTGCAGATCACCCGAATTACGGGTTTCCGTCGCGCCGGTCTGTTGAAATGCCTCTTTCTGATCTTGCCGGTTTTGCACGGCAGTCGGGTCGGTTGGCTGTGCTTGCGTCGAGTTCGGCCCTGCCGCCATCGGGTCAAAAGCCGCGTTGGCTGCGAAGCCAGGCGCAGCAGCCACTTGAGACTGTGCGACAGGTTCGGCCTTTTGCTTGCTTGAACTGAAGAATACCGACGAAGCCGCCGCCGCTTCGGCTTCCTTACGCAGTGCATCGTCAGGATCGTGGCCTGGCGGTGTGTAGGTCGGTGCTACGGGTTGCTGGGCATTCACAATAGCTGGGCCAAGATCGCCCGGCAGTGGCGGTCCCAGCTCAGGCACCTTCTTAGGCAGCCTGGAATAGTCCGACGGCAAGCCATCCAACCCTTCAGACTTGGAAACGCGATCGACGTTATAGAGTTCTTTCTGATCACCCGCACCGCGTCGATGTGGTTGTAGCGACCACATCAATGCGCCGAGCACAGCAACCGACAACGTACCAGTGAGAATAGCCAGCGTCCGCCGATTCAGGCGCGTCACTGGGCGCGGCTGCGCGCGCAGCGCCATCGTGTCGGGTGCAGACTTCGCCGTAGGCGGCGCGGCAAGATTGTCGGTGTCATCCTGGCTCATGGTCAATTCCCCCGTATGCCATCCGTGCGCTCAATCCGCACCACATCGCCGCCATCACCACCCAAACGCAGCTCAGCCGCGCCGAATAGCCGATCAACGATGTAATACGGCGAACGGAAGCGGTAATTCACCAGTTGGCCATCGCCCTGTGCGCCGATGACAAACAACGGCGGCAGCTCGCCTTGAGCAATACCCGACGGAAACTGGATATAGACTTTCTCGCCATCATCGAATGCACGCAGCGGCTTCCACGGCGGGTTGCTGCCACTGACGGCATAGCGAAAACGAATCTTCTCCAGCGATAAACCCGTATCAACGGGCGCAGCTGCGCTGGCGGCCTGCGCCTGGCGCTGCAAAGCCAACATCTTGTCTTTTGGATATTCCCAGGATACGGATGCCATCCACGCCTTGGCCGTCGAAGTCAGTTCGAGCAAATAGGTTCTGCGGCTGGTGGTAATGACCAGATTGGTTTTGAGATTTGAGCGGATCGGCTTGACCAGGACATTCACCCGCATATCGGCACCGCTGCCGCTGGACGTATCGCCCACAATCCAGCGCACGGTATCTCCTGCTGCCACCGTCACCAATTCTTCGCCAGGCTGGAGTGAAATCACAGTCACGCGGCCCACAGCCGCGTAGACCTGATAGAGCGCACCATCCGAGAACGGCCAGACCTGAATAGCGTTGACGTAACCCTCCTTCGTTGGTGCAACGCGAGCCTCTGTATTGGCCCGCGAAACGCGCACCTTCTCATCAGCCGGTTCCGGCACAGGCTTGGCATCAACACCCGGCAAGGGCTTTAACTGCGCGGGCATTGGCAACACCTCAGGCACAGCCACGACTTCCACCGGCGCAGGTGGCTCCGGTACCAGTTCAGCCTGTACCGGCTCGTCAAGCGAAATATCAGGTGGCGGTTTGCCGTGCGTCGCGCAACCTGAAACCAAGACAACCAGCGGCAACACCGTCAGCGGGAGAATGGATTTACGACAAAAGCTATTCATGATTTTTTGCTCCTTCGGCGGCGTCCAATTCTTGGCTCCACGACAGGCCATTGACGTAGATGCCCAGGGGGTTTTTGCGTAGCCGTTCTTCGGTGCGCGGGGTTTGCAGCACGATGGACACTACGGCTGTCCATCGTTCCTGCCCCGCAGCCGCACCGTTGACGTAATGGCGCTCCGTCCAACGCACGTTGAATGACGATTCGCTGGCGCGGGTAACACTGGTGATCTGTACGGTCACGGACTCGTCGCCAATCCGCGCAAAGGGGTCATTGACCCGTGCATAGTCATTGAGCACGACAGCGCCTTTATCCGTGGTGTAGTTGTAGGCATCAAGCCAGTTTTGGCGCACGACAATAGGGTCAATAGAGAGCGAACGCACCAGATTGATGAAACTCGCCAAGTGGTAAGCAATTTGGGCATCGTCAGGCTGGTACGGCGTAGCAGCCTCACCGACGGCACGAACTTGGCCAGCCTTATCAACCTCAATAACGTAAGGCGTGACAATGGACTGCGCCGAGCGCCACACCAGGCCACCCGCCATCAACAGTGCCAGCAACAAGCAACCAAAGGCCATCAACCGCCAGTTCTTCGCCTGTGCCCGTGACGAGCCAATCCGCTCATCCCACACTTGCCCAGCAGCTTGATATGGCGTGGCCGGTTGCGGCGTATCTGCATAGCGCACACGCGGTTTTCTAAATCGCATGGAGCGTTCTCCTAGTAAATAGATTTAATCGTCTGCACCGCGCAAGCTCGGGCCTTGGCCTGAGCCGCCACCGTCCCCACCGCGCAGCGTGTGGGCGGCGGTCGTCGCTGCATGGGAGGCTTGTTGGCGGCGGTGCATCCGCTTGGCCCAGCCTGGTTGTTCCTGTTTTTGCGTGGCAGCTCCACCTGCTGAATCAGCAGCAGTGGTCCCACCTTGGCTATCGCCTGCCGAACCTCCGTTCCAACCCTCTTGGAACGAGTCATTGATCTTTTTGCCAGCGGCCACCGCGCTGGATTGCGCTTTGCGCCCAGCCGCTTCAATGCCTGTCTTTCCGACATTGACCGCACCGGCTACGGCTCCCATCTTCCCGCCACCTGCGGCACTGGAACCTGCACGGAACGCCGATTCGGCACCGCTGGCAGCCGAACCAATGGCGCGTGCGCCTTTACCTGCCAGTCTTGCCGCGCCTGGTGCCATACGCGCCCCAGCCATAACGGCGGCACCCGCACCGGTTGCGGCAGCGCCAAGGGCAACCGCCGTGCCCGCTGCACCGATGGCAGCACCAGCCATCGCACCGGCACCAAGCTGGGGTGCGCCGGACACAAGACCGGTAGCAATACCTGGCCCGAAAATTCCCAAGGCCAGCAAAGCCAGTGATGCCAGCATGATGACCAGCGCATGATCCATAGACGGCTCGGCTGGGTGCGGCAGAAATGATGCGAACAGCCCCGAACCGATACCGACGATCACGGCCAACACCAGCACCTTGATGCCAGCTGACACGACGTTGCCCAACACCTTCTCGGCCAGGAATGAGGTCTTGTTCCAGAGAGCAAACGGCACCAGCACGAAACCGGCAAGCGTGGTCAGCTTGAACTCGATCAGCGTGATGAAAAGCTGGATCGACAAAACGAAGAAAGACAGAATTACCACCAGCCAGGACAGGAACAGCACCACGATGGGGTCAAGGTTCACAAACACCTCGGGAAATCCGGCCAAGTCGCCGATCTGCTCCAGAATGGGCGTTCCAGCATCAATACCGATCTTTGCCAACCGCCCTGGCTGCAGGAAATTCTGCATGGTCAGTGTCGAACCGGAGGCCATCAGGCCCAGCCCGGCAAATGACCGGAACACGATGCTGGACAGCCAATTGAAATTGCCGATGATGTAGGCGAAAGCACCAACGTAGAGCACCTTACGCAGTAACTTGGCAAGCACGCTTTCGCCCTGGCCGGTTGCGTGGTTCATGGCCCAATACAGGCCAGCAATCGTCATGTCGATGACGATCAACGTGGCGGTCAAAAACGCCACCTCGCTGTGCAGCAACCCGAATCCCGAGTCGATGTACCGCGAGAACGTATCGAGAAATCGGTCAATGACCGCCACATCATTCATGGATGGCTCCCGTCAGTTGCCGTAGAAACTCACGGACTGCTGCGTATAGGACGTGCCATTGCCCATGAAACGACGCCGTACCTCGCGGGATCGCTCTGTGGCTGCCGCCTGACGTGCCAGCTCCAGCGCTGCCGCACGGTCTTGCGTAATTTGGAGTTGCTGCGCCTGGATAGCCTGCTTGGCCTGCAAAGCCAGCAGCTGATTCGTGGCCTGCGTGGCTTGCAACGCACCGGTCGCGGACTGACTTTGGCTGACAAGATCGGCCAGCGCGCTTTGGTCTTGCGCCAGATTCTGTGATGCCTGCGCCTGCATCTGCATCGCGGTATGCAGGCCATCCAGCGAGTTTTGCCAACGCTCGCGAGCATCTTGCGCCATGCGATCACCGCTAACGGTGGCCGCATACTGCTCTGGATAGAGTCGTGCAAACTCGGTATCCATATGCGCCACGTCGTAGCTCAACCCTTGCGCCTCACCGATCAGGCGATCCGTGGTCGCCAAGGTCGAACGTAAGCGATTGACGATATTGAAATCCAGATTTTTCAGATTGCGCGCCTGATTGATTAGCATCTGTGCCTCGTTCTGAAGCTGATTGATCTGGTTGTTGATTTGCTCCATCGAACGAACAGCGGTCAACGTGTTTTGCACGTAGTTGGTTGGGTCAAATACCGTCAGCGCAAAGGCTGGCGTTGCAGACAGCAACGACACTGAGAGTACCGTCGTCCATACGACGGCAGACACACGAATTTTCATGGCGAAACCTCCAAGGGTAGAGAAGCAAGGAAAGAAGCCGCCCCAGGAAAATCGGGCAACAGGTCTGCTGCCCAATCCAGGCCGCGATGGCGTAGCCACGCGCCTGCAAAGCCAGGCACACCGGCATCGAGGAGCACGCGGTCGATGTCACGCTGGTCTTGCGGCGTGGATGCGCCAGCAAAGGCCAGCGTCGCAGGCCCCAGATCAAGATCAAACAGGCGATTGCCCAGACGGGATTGGTAGTAGTAGTCGCGCTTGGGCTGCGCGGTGGCAACGATCTCGATTTGTCGGCTATTCAAGCCAAACCCCTCGTAAATCGTGCGAATCTGCGGTTCCGTCGCCTGCGGGTTCGGCAGGAAAATGCGACTGGCGCAGCTTTCGATGACGGCAGGCGCGATGCTGGAATCCTTGATGTCAGCCAGCGACTGCGTGGCAAAGATCACCGAGACGTTTTTCTTTCGCAGCGTTTTGAGCCACTGGCGGATGCGGGCGGCAAATACCGGGTCATCCAAGAACAACCACGCTTCATCCAGAATCAGTAGCGTTGGCGCACCATCAAAGCGTTCATCAAAACGCGCAAAGAGGTAATGCAGTACTGCCATGACGGCGGCGCGGCTTGCCATCAGCTCTTCCATCTCGAAGCTCTGCACATCTGCCTTGCCCAGTCGGTCACGGTCGGCATCGAGCAATTTGCCGTGCGCGCCGCCCAGCACATAGGGAGAAAGCGCCTGGCGCAAGGTGTTCGATTGCAGCAGTACCGATAAACCCGTCATGGTGCGTTGCTCGACCGGCGCACCGGCCAGACTGCCCAGCGCCGACCAGATAGCGGATTTTTCATCCGGGCCGATGGAGACGCCTTCATGCGCCAATCGGCCTTCAATCCATTCAGCAGCCCAGGTGCGATAGCCTTCGCGGTCGATGTGCGCCAACGGCTGGAAGGCAATCTCACCATCCGTACCCAGGTCATAATGTTCACCGCCCAGCCCGAGAATGGTGGCGCGCATCGAGCGCCCCATGTCAAAGGCAAAGATGCGTGAGCCGGGATAACGGCGAAACTGCATCGCCAGCGTGGCAAGCAAGACAGACTTACCCATGCCCGTCGGGCCAGCAACCAGCGTATGGCCGACATCACCGATATGCGTAACCAGCCGGAACGGCGTTGCGCCATCGGTGCGCGTCACGATCATAGGCGGCCCATCCAGGTGCTTGTTGCGCTCCGGGCCTGCCCAGACGGCCGACACAGGCATCATGTGCGCCAGGTTCAGCGTCGAGATGATGGGCTGGCGCACATTGGCGTAGGCATTGCCGGGGATGGACGATAGCCACGCATCCACAGCATTCAGCGTTTCAGGAATCGTCACAAACCCACGCCCCTGAATGACACGCTCCACCATCCGCAGCTTTTCATCGGCTACGGCTGGGTCAGCATCAAGCACCGTCACGGTGGCCGTGATGTAGCCAAAAGCGACTTGATCGCTGCCCAGCTCCTGCAAAGCTGCATCCGCGTCGGCGGCCTTGTTGTTGGCATCGGTATCGACCAGCGGGCTTTCCTGCTGGAAAATGGTTTCACGCAGCAGCGCCACCACGTTCTTACGTTTGGCAAACCACTGGCGACGCAACCGCCCCAACTCTCCTTCCGCCTCGGCTTTGTCCAAACAGAGAAATCTTGTGCTCCAGCGATACGCAAAGCCAAGGCGGTTCATGTCATCCAACACGCCCGGCCAGGTCGAAGTCGGAAAGCCCCGCACCGTTACTACCCGCAGGTGTTGATCGCCCAACATAGGAGCCAGGCCACCGACCAGAGCAGCGTCCGTCAGCAGCGCATCAATATGAAATGGCACGTCGGGCACGCCGACGCGGTAGCGCCGCGTCGAGATGGTCGAATGTAGATAGGTCAGCGTTTGGCTGTCATCGAGCCAGGCAATCTCCGGCATCACGCCATCGAGCAAATCGAGAACGCGCTCTGTTTCTGCCTTGAATGCAATCAGGCGTTCGTGCCAGTCCACGCCTTCAGTGGGTCGGTTCTCATACAGCATGCCCGCTGCACGGGCGCGAGACTCCTCGGGCGGCAGATACACCAGTGTCAGGTGATAGCCGCTCTCAAAGTGATTACCCGAATCCTCGAAAGCGGCACGGCGCTCCTCATCCACCAACCAAGACAGTGGTTCAGGAAAATCCGAGTGCGGATAGTCGGCAGACGCGCGGCGTTCGGCTTCAACAAATAATGCCCAGCCCGAACCCAGCCGCCGCAGCGCATTGTTTAGGCGTGCCGATGTGGCGATCAACTCGCCTTGGGTAGCACTGTCCAGATCAGGCCCGCGAAATCGAGCGGTACGCTGAAACGAGCCATCCTTGTTCAGCAGCACGCCTGGCGCAACCAGTCCGGCCCAGGGCAACCAGTCGGACAGTAGCGCAGGCCGCTGGCGGTATTCGGCAAGGTTCAACATGGTGGCATGCCCCCTTACACGTCCAGCAACGGTTTGTGCTTGATGTGGCGGGCAAACACCTGCATGAATTGAGGATCGACGCGGGCACCCCAGACGGCCAACGAGTGGCCGACAATCCAGAGCACCACACCCGGAATCCATAATTGCAGTCCCAGGCCGACGGCCGCAGCCAGCGTACCGTTGGCAATCGCCACGGTGCGCGGCGCGCCACCCATCAAGATCGGCTCGGTCAGCGAACGGTGCAACGGCACCTCAAAACCGACGGCGAAACTATCCGGCGCGCTCATACGACTGCCCCACCCGAGAAGCTGAAGAACGACAGGAAGAACGACGATGCGGCGAACGCAATGGACAGGCCGAATACGATCTGGATCAGCTTGCGAAAGCCACCCGACGTGTCGCCAAAGGCAAGCGCCAGGCCAGTCGCAATAATGATGATGACGGCAACAATGCGGGCAACTGGGCCTTGGATGGATTCGAGGATGGATTGCAGCGGGCCTTCCCACGGCATGGAGGAACCGGCAGCGTGAGCCGTACCGACGATCAGCAGCATCAAGGCGGCGAACAGCAAACCGCGCAAGGCCGGACGCGCCAGGGTGTGAGAAAGCGGATTTACAGAAAAGCGCAAAGCAGCAACGTGCGTCATGGATGTTCTCCAAGTAAGTCAGGGGATAAAGGAATGGCCGCATGGGGTACGGCATCGGGAATGGGTGGCGATTCGGGGGATGGTGTTTCCAAGGCATCGGTCAACTGATACCCAACGCCGTCAAAACCCACGACGCAGGCAATGCTGCCGATGCGACGCTTGCGTCCGCGTCCGGCAATGTGGATCACCACATTGACCGCTTCGGCGATCAGCGCACGCGGCGGATTCACCGCAACTTCGAGAATCAATTGCTCCAGGCGCAGCAGTGCCCCCAGCGCAGAACCGGCGTGTATCGTGGCGATACCGCCAGGATGGCCTGTGCCCCATACTTTGATGAGGTCTAACGCTTCTGCACCGCGCACTTCGCCGACGACGACGCGATCAGGCCGCAAGCGCATGCTTGAACGCACCAGCTCCGTCATGGACACGACGCCTGCACGGGTACGCAGCGGCACATGGTCACGGGCCGCGCATTGCAGCTCTACCGTGTCCTCCAGCACCAGCACGCGGTCATCGGTGGCGGCAATTTCGGCTAGTAGCGCATTGGCCAGCGTGGTCTTGCCGCTACTGGTTGCCCCCGCAATGACGACGTTTTGGCGTGCGCGTACCGCCTGCACCAGAAAATCAGCTTGGGCGGCAGTCATCATGCCGTCCGAAACATACTGCGAAAGCGGAATCACCCCCACGGCACGTTTGCGAAGCGCAAAGGCTGGCCCAGGCGCAGCAGGCGGCAAGATGCCTTCAAAACGCTCGCCGGTTTCGGGTAACTCAGCAGAAAGCAACGGCTGCCCCCGATGGATTTCTGCACCGACATGGGCTGCGACAAGGCGAATAATGCGTTCGCCATCGGCCTCGGACAGTTCCACGCCCATCGGCGAACGGCCAGACGACAGACGATCTACCCATAGTGATCGGTCGGGGTTGAGCATGATTTCCACAACGTCCGGGTCTTCCAGCGCGGCAGCAATCAGTGGCCCCAATGCAGTACGCAGCATCTGGACACGACGATCCAGAGAAGTTTCAGCAGAAGTGCGTGGCACAGGCTGGGCGTCTGGAACGGCACTCATAACGCACCCTCCCGCGTTTCGGCAGAGGCCGCTGCACTTCCCATCTGCATCGGGTCAGGGTGCAATTCCTCCACCACATCGCGTACCAGGCTGCGCCCACGTAGCAGGTGACGGCCAAGTTGCTCAACAAATTGCTCAAAGCGTGCTCGGCCCTGTGCGCGGGCGGCATCTTGGTGTGCCTCGGGCACCGGCGTACTCACGGTCAGGTAGTAGCGGATGAACAGCGCCAGCGTTTCGATCTGGATGTTCTGGTCGCGCTCAAGCCGCTCGGCCTGACGAGACAGGCGATCCAGCCGTTTGGCTATCGCCGCTTCGCGTTGGTCGGCCGCATCGGGCGAGAGCCACGATGCCAGTGCCGCCGCAACGATGGACGATTTGGAAACGCCTTTTTTGGTCGCCAACTCATCCAGACGTTTGGCATGATCGGGCTGGATGAAAAGATTCAGGCGGTATTGGCTCATAGCTCGATTCCGTCGTTAGGGTCGAGGGATGCCAGCCGAGCCGTGCGTTGCGTGGCCGGGTCGAACTGGCGCGGAAGCGGTAGCGGCACGTCGTCGTCATCGAGCACGGCCAGATCATCCGTGGACAAAGCCAGCTCGGGGTCATAGGCGACAGTTTCTGAGAGTTCGGGCTGGCGGCGCGGTCCGCCATCATCGGTGCCGCCCAAAGCATCGGTAGTCTCCAACTCGGACATGGCAGGCGTAGCGGGAATCACCCGCCCGCTCCAGTCGTCCGAGCGAGATGGCGGCGCATCGGCGTACTGGCCAGCGGCAAGCACAGGCGGCGATAGCACACGCCGTTTGAAATTGGCATCGGCGTAATAGCGCAGCTTCTTGGCCTTGATCGGTGCCACGCTGGACACCATCACTACGGCCTCATCGGTTGGAAGCTGCATCACTTCGCCAGGTGTGAGCAATGGGCGAGCCGTTTCCTGGCGCGACACCATCAAATGGCCTAACCACGGCGCGAGCCGATGGCCTGCATAGTTACGCTGTGCGCGTAGTTCGGTCGCCGTACCCAGCGTTTCGGAGATACGCTTGGCGGTACGCTCATCGTTCGTGGCGAACGTCACGCGCACATGGCAGTTATCCAGAATCGAATGGTTTTGGCCGTAGGCTTTGTCGATCTGGTTCAGCGACTGCGCGATGAGAAAGCTACGAATACCGTAACCGGCCATGAACGCCAGCGCCGTCTCGAAGAAGTCCAGGCGTCCCAGCGCCGGAAACTCGTCGAGCATCAGCAGCAGCTTGTGACGACGCTCGATACCGTCAGAGCCATCCAGCGATTCGGTGAGCCGTCGCCCGATCTGGTTCAGAATCAGACGAATGAGCGGCTTAGTGCGGGAAATATCCGACGGCGGCACCACCAGATACAGCGATACAGGATGTTCAGCCGCGATCAGATCGGCAATGCGCCAGTCGCAGCGCGATGTCACTTCGGCCACCGTGGGGTCACGGTATAGGCCAAGGAATGACATGGCCGTGGAGAGCACGCCAGAGCGCTCGTTTTCCGATTTGTTCAGGACTTCGCGCGCAGCCGAGGCCACCACCGGATGCGGGCCATCGTCCAAATGCCGCGTGGTCATCATCCTGTGCAGCGTCACCTCAAACGGGCACGCCGGATCACTGAGAAAATTCGCCACGCCACACAGCGTCTTGTCTTCGCCTGCATACAACACATGCAAAATGGCACCGACCAGCAGCGCGTGAGACGTTTTTTCCCAATGGTTGCGCCGCTCCAATGCGCCTTCGGGATCAACCAGAATGTCCGCGATGTTCTGCACATCGCGCACTTCATGCGCGCCGCGCCGCACTTCCAGCAACGGGTTGTACGCAGCCGAATGGCTGTCTGTCGGGTTAAACAGCAGGCAGTGCGAAAACCGCGCACGCCAGCCTGCGGTGATCTGCCAGTTCTCACCTTTGATGTCATGGATGACAGCAGACGCTGGCCAAGACAGGAGCGTTGGCACGACCAGCCCCACACCTTTACCGGAGCGCGTCGGCGCAAACGTCAGCACATGCTCTGGGCCTTCGTGCCGTAGGTACTGACGTTCATGCTGGCCCAGGAATACACCCGCAGGCTGCGTTAATCCTGCCTTGCGAATGTCCTCAGCGTTAGCCCAACGTGCCGAGCCGTAGGTGGTGACGAGCTTGGATTGCCGCGAACGCCATATCGACATGCCAATCGCCACAACAACAGCGAAAAGCCCACTTCCTCCGGCAATCGCACCACCTATGTCAAAGACATGCGATGCATAGGCATCAAAGAAAAACCACCACTCAAACAACTTCCACGGGTAGTAGATTGGTGTGCCAAATACATCAAACCAAGGCGAGCCCAGGCGTAGCTGATAGCCCAGAGCGGCGGCTGTCCATTGTGTGGCTCCCCACACTCCGGCGATCACAATGCCGAATACCACGGCAATCTGACCGAACAGCACGTTCGTCCCTTGCATAACCTGGCCTCCGATTTCTCCTGCGCTGATTCTTTGTGGAAAATACGACACGAGAACGTGCCGCTTGCATCAGGATCGGTGCTGGATCAGTGCCGGTCAAAGGCCGTTATCGTCAGAATGGTTGAGAAAAAGGACAGAATGCGCACTGCTTCTCGGCAACGAAAAACGCCGCAAGCAAGAGCGCATTGCGGCGTATTGAGCAAAAAAATGGAAGAATTCTGCGATTGATCAACAGTCAGAACTTCGGCGACTTCTCCGGTGGTGTATAGGATGTTTTACCGTCGCCGTAGAACCGTTTGCGTGTAGCTTCTGCTACCCGGTTGCACAGCACATCGCCTGCTTCGCTACGATCCGTCTTGCACTGTTGACGCAAGCCCTTGAGCTGATCGGGATTGGATGCCAATTCCTCCACCGTTGGGATATTGGCTTTTGAGTCCTTGGCCTGTGGCGGCGTCTCAGACTGCCCACAAGCACTCAAAACGGCCATGAATGAAAATAGAGTGATACTCTTCATACAGAGGCATTATCCACGGAGTCGGGTCCCTGATCCGAGATAGATCTAGCTGCCCCTGGCGACTCAATAGAACGTACGCGCTCGATGAAACGTGCCAGCACATCAAATGGCTCATCATCAACACGCAGTAGATAAGTGGTCAGAGGTGGAACACCAACAGCCAGCGGTCTCGACACGACGCCTGTTTCCGGACTTGCGGCGATTTGTGCTTCTCCGGCCAGCCCAATTGCAAACCCAGCAGCAACCAACGCCATCATCAAATCTCCTGTAGAAACACGCTCAGCGATCAAGGGCTCTTTATCCAAATGGCGCAATACCCGATCCACAAGTTTAGCGTGTCCCTCACACATTTGCGGGTCTGCTAATACCAATGGATAGCGTGACAATTCGGCCAGAGGAATCTCTTTATAGGCCAGTAACGGATGTCTAGCAGGAATTGCCACCCGTAACGGATCGCTCCATGCCGGCATCGCAACAAGACCAGTTCCCACATCAGCCGACTGAGCAAAGCCCACATCATATAGATCTTCATGCAACCCTTTTATCTGCTGTGCCAGAGGCACCTCAAAAAATCGAATTTCTATTTCTGGTTCGTCCTGTCGACATAAGGCCAGCAGCGCAGGTAAGCGCGAAGGTGTTAGACCGTCCGAAAGCGCCACACGAAACTGGCCGTAGAACCCATTTGCCACAGCCCGAACATTATCTTTCGCCTGTTGTACTGCTACAAAAATGCGTGGCACATTATCTAGGAGTATTTCGCCCGCACGAGTCAACCTAGTGCTACGTGTTGTTCGTTCAAATAGCACCACATCTAATTCTTCTTCTAACTCTTTAATGTTACGCGACAACGGTGATTGATCCATGTGTAGTCGTTCGGCCGCACGTGCAAAATGAAGCTCCTCAGCGACAACAAGGAAGCATTGAAGACGACGAAGGTTCACAAAAAAGCCTCCTAGAACATCAAAATCTACCGTGCAAGAAAGTCGCGCTGTCCCAACCTCTCCAATTGATAGTCAAATTTTTTGACTCACTGCCAACGATCTCATACAGCACCTGAGCTCGCTGTATTCACACTCTGCACAAAAAGTTCTATTGCGCGGCCCGCAACCAAACTATTTCCAATATCATCTAACCCTGGGGACCAAGCGCACAACACGCCTATTCTGGGGATAAGGGCCACGATTCCACCTCCCACCCCGCTTTTTAGTGGAAGCCCCACTCTAGCCGCATATTCACCTGCGGCGTTATACATCCCACAAGTGAGCATTAACGCACTCAAAAAACGTTTTCCCTGAGCAGAAAGCTTAGAAAAAGCATCGCCAGAGAAAGACCGATCACGACTAACCAAGCACAATGCACTCCTAGCTACCTGGCGGCAATTCATCGTAATAGCACACTGGCTACAATAAGTATCTAAAATCAAATCAACCGGGCTATCAAGGCGCCCGTAACTTTTGAGTAAATAGGCAATCGCCGCATTACGGTGACAAGTTTCTCTTTCTGACCGCATAACTGCATAGTCAATATCAATACCATCATCGCATGCACTTCTTCTCAGCGCTTGCAACAAAGACAGTTCGGGCTGAGCATAGCCAGCACACAGAAAATCAGTAATGACCAATGCACCTGCATTAATAAATGGATTGCGGACGGCCCCCTTCTCCTGCTCTATCTGCACTAACTCATTAAAAGGAGTCCCTGATGGCTCGCGCCCCACTCGGGTCCATACCCGCTCACCCACTCTCTCGAGCACTAACATAAGCGCAAATAACTTCGAAATACTTTGAATAGAAAATGCCACGTCTGCATTCCCTACAGCAAACTCCTGTCCCGTTAAGGTGACTAACGCCATACCAAACTGTTGTTGATCCACCGTCTGTAACTGTGGGATATAAGCTGGCACCCTTCCTTGAGAAAGAAGCGGCTGAACCTGGATGAGTATTTGGCTCATAAGCTCGGGAATACCAACGCTCTCAAAGAGAGGTCCCTCTCTGAGGGCAACTTGCTTCAACAAACCGAGCTCCCTCCCACCTGCTTCAAAAGTCCAGATACAGACTCTGAGTGCAATTTCAACAAGTCGACAAAATTATTATCTGTCAAGCAGTCTCGCTCAAGAATCAGGTTGGAAACAGCCACCATAGATTCTGTTGCAGGCATAAGAACGCAGGCAATATTTCCTACATGCACATTGATATTTCGACTCAGTGCCTGCTCATATAAATAGAGAGAAGACAGCGATGCCATAGAACTCACAACGACATTCTGTCCTGACTGCAAATGGGGAATCATGGCATCCATGACTGCTCGATGAGCACTTGCTGGCACAGCGATAACAATTAGAGATGCCCAATCGATTAAATCTTGAATATCTGAAGCCAACTCAATGCTATGGCTACGTTCAACAATGCCAGTAGAGACAAGCGGCTCACTCTTTAAGGCATCAGTTTCCCCGCAATGTGCCCATATTTTTACTTCATGACCACGAGCAGCAATCCAAGCAGCATATGCCAACCCAATCCCACCCGCACCAACAATTCCGACTTTCAAATCAATGCCTCAAGTTTCTATAATCTCGACGTTGAAAATGCATCCATAAATCTACAGATCCAATATCTAACTATGCCCGCCGATCTTGCTAAATCGGTTCAAAGAGAAAGGCTCGATAGGAATCGACGTACTCCCCGTCGTGACCAAATCGGCCAATACAACCCCAACAGCAGGGCCCAATTGAAAACCATGAGCGGAGAATCCTGCTGCATGCAACACGGTCGGATCACAGCCGAAACTGATGATAGGTAAACCATCGGGTGTAAACGCTTCAATTCCAGACCAACAGCGTGCAATCGTCGCATTATTAAGTATTGGAAAGAACTTAGCGGCTTGTCTCGCGGCCAATACCAACCCAGACAAAGTCAAGTCGGCACGTTTATTCTTGGTGTCCACCGGGCTACGGCGCCCACCACCGATAACAACAGTCCCATTTTCGAACTGTTTCGCTGCCATTGCTTGTCCTGACACCCCGACGACAACGGAAAGAAATGGGCGAAGTCTAGTAGTGACCATTTGCATTGACCCATTGGGCTTAATTTGAAGATCGTCACCAAACAATTTTCCGATCTCTGCTGCCCAAGCACCTGTGCAATTGACAACCTGATTGGCACGAATCTCGTGGCCGCTTATCGTAGAAAGCCGCCACCCTTTTCCTACCTTCTCGGCTGTTTTTACAGCATCACCCTCAATATATCGTGCCCCGAGAGACTCAGCTTTACGCCGAAATGCTTGCGTAGTATGAAACGGCAAAGCATAGCCATCGTCTTTCACATAGGCAGCACCAGCTATAGGACCGTCAAAATCGGGGAGGATTTCACGTACCTCTTCTGGTGTAAGCAACTGCTCGTTGTGTGCTATGCCTGCCTTAGTAATTTCCTCGTTCCTCGTTCGAAACTTAGCGAGAGTTTCTTCATCAACCGCAATCGACACTTGCCCAGATTGACGATAACCACAATCATCGTCGACAAGATCGCCGATGCGCCACCATAGACGCTTGGATGCCAACGATAGAGGCAGCTCGGAAATGTGTCTGCTCAATGTGCGAACACCGCCTGCATTTACACCAGATGCGTGACGACCTGCATAGTCAGCCTCTATGACAAGAACATCCTCTCCTCGGAGAGCGAGTTCTCTTGCTGTTGCCGACCCTTGTATTCCAGAACCAATAATGGCCACTTGGGTAGTAAAGACTGTCATTCACTATCCTCCAGGGCCGCGAGTTCACCTATGGTAATTGGGGCTAAAGGAAGACGTTGGTGCGAAGTACTGTCAAAGTTAATCTGATGCGTTCGACCAAGGGCGGCTACAGAGTGTGAACACATTCTTCCTTGACATGGGCCCATTCCACACCGCGTTAGGCTTTTAACGAAGTTAAGATTGCCTTGAGATTTTTCGATCAAATCTTCGAGAGTACCCACAGTAACGTTCTCACATCGACAAACGACGGTATCTGGAGTTCGTCTAAGAATATTCTCATCCCCTGGGGCATAAAGGCGATCTAGAAAGCTCCGTAACTGCATGTGTCTCTTTAAGCGTCGCTTCAACTCACCTACACGCTTGCTTGAGTCCGTGCCTTTAAATTTGTGCACTAATGACAATCCAGCAATCCTTCCTAGGATTTCTGACACATCGGCACCTACAATGCGCGCGCAGTCACCTACTGCATAAACATTTTGCAGTGAAGTTTCCCCGCTCTCATCGACATTGATCTCCCATGCAAAACGCTCTGGAGACCAAGATGTATCGCATCCTAATGCCACTGCAAACTCCACATTAGGCACTAGTCCCTCATGGAGTAACACGGCGTCGCATTCAATTTTGTGAACCGTGCCTTTCTGATTCCAGGAAATAGCTTGTACCGCATCCTTTCCGATAACTTGTATCTGTTCGACTCCATTATGGACGGGGATGCCGGCGAGACGTATTCGTGCGAGGAGCTTGATTCCCTTGTAGAACTGGCCTTGAATCAGTGCTCGTGGAAGCATCTTTACAGCGGCCTGATAATTTCTCGATGGTGTCGTATCGAGTAGGGCTTTTATTTTTTTCCCAGCGGAAACATACTGTGCAGCGACAAGATAGAGCAGCGGTCCCGAGCCAGCAAGAACCACTCCATCTGCGGCTACTGCTGCACTCTTCAGTAGCACTTGCGCAGCGCCTACTGAAAAAACGCCTGGCAGGGTCCACCCAGGAATAGCGACGGGTCGTTCACGTGCTCCCACTGCAATAGCCAAATTTTTCGCACTTGCCTTGGCGGAACGACCATCTACACTGAACCAGACATCTGCGGGAGGCTGCGCATACCAAACACGAGCCCCTTTGACATGGGTCAAATTATCACAATATAGCTCGGAGGCAAGGGTGGCTCCTCGCCAATAGTCATTAGTGAAGATGTCTGAATTGCCTAGCCGTGACTTAGTCACAGCTCTATAGATTTGTCCGCCAGGTTCAGGCTGCTCGTCAAGAAGCAACACACTCATTCCCGATCGAGCACATTCCGTTGCCATGGCCATTCCACTTGGCCCCGCACCGATCACAACAAGATCGTGCTGTTTCATAGCGTTTTCACTTCCATGCCGTCTTTGACTCTAATCATGCATGCTCGTTGTTGCCGTCCATCGACTTCAATCAAGCATTCGAAGCAAACTCCCATCAAACAATAGGGGGCTCTGCGCATCTTCGTAACAGGATGAGTGCGCAGCGTCAGCTCTCCTTCACGTAGCAACGCTGCAGCTAAACTCATTCCTGCTCCCACCTCACGAGCAACGCCGTTAAAATTTATCGTGACTCGATCAACAGAGTTGGCCTCTTTAACGTCCTTGAAATTGACACTCATCGAGTTTCTCCTTTCATACCCTCACCAGCCAATACACGCTCTAACCCAAAGCATCTATCAAGAAATACCATCAGTCCAAGAGCAAGGACAATCAACACCACAGAGACTGCCGCCACCAGTGGATCAATCGAGTCTTCTATATGCAGATAGAGACGAACCAGCAGGGTCGTCATTGAGGTCGACGACAGGAATACTGTCATCGTCGTCTCGTCGTAGCTTTTAATAAAAGCCATTAGCCATCCATTGACTATGCCGGGTAGCGCCAAAGGGAGCCTTACGCGCCGAAAAGCAGTCAATGCTGAAGCATCTAGTGAACGCGCCGCATGTTCAATACTGGCATCCATACCGGTATGCCACTAGTCGTTCACAGTAAAAATACAGAAACTCGAACAAGGCTGGATGCAGCATTCTCCAAAGCAGGTTTGACTCCCAACTATGCAGCCGAAGCATCCAACCCCTTGTTTATCAGCAACTTGGTAATGTCAGGAAAATACATCGGCATTGTGGATTCATTCACTTCCTTAGTGCATTCGCAGTGGAGGAGAGGTCCCAACACCCATTGGTAGATCTGTTACTAGATGAGCTGCATAAAATGCGATCTATTGCCTCTGAGTGTCGAGTTCGCCCTTAAACCCAGCCAAGTACAAGCAGCCATCCAATATTAATATTCCAGCATATTGGAACCGCCCACTTAAAGGATCGCTAGCATCACAATACCGAATGATTTTCTTACTTACTGCATTTTCATGTTATAGGCTTTCACCAAACCACTCCATGTTTTATTTTCCTCCTCAACTAGCTTTGTAAAGGCAGCAGGTTCACTTGCAACAATCCTAAATCCTGAGCTAGTCAGATTCTTTTTTCTCTCAGGTTCATTCAAGACTGACCGACTATCATCCGAAATTTTTTGAATAATATCGGCCGGAGTTCCTGCTGGAGCAAACAGCCCAAACCATACATTTGTCTTGAAGCCTGGATATCCCTGTTCTGCGACAGTGGGAACATCTGGAAGAGGTTCAAATCTCGACTCGCTGGTAACCGCTAACGCGCGCAGACCTCCTGATTGGACATGTGGCAAACTGGTGGTAACAACGTCAAACATAGTATCTAGACGCCCACCCAATAGATCGTTCATTGCCAAAGCGGACCCTTTATAAGGAATACCCTGGAGATCAACGCCCGCCTTTGACATGAGAAGCCTCATTGCCATGTCAGTTGTTGCTCCGTAGCCGCCGCCGTAGTTCAGTTCACCAGGATGCGCCTTGGCATAGTCGATCAAATCCTTCAAGGAATTAAATTTAGACGCCTTAGGCACCGACAATAGCTGAGCAGCATTGACTAACTCGGTTATCGGAGAAAAATCCTTGTCAGCATCGTACGGGATACTCGGAAGGATATAAGGCATAACAGTTAGCGTAGTTTGGGTACCAAAAAGCAGCGTATAGCCATCAGCCTTAGCTTCTGATACAACACGAGCACCGATCGTACCGTTTGCACCTTCCCGATTTTCAATGACTACTGGTTTTTTCCATAGCTTTCCCAATCCATCCGCTAATGATCGAGCGATTTGATCAGTAGAACCGCCAGCAGAAAAAGGAACGATAATTCTTACAGGACCTGTCGGATAGTCCGAATCCGCCCGCGCAACTCCAGTAGAGATAGCCAAAACTCCAGCAGTGGCTACAACGAAGCCGAAAATCCGCGTCATCATAAATGAATATGTTTTTTTCCCCATGTCATTTCCTCGTGGTTGATTATGAGATGGCATCAGACTCTTGATAATGAGTGCCATCTCATGGGATTAATTACTACATTGCAAACCTGAAAGAGCTAACGCCTTCTCAACCAAAACCTCACCATACTGTTGGCGTGCTGTATCAACAGATACCAATTCGTCCAACAAGTCCGAGGCGAGCAATTCCGGGGAGCGAAGCTTTGGTTCTCCATAGCCTGCTCCACCGGGGGTTTCTATACGCACTGTTTCATCTTTTCCGAGGAGGAGATAGCGAACCTTAGAAGACAAAACCTCTTCATTTTCACGACCTGGGTTGCGCTTCAAATAACCAACACCACCGTCACTACCACCCTCTGCGCCAGCCGCGCCGTGAATATGGCTATCTGATCGAGCCGAAAAAATCGTACCGTCGAGAAGAGCACGTACTTCGCGCACGATCCCCAACCCTCCACGATGACGGCCAGCACCTCCAGACCCGACTGCCAACCCGTAATGTTCAACGCGTAGAGGAAACTCGTGCTCGAGCACTTCCGTCGGTAAATTGAGCGAATTGGTAATATGGACGTGAACACCATCCATGCCATCAAACTCGTCGCTCGCGCCAACGCCACCTCCCAACGTTTCTCCGCAGAGATAGATGTTTCCGCTATCGGGGTGAACCCCCGAAAACGAAATTGAAGGTAGCGTGTCCATGCTTGATGCTATCGATCTTTCGCGAGGCACCAGTTGCCCCAGTGCACCGATAATTGCGCCGGCTAGACGTTGGCACGTGATAGTACGAGCACCACATGCGGCGGGTGATTGCGGATTGACGATGCTTCTTTCCGGAGTGCGAATTTCAATTGCATCAGCCATTCCCCGATTAGCCATCAGATCGGGGTCCAGCATCGCCTTGACACAGTAATAAGCGGTAGCACGTAAAGCACTTTCAGAGACATTAAGCCCACCACGTGACTGCGGCCCACTACCGTCCAAATCAATGATCAGCTTCTTGTCCTGTTTGTAGACCTTTGCCTTCAGGGGGACTCGGTCTCCTTCGCCAGTACCATCATCATCAAGCCATGTCGTAAATGAACCACTCGTATTTGGAAGCACAGCAATACGATGTTGAACTCTGCGCAAGGTGTAACTTAGCACTCCGTCAACTGCCAACTGAAAAGCGTCGGCTCCGCCCATACGATGAATAAGAGTCTGAACAGCCTTTGAGCCCTGTTCATTAGTGGCTATTTGAACCCGAATATCGAGAGCTCGCTCCTCGGAAAGCCGAGAATTTAGAGCAATCATAGAAATGAGATCATTATCAATCTCATGAGACCTGACAATACGGATTGCAGGAATTCGCAATCCTTCCTCGTAAATACTACGCGCACTCGCAGACGTTGAACCTGGAACAGGACCACCGACATCCGAGTGATGGCCGATATTGGCAGCAAATGCTACTAAAGTGCCGTCAACAAATACGGGGGTGACAATTGAGATATCAGGCAAATGGGTGCCACCTGCTGCGTACGGATCATTGCAAACATACACATCTCCGTCTTTAATTTCACTTTCAGACCATCGTGTCAGCACCGCCTCGACTGACCCCATTAACGATCCAAGATGCACGGGGATGTGAGTCCCTTGCGCTATCAGACGTCCAAAGCGGTCAAACATACCAACAGAAAAGTCACGACGCTCTTTTATCTGTGGAGAAAAAGATGCCCTCATCATGTTGCTTGCCATCGACTCAGTGACGGCTAGAAGGCGATTAGTAAATACTTCAACAGCAATCGGATCAAAATCAACATCCTGAGAAACTAAATTTTCTTGGCTCATAAAAATACTCGATGTATGTTTTTAAACTTGAATGAGGATATTTCCTGCATGATCAACGCTTGCACGTTGGCCTTCGAGAACTACAGTCGTAGAACTCATCTCCTCAATAATGGCCGGGCCAGCCAACTCAGTTCCAACAGACAAAGACGAGCGCCGATAAACACGTGTTTTCTGCCAACCAAGATCTGCGCCGAAATAGACATCACGCTCCGTCCACGAGGGTTCGCTGTTCGTGTTCTTCGGCGCAGATTGGCTATGTTTAGCAACTAGGCCAACAGCTTGTACGCGACAGTTAACGATTTCGATTGCATGGTTCGGATTATCATGGCCGTACTGAGCGCGATGAGCTTGATGAAATGCTGCAATGAATGCATTCATATCATCCTTACCAAGACTCAACGGAACCCGAATGTCATGCGTCTGGCCACGGTAACGAGCATCTATATGAAAATGGAATCGCCGATTTTCTTTCAGAGTATTTTCATACTCTAGCCATTCATCACCTTCCTGCTGCATCTCTTGCAAAGCCTGCCCAACTGAATTCCATGTATCTTCGTTCAATGGAAGTAATTGGGCCCGCACAAAATCTCGACTAACATCAGCCAACAAGATACCTCTCGCACACATCGTGCCAGGTTCTTGAGGTACCAATACCTGATGAATTCCACACTCCTGAGCGACCTCCACCGAATGAAGAGGACCCGCACCACCAAAGGCAAACAACGTGAAGGAAGCCGGGTCATGACCATGCTCTGTGGAAACAGCTCGAATAGCTCGACTCATGTTCGCCACAGCAATTTTCAAGACACCATATGCGGCCTCTTCGACACTCAACCCCAACGGTCGAGCAATCTGCTCTTCTATTGCTGCTGCCGCACGTTCCCGATCGACCGCCATACGCCCATCAAGCAGCGTCACGGGGTTAAGTCTGCCGAGAACGATGTTTACATCAGTAAGGGTGACTTCAGTTCCCCCCTTACAAAAAGCGACAGGGCCTGGCACCGCACCAGCGCTCCTAGGGCCAACCTTTAATGCCCCAACTTCGTCTAGCCTCGCAATGCTCCCCCCGCCTGCCCCTACAACATGGATATCCACCATTGGCATTTTCACGGGATGCCCAGCTACTAGGCGATCAGATGTAAAACTAGGACGCCCGCCAGAGATAAGCGATACATCAGTACTTGTCCCGCCAACATCAAATGTAATAATTTCTGAAATTCCAGCTTCAGCTCCGAGGACAGCACTTCCCACTACACCCGCTGCCGGCCCAGAAAGACATGTCAAGACGGGAAGACTTGCCACAGTATTCAGTGGCATCAGCCCACCATTAGAGTGGAATGTCAATGGCTCGACTTTTAACCCAACATCGGCCAATCGAGTACGTAGACGATCCAAGTAGTTTTGCATGCGAGGAGCAACATACGCGTTGAGTACTGTCGTTGAGGTGCGCTCGAACTCCCTAAACTCAGGCAGCACTTCGTACGAAACGCTCACATGCATCTCTGGTGCAACGCGTTGAATCACGCGCCGAGCTTGTTGCTCATGTGCGGGGTTCCGATAAGAATGAAGGAATGTGACGGCGATAGCCGTCACCCCATCAGCCACCAACTCTTTCACAACGTCTTCGAGCGCATCTTCATTAAGTTCTCGAAGCTGCTCACCATTCGCAGCCAAGCGCTCGTTGACTTCGACACGATGTCGCCGCTGCACAAGTGGCTCAGGTTTGTGGATGCGATGATCGTACAAAGAAGGACGAGTCTGACGCCCGACCGCTAGTACGTCTCGAAATCCTTTGGTCGTCACCAACCCCGTCTTTACGCCTCTGCGCTCAATCACCATATTGGTCGCAACCGTAGTGCCATGGCCGAAGTACGCTACGTCCTGAGGCTGTACAGAGAAGGTCTCCAGCATTTCCCGCGTCCCTTGCTCAATCGCCTGAGAAGGATCGGCTGGGGATGAAGGCACCTTAAAGTAAGACAATGCGCCCGTGTGGGCATCTGCCATCACGAAATCCGTGAAGGTGCCGCCCACATCAATTCCAATTCGAACCATGACAACTTCCACCCAATAAATGTCTATGACTGCATCATTGCACCCGCTCAAGGTATAAACAACGGTACAAACTATTGGACGCACATAACAAAATGTTATGCTATAGGCGTGATGATGAAACGCTCAATGAGGCTCTTCAACCTCACAAACAGAACTATTCGGATCAGCTATGTCACTCCACCCCAAACAACTTGAGGCCTTTTATAAAGTCATGTCCACAGGCAGCATGACTTTGGCGGCAGAATTACTTAAGGTGAGCCAGCCTGCGGTTAGCCGCCTGATTAAAGATCTAGAGTCAAATCTATCTATCCGCCTCTTCAGGCGAGAGGGTAATCGTCTCATTCCAGGAGAGGAAGCCAGACGGCTGTTTCGAGAAGTTGAGCGTTTTTATCGAGGCATAGAATCGATTGAACTCATCGCCCATGACCTAAAGACAGCACGTGTAGGAACACTGCGTATCGCCACTATTAGTGCGTTAGGACTTGGGTTTATAAGTGATGGAATTCGAGCATTCTCTGAGAAACATCCCCAAGTAACAGTTTCGTTGGACATATGTCCATCTCAGGGTGTTCTAGAACTCGTCACGGCCAATCAAGTTGATATCGGATACATCGGATTTATGGGCACCGAATATCCTGGCATTGATATCTTTCCACAACCCGATGTTGCTGTTGTTTGCGTGTTACCGCGAGATCATCCCCTCGCAAAAAAAGAAACGGTAAGTGTCGTCGATCTTGATGGACAACCAATCATTTCTCTACGGTCAGATAGCCCACTTCGCATGCGAATCGAGATGGCCTTCGACGCAGCCTCAGTAAAGTACCGCCCTGTCATGGAAACAACATATGCACTTTCAGCCTGTAGCCTTGCCGCTGCGGGACTAGGAATTACACTCTCCGACCCGTTCACCGCAATACATCTACATGATCCGAGAGTTGTCTGTCGACCTATAACCCCTAAAATTCCATACACATTTTCGATGGTTTTTCCATCCCACCAGCCTAGACCCAAAGTGGTAGATAACTTCATCAGTGAAATGAAAACCCTTTTTTCTCAACACATCTTTTCTAGCTCGACTTGACGGTCTTAAACGATATATGAGAGCCACACCTCATCACTACAGTGCTGGTTATGCGACAGACTTGGTGGGCATTTACTATGCTTAACACTTAGCCTACCGACATGCCAAGTTGCCTCCCTATCTCCCAGGAAACGCCACTACCGCGCACGGTCGCAGCGATCTGTTGCCCCAACCGCTGCTCAATCACAGGTTTCCAGGGCACGAGGCTGAACCCCATGCCATCATCCAGCATTGCATAGCGCCCACTGGCAAGCATGACACTGCGCCGGTAAACACCGGTCACACGCTGCCCATCTGCTACTGGGCGGTGTGCCAAGCCAGTATCAGCAGCGATGTCTTTGGCAACCTTTGCCAGCTCACGCCCACGCAGCGTTCCAAGCAGATTGCGAGCCAAGACAACACGCTGCCCACGCCGCTCAGCTAGTCCTTGTTCTACCAGGAAATCAGCACGTTTTTCGCACGCGTCCTTAACCTCACTTCCAAAGCCCAAGTCACCCAGTCCCTTGCCGCCGCCGATCAACTGTTGATCCAGCCAGGTTGCCCCAATCACTCGGGTTTGCCGTTCAATAGGCAATGGCGATTTCAACTCCACTGCCACACCACCCGAGCGCTGCGCGTCGTACTGTCGGCCTCGCTCTGGCAAGTCACTCGGCACCTTCCATAGTCCCTCGGCCACCCGCTCAACGATGCCCGCTCGCCGCAGCGCCTCCAGGCGGCGCACATGCGCTGCCACGACTTCCTGCGGATCGCAGCCGGACACTACCTGTCCTTTTGCAATCGCCAAATGATGATCGGTGCGATATAGACTGTCATTTGCCAACGCCGCAATGTTCTTGTCGGCTGCACGCACCTCGGCCGATGCCTTCACTTGCACCACTGCGCCAGTTGGATAATTTCCTGGCTCATCACGGGCATTCAGTGCAACGTAGTGCGCTTTGCCATCTACTCCGTCAATCACCAGATAAGTCCGGTCACGCAGCTCGTCCGCCAATCCCTTGGCAGCCACACGACCGACAATGACACAGCTATTTCCATCCTGCCCTTGACTCGGCTCAAACACCGCCAGTTCGCGCTGTTTTCCGCTCACGGCTCGCTGCATGGTACGGATAATGTCACCACGCTCGCCCAGAGCACGCAGCGTCTTTTCCACATCAGCATGGACAGTCCAGATACCGGGCTGTGACTCGTCAGCCAAACCTAGACGCTGCAATCGTCGCAGACGACCAACCAGCATCAGTCGCTGACGTTGCAATAGGGGTTCATTAAAGCGTTCGATATGCACCCGCCCATCGTCGCCCACTTCACGCTGCAATGTGCGGTCAAGACCTGTCCACCGCTCTTGCTCTACCTCACGCTGCATGCTTTGTTGAATCTCCAACTCGGTACGCGGCCCCAGCCATTCCGTCGCCAACTCGGACGCTCGGTGTCGGAAGCCGTCTGCGATGTAATCACCCGCGATGATGAGGTCTTTGCCGGTATCGTCACGGCCACGAACGATCAGGTGCGTATGGGGATTATCGGTGTTCCAGTGATCGACCGCCACCCAATCCAGCCGTGTACCCAAGTCAGCCTCCATACGACTGACCAAGTGGCGGGTATAGGTACGAAGATCATCAAGCTCGGCCCCATCCTCGGGCGACACGATGAACCGGAAATGATGCCGGTCATCGGCACAGCGTTCTTTGAACGCATCAAGGTCGGCCTCATCTGTCAGCGCTCCATAGGCTCGGCCTGACTCACCATCACGGCTCACGCCATCACGCTCGATGTAGCGCAAGTGTTTGGCGAGTGACTGAGGGCTGGCCCAACGGTGATTGACCAGGAGCGTTTTAACGGTCGCTCGCCGCGACATAGGTGTGAGCTTCGCACCAGCAAAGCGCGCTGCCGTATGCCCACGTCCCAAGCGTGAGCCGGGACGATGGCCACTCCCCACGGAGCCAGTACGACGCATCGAAGCCTTGCCGCTGCTGGCCTTGTTGGTCTGCTTGAGCACCTTGGACACAAAACTCTGTCCTTGGCCTTTACCTCTGTTTTTCGGGGCGCTTGGGCGCACACGAAAATCATCATCACGACGGTCACTCATGGCCGACTCCACAGCAAACAAAAACCGTAGTGACAGCGTAGCCAGTCGTGCGAAGCACGCGGGCAAGCCAGTATTGGCGCAAGACTCGCGCCCCTAGCGGCACGGCGGCCATGCCGCCGCGTGCCGCGCTCCCCCACGTGCAGACTGGCTTTACGAGCGGACAGGTGCCGCTCCCTTTTGTCTTGCCTTCCGCCTTTGCCCCTCGCTGACGCTCCCGGCAGCGGCGTCCCGGTGGTGCAGCGCGAACAGCAGCTCGCACCCAGGCAATCCTAGCCAGGGCCATAGGCCCGGCCCGTTTCGAGCACACAGCCTGCACAGCAGACGGCTGCGCCAAGTGCAGTGCCTGAGCAGCAGGATCAGCACTTGCACTGCACGTACAACGACAGTCGCCAATGCAGAATGTAGACACGCCCGATGGCACGATGCGATGCACGGCTACGTGCAGAGAATCGGCAGCCATCATGGGCGCGTCTCCAGCCAAACCGGATGCGCGACGCCGATAACGCTGGCAGTGTTCACCGGCCCAAAGTACCTGCTGTCGAATGACGCCGGATTGGTATTGCTGAGTAGAAACAGTTCGCCAGCGCGAAGCTGGCGACAGGACGGCCAAGGCGACAGCGGACGGCCTAAGCGGTCGGCAGGCAGCACGGCGGCCGAAGGCACGCCGTCGATGCTGACGAGGCCACCGGCGACACAGACAGTCTGCGGTGCAATGGCTCCCACTCGTTTGAGCAGTGGAATGTGGGCAGGCAGATAGCTGCGTTGTGCGGCCAGCGCAGCGGCATCGGGCGGTAATGTAGTCAAAACGATGCTACCCACCGGCAAAGCCGCAGGTAGCGCGTCTGCGCGATGATCGAGTAGATCGACGCGATACCAGCCGACCGCCACACTGTCAGACGGGTTGTAGACCAGACGTGGCAACGGATGCCCAAAGGACGCCCAGGCCAGTGCCGCCAGGCCGCAGACGGACACTGTGGCCAAGGCCAAGCGAGCGCGTCCGCGCAAGCAAGGATTGGCTGTCATGACAGCCCCTTGCGAGCCAGCCAAGCCGCATGCCGCTCGGCGCTGTATTCAGGCAACGGCAAGCGTGCAGCGAGCCGATTGCCTAGCGTCTGCCAGTAGGCAGGCGGTGTGTCAGCAGGTGCAATGCCTAACGCCTCGATGGCGTCGATACGTTCCAGTACCGCACGCACAGGTGGCTCGCCTTTGGCGTGCAGCAGCAGGCGTGCGCTGGGCTGCACGCCGTGGATAATCTGGCTGAGTTCCTGACGCGAGCATGTCCACATCACCATGAGTTGCCAGAGAATCGTGCCGTAGGCGTTGGCTTGCCAACGGATGCGACAAAGCAATGCGCCAGGCGGAAACACAGCCCAGCGTTGCCAGGGGTTGAGCCGGATGATGCGTAGCGGTTCCCCAAAGCGCAGATAGAGGTCAAGGTGCTGCTCGACATAGGCCAGTGCCACGCGCGTAAGCGGCGTAGGCATGGCTGCACCAGCGGCAGGCAACATCGATGCCATCATGGAGTGCTCTCCCGTTGAGAATCTGGAAATTCGCGTGCCAGCAGACCGCGCAGCAGGTCGGCCACGGTCACGCCTTGTGTGAAAGCCGCCACTTTGATGCGCGCCCGCATTGCGGGGGTGACATCAAGCGTCAGGCGAGCGGTATAGACATCGCGCCTATTCAGTGCAGTGGCGTCGCCTTGCCGAATCCACGCCTCGGCGTGAGGATTCGCAGGCGGACGCGCACCGATGCCAACCCGCTTGCTCATGCGTTTGTTGTTCGAGGGTGGTTTTGTTGTCATGGTGTCCACCGCAGCAGTTCATCCACCAGCGCCGTGATTTCGTGTGCCGCAACGCTATCGGGTGCCGTCTCGCAGGCGAGCCGACCAGCGGCCACGCTGTCGGCAAAAACGATGCGCTGATGCACTTCGGCGCGCAGCGCTGGCAGCGATTGCTCGGCCAGCGCCTGACGTGCCTCTCGCCCGATGACGGTTGAACCGATACGCCGGTTGATAACAAAGGCCGCGCGAAGCAGCGGCCGAAAGACTTGCGCTTCGCGGATGAGTGCCACCATCTCGGCACTGGCCCACAAGTCATAAGGACTGGGCTGCACTGGCACCAACACGTACTCGGCTGCCAGCAGCGCGGAGCGCGCCAAGGCAGCAATGCGTGGCGGGCCGTCGATGACCACATGATCAGCGCTTCTGGCCAATTCTGGCGCTTCCTGATGCAGCGTTTCACGCGCCAGGCCCACGGCGCTGAACAGCCTGGGCAAGCCTTGCTGACTACGGCGCTGTGTCCAATCCAGTGATGAACCTTGGGGATCAGCATCGAGCAGCACAACTTGCTGGCCGCGCATCGCCAGTTCACCGGCGATGTGGGTGGCAAGCGTCGTCTTGCCCACACCGCCTTTTTGATTCAGCAGTGCCACGATCATGACTTGGCCCTCCAAGTTGAAAAGCCTTGCCATGTAGTGCCTGAAAAAACGGCTGTTTGATCGTGATTTTTGACTGCCGTTTGTGGCCGTGAGGTGGTTGTCCACCGCAACGGCGTTTCCTTATTATCAGTTAGAGTATTTAAGTTAGGGAAGTTAAGGGGGGCTGAAACCCAATGCTGACGCGGGTTTCCGGCTAATTGACACGCCTGATAGCACGATAGTCCCACGCCTGATAGCACGATACCGTGCACGCCCGATAGCACGACACTATTCACAGGCTGTCCCCAGCTTATCCCCGTGCCGTAGGCGGCACTGGCCGGAAAGTCAGCAACTCGCTTCCATCGTCCGACATGCGCTCGATACCCAAGATATAACCAGGCAGCGACTGCCGTGCGACCAACGCATGTAGGTCGCAGGCAAAATCGTAGGGTTTGGCGGTGCTGCCAGATTTCTGATGCAAGTAGCGGAAATCGAACCACCAGCCACCTTCCTGCCGCCCACCATGCTTGCGTACCAAGCGGTATAGCCAGCGCTCGATGCCACCCGTCAGCCGGAAATACGCCGGGTCGATGGTCAGCACCAGGGCAGCATCCATGACGCCAGCAAAAAACCAATCTGGCAGAATCAGTTCGATCCCCAACGGTGTACCCTTGGCATCGGCCAGTTCCCTCCATTCGTTGATCCACGAGAACCGATGCAGACGCCGCCCGGTTGTCTCGCGAATGGAGGTAGCCACCGTGGTCGATTGCAAGCGATCCAGCGCGGCTTTCAGGCGCTGGTAATCGCGTGCGCTGGTGCCTCGCCCGATAAAGCGCAGGATTTCGTAAGGTGTGGCGCGCATCAGCCGCGACGTAGGCAATCCCGCATCCTTGGCCTCCACGATCTGCGAAGCAGCCCAGATCAGCACATCTGCATCCCAAATTGTGGCGATGCCATGCTCGGCAGTACCTTCGACGCAGATCGTGATGGGGCCTTTGCGAAAGTTGATGGGCTTGATTCGTTTGGATTTGCCCAAAGAGAAAAATGGATAGGCCATCAAATCCTGGCTGTCGCGCGGGGCCATGTCGCCCGGCAAAGCGCGGAACAGGTCTAACTGTTTGCGCTCTGGCGAGGGTTGAGACACGGCGAAGGCCACCCGCACGCCGCCGATCAGCGCGCACGACTGTCCGCCGAGTGCTGCTCGGCGTACTCAGGGTCAGAAGTCGTCTCGTAACTGCGATCCGCCGCCCATTCGTCCAGGTCGGCCACGGCATACATGACGCGCCGCCCGAACTTGCGAAAGCGTGGGCCACCGCCGATCACGCGTTGTTTTTCGAGCGTACGCGGCGACAGCCGCAAGTACGTGGCGGCTTCATCATTGGTGAGATAGCGTTGAGGATGCGCGGCAGCGGGCGAGACAGTGGCCGAGACTGTTGCAGCAGGCCGCAAAGGAGCGGGACGCATAGGGTGAACCTCCATCGGTAGAAAGCGCCCGGCCACACAGCGCGACCGGATGGAGGTAGTCTCAAGCAACGTAGGCTTTGCGATCAGGGACGTTTTCGCTTCGCGGCAAAACGTCCCTGTTCAAGTGGGGCAAGCTGTGCCAGGCGGCGATAGCCGCCGCGCATCAGCGTATCGCCACGGCGCACTAGGCGGCGCACGCGGGCACGCAAGTCGCCATCAGCGTGCCAATCGGCTGCCACGGCATCGGCACCAAACAGTCCTTCGGCCACTTCGCGCAATGACGCACCCGCCAGGGTGGCGTCGAGCGCTTGCAAGGTGTGAAGCTCCATGAGGGCCGAGGCCGTCGGCCGAGACTGGGTAACGGTCAGGCTGACGCTAGACGCCTTGCCAGTCGGCGCGGCAGCGCCACGGCGGCAGGCGTATACAACGGCCATGCCATCCTCCAGGCCAGGGGCCAACACAAAGTGCAGGCATCGGCTTGAGCCTTGCACCCTCAACGTCAGCACCTTGCCATCATGCAAGAGCTGCTTGTGACCCGGCAGTTGCCAGAACGCGAAGGCCACCGCCTCCGGCGGTGGGTCAGCGTCTGGGTGAAGTTGCACAACGGCATCATGACCGGGCAACCAGGCCGGATGCGCGTCACGCGCATCCAGTGCTGGGTCTTCCAGCAGGCGCAAGCCCCAATGCTGTGCCGTGTTCAAACGGCGATGACGGCGTAGCCAGTCGAGCCGATAATCAGGGTGTCGGCGCAAGTATTCCCACGCCAACGCCAGACTGTCCAAATGCAGCACGTACAGATAGGCAGCAGTCGAATACCAGTGTTCAGCGCTACGATCAGCCATGTCTACCTCCCCATCGCTAGGCAAGGCCGCCACATTGGCGCGACACGCGATCACATCAGAACATCACGGTATGAAAATAATAAGGGGTTAAAACCGATAGGCTCCGGTGCAGTGGCGGCGACATCCCCTCCGCAGGACGCCATGCCAATCAACTTGCCACACTGCACACCACTCATACTGACTCTTTCGATCAGATTGGCGTTACTACGCCGCAATAATCCCTATTAAGACGGATTCAGTCAGATAGCTGACGAAAAACGCCAGAATGCGCCAACTCAATCGGGTATTGCACCATCACGCTGCGCCAGACGCGTGTATTGCGTCAACGTACGTGTAGGCTGGAAATACTGATCGCGCATCACGGGCTGCTTGCGTGGCCCCACGATGGATGCCAGATCAGATAGTTTCACCGTGCCCAGCTCGGGCATCCCTAGCCCCAGGTCGATTAGGCCATAGGCCGTATCGCCGTCGGCTGGGTCAAGCGCGGCCAACACCCAAGTCAGATGCGCGTCTGGGGTAAACAGACGCACGACAGGAACGGGGTCAATGGCGTGGCCTGCGGCACGCGCCTTGCCGTGTGCCAGCAGTTGCCTGCGTTCATCCTCCGTGGTGAGCCGATTCATGGCGACTCCTTCTGGCTATACCAATACACGTAAACGTAAAAGCGTAAATCCGTTTCCGTGTCTATATCAAAAAACACAATGGCGATTTTGTGGCTTTGTGATTCCGTTTAATTCTGTAAAAGCGGCTTTCCGTAAACACGCAAACGTCAGCCACGTAAATCCATGCGGCATATCAGCAAGCGAAGCGCGCAGGCGTGAGGGATTGAAGCCGTATGGCCGTGACGACAAAATCGGCACGGGGCGTAGCCCGCAAAGCCCGGCGGCGCATTGCGCCGACACGCACAGTTGCTTAATCACTGGCAAAACCAAGCAATGTGCCAATAAAATGAACACTATAGATTGTAGCCCTATAGAGCGCAATAGATTGTCATCTTGGTTTCAGGAGGGAAACCATAGGTGGCATCAACATACTCATTGGCTAAGGCACTAAAGACTGTCAGGAAAGCACGTGGCTTGAGCCAGGAGGCGTTTTCCGATGTGTCTAGCCGCACCTATATGAGTACCTTGGAGCGAGACCTGAAAAGCCCTACCTTGAACAAGCTGACCGAGCTATGTGACGTGATGGAGATTCATCCCCTCACGCTGCTGACGCTGGCCTACGCAGGCGAAGATCCCGAACAGGCCGACGCGTTGCTGGCACAAGTGCGCCAGGAGCTGGAGGACGTCATCAAGGAACGCGACGCGGCAAAGCCCGACGCGTGACGTCTTGTTTGTGAAGTTGTGCTGCGATTCGCAGCACAGCGCCCCACCGCAATTGGCGGGGCGCTACGGCGGCAACGCCGCTTAGGACTTGCTGCGTGTCCAGAGCAGATCGTGCGAGCCGTCCTCACCTTCGATCAGGCGGGCATAAATCGGTGCCGGAAACGAAGGGTCGTCGATGGTCACAGACAGGTATTCGCGTCCGGCTTCGCTGGTTTTCTTCCACGCTGCGCCGATGTCGTGGCTGGCGGCCTGGACTCGGAAGTCCGGGGCTTTCTCGTTATCACTGTCGTTGGAAACCAGCTTGACCTTGACGTTGAGCGTCAGAGTACGCAGTGTGCCGGTGTAGCCGTTGTTTTCTGCGGTGAAGGTGCCGATGTTAGCCATGATGTTTCTCCATTTGGTTAGACAAGTTCGCGCCCATCGCGTCCTTGTTGTGATCCGTCCGGCGGGGAACGGGCTGGCAGCACCGCTTGCGGTCGAAACGCAGTGGAGAATCGGTAGGCAAAAAGAATTTGTCTCGCGAGGAATGCGCGTCAGCGCAGGGGAAATTGTTTTTGCCGGACGGTTGCTGCCATAAAGCCCGGGCATTGCCAGGATTCACGACTAGACAAGGACGCCTTGGGACGAACCGCACCATAGGGAGAAATGGCCGACTCGGTATCTCGCAAAACGGCTGCTCCGGTACATACACTGATGCTGGCCAGGTCTTGCTCCAACGACAACCCGAGAGAAGGCCCCAGTGATGGACAGTGCCACCTGTCTTTGAGGTGTGGCGTGGAATATGTATAGCGACGGGCGTGTTGTCCGTGACCATCGACGACCCTTTGTCAACGTGATGACTGCCAGCCTTAAGCGTCGGGGACGGCACGCATTTGCACAACCTACCGCAGCAAGTTCCAGCGTGTTTGCCAGCGTCCTGCCAATTGCGGTGGGGCGCTCTTGCTTCTTTTATTTGAGGTACGCGCAGCGCCGCAGGCGCGAAGGCGTAAGGATGAAAGCCGCCAGGCCGTGACGGCAATGGCGTCACGGGGCATCGCCCGATAACCCGGCCTGCATATCAACATTGCCGTCTGTGCGACAGCAAAGGCGGCAATGTTCTTGATCTAGCTGTGCGTTTTTATACCGAGTGTGGCGGTACCCACACTCGGATTTGTTTTTCACCGCGCTCAGGGCAATATGGCCTGAGCGCGGTGCCAACTGGGCGATTTTTCGCCTGTCGGCATACCGCACACAGCAAAGCGCCCCAGCTTGGGCTGGAGCGCTTACTGTCAGCAGGGATTAAACGGCCAAGGCTTCAGGTGCTTGCACCATTGCATCGTCATCAATCGGTGCATCCTGCGCTTGCGCGTCCTCCGGTACGGCTTGCGTATCATCCGTTTTGAATACCGCAGGCATCCAACCCGACTCACCTATCAACCGCTCGGCTTCGCTGGCAAGTTCGGCTTTCTTCAATTTTTCCAATCGGCTGACATGCTCGGGGGCATATTCGCCTACGGCCTGCAAAATAACGGCTTTGGAAACGTGCTTGAAATAGCCTTCGGCGCTTGGCTGCCACCATGCCGCCATATCCAGCCCCACGGCTTGCGCCAGTTCGGTGCCAGCTTGCGGCGCATTGGCGCGAGGTGTCACAACATCCACGGTAGCGGCCACACACACGGCCAGCAACTTGACCAGCTCGCCTTGTTCCATCGCCACCAGCGCAGCAAACAGGTCGGCGCTGTCCTCGGGCAATTTGCCGCCGAGTGCCTGCTGCAATTCGCGCAACGCCACGGCAGCAGGTGAATCCGGCCAATCGGGTGCCATGCTTTCCAGCCGGTCTTGTACGGTCAGGCGAACACCCAGCGGTAAATCGTGGCTGTATGGGCGGCGTTGCAAGACAGTCTGCACCATGCCATGCACCAGCGCAGCCAATGCAATATGCGGGTGTCGGGCAAGTTCGATTTGCAGGGCGGCGGTACGGTGCGCGCTCAGACGTTGTGCCAGCCGGTCGGACATAGCAGGCGCTGGCGTGTCCTCGGTCGTGTGGCTTGCGTCGTCCTGTTCAGCATCTTCGCCGCTGAATCCTTGGCGTATGCGTTCCAAGGTACGCAATGCCTTCGCTTCGGCTTCGCGCAACAGGCCGCGATGGATGACCGCCTGCCCGTTACGGTCAATGGTGACGATGGCACCGGCTGCGGCTTTCACGTTCGGGCTGTAGTCCTGCAAGCTATCCTCTAATGCCTGCAACTGTTCGCCCACGGCTTCGCCTTCCTCTTGCAAGGCGTCGGCCTGTTCTTCGTCGTCGGAATCGTAGGCCGCATCAATGGCTTCTCCGATGGCCTGTACCTTTTCTTGCAGCTTTTCGAGCCGTGCGGCTTCCCGTTTGGTTGGTGCACGACGTTCACGCGGGGCGCGTTGGAAGGCTTGCAGGTCGGCAACGGTGACGCTTGGCGCAGCATCCACCCACGCCCACCCCTCGGCCTTCACCTTGGCGGTGAGGTCGGCCAGCTTGTCATGTGCTAGCCGTTCCAACAGCGGTGCATCGGACAGGTACACGCCGGTATCACCCTCTGCGAACAGATCACGGCGTACCCCGCCACCTGCCTGTTCGTAAGCATCCAGCCCGACAAAGCGCACCAGCGGATTCTGGTAAGCATCAATTTCCCGCTCGGTCAGGCGGTCGCGCAACATTTGAGGTCTGCGCTGCCATTCAGGGGCAGCGTAAAACGCGGCTTCCTGTGCGGCGTGGTCGTCGGTAATGGCCAGCGCCATCAACTGCTCAAGCGTGACATTTTCAGCGCGGTAATCGTCCATCAGGCGCGGCGATACATTCGCCAGCTTCAAGCGGCGCTGTACCACCATCGGCGTGACGGAAAAATCAGCGGCAATGTCCTCGATGGGTCGGCCCTCCATCACCAGCGCAGCAAAGGCTTCAAACTGGTCAGCGGGGTGCATGTCCTCACGCTGCACGTTCTCGGTCAGGCTGGCGGTACGCGCCGTACCATCTGCCACGAGCAAGCACGGCACCTCCCAATCTTTGGCGATGTGGTGCTTTTTTGCCAGCAGCTTCAGCGCAGCCAGTCGTCGGCCACCGGCCACGACTTCGTAATGCTCATCATCCGGCTTAGGGGTCACAATCAGGTTTTGCAGCAAGCCGACACGCTGAATAGATGCGGCCAGTTCAGGGATAGACTGTCGCGCCATCTTACGCACGTTGCGGCCAGTGGTGCGTAAAACCAGCTTTGAAAGCGGCACAAGAATCAGATTCTTGGTCGGGTCGGCGGCTTGCAGCAACGCAGCAGCGGCGGTGTTGATAGCTTGGGTTTCGGTAGTGGTCAGTGCGTTCATGGTGATAACTCCAATCAAATGTAAAAACAAGGAATGGAGGGGAAACCGCCCCTCCTGCGGGGGAACGGGTCAGGCTTTCAACTGGCGCAGGCCATCGGCCAGCAACCACAGGGAACGGTTTAGGCGCACATCGGAATCAATGCCTTGCACGGCGCGGGTCTGCTGGCGGCGTCCGTTGGCACTGCGGCCACGCAAGCCGCCTTTAATCAGGTTTTCTTGAGCGCGGTTAAACACGCTCCACAAGTCGGGGCGGCGATCATCAAACCGACGCGGCATCAGAATCTGCGATTCGGTTACAGGCGCAGGCTTGTCATCGGTGGGGTCGTACTTGAGCGCCAGCGCGGCGCGGGCAAATACCTCGGCTTCGCCTTCGTCCAGCGTGACGCTACGCATGGCGTCGCGGGACTCCTTCACGCGGTCGAAACCGTCCAATACCTCGAACGCGCCTTCGATCACTTCGCTGGCAACGTCGCCTTTATGGGGAATACGTATGTCGGCCACCGTGTCGCCACACACTAGGCCATTGCTGCACACAAAGCGGAACATTCCGGCCAGCATTTGGTAGCTGCTGGTGCCATCGTGCGAGTTCAGCAAAATGATTTCGTTGGCTTCTGCGCCATTGATCTGGCTGGCATGGCGCAGGCGAATCATGTGCTTGGTAAAGTCGCGGCGATCTTCGCGACGGGTGCGGGTCTGCGTCACCATGAAAGGCTGAAACCCTTCTTTACGCAATTCAGTCAGCACGGCCACGGTGGGGATATAGCTGTACTTGTCAGAGCGGCTTTGATGCGGGGCTTCCGCGAAAATGGACGGTGCTACACGGTGAATCTGATCGTCGGACAGGGGGTAGTCGCTACGCAGTACGGGGGAATGGGAAGCGAAACGGTTTGCAAGCATGTCGTTCTCCTGACAAAAAAGGTTTGTTGTTCACCGCACACCGGATTCCAAGATTCGAGCCCAGCCTTTCGGCAGTTCTGTGCGGTCGGCACGAGGAACCCGGTTGGCCCTGTTGCCACCGTCTTTCCTGAGTTCATCGCCCGTGACGGTCAGGAGCACGCGGACAAAGGGGCGTCAAGGAGACAAGCGCAGGGTTGGTGCGGCCCGCAGGCGAGAGCCGAGGACACGGCCATGCGCGCCTTGACGGCCTGTGGCCGTGGGCTACAGTCGCGGGTAAGGTGATGAAGTCAGGGAAAGACGGCGGACATGGCAACAGCCATCCCTTCGTGTTGACCGCACGCAAGCGAAGCGCGCAGGCCCGAAGCGGGAAGCCGGGCCGTAGGCGTCAGCGATGGAAGCCCGTATGGGGTGAAACCCTGCAAGGGGTTCGATGCAAAGCACGAGAGCGCGACCGGCCATTGGCCGGTGACGCACAACAGCATGAAATACAGTGGTATCTCAATCTGCACCCAGACAATCCGCCAGCAACTACCCGTCCAGGTGCAGCAAAAAAAGGGCTTGCGCGATAGCGCAAGCCCCTGGGGTGTTAGTCAATCAAGCGCATGATTGAGCGATGCTCGGGAAGCTCATACGCATACTGGCATAACAAGCGATAACGCTCGGCCAGTTCATCATCAGGAAATGATTCAAGTATTTGGTAGATACCAAACAGCGTCGCCACAATGCCAGCCGCCATCGGCGATACCGTCTCGTCCGACCAGTTCAACGCCCACTGCAAGCGCATGGGCTCGGGGCGATGCGGTGCCATGAAGTAAGCCCCATTCGATACCTTGTAATACTCCCAGTAGCCACCGTTGTAATCCTGGCAGAGTCGGCGCATCCACTCAAAGACGGCACGCTCACCGTGAAAATAGCTCTGCTCGTTAAAGAGTTTGGGCAGAAAGTCCAAACGGGCTGGGCCAGTGACAGCCGTAGCCGTCAACGCAGTGGTCATCGTATTCATTGTTTTCTCCGGTAATCAGGGCGGAATTGCCCTGTCTCCGGGGAACAGGCACGGCGCAGCGCAGGACTCAAGGGGAACACCGGCCGAACAGGCCGCAAGCGCCGACGGCGCGCAGCCCTTGACTCCGAGCACGCCGTGACACACTGACCGGAACAGCAAGACCGCCCCTACACACTTGTGTCAGAGGATACGGAATACATACTCCATTTCAGACCTAGATCACCAATCAATCCCCCACGCTAACGATTTTCCATGAGGATCACTCCAGGCCAAAGGTTGGCCATCAAGCATCATTAAAAAACGGCTCATGTCCTCAGTCTGGCCCTCTGGAGCCAACGTCGGAAAAACGCCTGCCCACTCATTGGATATCCAATGATTTGCCATATGCCCAACTGACCTGGAAAAATTGTCTCTTTCTTCTTGGGATGACAGGTAAACAAGTACAGCCGTATGCATGATTACCAATGTTGCGTCTGACGGCGCTTGAGCAGCCAATGCACGCAAGTCAGTGCGAAGATCACCTTGCTGAATCATTGGTGGCCTCGGGCGCACTACCTCAATAGCTGCTCGCAGGTTTTCCAGACGCTCAGTCTGCTCGGGCCAAACCAGAGCTTCCAACCATTCGACTTCATCAGGTTTTGCGACGCTCACCGGATTCAAATCCAAGCCAGCCCGCCACACAATCTGAGGAACCTCTGCTGGCATCGGCACAGAACCACGCACTGAACATCGAAATGTGGGTGACTGGGCATTGGCGAATGGCCCTTGCACAGTGTATCCATCGTAGTCGTACCGGTAGTAGTCTGGAAAGAGGCAGAGCCCTGCCGATGCACCCACCTCTAGCAAAGCCAAAGGGCCAGGCAATGTAGCCAAAATCGGCAATAGCGCAGCACAACGGCCTGGCTCATTTGTTTGCGTTGCTCGTAACAGCATCAGGGCTCGAACATCGGTCACATTGGATAAAACAAATCGCTTGAAATCCGGCCAGCCTAATGCCTCCTTGGCCATATATCGCACAGCGGCTAATAATAAATTAGGCTGGCGTTTTGGCGGCGGCAATGTCAGCAAAAAATCAATTAACTCCGAATCCTCAGCGATTTGCAAACATATATGCTCATATAAAGGTGAGCGGCCATGCGCTTCCTCATTGGCAAATTTCCGATAGATACCTCGGATACTGTCTTGCTTATGATCATCATGAGTCTCGCGCAAATTAACCTCCCAAAGCCATGCGTTTCATTGTTATCGCCTTTTCCATGAAAAACACATCACTCAGGGCTGACCGTCGAACTCTTCGACACTACTAAATGAAGGCAACCAGGAAAATCGGCGCTTGGTCCAAATTTGCCGAAAAGGGCTACCCAGTTCATAACGCTGCTTTAGTGCACCGACGCGCAGTGAATAGCTTTGTGGATTCTCGGCCGCACAGGAATAAATCGGGCCACCACAGTTTTCGCAGAAAGCATGGATGCGTTTGGCACCACTAGGAGCAATTTTCAAATACTCCTTGGGTGTTCCTTGTAAAAGACGAAATTTATCTGCTGGAGCAGGAATATTGGTACGAAAAACAGAGCCTGACTGCATCTGGCAGTCAGCGCAATGACAGACGGCAACAGTGCCTGGCTCAACTTCAGCTTCATATGTAATTGCGCCACAATGGCATTGACCCTCAACTTTCATGTACTCCTCCATTGTTCAAAATGCTAAAACCAATACTCCTTGGAATACCAAGAAGCTTTACGGCAGAAGCCTATTCATCAAACGTTGCAAAGCAACGATACTCTTAGAGCGTCGTCGATTCCCACTACTGTGCCATCATGATGACAATAACTCATTGAGTTTAACTTCGACAAAGACATTACCAAGGGCTGAATCCATAACACCTAGTGGAGCGAAAAAGGGGCCGACGCCCCTTGACCTTAAAACATGCCTTGTTCGGCAAATGACGTCGTGGTGCTGCCCGCGACGATGATGTGATCCAGCGTGCGAACGTCTACCAGCGCCAGCGCTTCCTTGAGCCGTTTGGTGAATGTCCGATCGGCCGCGCTTGGTTCTGGAGTACCGCTCGGATGATTGTGCGAAATGATGACGGCTGCCGCATTGAGTCGTAAGGCTTCCTTCAGTACCTCGCGCGGATAGACTGCCGTGCTATCAATGGTGCCGTGAAACATCTCTGCATACTCGATCAAGCGATGCTGTGAATCGAGGAACAGAACGGCAAAGACTTCGTGATCGTAGCCAGCCAGCTTGGCACTCAGGTATTCCTTGACGACTTCGGGAGAAGAAAAAGACGCGCCGCGCTGCAGCTTTTGATCGACCGCGTGGCGTGCAGCTTCGATAATCTGGTCGGCCGTTGCCAACTGGTAATGGCCTTGTGCGTCACGCACCATCAGAGAGGAATCGAACGAGGAAAAGGAAAGTTGCGACATGATCGTGCTCCGGTTGCTCGGGCGGAATTGCCCGGAACCGTGGCCATCACGGCGCAGCGCAAGCAGTCAAAGATCGAAGACGGACGGCAGGCCGCAAGCGTGCGACGCACGCGCAGTCATTGACGGCGAGAACGCCGTGATACGGTGAAGGGAACAGCAAGACCGCCCAGACACCCTCCCACTTGGTTTTTGGGGCAAGCGCAGCGCGCAGGCTAGGCACTGACCGAGCCGGAGGCGTCAGCCGAGCCCAGCGAGGGAATGATGGAAGCCCGCATGGGGCGAAACTCCGCAGGAGGTTCGATGCAGCGCACGACAGCACGACGGCGATAAGCCGAGACGCCCTCAGTTTTTCTGTATGACTCCCTTGCCACCTTTAGAGGCTCATCGTTATACGAAAGGCCTCCTTATGCCACTGTACGCCCAGCTACGCCCTGGCAGGTTTCACTCTCATTCCGTCCCCCGGACAATATGACTTATGTCGAACTGCCCTACTTGCAGAGGGCCATGTGGGGAGATAGCAATATGAGCAATCCGAGTCAATGGGTATTGGTCAAACGATTTGCCGAAGTCACTGGCTATAGCGAAAACGCCGTGCGCCACAAAGTAAAAAACGGAACATGGATACAAGGTCGCATCTGGCGCAAGGCTCCAGACGGACGCATTTTCTTGAACGTGAGTGAGTTCGAGCGGTGGGTCGAGAGCGAGGCGCGTGCCACATCCTTCTGATGTCGAAGTGGCTATGACAGCAGCGCTGTAGGGAAGCTGGCGCCAACCAAAATACGCGCATTGAGCGTACAATAATAAGAATCGAACTCTATCTATGCGTAGTTCTGTCGCCCGGTCTAACCCCGAAACCCATGAAACCCTCAAACCCCACCCCCGCCGACATACGTACAGCCCGCACCACGGCGGGCCTCACTCAAACGGAAGCCGCATTGACTGTACGAGCTTCGTTACGTGGATGGCAGCAATGGGAAGCCGGTGATCGGGCCATGTCCCCCGGCTTATTTGAGTTATTTATGCTCAAAACTGGGCAGTGGTCCCTTAGTTCAGAGAAAGGGGCGCAATAAAAGCGAGGAACGACGTATGACGAACGCAGCAACCCGACAAACCGGCTATAGCGGCATTGAAATCCATGGACAATCCATTCGCGTGGACTTCATGTACAAGGGCGTTCGTCATCGGCACACATTAGGCATCGAACCAACGAAAGCCAATATCAAGCATGCTGCTGGCCTGCGTAGCGCGGCGCTATTCGCATTGAAATCGGGTAATTACAACGAAGCCGATTACTTTCCTCACTCGCGCCCAGTTGAAAGCACCAGTTCCATCAGCAAGCGATTAGGTGATCTGTGCGATCAATACAAGCCGCTCAAGGCGGTGGATATTTCCCCCGAAACCGAATCGCGCTATTTAAATGCGCTTAATGTTTGCCTAGAAACCATTGGTCGCAATCGTATGATTGATACACTGCTGCCAGCAGACATTCAAAAATTACGTGTGGATTTGATTGCCACCCGCGCTGTTTCGACAGTTAACCATTATTTAGCCACTTTTTCGGGGTTCCTCTATTGGTGCGAAAACAATCGCTATTGCACTGATTTGGGTAAACACTGCATCCGTTTTACCAAAAGCAGTAAAGACCCCGATCCACTGTCTTTCGAGGAGTACAACACGCTGTTGGAAAAAGGTTGCCTACACCCGATCGACAAAGCTGCGGTGACAATTGCTGTCTATACCGGTTTGCGGCCTGGAGAATTACTGTCTCTGGCCGTTGAAGACATAGCACCTGATTTCAGCAAAATTTTCGTGCGCCGTTCAATCACACAGTCTCTCACGTTCAAGCTGCCAAAGACTAACAAGGAGCGTACTGTGCTGCTGTACCCACCCGCACGCGAAGCACTGAAAGTGCTGATTGCCGATGCCGAAAAACGGGCAACGGACGATCTACAAGTTTGGCTGAACCGTCATGAATCACGAACAGATCGTGTGCGTGTATTGCTCTCACCGAAAACACAGGCTCGTAGAACTGTTGTTAACGACTACTTTGCCCCTAGCGCATGGAACACGAAGTGGTGCAATCTAGTCAGGAGAGCTGGTATCCGCCACCGCCCACCGTACCAAACCCGACATACTTATGCCTGCTGGAATTTGACTGCTCGCGGCAATCTCGCATTCATAGCGAATCAGATGGGCCACAGTGATTACTCCATGCTCGTTCAAGTCTATGGACGCTGGATAGATTCAGAGTCCCCGAGCGAGCTGGAGCGTATCTGGGAAGGAATGCAAAACATGGTTCAAATTGCCCCAAATTTGCCCCAAAAACTAGCGGCATAATACATAACCTATTGATTTTAATGAGTAAACAAGACTTATCCGCGCACACCCCCATGATGCAGCAGTACCTGCGCCTGAAAGCCGAGGCCGGGCCCCTGCTGCTGTTCTACCGCATGGGCGACTTCTATGAAATGTTCTACGAAGACGCCGAGCGCGGCGCCCGCCTGCTGGGCCTGACGCTGACCAAGCGCGGCGCTTCCAACGGCACCCCCATTCCCATGGCGGGCGTGCCGGTGCATGCCATGGAACAGTACCTGGCGCGCCTGGTCGGCCAGGGCGAATCGGTGGCCATCTGCGAACAGATCGGCGACCCGGCCGCCGCCAAGGGGCCGGTGGAACGGCGCATCGTGCGCATCGTCACGCCCGGCACCCTGACCGACGAAGCCCTGCTGCCGGCCAAGGCCGACCGCGCGCTGGCTGCCGTCTGCGTCAGCGGCAAGGCGCGCAACCTGCGCGCCGGCCTGGCCTGGCTGAACCTGGCCAGCGGCGAATTCCGCGTCACCGAATGCGCGCCCGCCCAGATCGAATCCGAACTGCACCGCATCGCCCCCGCCGAACTAGTGTGCGCCGACAGCGCCGACCTGGCGCTGGCCTTCGACGGCGCCCGTACCCGCGTGCCCGATTGGCATTTCGAAAGCGACGGCGCCCGCGCCCATCTGCTGGCCCATTTCAAGACCGACACGCTGTCCGGTTTCGACGTCGACGACATGCCGGCCGCCATCTGCGCGGCCGGGGCGCTGCTGCGCTACGCCGCCCGCACCCAGTCGCAGGCGCTGGCCCACGTGCAGGGGATCGCGGTCGACCGGCCCGGCCAGTACGTGCTGATGGACCCGGTCACCCGCCGCAACCTGGAACTGACCCAGACGCTCAGCGGCGAGGAATCGCCCACGCTGTTCTCGCTGCTGGACAGCTGCCGCACGCCCATGGGCAGCCGCCTGCTGCGCCGGTGGCTGCACCATCCGCTGCGCGACAACGCCCCGGCGCTGGCGCGCCAGCAGGCGATTTCCGCGTTGCTGGCCGGCCGCATGGACGTCGCCCAGACGTTCGGCGCGGCCGGCCTGCTGGAAACGCTGCGCGATGCGCTGGATGCATTTCCCGATGTCGAGCGCATCGCCTCGCGGCTGGCGCTGCGCTCGGTGCGCCCGCGCGAACTGGCCAGCCTGCGCGACGCGCTGACCGCCCTGCCCGCGCTGCGCGCGCTGGTGGCGCCGCTGGAAACGTCGCCGCGCCTGGCCGAACTGGCCGCGCACCTGTCGCCCGACCCCGGTATCGCCGACCTGCTGGGCCGCGCCATCGCCCAGGAGCCCGCCGTGGCGATCCGCGACGGCGGCGTCATCGCCGCCGGCTTCGACGCCGAACTGGACGAACTGCGCGCCCTGGCCGCCGACGGCGGCGACTTCCTGCTGCAGCTCGAGGCGCGCGAACGCGAGCGCACCGGCATCGGCAACCTGCGCGTCGAATTCAACCGCGTGCATGGCTTCTATATCGAAGTCACCAAGGGCCAGACCGACAAGGTGCCCGAAGACTACCGCCGGCGCCAGACGCTGAAGAACGCCGAACGCTACATCACGCCCGAACTGAAATCCTGGGAAGACAAGGTGCTGTCGGCGCAAGACCGGTCCCTGGCGCGCGAGAAATGGCTGTACGAGCAAGTGCTGGACACGCTGGCCGAGCACGTGCGGCCGCTGTCGGACTGCGCCGGCGCGCTGGCCGAGCTGGATACCCTGGCCGCGCTGGCCGAACACGCGCGCCGGCACAGCTGGGTCGCCCCCGAACTGACCGAACAGGCCGAGATCGACATCGAGGCCGGCCGCCACCCGGTGGTCGAGCGCGCCATCGAACGCTTCACGCCCAACGGCTGCCGCCTGGACGCCACCCGCCGCATGCTGCTGATCACCGGCCCCAACATGGGCGGTAAATCTACCTACATGCGGCAAGTGGCGCTGATCGCCCTGCTGGCGCGCACCGGCAGCTTCGTGCCGGCGCAGCGCGCCACCGTCGGCAAGCTCGATCGCATCTTCACCCGCATCGGCGCGGCCGACGACCTGGCCGGCGGGCGCTCGACCTTCATGATGGAAATGACCGAGGCCGCCGCCATCCTGGCGGCCAGCACGCCGCACAGCCTGGTGCTGATGGACGAGATCGGCCGCGGCACCTCGACCTACGACGGCCTGGCGCTGGCGTGGGCCATCGCGCTGCGCCTGGTCACGCACAACCGCGCGCTGACACTGTTCGCCACGCACTATTTCGAACTGACCCGGCTGCCGGCCGAGCAGCCCACCGCCGCCAACGTGCATCTGGCGGCCGCCGAATCGGCCGGCGGCATCGTCTTCCTGCATGAAGTGCGCGACGGCCCGGCCAGCCGCAGCTACGGTATCCAGGTGGCGCAGCGCGCCGGCGTGCCGGCGGCCGTGATCCGCCATGCCTCGCGCGAACTCGAGCGGCTGGAAGCGCAGGGCGCGCCCACGCCGCAGTTGGGCCTGTTCGCCGCCGCCATCGACGCGGACGCGCAGGCCGGCGCGGCCACCGACCAGTCCGACGAAGCCGCCGCCCTGCACGCGCTGCGCGAAGAACTGGCCCAGATCGACCCCGACAGCCTGACTCCGCGCGAAGCGCTGGACGCCCTGTATCGCCTGAAGGCCTGCCTGCCATGAAAATCGACCAGCCCCTGGCGTTGCTGGGCGGGCTCAGCCCCGCGCAATTCATGCGCCGCCACTGGCAGCGCAAGCCGCTGCTGATCCGCCAGGCCATTCCCGGCTTCAAGCCGCCGCTGAGCATTCCCGCCGTCAAGAAGCTGGCGCGCCGCGACGATGTCGAATCGCGTCTGATCTGGCGCGAAGACGGCGCCTGGCAAATGGAGCACGGCCCCTTCGCGCGCCTGCCCAAGCCCGCCGAGCCCGACTGGACGCTACTGGTGCAAAGCGCCGACCTGCACGACGACGACGCCGCGGCGCTGATGCAGCAGTTCCGCTTCATTCCGGACGCGCGGCTGGACGACGTGATGATCAGTGTCGCCTCGGACGGCGGCGGCGTGGGCCCGCACTTCGACAGCTACGACGTGTTCCTGCTGCAGGCCGCGGGCCGGCGCCGCTGGCGCTACGGGCGCCAGCAAGACCTGTCGCTGCAACCCGGGCTGCCGCTGAAGATCCTGGACCGCTTCACCCCCGAGCACGACACCATCCTGGAGCCGGGCGACATGCTCTACCTGCCGCCGCAGGCTGCCCACGATGGCGTGGCCGTGGGCGACGGCTGCATGACCATCTCTATCGGGTTCCGCGCGCCCACCCAGGCGGCGCTGGCGCGCGGCCTGCTGGAAGCCGCGGCCGACCAGGCCATGGCGCGCATCGGCCTGCTGGGCGGCCCCTACGGCGAACCGCCGCTGCCCGGCCCGCGGCTGGACGCCCTGTACCGCGACGCCGGCCAGCCGGCCGTCGATACCCCGGCCGCCCTGCCCGACGGCCTGGTGCAGGCCACCCTGGACACCCTGGCCAAGGTGCGCTTCGACGATGCCCTGGCATCGCGCTTCCTGGGCTGCTGGCTGACCGAGCCCAGCAACCTCAGCGTGTTCGAGCCGCAGCCGGACCCGGGCGCCGACCTGGCCTTGCACTGGCCCGACAGCGGCACGCTGGTGCTGGACCGCCGCAGCCGCATGCTGTATCGCGGCAGGCAATTGTTCATCAACGGCGAAACCGCCAGCGCGCCGGCCGACGCGGCGCTGCGCGCCCTGGCCGACGCGCGCCGGCTCGATTGCGCCGACCCGCGCTGCCGCCGCCTGGGCGACGACGCGCGCGAATGCCTGGCCGACTGGCTGGACGCGGGCTGGCTGCACTACCGGCCGGCGTGACATAAACACCACAACCGCGCCCCATTCCACCTGATTTGAGGCGCGTTCCGTACTATATGGACACGAAAACGTGTCTATCTTCCACAGAACGCTAAGGTGTCCGCCGATCTTGAAACATCGAGAAATGCCACACACCTATAAGTAAAGATTGTTACGTTCTGGATGCTACCGCTTTAATTTCCACACGCCAGCGGCTTGCTGATTCCTGTAGCCTGACTACTGGTTTCCCCTAACGGGATTCTGGTTTTCCCCTAACGGGCCGCATGATCGTCACCTAACAGGAGTCTCAACATGATCAGCAAAACCTTGATTCTTGCTTCGGTAGTTGCCGTCGCGCTGACCGCTTGCGACAAGAAGGAAGACACCGCGAGCCCCGCGGGCTCCGAGCCTTCCACCACGATGCCGGCGCCCTCGAGCCCGGCTCCGACCACCCCGGCGCCCACCACGCCGGCCCCGGGCAGCTCGACCACCCCGGGCGGCAGCGGCGGCAGCACCACCCCGGCTTCCTGATCCGGTTCAGCCGAACTTATCCAGACAGCACCCCCCGCCTGGATAAAAAAAGGCCGCGACATGGTGTCGCGGCCTTTTTCGTGGGGCGCATGCCCCGCGCCCGTCAGATCATCTTGTCTTTCAGGACGCTGAGCAGCCGCTGCGCCGTGGCGCTGCTGTCGCGCTGGCCATTGCTGTCGAGCACCGTGACCTGGGTTTGCGAACCGCTTTCGGCCAGGTGGATGCGGTACTGCGCGGCCTGGGCCTTCTTGTCGCCCGAGAACAGGCGGCTGAAGAAACCGGGCTGGTCTTGCTGGGCGCCGGTGTCGGTGTCGACATAACGCACGAAGTATTCGCCGGCCGAACGGTCGCGGTCGTCTACCGCGAAGCCGCCGGAATCCAGCGCCACGCCCACGCGGCGCCAGGCCCGGTCGAACGATTCGTCGACCACCAGCATCGCGCCGTTGGCGCGCACGTCTTGCTGGACGGTGGGCGACTGGGGCGAGGCTTCGGCCTGGGCCACCAGCTTGCGGGCGTTGTCGACGTCGGTGCCCAGGTAGACCATCAGGCGCGCCAGCATGGCGGCATTCAGGCCGGGATCTTCCTTGCCGTGTTCCCAGTGCACCTGGGCCTCGTCGGGCCCGGAACGCTGTTCGAGCATCTGCTGGTGCGAGATGTAGACCTCGGTGTGGCCGCTGACGCGTTCCACGCGGGTACGGAATTTCTCGCGTTCGCCGCTATCCCAGGCGGTATCCAGGATGGAGCCCAGCGCCTGCCGCAGCCAGCTTTCGGGAATCTTGGCGCGGTTTTCGGCCCAGTCGGTTTCGATCAGGCCGGCCTTGGGATTGTTGGTGCTGACGGTAAAGCCGGTTTCCGTCCAGAAGTCGACCACCTTGGGGAAGACTTCCTCGGGCGGGCGTTCGATCACCAGCCAGCGCAGGTCGCCGTCGCGTTCGACGCGCATGTCGTTGCGCTGCGGCAGCACGTTGCTGGTTTGCGTGGCCGAGGCGACTTGCTGCTGGCCTTGTTGCTGGTATTGCGAGTACGTGGTGCTGCCCGAGGCGGGCGCACGGTAGCGGGGGTCGCTGGAGGCCTGGGTCAGGTCGGGCGGAATACTGAGGGGTTCGCCGCGCCGCGTGCTTTTGTAGTCGACCGATTCTTCGTTGCCGAGCAGTTCGTTGACATCGCTGCAACCGGCCAGCAACGCCAGGGCCATCAATGCCGACGCAGCGGCATGACGTTGGTTCATACGCATCCTCACTATTTAGAGCAGGCCCGTTTCCTGGAGCGCGCGACGCACCGTATCGTGGTGCTGCGAGCCCAGTTCCACCAGCGGCAGACGGTAGCCCAGCGCGGTACGGCCCATTTGGGCAAGCGCCCATTTCACAGGAATGGGGTTGGCCTCGATGAACAAGGCCTTGTTTAGACGAGCCAGGCGCGCGTTAAGTTCACGCGCCTTGGCCACGTCGCCCGCCAGGGCGGCGGCACAGAGTTCGTGCATGAGCCGCGGCGCCACGTTGGCCGTCACGGAGATATTGCCGCGCGCGCCCAGCAGGATGAGCGCCGTGGCGGTGGGATCGTCGCCGCTGAACACCTGGAAGCCGGCCGGCGCCTCGCGCATCAGCAGCGCGCCGCGGCCGATGTCGCCGGTGGCGTCCTTGATGCCGATGATGCCGGGCACCTGCGCCAGGCGCAGGATCGTGTCGTTGGACATGTCGGCGACGGTACGGCCGGGCACGTTGTACAGCACCGTGGGCAGGTCCACCGCTTCGGCGATGGCGCGGAAGTGCCGGTACAGGCCTTCCTGGGACGGCTTGTTGTAGTACGGCACCACCGACAGGCCCGCCTGCGCGCCGACCGCCTTGGCGTGGCGGGCCAGGTGGATGGCTTCGTCGGTGGAGTTGGCGCCGACCCCGGCGATGACCGGGATCCGGCCGGCGGCGTGTTCGACCGCGACGCGGATGAGTTCGGCGTGTTCTTCCATCGACACGGTGGGCGATTCGCCCGTGGTGCCGACCACCACCAGGGCGTCGGTGCCCTCGGCGATGTGCCAGTCGATCAACGACCGGTAGGCAGCGTAGTCCAGGCTGCCGTCGGGCTGCATGGGGGTGACCAGCGCCACCATGCTGCCCTGGAAAGTAATAGTTGCGGCGGAATCGGGGGATGCCATGAAAATGGGCTCCGGACCCCGGAGCGGCAGGCCCCGGGCGATGAACTGAGTCAGTCGAACCGCCGAGTTTAACGGATATTGGGCCTTACAAGAACCAGGTGACGATGGTCGTCCCCAATTCCATGAAGGGGCGCATCAGCACCCACAACACATCGGTAACCAACAGTAGCAGGACGATCACCAGGCCGTAGGGCTCGATGCGCGAATACTGCCAGGCCAGCCGGTTGGGCAGCAGGCTGAACACGATGCGGCCGCCGTCCAGCGGCGGCACCGGCAGCAGGTTCAGCGCCATCAGCACCAGGTTGACGTTGATGCCCGCCATGGCCATCTGGTACCAGTAGCCTTCCTGGATGCCCCCGGCCAGGAACAGCCGCATGGAAATGACCCACAGGATCGCCATGAACAAGTTGGCGGCCGGGCCGGCCAGCGCGACCCACAGCATGTCTTTCTTGGGTCGGCGCAGCCGGCCGAAATCGACGGGGACCGGCTTGGCCCAGCCGAACAGCATGCCCGGGCCGCCCATCAGCTTGGACATGAACAGAATGGCGACCGGCACCAGCAGCGTGCCCACCGGGTCGATGTGCCGCATGGGGTTCAGGGTGATGCGCCCGGCCTGTTCGGCGGTGGGGTCGCCCAGCATGCGCGCCACATAGCCGTGCGCCGCCTCGTGCAGCGTGATGGCGAAAATGACGGGGATCGCGTAGATCGCGATGGTCTGGATAAGTTCGGACATGGCGTGCCGGATTGTACCTGTGCAAGAAGAACCGGCCGTGCGCCCGGCCGCGTGGCGGCGCTTAGTCCAGGCCCAGCGTGGCCGGGTCGCCGCGGCCGCGGCGCAGCACGGCGGGCTCGGAGCCGGTCAGGTCGATGACCGTGGTGGGCGACTGGGGACACGCCCCCGCGTCGATGATGGCGGCCAGGTCGTGCGCATAGCGCTCGCGGATCTCTTCGGCATCGTTCAGCGCGTCGTCCTCGTCCTTGGGGATGAGCGTGGTCGACAGCAGCGGCGCGCCGACCTGTTCCAGCAGCGCCAGCGTGACCGCATGCTGCGGCACGCGGATGCCGATGGTCTTGCGCGAGGGATGCGACACCCGCCGCGGCACTTCGCGCGTGGCTTCCAGGATGAAGGTCCAGGGGCCGGGCGTGGCCGCCTTCAGCAGCCGGTACTGGCGGTTGTCGACCCGGGCGAAATGGCCGATTTCGGCCAGGTCGCGGCAGAGCAGCGTCAGGTGGTGGCGCTCGTCCAGCCCGCGCAACCGGCGCAGCGCATCGGCGGCGGCCTTGTCGTCCAGGTGGGCCACCACGGCGTAGCTGGAGTCGGTGGGAACCGCCACCAACCCGCCGTCGTTCAGCCATTGGGCCGCCTGCTTCAGCAGCCGCGGCTGCGGGTTTTCGGGATGGATAGAGAAAAATAGGGCCATGGGTTTATCCTAGCATCCTTGGCGCTTGCTCAGGAGAAACAACATGCGCATGGACGACTCGCGGGAAAGCCAGAACATCGAAGACCGCCGCTCGCGCGGGCCCCGCCTGGGCGGGCGCGGATCGGTGGGCATCGGCACCATCGTGCTGGCCCTGGTGGCCATCTACTTCGGCGTCGACCCTTCGGTGGTGCTGCAGATGGCCGAAGGCCCCGCCCCGGTCGAACAGCAGGCGCCCAGCCAGCCGCCGGCCAACGACCCGCAGGCGCGCTTCGTGGCCCAGGTGCTGGGCGAAACCGAAGACACCTGGAGCGCCATCTTCCAGCAGAACCTGAACCGCCAGTACGCCCCGCCCCGGCTGGTGCTGTTCCGCGGCGCCACCCCGACGGCCTGCGGCACCGGCCAGGCCGCCATGGGCCCGTTCTACTGCCCGGCCGACAGCAAGGTATATATCGACCTGAGCTTTTTCGACGAAATGGAACGCCGCCTGAACGCCCCGGGCGACTTCGCGCAAGCCTACGTCATCGCGCATGAAGTGGGCCACCACGTACAGCACCTGCTGGGTATTTCCGAGCAGGTCGACCGCCTGCGCCAGCGCAACCCGGGCCAGGCCAATGCGCTGTCGGTGCGCATGGAACTGCAGGCCGATTGCTTCGCCGGGCTGTGGGCGCGCCGCGCCGACCAGGCGCGCAACATCCTGGAAGCCGGCGACGTCGAAGAAGGCCTGAACGCGGCCACCGCCATCGGCGACGACACCCTGCAGAAGCAAAGCCAGGGCTATGTGGTGCCCGACGCGTTCACGCACGGCTCGTCGGCGCAGCGCGTGCGCTGGTTCAAGCGCGGCCTGGACAGCGGCGACCTGCGCCAGTGCGACACGTTCTCGACCGACACGCTTTGAAACCGCGCGGCCGGCCCGGCGCCCGTCACGTTCTTGTAAGATTACGCCCCTTTTGATACGACCCGTTCCCGTACGCCGCGCGGCGCCCAGCCGGCCCGCGCGGCGCACCGATCACTTTTTCAGCGGCCCATGGCCAATAAGCAAGCTCCCTTGATCACCGCGGCAGAAGTCCGCGAAATCCTGGCCGAACCCAAGGAAACCGTGAAAACGGTCGCCTGGGCGGCCCGCCCGAGCCCGGGCCATGCCCAGTGGATGGAATTCGTGTCCGCCTGCCGCCTGCGCGGCGAGACCCGCGACGACATCATCTTCCGCGCCATCTACCGCCCCGCCCGTACCGCGGTGTACGGGCAGGCCGTCATCGCCATGTCGGAAACCTGTTCGGCCAGCCTGTTCGTCGGGCCGCACCGGGTGCTGGGCGTCGACACCGGCGACGGCTGCCATACCAGCCTGGCCGGCAAGGGGCGCCCGCACTATCGCAAGCTGCTGGCCGACCGCACCCACCGCCATGTGTGGCACGAAGACGGCGAAGGCTATGCCGAGCCGGTAGAACCGGCGCTGCACGATATCGCCGCCCTGATTCCGTATTTCCTGCGGCGGGCCAACCTGACCCTGGCCGGAGGCTTTGCCCATCCCCTGAAGGGTCGCCAGATCGAATTGGTGCTATGACTTCGTTTCTGCAAGCCGCGGGCTGGATGGTGACGCCGGCCGGAGAACGCGCCGTGCGCGCCGTGACCCCGGTCGCGATGGGCCTGGACGGCCAGCACGCCACCTTTTTCATCGCCCAGCCCGACGACGCGTCGTTCTACCTGACCGATGCGGGCGAGTCCGCGATGCACGCGGCCGCCTACGGCGTCGAGCTGAACCCCAAGCGGCTGGACCAGTTGAACCAGACGCCCGGCATCAGCCTGGCACGCTTCGACAATACCGGCGCCATCGTGGCCGCCGGCCCGGCCCCGCAACTGCAGGACGCCCTGTGGGACGCGATCAAGCTGACCACCGCCCTGACCTTCCAGTGCCCGCAGTGGATGCCGAAATTCAGCCGCCTGCGCTTTCGCGCCGAGGTCGGCCGCACGCTGGCCGAGGCGGTGGGCGCAAGTCGCCTGGTGCAAGGGGCCCGGGCGCAGGGCAGCAGCGGCCATACCGCCGAATTCGCGTACGCGGTGCGCAGCGCCACGGGCGCCACCCTGACTTATATAGAGCCCATCGCGCTGAAGGCCGGCAAGAAAATGGACTGGACGCAGGTCTACCAGACCCACGGCAAGATGTCGGACGTGAAGATGGCCGATTCCGGCAACGCCCGCCTGGTCATCCTGGAAGACGGCGCATCGGCCGAGGAATTCAACAAGGCGGTGTCCATCCTGGAACAATCGGCCACCGTCCGGCCGCTGGGCAAGGCCCGCAGCTGGAGCGAAATCTTCGCCGATTGAGCCGGCGCGGCGCGCCGCTTCAGCCGACCACGCCCGTCAGCGCGTCGACGATCTCGCACCCATGGCTGATGGCTTCGTGCACGGCCTCGCGCGGGCTGTAGACGAAATTGCCGTCGGCGAAACTGGGCACCACGTATTCGTCGCCGTCTTCCTGGACGGAATCGGCCTGTACGACCATTACTGATGCGGTAAAGACAGGGGAGCCCGGCGCGTTTGCCGTGCTGTCCGGGATGCCCCGGGCGACTTTTGCCGTCAGCCGATACCCCTTGTAGATCAAATTGTTCTGATGCACTCGAAGGCCCTCTCTGGGGCCAGCATACCCCGCATTTGGTCACAGGCTTGATAAGTTTTGTAACGATGCCGTTGCAGCGCCAGTTTCTGATCGCAAAAACGGCCCGCCTGGGCGGGCCGTCAAGGGAAGGCTGGCAAAGGGACCGCGCTAGCAATTGCCCTTCTTCGCCTGGCCGGGCGGACAGAAACCGCCCCCGCCGCCGTAGTAGCCGTCGCCGTGCGGGTCGACTACGACCGAACCCGACGGGGTGTAGACGGCGCACCCCGCCAATAGTGCCGCCAGGGCCATGCCGGCCATCAGCATCTTCATGGATATGCCTCCAGGTTCAAAATCCGCAGCGGATTCTAGACCCGAAGCAGATGACCAATTGGCTCATCGGGTAACGACTTGTCCGCGGGCCGGCGCATGCCGGCCCGCCCGGCCAGTTGCGGCCAGGTCCAGCCCCGGCCGAGCAGCACCATGCGCGTATGCAGGTCGTGCAAGACGGCGTCGGGCACCCGTGGGCCCAAGTCGGTCAGGACTTTGCGCCGCACATCCACATAGCCCGATTCGTAGCGCCGCGCCAGCGATTGCCACAGCGCCCGCGCGGCGGGAGACTGCCGCGCGCCCGTGATCAGGCACTGGCCGGCATCCAGGGCCCACCGGTACACGGCGGCGGCCAGGCCGCGGCGCTGGTATGGCGCGTCGTACTTGGAATGCGGCGCGCGCAGGAACGGATCGGCGCGCCGCCCGACTTCGACCAGGCGATTGAACACGGTATAGCCGGCCAAGCGGCGCCGGACAGTATCCACCACATACACATAGAACTCTCCGTCTGCCTCGCGGTAGCGGAGCACCAGCCCGGGGATTTCGGTCTTGACCTCCGGCATGTCGTGCAGGCGGTCACCGGGGCGGGTGATGCGGCAATACAGGGTGTCCAGTTCGTTGTCCAGTTTCCAGGAACCGGGGTCAACGTCGATGCGCAATTCCATGATGCGGGCAAGCCACCCGGGGAATGCGCCCAGCGCCAGCGTAGGCACGGCTATCTCCTATTAGTAGTGCGAGTCGGTCAGGGGTCGTCGAAAATGGCCGCGGGGTTGAGCCGGACGGCCGAAAAGAATGTGTTCATGCGCACGAGGAAAGCTCCGTCGCGTGGGTCGGTGAATGGAAAAAAAGACGCTGCAAAAAATGCGCGGGATGGTAGCCCTTAACGCGCGGCGGGGCAAGCGGCGCGGGCGTTTCACCGGCTTGCCGCAGCTGCCGGGTGGCTTCAGATGGGGTCCCAGTCGATGACGTCGGACGAGCGTTCCAGCGCATAGAACTGCTTGCGCATGGCCGGCATGGCGATCTCGCCGATCAGCTCCGGCGTCCAGCCCTCACTGTAATGCACACTGCGCACCGGACGCGGCTGGCTCATCAGCATGATCTCGTTGGCGCGCACCGCGAAGATCTGCGCGGTGACTTCGCTGGCCGCGTCGCTGGCCAGGTACACCGCCAGCGGGGCCACCTTGCCCGCTTCCATCTTCTTCAGTTTTTCCACCCGCGCCTTCTCGGCCTCGGTC
>Ga0182737_1000405_pt1 | contig 62879 bp, 51 predicted proteins | sample eDN5th30CBELigOP_FD_128878 | JGI IMG/M metagenome (GOLD analysis project Ga0182737, IMG submission 128878) | Enriched Organic Plus compost microbial communities from Emeryville, California, USA - eDNA 5th pass 30_C BE-Lig OP (version 2) (version 2) ...
ACCATTCGCGTTGCCAGCTCACGAGCGCACCTCCTCCGGAAGCGAGGCATCGTCCGCGCTGATATCCGGGTCCAGGCCTTCCGCGATTCTGCCCTGTTCCACCCGTACGGCGCGATCCACCGTGTGCCTCGCCCGGCGGTAGTCGTGCGTGGCGATCACCGCTGCGCCACCCCGGGAGACGACCTCGCGGACGAACCCGTTGACCAGCTCAATGCCGACCTGGTCGAACGCGGCATACGGTTCATCCAGCAGCAGCAATCGCGGGGGGCGAAGCAGGAGGCGGGCAAGCGCGAGGCGTCGGCGCATGCCGGCCGAAAACCCGCGGACGCGCTCCTGCCGTTCCTGGAGAAGGCTGACACGCTCCAGCGCCTGGGCGGCTTCTGACGGTCGCCATTCCATGCCGGCCATTCCCAGCGAGAACCGGAGATTTTCCTCCGCGGTGAGATCTTCGTACAGTCCGGCGTGATGGCCGAGCAACCCGATGAACTCGCGGATGTCCGCGGCGCCTTCTCCCAGCTCGTGTCCGAAGACACGACCGTTGCCGCGCGTGGGTCGAATGAGGGTGGAGATGACGCGAAGAAGGGTGGTTTTCCCGCTACCGTTGCGCCCCATCAGTGCAACGGCTTCTCCCGGCGCGACCACCAGGTCCACGCCGCGCAGGACCCACCTACGCCCAAAACGGCGGGTAATGCCGGCGAGGTCGATCGCAGCCGGCTCGAGGTTCTTCACAACAGGCTAGACCGCGACGGCGATCGGCGCCGAGTCGGGCATCGGAATACGACCGTCGGTGACACGCACCTGGCCGCCGTGGGTCACACAGCAGACACCGGTGATCTCGTCCGACAGGTCGATCTGGAGGCCCTGCTCGGTCCTCACATGCGCCAGCAGCGCAGCGAGGTTCCGTGAATACATCTGACTCGCGTGGGTCGGCACTCCCGCCGGCAGGTTTGCCGGGCCGAGTACCTTCACGCCGTTGACGACTACGGTCTCGCCCAGCCGGGTGACCTCGCAGTTGCCGCCGCTCTCGGCCGCGAGGTCCACAACCACAGCTCCGGGCTTCATTCTGGAAACCATCTCTTCCGTCACGAGCAACGGCGCTTTCCGTCCGGGAACCTGTGCAGTCGAAATCACGACATCAGCTTCGCGCACCAGTGCAGCCAGTTGCTCACGTTGTCTGTTCTGCTCTTCGGCGGAGACTTCCCGTGCGTATCCGCCCGCTGTTTCGATGTCGGCGAGCTGTACGCCGACGTAGGTGGCGCCCAGGCTCTCAACCTGTTCCTTGACCGCCGGGCGGATGTCGTACCCCTGAACCACAGCGCCGAGCCGGCGCGCGGTCGCAATGGCCTGCAGCCCGGCTACACCGGCGCCGAGTACGAGGACCCGGGCAGGAGCGATGGTACCGGCAGCGGTCATTAGCATCGGGAAGAGGCGGCCACACGCTTCCGCGGCCAGCAGAACTGCGCGATACCCGGCGACGGTCGCCTGCGAGGACAGCACATCCATCGTCTGTGCGCGGGTGATCCGGGGCACCAGCTCCATCGCGATCGCAGTGAGCTGCCGCTGGGCGAGCAGGTACAGGAGGTCCGGTGAGCGGAGCGGGTCGAGTAGCCCGACGATCGTCGTGCCCGGCCGAAGCTGCGCGATCTGCTGCTCCGAGGGTGGACGCACCATCAGAAGCAGGTCGGTGGCCGCGAGGACCTCGGCTTCGGTTCCGACGAGTTCCGCGCCGGCATTGGCGTACGCCTCGTCGCTGAAGTGTGCCCCTTCACCGGCGCCTCGTTCGACCGTGACCGTCCAGCCGTGGTCGCACAGTTTTCTGACCGTTTCGGGAACCACTGCGACACGCGTTTCATGCAGCGCGCGCTCCCGTACCACGCCAACCTTCATCGGGCTCCCCCGTTTTGCTACAGGCTCAGCGATCGCTCGTCGTTTCGACCCAGTCGGCGATGAAAACGTTGGTCTCGCCGGGCTTCGCCGCACCACGATTCGAGGCAAAGACCAGCTTCGTCCCGTCCGGGCTGAACATCGGGAAACCGTCGAAATCCTCGTGGGTCGTCACACGCTCCAAACCCGATCCATCGATGTTGATCAGGTAAATGTCGAAATTGCGCCCTTCAGGATTCGTCAGATTGGAGCTGAAGATGATCTGCCGTCCATTCGGGTGGAAATACGGCGCGAAGTTGGCTGCGCCGTTGTCCGTAACCTGGCGCTTGTTGCTGCCGTCCACGTCCATCACCCAGATATCGAGCGCTGAAGGACGAACCAGCCCCTCCTCGAGGAGTTTCCGGTAGTCGGCGAGTTCCTGTTCGTTCTTCGGGTGATGCGCGCGGTACACGATCTGTTTGCCGTCGCGCGAGAAGAACGCGCCGCCGTCGTACCCGACTTCGTTCGTCAGCCGGGTCACGTTCGAGCCGTCCGCATCCATGACGTAGATATCAAGATCCCCGTCGCGTGTGGACGTAAAGACGATCTTGCTGCCATCCGGCGAGATGGTCGCCTCGCCATCATAGCCGGGGGTACCGAATAGCTTGCGCAGTTCGCTCCCATCCGGCTTCGACGTATAGATGTCGAAATCGTAGAGCGCCCACACATACCCCTGGCTGTAGTCCGGCGGGGGTGGACAGGCGGCTCCATTGTGCTGCGTCGAACTGAAGACGACGAGATCCCTGCCCGGGAAATAGAACCCGCAGGTGGTTCGCCCTTCACCGTTCGATATACGTTGTACGTCCTGCCCGTCGATCGTCATGCTGTAGATCTGATCGCACGGGATTTCAGGGGAGTGTGAACGCTGAAAAATCAGACGACTGCCGTCCGCGGAGAAATACGCCTCAGCGTTCTCACCACCATCGGTCAGCATCCGAAGATTCTGCAGTCGAGGTTCATCGGGCGACGCCGCAAACGGGCGGGCACCGGCCGGTTCAATATCGCCTTGCACGCCGCTGCTGCATGCAGCGACGCCGAGGACCATTAGATTTAGCAGTCGGGTACGCATGGCAGTAGAATAGACCCACATCGGACCCTTGTCGAGTCCGAATCTCGCTGAAGGAACGTCAGGCAAATCATGAGAAGATACCAGGTTTCACGCTTTTTGATCGCTTCCGGTCTCACCGGCGTTTTCGCCGCGAGTCCGGCTTTCGTCGATGCCCAAAGCTGCCCCGATCCCGTTCGCGCCACCGAAGGCGCCCGAGGTGCAGCCGCTGTCGTTCGCTACCTCGCTTCTGATGCCCTGGAAGGCCGTCTGGCAGGCTCGCCCGGCGAGCGCTGCGCGGCGGACTTCATCGTCGCTCGTTTCAACCAGCTCGGCTTGAAACCCGCCGGCGAAAACGGCACGTGGTTCCAGGATGTCCCGCTCGCCTCCATGGCCAGCCCGCACGCACCGCCGGGAACCGGCCGCAACGTGCTTGCCCTGCTGCCCGGCAGCGATCCCGCGCTCCGCGATGAGATCGTCATCATCGGCGCCCACTACGACCACCTCGGGCACGGGAACTTCGGTTCGACCGCTGGCCCCGAGGAGGCAGGCCAGATCCATAACGGCGCCGACGACAACGCGTCCGGCGTTGCCGGCATGCTCGCAGCCGCAGAACTCCTTGTTAAGAACAAGCCGGCGCGCTCGGTCCTCTTCATGGCGTTCACGGGCGAAGAAAGCGGGCTGCTCGGCTCCGCACACTTCGCCGAGAATCCGCTCGTCCCGATCGCCAAGGTCCGCGCCATGCTGAACCTCGACATGGTCGGTCGGCTTTCGGGGGGCAGCCTGATCGTCGCCGGCAGCGGCACCGCGGCGGAATGGCCTGACCTCGTGCGCAAACACGCGCCCGCTGGCCCGGTGCTCACACTCAATCCCGACGGATACGGCGCCAGTGACCACACCTCGTTCTACCTGAAGGATATTCCGGTCCTGCATTTCTTCACCAACGTTCATGGGGAGTATCACAACCCCCGTGACGACTGGCAGTTGATCGACGTGGCGGGTATCGAGGGCGTCGCGAAAATGGTGGCCGGGATTACACGTGACCTCGGCCCTGGTCAGAGCCTGACGCTCGTCCGCGGAACGCCTCCCCAGCCCTCCTCCGGCGGGCGTGGCTACGGCGCATGGCTCGGGACCGTGCCCGATATGAAGCCGATCGAACGTGGCGTCAAACTGATGGGCGTGCGCGAAGGTTCCCCCGGCGAAGTCGCCGGGTTGCACGCAAATGACATCATTATCCGGTTCGATGAAGACCCGATCGCCGACCTCCAGGGCTACACCGATGCACTGCGTGCCCGCAAGCCCGGCGACAAGGTCCGAATCACCGTGCTGCGGGATGGCCGCGAGGTCGCCGTGACGGCCACATTGGGCTCGCGGTAACCGCGGCCACCTTGCCCGGTCAGCCCCCGATCTGGCCCGCTTATGCATGCCGTAAAGGGGTTGCTGGCAATGAGTTACAGGGCTAGCTTGATTTCAGACGTCATGAGCATGCGGTCGCAGGCGCGTGACGTTGGCTGACCGGAGATGGCTCGAGAGAGAGATCAGGTCGGCATGCGTGGCGAGTGGTTCGGAGAATCGCCGCGCCGGTTGCGAGGTCGCTGGCCGCAACCAGTAGCTCCCGAGCTCGGGGGCGCCTGATTCGCAGACCGCGCGAGGAGGGTAAGGGAAGCAGGCTCCAGACGCCGCACGTGGTGTCACCGAACCGGAACTGATCCCGCCAGCGGAAAGAAAGCCCCCAGGTGCGACGTGTCGCACCTGGGGGCAACTTTTTGCCCGTGTGGTATTGACGGGTTAGCGCATATCTCGTCAATTCCGAGCACTTCGACGAGCGTCTAACCTCTTCCAATCTGAACCCGTGAACCAGAATCGACCCCATTGTGGCCGAGGCGTTGGCCCGGTGCATCTGAGTACGGGCGCCAGGCATGGGTGAGCCGATCACCGATCTTGCCGGGCAACTGGAAACGGGCACCGTGCCTGAGTCCCTTGCGACAGTAGCGGACGGCCAGCGACTGCAGCACCTGATCCTCGCACTACGTGAAAGCGAGGAACGGTACCATGGCCTTTTTGAATCGTCGCGCGATGCAATTTACATCACGAGGCGGGATGGTCAGTTCATCGATGTGAACCAGTCGCTGCTCGAGCTTTTCGGGTACACTCGTGCCGAACTGCTGAGCCTGAATGCGCAAGTGTTGTATGCGGATCCCGCGGACCGGCTGCGGTTCCAGCGAGTGATCGAACAATTCGCGTCGGTGCGGGATTTCGAGGTGCGCCTGCGAACACGGGATGGCCGGTTTCTGGAATGCCTGCTGAGCTCCTCGATCCGGTACGCCGTGGATGGCAGCATTCTGAGTTATCAGGGAATCATCCACGATACGACGGAGCGAAACCGGGCGCTCCGGGCGCTGGAGCATTCTGAAAATTTTACCCGAACGATTATCTCGAGCGTTGGCGAAGGGATTATCGTGCTGGACCGCTCCCTTCGGTTTCAGATCTGGAATCATGTGATGGAGGAACTGACGGGGCTTGCTGCGTCCGAAGTGATCGGACGGGAGGCAGGCGGTGTGTTCCCGGAGTTGCTTGACAATGGTGTTATTCACCTGTTGACCCGTGCCCTGAACGGCGACCAGGTAAAATCGCAGGACATGCCGTATCGGATTTCGCGGAACGGAAAATCCGGCTGGTTCGTTGCAAAGTTTTCTCCACACATCGCACCGAACGGCAACGTTGTGGGCGTCGTCGGCGTGCTGCACGACATCACCGAACGCAAGCGGACCGAGCAACAACTGGTCCACAACGCGTTTCATGATGGACTGACCGATCTGCCGAATCGAGACCTGTTCTCCGATCGCCTCGACCGGTTGATTGCCGCATCTAAACGCAACCCGAACCATCGATTCGGCGTGCTCTTCCTTGATCTCGATCGATTCAAGGTCATCAACGACAGTCTCGGGCACCTCAGAGGCGACCAGTTACTGGTAGCGATCGCACGGCGCCTGGAGGCGTGTGTCCGGCAGGGGGATACGGTTGCACGACTTGGAGGCGACGAGTTTGCGATCCTCCTCGGTGAGATCGCCGATCTGCAGGAGGCGACCCGGATCGCGGACCGGGTGCAGGAGGAACTCGCTTTTCCCTTCCAGCTCGATGTGCACGAGGTGTTTACGTCCTGCAGCATCGGCATTGCGCTGAGCAACGCCGCATACACGCGACCGGAAGAGATCCTGCGCGATGCGGACACGGCAATGTACCGCGCTAAGACCGGCGGTCGGGCACGCTACGAGGTTTTCGACCGCGAGATGCACTCCGATGCACTCGCCCAGCTCGAACTCGAAACCGACCTGCGGCGCGCAATCGAGCGGAACGAACTTCGCCTGCATTATCAGCCGATTATCGATCTCGAAGATGGTTCACTCACCGGGTTCGAGGCATTGGTGCGCTGGCAGCATCCGCGTCACGGCATGATGCTGCCCGCCGAGTTCATCAGCCTTGCTGAAGAGACTGGACTCATCGTTCCGCTCGGCTGGTGGGTGCTGCGCGAAGCGTGTGCGCAGATGCGCGCATGGGAAAAGGAACATCCGCAAGTCAGCCGGCTCGAGATCAGCATCAACCTTTCGGCCCGCCAGTTCCTGCAATCCGAGCTGGTCGATCACATTGTCGAGATCATCGGACAGACTGGACTCGCAGCAAACCGTCTGAAGCTGGAGATCACCGAGTCGGTCGTGATGCAGAACGCCGCCAGCGTATCGCAGATGCTCACCGAACTGCGGGCACGCGGGATAAAACTGTGCATCGATGATTTCGGGACCGGCTATTCGTCGCTCAGTTACCTCCAGACGTTCCCGATCGATTCGCTGAAAATCGATCGCTCCTTCATAAGCACGCTCGATCATGAAGGCAGCAGTCTCGAACTGATCGAAACCATCGTTGCGCTCGGCCGGATCCTTGGCATGGATGCCGTTGCCGAAGGCGTTGAATGCGCACAGCAGCTCGAGGCCGTCCGGCGGCTGGGTTCGCGCTTTGCCCAGGGGTATCACTTCTCGCATCCGCTGCCGGCAGCCGAAGCGCTGGCTCTGATCCGCGAGCCGCGACGCTGGCTTTCCTAATACGAATTCTCGCGTTCTTTTCAGGCAGGTGCCGTCTCGGACTGGCGTATCGAGACGTTTTGCTTGACACCGCCCCTGCGCGGCTAACAAACTGAACCGCGAAACCCGACATTGCGAACGCGCAACGGTGCGCTCACGCGGCGAAGGGGCTGATCCGGAGGAACCGGAAAGCTCATTTTGTGTCGATGAAGGACTCAGCCCCCCCGAGGGGACCGGCCAACCGCCAGCGAGCGGTTCAGCTTTGCCTGCGCGATCAGGCATTGGTGGACGGAACTGTGTTCGCGGCAGACGCGCAGTATCTGACCGCGTGCCTCGGGAACCGACGGGGCTGGGTCAACCTGACCGCAGTGCATTTCCTCAATACAGGGGAGCGGCTCCCCCATATCGCGGTTCAGACCAACCGGATTCTCTGGGCGTCCTCTCCGAACGGCGACATCCCGCTGATGAACGTGCTGCCGGGTGCAGCATCGCGAACGGTCGAGATCCAGATCGAAGGCGGCGTTGTGCTGCGTGGCGATCTCAGTCTCACCGCGCGTCAGCGACTGAGCGATTACCTTGGCGCGTTCGGCGATTTCATCCCGCTGCGCGACGCGCGGATGCTGCCGGGCGGGCACGCGCTCGGCGATATCGCGGTAAATCAGGAGGCGATCGAACGGCTGCGGGAAGTCGGGGAAGGCGGCGAGGGCATCACGATTGCGCCGCCCACGTCGAAGCCGGAGGATCTTGGCCTGATCTCCTCCGCCGAGGTGTTGTTCGACTCGCCCGCCCGGGCTGGCGCTCGTGACGTGCGCAGCGCGGCCGCGCCCGCAAAACCGGCCAGGCCTTCCGACCCTGCAGAACCGGTACGGAGTGCCTCGGGCGCGCGGCACTGGCTGGTCGGTATTCTGCGCTCCGCTGGTATTGCAGGCAGTGAAAAGCTCTCCGCGACAGCGAGTCTGCCGATCAGTGAAGCCTGGACCGCGATTCAGGCGGAAACCGGCATCGAGGATGACAAGCTCGCACGTCTGGTCGCCACCCACTTCCACCTTGAGGTCGCAGACCTGGAGAAGTCGGATCCGGCGCTGACTTCGCGAATCCCGGAAAAGATCGCGCGCCGCTACAGCGTCCTGCCGTTGCGAGAGGAGAACGGGCACCTGGTACTCGCGACCAGTGACCCGACCGATCACGATGCGGAGCAGGCGCTGCGATTCGCCTCACGCAAACGACCGATCTTCGAAATTGCGGCCCCCGCGCAACTGAAGAGCTGGCTCAACACCCGGTATTCCTCGGACCGCATGGTCGAGATGTTGTTGAGCAGTGTCGATGCGGAGATCGCCGAAGCCGTACGTGTGGTGGAGGATACCGCACCGGAGTCGGTCGGGGATGAAGACATCGATGCGGCACCGATCATCAAGCTGACCAATGTGGTCCTGCGTGATGCGGTTCGTGAAGGTGCCAGCGACATCCACCTCGAGCCTGGCGCAACGGGGGCCGTCGTGCGTTTTCGTGTCGATGGCGTGCTGCGGCACCATATGCAGATTCCGCTTCCCGCGCTCAGCCGCGTCATCTCGCGCATCAAGATTCTGGCGGACCTGGACATCGCCGACCGGCTGCGGCCCCAGGATGGTCGCACGCGCATCCAGGTTGACGGGCGCAAGCACGACCTGCGCGTGTCGACGGTCCCGACGCGCGGTACCGAAAAGCTGGTGATTCGCGTGCTGCAGTCCGACGGCAATCGCCGGCTGGATGATATCGGCGCGCCCGACAGCGAACTCACGCGGCTGCGGCAACTGCTTTCCTATCGCGACGGGATCACGGTTGTGACCGGCCCGACCGGCTCCGGCAAAACGACGACGCTCTATGCCGCACTGCGCGAGGTGGCAACAGGGGAAGTCAACGTGATGAGCGTGGAAGATCCGGTCGAGTATGAACTCTCCGGAATCACCCAGATCCAGGTCGAGCCCGCACGCGGGGTAACCTTCTCGACCGCACTGCGCGCAATTCTGCGTCAGGATCCCGACATCATTTTCGTGGGCGAAATTCGCGACGCCGAAACCGCCGAGGTCGCGGTTCATGCGTCCATGACCGGGCATCTCGTGCTGGCTACCCTGCATACCAACGACGCGGTCAGCGCCGTTGCACGCTTCGCCCATCTCGGGGTGGACGAAACCAGCATCGCGTCCACACTGCGGGGCGCGGTTGCCCAACGGCTGCTCAGGCGACTTTGTACCGGCTGCGCGGAGCCGGTCGACGGCAAACTTACCGCAGAAGAGACCCGGCTCGCCGCGATCTATGGCATGGAACCCGTATTCCGTGCGCGTGGCTGCAAGCGGTGCAGTCAGACCGGATTCAAGGGCCGTATCCCGCTGCTCGAGGTGATGTCCGTCACTCCAGCCCTCCAGGATCTGATCATCGAGAACGCCAGCGCGCCGGAGTTGTTCCGCGCTGCCGTCGCCGGTGGCATGCGCCCGTTGCTGCGCGTCGGCCTCGAACGCGTTGCGAGTGGCCAGACTACGCTGCAGGAAGTCGAGCGTGTGCTGGGCGGCATCAAGGATGAAGGGCCGGGAATCGTCACCAATCTACCGAACGCTCTCGCTACACAACTCTCCGTTCAGAACCAGTTCAAGTTCAAACAGGGCTGACCCCGACGCACTTCAGACCTGCTCAGCCGCGGAACGCTGTTTGCAACCCTCGGGGCCGGCTGCAGTCCGGGCCGTGTGGCGTTGTGGACCTGAGTCGTCGAAGAAACGAGTTTGCGTCGGCAAATCGTAAAAATCGCGGAGGATGCCGGAGCTGAAGCCGTCGCGGTAGCGTTCTACGACTACCGGCATCGCACCGGCTGGAGTTACCACGCCGATCGCTGGTTCCATGCGGCCAGCACGATCAAGATCCCGGTGCTGCTGGGCGTGTTCGACGCCATCGACAGCGGAGCGCTCGAGCCCTGCTCACCGGTGCACGTGCGCAACCGCTTCCTCAGCGCTGCTGATCACCAGCCGTTTCGCGTCGATCTCTCGCGTGATGCGGATGCAGAAGTTCATCGCGCCATCGGCAGAACGATGGTCATCCGCGACCTCGCCCATCACATGATTGTGACCAGCAGTAATCTCGCGACCAATCTGCTGATCGACATCGTTGGCCTGGAGAATATTCAGGAGACATTGCGCAAGCTCGGACTGCAGGGCGTCGAACTGCTGCGTGGTGTCGAGGATATGGCGGCGTGGGAACAGGGGATCAACAACCGCGTGACCGCGTCCGGGCTGCTCGAATCGCTGCGACTGCTGGCGGAGGAGCGCGCATTCTCGACCGAAGCGGTGCAGGCGATGATGGACATCCTGCATGCGCAGGAATTCCGGAGCGGGATCCCGGCCGGCCTGCCCATCGGCGCGCGGGTGGCGCACAAAACCGGCGAGATCTCGAGCATGGCACACGATGCGGGAATCGTCTATCTGCCGGATCGCGAACCGTACGTGCTGGTGATTCTGACGGAATGGAAACCGGATGTCGGCGGCCGGAATGCTACGATCGCCCGCATCTCCCGTGTGATCTACGAACAGGTCACGGAAGGCGAAGCTCCTGCATGAACGATGAGCGACTGCCGCTGCCGGTTGTGGATGCGCTGCAGTTGGAGGAAGCGCAGCGAACGGTACTCAGGCCGGGTGAGTTGCTCGCCGACCGGAACGGCAAGTTGCGCAGGCTACCGCGCTTCTTCCATCGCGTCGACTCCTGGGCCAGCGCGCAATCGATACAGTTGGCTGAAAACTTCGCTCTGTCGGAGTTCATTCGCGTCGACGTGCGCGAGGCAGATTTGCTGCGTCATTTCCCGCGGTACGTCCCATGCGCAATCTCGCTGCTGGCCGCGCACCTGCAATTGTTCCGCCGTGAAGTCGGACTGACCGTGCATATCGCGGCCAACGGTGGGTATCGCACGCCGGGGCATCGCCTGACGGACTACGCTTCCCCGCACTGCTGGGCCACGGCTGCGAACATCTACAGGATAGGCGACGAGTTGCTGGATACCGAGGAGAAGATCGAGCAGTACGCGCGTATCGCGACACGTGTTCTGCCCGGTGTCTGGATCCGACCCTACGGTCACGAAAAAGGTATGGCAGACGACCATCTGCACCTCGATTTGGCTTACATCCTCGCGGTACCCAGACGTGCCGCATCGGAAGCAGAAGCTGCATGAGCGCCAGTGGAAAAAAACTGAATCCTCCCCTGCAACGCAGCACACGATCCCGACCACTCCGCCTCGCCGCCATTGGGCTTGAAGCCGAATTCGCCCTCTGCATTGATAACCAGCAGGTGCGACCGGAAGACATCTTCGAAGATCCGCGCTCGTTCATTCGTGGGCAGTTGATGCATCGGCTTGGCACGTCATACCATCTTCCGACGGGAGCGGCGATCTACTTCGATACCGGCGTGATCGAGATCGCAACACCAGTGATCGAAATCGAGCGCGGGTGTGGTGCACGCGCGGGGCGATCGCTCTGGGAAAGCATTCGGTTCGTGCGCGCTGAACTCGATGCCTGGGAGGCACAGGCCGGGAAGACAGCGCGGCTGGTTGGCTTCAGTGCGCACTACAACATCAGTTTTGAGTTGCCACGTTCGGAACAGGGGCGGTTGCGTACGGTGCATCGTCTCGCCGTACTGCTCGCCTACATTCTGCCGGTCCCGGTGATGCTGCTCGCAACGAATCGCCGTTCCACCGGCGTTGGCGTGCGCCCGCGTGGTGAACGGGTCGAGATCACGGTCGACTTCACGCCGAGCCCGGCTCTGACGATTGCGACCGCAACGCTGATTACCGGGATTGTGCGCGAAGTGATGACCTGGCCGTCGTTCGAGCTGTCGGAGCTCGGGGAACACGGGATCCCGGTCATCGCCGGCTATGCGCCGGTTCCGCACACGACGCGCAAAGGGTGGCTCGCACGCTATAGCAGTTATCCCGAAAACCCCTTCGTCTCCGACGTCAATGCGCCGAACTGGATCAGTACGACGGGCGAGACGCTCTCGCTGCGTGAGATCGGTGGGCGGATCACCCGTGCGTTCTGGTCCTCGATCGAGCGGCTGAGCGATCCATTCACGTTTCGACTGATCGGATCGATCATGCGCGGACGCGCCCCTTCCCTGCTCGATCTTGATGACCGTCCGCCGGAATACGAGGACATCGGCCGGCTATGTGACTGGGATGACCTTTTCCCGCCCGGCCGACTCGCACGATCGCGTTACGAACGCGTACTGATTCGCGCGATCTCCGGCCGGAAACTTCGCCTGTTCAATTCGTGGTACACGCCTGTCGGGATGAATGGCTGGTCGGAGGTCATCTTCCGACGTGAAGGCGATCGCGGGCGCCACTATTTTTCGATCGACTTCCTGCTCGATCATCTCGCCGAGTGGGAGGCGACCGGACCTGGATCGATTTCGCTGCCTCGGAAACCGACCGCGGGCCACGTGCGTAGGACACGGCAGGAGGTGGCCTATGATTGAATTGCTCGCATTACTGGCAGCGAGTTCTGCTGCTGTACTTGGTTATTCGAGAACGCGCGAATTCGTGCGTACACGGTTGCGCTTCGTTGATGCGGTTCACCGCGCCAGCGCTCCATTCAAGGCTGGTGCGGTCGCGACGGCCGCTGCTGCCGTGGCCGTCTGGGCGATTCCTGTCGTTGGCGCAGGGACCGCGCTGACGTTCGGGATTGCAGTCGGAGCGGGGGTTGCAGCCGGGCGACGCGACATTCGCCGCCAACTTCCCGGCTCCTACTGATCGGGGGCACCCGGGGAGTGCAGCCACACCTCCCCGGCGTACTTGCGGCCGCCTGGTGTTGCCGGGCGGCCGCTGTTGTTATCGAACTGGATCAGTTGGAGGGGGTTGGCTCCTGCCGATCCGATTCCTCCTGATTCAACTCACCCCTCTTCGTTCGCTGCTGCCGCATCAGCACCAGGGAGCGTCCGAGAAGTTCGTACTCACCGCCTTCCTCGATCTTCACCCCGGCTGGCAACTGCGCGGTCCGGGTATCCACGAGTACTTCCCACGCCTGTCCGTTTTCACTGTTCGGGATTGTGAACGACACGTTGTCCGTGTGCGCGTTGAGCAATACAAGCAGGTTGTCATCAACCACGGGTTCGCCGTTTTCGTCGAGTTCGTTCAGCGCGCTGCCATCCAGACGCACGCCAATGCTGCGCACCCAGTGCGCATCCCATTCCGCATCGGTCATCTCCTGACCATCGGGGCGAAGCCAGACAATGTCGCGCACATCGCTGCCCCGTATCGCGCGGCCCTGAAAAAACTTCTTCCGGTGAAGCGCGGGGTGATCCCGGCGGATCGCAACGGCCCGGCGGGTGAACTCGAGCAGGCTCTCCTGAGCTTCGTCGGCGCACCAGTTGATCCAACTGATCTCGTTGTCCTGCGCGTATGCATTGTTATTGCCCTGCTGTGTACGGCCGCGTTCATCGCCGCCGCAGAGCATCGGCGTGCCCTGCGAGAACAGGAGTGTGGCGAGGAAATTTCGCTTCTGACGTTCACGGATGTCGCGAATTTCAGGATCGTACGTCGGACCCTCAACCCCGTGGTTGTAGGAGAGGTTCTCGTTGTGGCCGTCCCGGTTATCCTCGCAGTTCGCTTCATTATGCTTCTCGTTGTAGCTCACGAGATCGTGCAGCGTAAAACCATCGTGCGCCGTGATGAAGTTGATGCTCGCCGCCGGGCTTCGCCCATTCTCCTGGTAGAGGTCGCTGCTGCCGGTAAGTCGGTAGCCGATCTCCGCCATCTGGTCCTCATCGCCTCGCCAGAAACGACGAACCACATTGCGGTACTTGTCGTTCCATTCTGCCCACAGCACGGGGAAGTTGCCGACCTGATAACCGCCATCACCGATGTCCCACGGCTCGGCAATCAGCTTGACCTGTGAGAGCACCGGATCCTGGTGGATGATGTCGAAGAACGCGGCCAGTCGGTCGACGTGACCGGTTTCCCGCGCGAGCGTCGAGGCAAGGTCGAACCGGAACCCGTCCACGTGCATCTCGAGCACCCAGTAGCGCAGGCTGTCCATGATGGTCTTGAGCACCTGCGGGTGTGCTGCATTCAGACTGTTCCCGGTACCCGTGTAGTTCATGTAGTAGCGGGGGCTGCCATCGACCAGGCAGTAGTAACTCGTGTTGTCGATTCCCTTGAAGCTCAGCGTCGGCCCGAGCTCGTTACCTTCCGACGTGTGGTTGTAGACAACATCGAGAATCACTTCGATACCGGCGCGGTGCAGCGCGCGAACCATCGCCTTGAATTCCGAGACCTGTTGCCCGCGATCACCGAGGCTTGCGTAACGCGCAGTTGGCGAAAAGAAGTTTGTCGTGTTGTAGCCCCAGTAATTCCGCAGCCCCCTGTCCAGCAGAAACTGCTCGTCGGCAAAATCGTGAACAGGCAGCAGTTCGACCGCGGTGACGCCAAGCTTCTGCAGGTATTCGATCGCCGGTTTCGAGGCCAGGCCTGAGTAGGTGCCACGCAGTTCCTCGGGGATCTCGGGATGGTTTGCCGTGAACCCCTTCACGTGCAATTCGTAGATCACGCTCTTGTGGAGCGGCGTGCGTGGCGGGCGATCGCCCTCCCACTCGAAAAAGGGCTCGATCACCACGCCCTTCGGTACGCCCCACGCATCGTCCTGCTCGTCGATGGCGAGGTCAGCCAGCGGGTGGCCAAGCTGGTAGCCGAACACCGGCGCCTTCCAGTCTACCTCGCCGGCGACCGCCTTCGCGTATGGATCGAGCAGCAGCTTGGCGGGATTGAACCGGAAGCCCTGCTCCGGGTCGTACGGCCCGTGCACGCGGTAACCGTACAACTGGCCGGGGCGCAGACCGGGCACGTACCCGTGCCAGATCAGTGCGGTGCGTTCTGGTAAGGGAATGCGCCTTGTTTCGACCGCGGGGTCACGGGCGTCAAACAGGCAGAGGTCAACGCGCGTGGCATTCTCTGAATAAATCGCGAAATTTACTCCCTGGCCGTCCCAGGTCGCTCCAAGAGGGAACGGCCGGCCGGGTATCACTTTCAAACCCACTTGTCTCCCAGGCTGTTGTTCTGTTCCGAACTGCGCAGGAGCAAGGCTAATGCCGCAGTTGGGACCGTTTGTCCCCGACTGGCTGCAATCGGCGGGGAACATGGCGCCGTTGCCGGGAACCCGGCCTGATACCAGTTTGATTGGAGAACCCCTCACAATTCCGACCTCCGCCTGGAGAAGAGCAATGCGAAACGCCGTACGACCCCGTTTCTGGTGGTGGGTCGCTCTGTTGCTGCCCGTGCTTCCCCTGTCGGCACAGCAGAAACCGACGCTCGTGCCTGCCGACTACGGCAAGTGGGAAAATCTGGGCATGACCGTGTTGTCGCCGGACGGCAAATGGCTGGCGTGGATGATCAACCGCACCGATGGGTCGAACGAACTCAGGGTCCGAAACCTGAATTCGAACGAAGCGCCGAAGGTGATCGCGTACGGCAGCGGCGCCCGCTTTTCGAATGATTCCCGGTGGGTGGCGTACTCGATCGGAGTCTCAGAGGCTGAGCGCGAAAAACTCACGAAGGCAAAAAAGCCGGTCCAGAACAAGGCGGGCGTGCTTAATCTCGCGACGGGCGAAACGATCTCGTTCGATGCGATCTCCTCCTTCGCATTCAGCGACGATGCGCGCTACATCGCATTGCGCGGCTACGTACCGGAAGGGCGGAAGTCGAAGGGCGCTGATGTCTTCGTGCGCGACCTGAACACAGGGGCGCTCTCGACCTTCGGCAACGTCGCCGCGTTCAGTTGGCGTGACAAAGGGACGCTGCTTGCGCTCGCGCTGGATGCAGAGACAAGGACGGCCAACGGCGTACAGGTCTACGATCCGGCTGGCAACGCGCTGCGCACGCTCGAGTCCGGCGATGCGACCTTCAACTCGCTGCGCTGGCGCAAGGACGATGATGACCTTGCCTTTCTGCGCACGAGCACCAGCGACGTGTATGCGGACACATCGCACATTGTGATTGCCTGGCGCGACCTGGCCGGCAAACAGCCGCGACGCTTCGCGCTCGACCATCCCGCCGACAGGAATTTCCCGCGCGACATGCGTGTTGTCGACGCACGTCCGCTGACCTGGTCAAAGGATGGCACCAGTGTGTTCTTCGGCATCAAGGCGCGCGACCTGAAGCCTGCGAAAACTCCGGCCATTGCGGCGAATGCAGACAGCGCTCGAATGAAGGCATCGGGGGATGGCGCCGCGGACAATGGCACGTCGGATGAACCGGCGGGGGTCGAAGTCTGGCACGCGATGGATGTCGACATCATGCCCGAGCAGAAGGTGCGCGCGAATGCGAATCGTAACCGCAACTTCCTGACTGCATGGCATCTCGATACCGACCGCGTCGTGCAACTGGGCGATGATCTCACCGAAGATGTGAATCTCGTCGAAGGCGAGAAGTTCGCCGTCGGCACCGACCAGACGCCGTATGAGCGCGATCGGATGTTTGGCCCGATCTATCGCGACCACTACGGGATCGATGTACGTACCGGCGAGAAGAAGAAGCTGCATGAGAAAGTCGAGTTCCAGTTCGGCACCAGTCCGGGCGGTCGCTATGCGCTCTACATGCAGAACGATCACTTCTTTGCGAAAGACCTGCGAACCGGCACCCAGATCGATCTGACCAGGAACGTGCCGACGTCGTTCATAGATGTCGATGACGATCATACGGTAAAGCAGAAACCCCCGCACGGATTCGCGGGCTGGACGGCAAAGGACCGCAGCGTTCTGCTTTACGACAAGTACGACATCTGGGAGCTCCCTCTCGACGGATCGAAGGCGGTGCGCCTTACCAATGGCGCCACCGATAAAATCCGCCACCGGATCGTACGGCTCGACCCGGAACAGGACTACATAGACCTGTCCAGGCCGCAATACGTCAGTCTCTATGGCGAGTGGACGAAGAAGTTCGGCTACGCGCGGCTGCAGGCGGGCAAGTTTGATCAGTTGGTCTGGCTCGACAAGAACGTGGGCCGGCTCATGAAGGCGGACTCGGCGGAAGTGTACGCGTACGTGGTCCAGGGCTTCGACGACTCGCCCGATGTATTCGTCGCGGGGCCGGATCTGCGCAATGCGAAACAGGTGACCGAGACCAATCCGTTCCAGAAGGATTACGCCTGGGGCAAGTCCGAACTGATCAACTACCGGAATGCCCAGGGTGTTGAGCTGCAGGCTTCCCTCGCCTATCCGGCGAACTACGAGCCCGGCAGGAAGTATCCGATGCTGGTCTACTTCTACGAGATCACGTCGAATTCGCACCACAACTACATGGTGCCGTCCGAGCGGAACTACTACAGCCAGCAGGTCTGGTCCCAGAACGGCTACTTCGTGTTGCGTCCCGACATTGTGTATCGCGACCGGAACCCGGGCCTTTCGGCTGTCGACGCGCTCGTCCCTGCCGTTGATGCGGCGATCGCCACCGGCATGATCGACGAGAAAAAAGTCGGGCTGATCGGTCACTCGTGGGGCGGCTATCAGACCGCGTTCGTCCCGACGCAGACCAACAAGTTTGCCGCCGCCGTGGCCGGTGCGCCGCTCACGGACCTGATCAGCATGTACCTCTCTATCTACTGGAACACGGGCGGAACCGACGCGCGTATCTTCGAGATCAGCCAGGGCCGGATGGAGGTCCCACCGTGGGAGGACATGGAGAGCTACACGAAGAACTCGCCGCTCTTCAACATCAAGACGCTGAACACCCCGATGCTGATGACCTTCGGCGACAAGGATGGCGCGGTCGACTGGCACCAGGGCATCGAGTACTACAACGCGGCGCGGCGTGAGGGCAAGCAGATGGTCATGCTGGTTTACGAGGGCGAAAACCACAGCCTCGCCAAAAAGCAGAACCAGATCGATTACCACCGCCGCATCAACCAGTGGTTCGATCATTACCTCAAGGGTGCACCTGCGGCGTCATGGATCACGGAAGGCGTCAGCTTCCTCGATCGCGAGAAGGAACTGAAGCAACTGAAGAAGGACGCGGGCGGATCTGCGAACCGCTGACGATACGGCCTAATAACAGAAAGCGGCTGCGAAGGCAGCCGCTTTCTACTTTACCTACGGAGGGCCAGGGATTCGAACCCTGAAGACCTTTCGGTCGCCGGTTTTCAAGTCTATTTTTATACATTGAAATACATTGCGTTTACCATTTAGCTGGTATTTTTTCGTTATTCCGCAAGGGAAACGCACCCCGCCATCTGGCACAACATCTGGCACAACGCTAAGCGCGGATTTTTTCTAGCTCGATTACTAGCTTGGCTTGGCGCTTCACGCGGGCTTGCCGGTAGGTCTTTCGCAACACGTCAGCATCCGTGTTCGCTTGGTCAGCAGCCGCGTTAGCATCGATTTCCAACGCATCGGTTGCATACCTACGCTTGAGCCCGTGGAAGCCTCTACCCTTCACGGTAGCCACTTCCGCTAGCTTCTCGGCCTTCCGCAGTTCTTCCAGCAAGTACCGCTCAAGCATTGGCACATACTTCCCGCGTTCGGGAAGTGGATTGTTCAGGTTGCCGGTAACGAACAGCTTGCCGCATGCCTTCACGCGGGGAGTATCCAGCAGCGTTTGCAATGCGCGTGTTGCATCAACCGACAGAACCGAGTAGTTGCCTTTTCTGTTCTTCTGCTTGTTCCTGTCCCAATGCACGGCGAAAACGGTTTTGCCATCCTCCCGGACGAACGGCTCTAGCTGGTCCGTTTCAAGATGGCGGATGGCGTTGGTTCGATGCCCGGAACAAGCGTAAATCTCCGCTACCGCCCAAGCACGAACGTCACAACGTTTTTCCAGCGTAGGCAACAGCTTCGCGGTTTCTTCCTCTGTATACGTCAGGTGTTCGTTTTCCGAGTCTGGCGCGGGAAGCTCTACCGCGGCTAGGTCATGCCGAGCCGTTATCCACTTCTCGATTCTGACAGCATGATTGAAAGCCGCCTTGATGAAGATCAGGTGACGGCGCTTGGTACTGTTTGACCAAGGCTTGCCAGACCTTGCCTTGAACGCATCGCTTCCCCGCTTTACCGCAGCCATAACGAGAGCAGGCGTTACGCTGGTTAGCAGCGTTTCGCCGCGTAGCTCTCGCAGCCAAAAGTCCCGCATGTTCGCTTGACCAACGCGGTTCGTTTTGGTCCAATCGCTTTCATACGCTTCGAAGTACCGCGTTAGCAAGTCCTGCAACGTTTTCGGCTTGGTTACGTCCCCGGTACGAACGGCTTCAACCATAGCCGTCATGGCGTAGTGCATCAGCGTGTTAGCCTTCGCATCCGCGTAGGCTCTCGCGATGTTCTTGTCCGTCACCGGCAACGGAGCCCGCATTTCCTCTTGGAGCGTCAAACGGACTCGGTTCGGCCGATGCCATTCAATCCAGAGGGGACCGCCCGTATACCGTTCGTAGACGGTTACGCGGTTGAAGCCCTTCCGGCCCGCGGAGTACCGCCAAGGCTTTGGTTTTCTCGGCATAGCTCCCTCCCTGTTACCGGCAACGCTAAGCGCCTAAAGCCCGCGCAACAAGCTTTGCTTTAGGCATTCGGCAGCATACTCGGGATACGCTTCTGCGATGGCATCGAAAACTTTACACCGAATCAAATCAACAGCATCTCGCACGCCTACCTTACCGGCAACAGCCTCCAATTCCCGATCGTACAACGTAAGCTCGTGCCTAATGAAATTGACGGTTATTCTTTCTAAAAACTCTGGCTCGCTATCCACAGATGCCCGTTCCTTGTGAGGATTCCAAGCATTCCAAGCGTTGTAGTGCTCAATGGCTCTTTGTAGAACATTAGGCACTATCGTTACCTCAACGGATATTTCTTCGATTTGTGCAAGGAGTGCTTCCCTTCGGCGTTCAGTAACCTGCTTGCTCCTCTCGGAGCGCAACCTAGCCAAATCTCTTGCTCGCACAAACCCCGGCATTTGCTCTGCCTCCGCAACGCGTTCTAGTCGCCACAACCGCATCCTTGGCCCAGACCGATAGTGTGGGTTTTCCCGCGTTTCGCACGGCGGGGACAGGAAGTTTTTGACCATCGATTCCGTCCAGCCTCGCCGTTGCAACTCGGAGAATGTAACTAGTTCGCTCATTCTACCGCCCGCGCAACAAGCTTTTCGCAATCCTCCGCGGAGTAACGCCACCTCCCGCCATCCTTCCTTACCCGGATCAAGGGATGCTCTTGGCGCGAAAACGTGTTCCTAGCTGCATTGGTCAAGCTTTGCCGCGAAGCGTATAAATGCGGCTCTACGGCCGATAGAATCCTAAAGGCTTCCTCTGTGTCTACCCAACGAACCGAAGCGTTCTCAGCCTGTCCCAGACCGTCCAAAACCCATCCTACAGGTACTAGGGCGTCCCGCGGTAACCCAGCTAGCAATTCCCTCATTTTGTCCCCTTTCGTTTTTCTGGCCGCTCGACCCTCATGGCACAACCGCCAGAAGCGTTACAAAGCGGCTCCAGAAGCGGTATACCCAACAATTCAAACGGAGACTCATGGACTCGACCGTCACCAACACCGAAGCCATCCTAAGCCGCGTAGACCTAGCCCGCGTACTGCTCAGCCTCCCCTTCCGAGAGAGAGCCATCGCCCGCCATCATATGCTCGGTTTCAGCCTCTACGACCTAGGCGTTACCCGCACTCAATGGAACCATCTAATCCGGGCAATCCGTGTTAAGCTTGGCGTAACCCAGGTATGCGCGGCTTGCGGGCGGAGCAAATCAGCCAGAGCCTTTGCCGTGCAGCCAAGCGCCACGCCAACGAAAAGCGTTTGCATTCAATGCGGCTACAAAAAGAACAAAGCCAAGGTACGCTTGCAGAATCAGCGGGGATGCCCGGTATGTGGTCTGGTAGAGTGCGACAAGTACAGTGGCCGAAAAGCTTTGTAACAGTTTTGCCAAAGCCGTCATAACAGGTGTTGTCCCTGTTCTTACTGTTTTTCCGCGAGAATGGGACTTGTCTTTAGCTGGCTGACGCCAGCGAAGAGAATCATTAGCGAAGGTCGGAGCCTTCGCGAGTGTACGCGGATTCTGACACCGTTACCGCGTTTCCGGCTCCGCAGCCGAAACAAACAACGGGAGGACCATACAGGATGACAACTAAAACCGCGCTCTGTCCAACCCTGACAACGCGGGGGTACCAGAGTCCCGTATGTGGCGGAGAGAGACCGTCAGGGCTGCATAGGTCCAGCCCATCGCCGTAATTGCCTCAATGTATCGGTCGCAGCGCCCGGAACACGCTAGCGCGAAAGAGTCAACCGGCAGACCTACCAGCGGGCTACAGCTAGCAACGCTCTCTCAATACTCTCTGCATGGCTGACTACCGGGTAACCACTAGGTACCCGTAATGGGTGTTCCATACCCGAAATTGGCCCGCAGAAATTCTTTAGGTTTTTCTTACTTTTTTTCCGCCGGAAAGGGACTTCCTTTTTGCCAGCAGTGGGCGTTGAGCACTGCGAAAGAGCATATGCCAAAACGATTACCTACTCTTTGTTTCTGCGGCCGAACATCTAAACATAAACACGATTCACGGCCACCATCTAGCCAGCGGGGATACGATGCGCAATGGAGGAAAGTTCGCGCGCTAAAGCTTTCCTCTTCTCCTCTCTGCGAATATTGCGCCGAACAAAACATCTACCAGCCCGCGACCGAAGTACATCATCTCCAGCCCATATCTACACATCCACATCTACGGCTCAATCTCGACAACCTCAAAAGCACTTGTCACCCTTGCCACATGAAGGCAGAGCAGGAAGGCAATTAGGCGGAACACCCCGAGGGTACCCGAAATCTCTACAGCCTACAGAGGGGAAACCGCCCGCAAGTCTTATGCTTGCAGTCGCACTTAGAAAAACCCAGGTATTTGCAAATGCCCTATCCCCGTACTCCCGCCCATCTTCGCATTCTTTCCGGCAATCCCTCCAAGCGGCCAATCCCTTCCCAGCCGCAGCCGGAAACGAAAGCGCCTAGCTGTCCCGAGCACCTAGCCGGGGAAGCCCGCGCAGAATGGGAACGCATCGCTCCCGAGCTTCTACGGCTAGGCTTGCTCTCTCATATCGACCGAGCCGCACTAGCAGCGTATTGCGTAGCGTATGGGCGTTGGGTAGAGGCTGAGAAACACCTCAACCAACACGGCCTAACGAACGGGGAGAAAAAGAGCCCGTACCTTTTGATTGCCGAAAAGGCGCTTGATACGCTTCGGAAATTTTCAAATGAGTTTGGCCTAACCCCAGCGAGTAGAAGCAAAGTATCCGCGCAACCTCCAAGCGATGATGACGATGGATTCTTTACCTAAGCTCTGCGAATGCGGATGTGGGCAGCCCGTCCCGATTGCCAAACAGACGGACAGAAGGAAAGGCCACATCAAAGGCGAGCCGGTACGATTTCTCCCCTATCATCACAACGGCATCGTTCCAGCCAACCGCTACGGCGATTTCCGCGAAGAGGCGAAACCAAAGAGCAAGCCGAAAGCAAAACCGACCGACAAGGCGGTATTCGGCCGAGCACGCAGCGGTCTAACGCTACGGCCAGACCGCAACGAAAAACCCCAGGTACTCCCCTTCCCCAAGTTGACATACGAAGATTGGATTTTACTTACGACGAAGCCGCAGCAGAGAGAGCGGTAGAGTTTTTCCGCCGGTACCTCCGCCATGCAAAAGGGGAGTTAGCCGGGCAACGGTTTGAGCTAGCCGAATGGCAAGCGAACGAAATCATCCGCCCGTTGTTCGGATGGAAGCGTACATCGGACAACACCCGCAAACATAGAACCGTCTACGTTGAGGTTGGCAGAGGCTCTGGGAAAACGACACTAGCCGCAGGACTGGCACTCTACCTGCTTTTGTGCGACGGCGAGATAGGCGGGGAAATCGTATCAGCCGCGGTAGACCGAGAGCAGGCCCGCATCGCTTTCGATTTGGCGCGCCAAATGGTCGAAGCTGAACCAGCGTTACGCCAGCGATGCAAGGTCTACAAAAATTCCATAGTTGTTCCGAGCACCAACAGCGTCTACAAAGTTCTCTCAGCCGATGCGAAGTCTAAGCATGGATTTTCGTGCTCTGGCATCATCTTCGATGAAGTAGCCCAGCAGCCGAACGCAGACCTCTACCACACTCTCCACACCTCTACCGGCAAGCGGTTGCAGCCCGTTGAGTTTCTAATCACTACCGCGGGCATACATGATCCAGAGTCCATCGGATGGCAGCTACACAGTTACGCGGAGCAAGTCAAAACAGGTGTAGTAGATGATCCGAGTTTCCTTCCGGTTATCTTCGCAGCTTCCCCAGAGGATGACATTCAGGACCCAGAGACTTGGGGGAAAGCCAATCCGAATTACCCGATTTCTCCACGCCATGACTACATGGAAGCGGAAGCAAAGAAAGCTTCTCAACAGGCTGGGTACTACAATGTGTTCGTGCGGTTGCATCTCGGCATCTGGACGCAGCAAGCAACCAGATGGGTCAATCCAGACCAATGGAACGCTTGCGAACGCGAGTTCCCAGACCTGACCGGAAGAGAATGCTACGGCGGTTTGGACTTGAGCACCACAACCGACATTTCTGCACTCTCACTAATCTTCCCGCCACTCGATGAATCGGAGCCCTACTTTGTACTGCCGTTCTTCTGGGTACCGGAAAGCAAACTGTCAGAGAAGCGGGACCGCGTACCGTTCGACCAGTGGCGGAAACAAGGCTACCTCAGCGTTACGGAAGGCGATGTAATCGACTACGACCACATCCGCAGGGACGTTACCGAGCTGGCCGCGAAGTACAACATCGTCAGCATTGCGTTCGACCCTTGGAACAGCACTCAGATTGCAACGCAGCTAGCAGAGCAGGACGGACTAAACCTTGTGCAGCACCGGCAAGGATTCGTCTCAATGAACGAACCGAGCAAAGAGTTTGAACGCTTGATCCTCTCCCGCAAAATCGCACACAACGCCAATCCGGTAATGCGTTGGATGGTCAACAACGTTGCGATCAAAACCGACCCAGCAGGCAACATCAAGCCGGACAAAACCAAGAGCACAGAGCGAATCGATGCAGTAGTAGCGACCATCATGGCGCTAAGTAGAGTAATGACGCACGCAGAAACCAGCGAACCCCAGGTCTACAGCCTATGACGTACCTTCACGCATTCACACAACCGCATACCGGAGAGCTAGCCGGTTCGGTTACGGCCGTTCAGATGCCGAACCTTTCTTGCAAGCTAGTCAAGTTCAAGGCCGCCAAAACGAATACAGGACTTGTTTACATCGGCAGAGCCGGAGTAACCAAAGCTGACGGAACAACCGACACAACAACCGGATGGTACCTCGCAGCAGGAGAGGAAACAGACGCTTGGTTGTGCTTGAACCTCAACGAGTTCTACCGCATCTGCGACAACGCTACGGACAACCTCATTTACATCTGTTGGGAATAGATGTTCAAGCTCTCCGAAGCAAACCCCGACGGAACGCGGGACGCAGCAACCGAACGGGAGCTAGTCCCCTCTCCTACGCGATACGAATACGGCGACAGGTTCGACTATACGATTCTCCAATCCGCGGGCAGAGGCATCCGCCAGAGGACCAAGCGTAAAACTGGCGAAATGAAATGGGTTTGGGAAAACCGCAAACCCTCTTTCGATTCGGTTTATTGGGATTTGTTCGACCAGCAAGCGCATCGCCGGAAAGCTCGGGGACTCTCTCCCTACGTCTACCTCTGGGAGGATCATAGCGGCTCTTTCGGGACCTTCAACATCGCCAGCAAGAAAATAGAACCGGACTGGATTAAAGTTTTGATTACCTACGTTGGTCGCATCGACCCTAGCGCGGGAGGCCCACCCATTCACACATCCGAATTACGCTTCCTCATACAAAATGCCGATGAAGTGGTTTAAGCGAACCGAACGCAGAAGCAATTCCTTCCTCGATGCCTTCCGCTCTACCATCGGCCTTACCGTTACTCCCGAGAACAGCCTAGAGACTACAACGGTTTGGTCAGCGGTTAGGGTTATCAGCTCAACGATTGCTACCCTTCCCTTCCCCGTCTACGAACAAACAGACGCAGGCAAAGAGAAAGCACGAGAGCATCCGGTTTACCGGCTCTTGCACGACCGGCCGAACCCCGAAATGAGCAGCTTTGTTTGGCGCGAAACCCTGATGGGGCATGTTCTCCTCTACGGCAATGCCTGCTGCGAAATCGAGCGCAACAACAGAGGGGACGCGATTGCGTTGTGGCCCATCCATCCGACCAACATCCGCATCGAACGAATCGACAACCAACGAGTCTACATCGTTCGGGTAAATGGTCAGGACGTTGCTCTGCCCGCGGATGATGTTCTGCACTTCCCCGGCTTCTCCCTCGACGGCTGCAACGGACTTATCCCTACCAGACTTGCCAGCAACGCTATTGGACTCGCCAAGGCAACGGAAAAGTTCGGCTCGCAATTCTTTTCAAATGGTGCCAGCCCATCGGGAGTTCTAGAGCATCCGGGCAAGCTAGGCGAAGAGGGCTTAGAGCGGCTAAGGAAGAGTTGGAACGCGGCTCAGAGCGGGCTAACCAACGCTCAGCGAGTTGCAATCCTTGAACAAGGGATGAAGTGGACTCCGCTAGGCATTCCGCCAGAACATGCCCAGTTCCTAGAAACTCGCAAATTCCAGGTCACAGAGATTGCCCGAATTTTTCTGCTTCCTCCGCACCTCATTGGAGACTTGGAGCGCGCTACGTTCAGCAACATCGAGCACCAAGCCATCCAATACGTTACCCTCTGCATTGAACCTTGGGCTCGGAAAATCGAACAGGAAGTAAACTACAAGCTTCTCGGCGATGGGTACTTCGCGGAGTTCATCCTAGAGGGCTTGCTAAGAGGCGACAGCACAACGCGGGCAGACTTCTACGCGAAGCTCTTCGGCATTGGCGTTCTCAGCGTCAACGACATACGCGAAAAAGAAAACCTCAACCGCGTAGCTGGCGGGGATCAACGCTTTGTACCGCTCAACATGACTACGCTTTCCTCTCCTGCCGTTCTGAGCGATGCAGTTCGTTCCTTGGTTGATGTTGAAGTGGGGAGGTTTGCTCGCAGGAAAGCGAAACGCGGAACGGTAGACGAACAGTTCTTAGCCGACCAGAAAGCCATCCTCACGGAAAACCTTGGACCAGTTCTAACCGCCTACTTCCAGCTAACCGGCCAAAAGGAAAACCCCTCAGACTACATCGACAGGATTTTACATGCAGCTTGAACGAAGATTCAGCAAGCTAGAAGCGGTAGACGGCAAGCTAGTAGGGTATGCAGCGGTTTTTAACTCTCCCTCAGCCGACCTTGGCGGATTCGTTGAAGTAGTAACCCCTCAAGCCTTCAACCGCACACTCCGAGAAAACCCCGACATTTTCGCGCTGGTTGACCACGACGATGCGAAGGTACTAGGACGCACTACTGCCGGAACGCTCAACCTCTCGATCGATGAAGTAGGTCTCAGAGTAGAAATCAGCCCGCCAGATACAACGTATGCCCGCGACATTATGGAGTCAGTCCGTAGGGGAGACATTGACGGCATGAGCTTCGCTTTCCGGGCCAGAAAACAACGCTTCGACAGGACAGGAACAACGCCAGTACGCCACCTCTTGGACGTGGACATGAAAGAGGTAAGCATCGTCACCTTTCCCGCCTACCCAGACACTTCCGTTGCTCTCCGAGAGCTAAACACAGACCCAAATCAAATCAAACGGCTACGGCTTCGCCTAGTCAGTTGAAAGGCCCAAGCCTTCCTAACCCCTCCCGCACACATCCCCAGGTCAAAGCCTGCCGTGCAACACCACGAAAGAACACAACATGACAATCAAGGAATTGAGAGAGAAGCGCGCACGCTGCACAGAGCAGGCAAGCGCAATTCTCGACGTAGCAACCGCAGAAAACCGCGCACTCAACGAAGAGGAAAGCCGGCAGTTTGATGGCTGGATGGCGGAAGCCGACAACCTGAAAGCTCAGCTAGACCGAGTTGAACGGCTGGAAGCTGAAAAGCGATCCCTAAACGAGTCCCGCGGCCGACAGACCTTCACATCGTCAAGCACAGATACGGAGCTTAGGCGCTATCTACTCGGACAGGAAAACCCAGGTTCGCAGGGGATGACGTTCCAGCTTCGCGCACAGTCCCATACAGGTTCAGAAGGCGGTTATACCGTAGCCGATGAACCGATGGCGGCTCTAGAAAGAGCGTTTAAGGTGTTTGGCGGAGTCCGACAGGTAGCAAGGATTCTCCGCACCTCGACAGGTGCAGACCTTCCCCTGCCAACGATGAACGATACCTCTAACGTTGCTTCGATCATTGGCGAGAATACCAGCCTTGGCAGTGGCCCAGACCTTACGTTCGGTCAGGTTACGCTCAAGGCGTTCAAGTATTCCAGCGGTATCATCCTTGTACCCTTTGAGCTTCTACAGGACGCCAGCGTCAACGTTGGTCAGCTTGTAGGCGAAGCTCTAGGCGAACGCATTGCCCGCGGTACTTCGCTGCACTTCACAACCGGGGACAACACCGGCAAACCTCAAGGCGTTACCGCGGCTTCTGCCGGTAAGACTGGCGGAACACTTGGTCAGATTAGCTATGCCGAGCTTGTTGATACGCTGCACTCGGTAGACGCAGCCTATCGCCGCAACGCGGTTTGGATGTTCAATGACCAGACCCTAGCCTACATTCGCAAGATCGTAGACGGCAACACGCGGGCTCTGATTTGGAACAACGCTCAGAGCATCGCCAATGGCGTTGAACCGACCTTGCTGGGGCATCGCTACATCGTCAACAACGATATGCCTTCCCTTGATACGGCCAACGCGAAGCCGATTCTTTTCGGGGACTTCGATGCGGGCTACATCGTTCGGGACGTTCAGGACGTACAAATCATCCGTATGAACGAACGGTATGCCGATAGTGGTCAGGTTGGCTTTGTGGGGATTTCTCGCCACGATGGCCGCTTGGTCAACGCTGGTACTTCGCCTATCAAGGCATTCCAGAACGCAGCCGCGTAAAGTAAGAGAGAGGGGAGAGGCGTTTTATCGCCTAAGCATCGCTCAGCCTCTTCCCCTCTCTTAACCTTCCTATGCTTGAATTAGTCACCGCACCAACGAATCCGTTAGAGCTAGCGGAAATCAAAGCCCATCTCCGCATCGATGTAGATGCAGAGGATGCGTTGCTGCAAGCGTACTCGGATGCAGCCTTCGATTACGCGGAGCAGTTCACGCGAAGGGCTCTAGCAACACAAACTTGGGATTTGTTCCTAGACAAGTTCCCCGCAGTTATCAGCGTTCCGTTGCCGCCACTGCAAAGCGTTACCGTCACCTATACGGACACTGCCGGTAACGTTCAGACCTTCGAAGATTTCACGGTAGCAGGAAGCCACATCGTTCCCGGTACGAATTTCCCGCCAACACTCGACATACCGCACGCGGTAAAGGTTCGCTTTGTTGCAGGCTATCCAGAGCTTCCCGCATCGGTACGGATTGCGATGCTTCTCATTGTTGGAGACCTCTACGAACATCGCGAAGCCCAAGGACTCAAGCTCTACCGCAACGATACCGCCGATGCTCTTCTGTGGCCCTACCGCGCACTATGAGAGCCGGACAGCTAAGACACCGCATCACAATCGAAGCGAACGGCCAAACTCGGAACGAGTACGGCGAGCTTGTAGAAGATTGGTCCCCGCTTGCAACGGTTTGGGCGAGCAAAGAGGACTTGAGCGGCCGAGAGCAGTTCCAAGGCCAACAGTTCAACGCGGTAGTCACAACGAAGTTTGCCATCCGCTACAGGGATGACGTTACCGCGGCGATGCGTATTCTACTCGGCTCTACCGTCTACAACATCGAGTCCATCCAAGACCCTACCGGCAGAAAAGAAACCCTCTTCCTGTTGTGCTCTCATGGCGCGTAAACGCAAAAACGCAACGGTTCATCTAGAGGGAGCCGAAGAGTTGAACCAAGCTCTCCGCTCGATTAGCGACAGAGCAGGCGGCCACTTGTTGAAGGAAGCCGCGGAAGCGGGAGCCGAAGTTATCCGAGCCGAAGCGCAAGCCCAAGCGCCAAAGGATACCGGCTTGCTCAGCCAATCCCTTACCGACGAACCGAAGCGGTTGCAAGTGGGCAGAGCGCAAATCGACATAGGCCCAGGTAAGGAAGCTTGGTACGGCCAGCTACTTGAAAAGGGAACGTCCAAGATGCCCGCAAAGCCATTCCTACGGCCAGCCTTCGACGCCAAGAAAGATGCAGCGATTGAAGCGGTACGAAACATCCTCCGAAGGTTAGTTGATGATTGGTAAAATCCTAGCTGCAAGGTGCAATGCCTACCCGTTGAGTTTGCCGCAACACCCGACCTACCCAGCAACAACCTACCAAGTCATTAGCACCACGCGAGAACATGCCCAAGGCACAGACGCCACGATTTCAGTTAGCCGCGTGCAAGTGGATTGCTGGGCCGAAACCTACTCGGAAGTTCAGACCCTAGCCGCACAAGTTCACGCTTCGCTTTCTCGATTCAAAGGCACGGTAACCGGCATTACCGTTTGCGACATTCTGCATGACAACACCGAAGAATCCTTCGAACCTGATACCGGAGTCTACCGCGTATCCATTGATTACATGATTTACCTAGAGGACTAGATTACATGGCACAAGTTATCCTTACGGACGCATACGTTAAACTCGATGATACCGAGTACAGCGGCCAGAACACCAACGTTGCAATTAGCTACTCCGCGGATGCCGTAGACAACACGGCAATGGGCGATGACACAAGCATCAACGTAGGTGGCGTTAAGAGTTGGGCAGTTGAGCTTGAGTTCATTCAGGACGAAACCGTTAGCGGGCAGACTTTCTTTGATATGGTGGGTACCGTAGTCGCCATCGAAGTTCGGCCCACTTCCGCATTAGCCAGCCCAGCGAATCCATCCTACCAAGGCAACGGTTTGCTTACCGACTACGCTCCCCTTGGCGGCGCTCATGGCGATTTGGTTAAGGCTACGCTTTCGTTTGTTTCGGCCGGTCCCCTCACGCGAGTAACCGCGTAATGCTTACCGCCAAAGACATTCTTGCAATCCAAGACCTGCCAAGGAAGGAAGTTCACATCCCCGAATGGAACGGTACGGTTTGCGTGCGAGCACTTACCGGAGCCGAGAGGGACCATCTTGAGCGGGTAATTTTGCAGGACAAAACAAGTAGAGCCGCGATTGCTGTTCTCTGTTGCGTAGACGAACAGGGCAACCGGCTTTTCAAAGACTCCGACCTTGAAGCCCTGTCCCAGAAGAACGGCAACGCTCTGGAACGGATTGTCAAATCCGCTCTAGCCTTCAATGCGATTAGCGACGAAGGCATCAACGAAGCGGGAAAAGTCTAAAAACCCAGCCCCGTCTAAAGTTCTACATGCAGCTTGCCCGCGAATTGGGCATGACGCTACGGCAGCTATTCGAAAATGCCGATAGTCGGGAGCTTGGGTTATGGATTGCCTTGTATGACCAAGAGAACAAGGAAGCCAGCTTACAGAACCTAGCCGCCAGAGCAGAAGCCAACAGAAAGAAACGATGAAGGGACTACTTGGAACGCTGCGAGTCAGGCTTACCGCAGAGAGCGAAGATTTCCGCAAAGGACTAAGCTCTGCCCGGCAACAGCTCGGCTCATTCAGCAAAGACATTGATAAGTTTCGAACCAACACGCTAGCGAACGTTGCCTCTATTGGTGCGTTCGCTGCCGTTCTTAAATCCTCTTTGGACGTTGCGAACCAGTACGACAACGCACAACGCCAGCTAGCCGCTACGGCGAAGCTTACCGGCATCGAGTTTGGCACGCTGCAAGGGATTTCCCAGAGAGCACAAAGCCAGTTCCGGCTAAGCGCCATCGCAGCCAATGCGTTTACCGTTGAGCTTTCGAAGCTCGCTAGCAAAGCCGGGGACGTAGGCAACGCGAGTGTAGGACTGGAAGCGTTCCTAGACATTGGCGCGGCTCGGGGACTCTCGGCTGACCAAACGTTGAAAGCCGTACAGCAAAGCATTCTCGGCATCGATGAAGGAACGGACAAACTCTTTTCGAAAAATCCGAGTGTTCTGTATGCGGAGTTTGCCGCATCCATCGGAACAACCGCGGGCAGACTTACCGACCAACAGAAAGCCCAAGCGTTGCTCAACGCAGCAATGCAGGACGGCAGCAAGGTACGCGGGGAATACGGGAAGTGGCTGGAGAGCAGCGCAGGACAACAGTACCTACTCAGCCAGAGCATCGAGCAAACCCAAGCCGCACTCGGGAAGGCTCTACAGCCTGCTTTGGTTGCAATCCTCCCGTTGATTACCCAGATGGCAAACGGAGTTCTTCTAGCCATTCAGGGATGGCAGATGTTAGGCGCGAAGCTCGCAACCATTCCGCCATTGTTTCGGATGCTCGGGGCAGCGTTGACGTTCAACAAGGATGCGTTTGAGCAAGCCCGCAGAGACTACAAGTTGTTGATAGAAGCAGCCGACGAAGTTATCGCCGGTATCAAGCGCATCAGCACCACGCCACCGCCTACCCTTCCCCTTCCTACGACTACCCAGGTACAGCAAGCGGGCAAATCCGCGGCTTTCGCCTACTTCGACGGCTTGAAAACGGAATGGGAAAACCTACGCCATAGCGTTGCACTCAGAGCGTTAGGACCGGACGCAACCGAAGCGCAACGGCTAGCGTTGGAAGAGGACCACGCATTGCGGTTGCTCGCCATCGAAAAGGAACGGCTTCAAGCTCGCTTCCGCGCCAAGGACATTACTAAACAGGACTTGGACCAGCAGCTAAAAGAGCTAAGCATCCGCGGGGAGATTGCAAAGACTCGGACCAAGGAATTTCTAGAGGTAGACCGAGCCCTAGAGAAGCAGCAGAACGTTTCCGACCTTGTAACCTCGATTACGGATTTAGTCCCTTCCGGCAAGAGCAGCAAAGGCAACGAGATTGGAAGTAAAGCTGCTCAAGTCCTAGCCGACAAGTACGATATCGGCGGTATTCTGGGACTGGCGTTGCCGGGGATTGGTGGGCTTGTTGGTGGCGGTATTGGTTCGCTGGTTAGCTCCATCTTCGGAGCCGAGAAAAAGCAGGACAAGCAGGTTGCCGCGTTGGAGCGCATCGAAGCGAACACGCGAGACACAGCCCACATCCTAGAGCTTGAGCGCAGAGCGTTGGCGGTAGCGCGGGGAGCCGTCAACGTACCTTCCCGCTTTACCCTTCCTCAGTTCAGCACAAGCGCCACCATCAACCAAACCATCAACGTCACCGTAGAGGCTGGCGGGGATGCAACGGAAGTGGTCAAGGTAGTACAACGGGAGCTTGGGCCGATGCTACGGCGAGAGTTTCACGCGATGGGATTCGCACGTTAGGGCTTTGTAACAAGCGGCTCTGAATTGTGAACACAAGTAAAGCCGCCACAGAAGCGAGAAGCCCGCGGGAACGTTCCGCGGGCTCTTTCGCTGGCTACGAAGCCGTATACGCTCGATAGAGCTTCTCGGCTGCTCGGTACTGGCTGACGTTGTGTTCTGGGCTTCCTCGCAGGCTATGCGCATACTGGCGAGCCGTATCGAGCCGTACCCCTTGGGAAACGCACCATTCCACGAACCCATCGTCTACGTTGGCCCGCTGGCGAGTGACGGAGCGATGCTGAACCGCCGTATGCCATTCTAGCTTGGGTTTCCCGGTAGCGTACTCCAGCATCCACTCAGCCGCTTCCTCTGAGCTTAGGATGCCTGCTTCATGGGCGGCCATGATTTCCGCGAGGAAACCTGTTGCCCGCGGGAACGTCCTGAACCGCTCTCTTAGCGATTGGTTTTTTGGCATTTCTGCCTCTGGTTTCTAGGGATGGTAACTGGCACAATTACTGGCACAATTCCTAACCCCACTAGGAGAACCCAGAATCTCCGCAAACCTTTGTACTGCAACGGCTTAACCTACCTACGGAGGGCCAGGGATTCGAACCCTGAAGACCTTTCGGTCGCCGGTTTTCAAGACCGGTGCAATAGCCGTTCTGCCAACCCTCCAGAACGCGTGAATATCGCGGAAAATCGCAGTTGGTTCAACAGTGCGCGCGGAGGCGTACGCTTGCCTGCTGCCTGCGGGCGACAGTGAATCGCCCAAGGGCATTCACCTGCAGAGGCGAGCGGGTAATTCACCACTCTCTACCGGATGAATTGCCCGCTCGCGCCGCTCTGGCCGCGGTGGTCGGGCAATCGACCCGCCCAGGAATGGTGAATCCCGCATCGCTCGAAAAACTGGCGGTGAGTGAGCGATTCGCCGCACCATCGGACGCCGCAAAAGCCCCCAACCATCGCGTCTATCCCCACGTGGGTGCTATTTACGGCCGTAAACCGCCCGATCGTACCTGCTCAGTGCCGGAAAACCCGCCGACCGGTGAAGATCATGGTGATCCCGTGCTCGTTTGCAGCGGCGATCACCTCCTCGTCACGAACGGAACCGCCCGGTTGAATGACGGCCCGAATGCCCGCGGCCGCGGCTGCATCCACACCATCGCGGAAGGGAAAAAACGCGTCGGACGCGAGTGCAGCCCCGTGCAGATCGGCGTTCTGATCTGCGGCTTTCATGACCGCGATTCGAGAGGAATCGACACGACTCATCTGCCCTGCCCCGATCCCCAGGGTCTGGCCATCGCGCGCGAGTACGATTGCGTTTGACTTGACTGCGGCGCTGACCCGAAAGGCGAAGCGCAGGTCATCGAGTTCGCCGGCAGTGGGTTGCCGTTCCGTAACAACTCTCCAGTCCGTCTCGGGGAACTCCATGCGGAGCCGGTCCTGTACGAGGAGTCCGCCGTACACGCGTTTGAAGTCCAGCCCCTCCGGTGGCGCGATGGGAAGTTGAATGATGCGCAGGTTCTTCTTCTTCTCGAACGTTTGCAGCGCGGCGTACTCGAAGGCCGGCGCGATGATGATCTCGTAGAAAGTCGAACTCATCATTTCGGCGAGCGCCGCGGTAACGGTCGTGTTGAGCGCGACAATGCCGCCAAAGGCGGAAACGGGGTCGGCGGCAACCGCCCTGGCGTAGGCCTCTTCCGCGGAGTCTGCGACGGCAACACCGCACGGGGTGGTATGCTTGATGATTGCACACGCGACGCGAGGCTCATCCGCCCATGCGGAGATCGCCATGACTGCGGCGTCCATGTCCAGGATGTTGTTGAACGAGAGTTCCTTCCCCTGGAACTTTCGGAAATGTGCGAGCGAATCGCGCGGTGCGTCGACCTCCGCATAGAACGCGGCTTTCTGTTCCGGGTTTTCGCCGTAGCGAAGGTCCTGAACCTTACGGAAACGCAGTTCGAGATCCTGCTCGAACGCGGGGACCTCGTCGCGGGCTTCGGTCGTTTTTGCCATGAAGTAATCCGCGATCGCGCGATCATACTTCGCGGTGGTGTCGAACACCTTGCAGGCGAGTTCACGCCGCAACGTAAGATCGACGCCACCCTGCTGCATTGCGGAAAGCACGCGCGGGTAGTCGGCCGGATCGACCAGGGTGATGACGGATGCGTGGTTTTTGGCGGCGGAGCGAAGCATGCTCGGCCCACCGATGTCGACCTTGTCCATCGCGGCATCGAGTTCCGCACCCGCGGCAACCGCTTCATGGAATTTGTACAGATTGACCGCCACCAGATCGATCATCTCGTAGCCAAGTTGCTGCATCGCAGCCTGGTCATCACCGCGCTGCCGGCGGGCAAGCAGTCCGGCGTGAATGGCGGGATGCAGCGTTTTCACGCGGCCGTCCATCATCTCGGGATGGTGCGTAACTTCGCTAACGTCGATGACCGGGAGACCAAGGGCACGAAGCTCTCTGGCCGTTCCCCCGGTGGACAGAATGTCCCAGCCTAGTGCGACCAGGCCGCGGGCGAATTCTTCCAGGCCGGTTTTGTCGGATACGCTGATAAGTGCTCTGGGCATGATTAATCGAGTAAAAACGCTTTTCTGAGGTCTGTAATCGGCGGAACCGGCTGGTTGTCGTTCCAGTTGAAACTCGCATTCCCGCCGAAACCGAATTCATCGCTGGAGTCTGCAAGTGCACGGGCGACAGCCTCGACGGCAACCGGAAACAACTGGTGTTCCACCGCAAGCACCCGTTGCGCGAGCGATTCCGCGGTGTCGCCGCGGACTACGGGAACCGGCCACTGCGCGATGATGCGGCCTTCATCGTAGCGTTCATCCACGAGATGCACGGTCGGCCCGCTCACGGTCGCGCCGGAGGCGAGGACGGCACGGTGCACCCGAAGACCGAACATCCCTTTCCCGCCGAATGAAGGGAGCAGCGCGGGATGGATGTTCAGGATCCGATTCCGGAAGTGACGGACGACGGCGGGCGGAACGAGTCGCAGGTAGCCGGCGAGCGCGATCAGGTCGACATCCGCGCTCTCCAGCGAACCCAGCATCTCACGCGCTACAAAGTCGATCGGACGTCCGGCGACCGGAATCACAACCGCATCGATGCCGGCGCGGCGCGCGCGATCGAGGGCTCCCGCATCTTCGCGATCGCTGATCACCAGCACCACACGCGCGCTCGAGGTTCTGCCCTCTTCCTGCCGCGTGTTGAAGTGGTCGATCAGCGATTGGAGATTGGTGCCGCCACCGGATGCGAAAACAGCGAGCCGCAAGCTCATGCGAGCCCGCCCCCGTAATTGGGGATGAGGAACGGATTCGTATCCCGTTCATGCGCGACCGTGGTGGGCGGGCCGTGCCCGCTGTAAAGCTCGGTGTTTGCCGGAAGCGTGAGCACCTGCTGCCGGATTGATCGCATCAACTCCGTGTAGTTGCCGCCCGGCAGGTCGGTTCGCCCGATCGATCCTTGGAACACCACGTCGCCAACGAATGCGACATTCTGCTTTTCGAGATAGAACAGCACGTGACCGGGTGAATGGCCGGGCACATGACGAACCTCGAAGCGCAACCCGATCAGGTCGAGGCGCTGTCCATGTCGAAGTTCGTGGTCAATCGAGGGTAAGGGATCCACGCGCAGTCCGAACTGCAGCGCCTGCACGGGCGCGGCCTCGTACATCCGGCGATCATCCTCGTGCAGGTAGACAGGCGCGTTACTTTGCCGAACTACTTTCGCGACGCCTTCGATGTGATCGATGTGCGCGTGCGTGAGCAGTACGGCGTGGATTGCGATCCCCTCCTGCTCGATGCGTTCAAGCAACGCCGGCGTGTTTGCACCGGGATCAATCACGACTGCGGCGTCTTCTGCTCCGCGCACCAGGTACGTGTTCTCCTCGAATCCTGGTGCAGTAAACGTCTCGATTTTCACGTGCTGCATCTCCGGGCGATAGAGCGGCTAAGCTAAGACTCGGTTGGGTCAGTGGCTACCCCGGATGTGTTGCACAAAAAACGCCGCCCCGAAGGGCGGCGGATCTGGTTTGACGCATCGAACAGGATCACGCACAGCCGCAGCCGCTGCCGCCCATGCCTGCCTCTTCGAGTCGGGCTTCTTCAGCAGTGGGAGCGCGCCAGCCACCGGACAGTTCGAGCATCGCTCGCAACGAACGTTCAGCCTTCGTCCGTACCTCTTCCGTCAATACGAGCGGGTACTGCTCGTGATCAAGGCACCAGGCAAGCCTGGCGAGGGTGTTGACCTTCATGTTTCCACAAACTGCCGCGCGCGAAAGTGGTACGATCACCTTGTGTGGATGCGCATGCTGCAGCTTGTCGATCAGACCGCGTTCCGTGCCGATGATCAACTCGTCGTACTCTTCTGCGAGCGCGGCCATCTTCGATGTCGAAACGACGAAGTCCGCCCGCTCGAGCAGATCACGCCGCGCCTCCGGATGAATGACAATCTTTGCGTTCGGGTATTTCTTCTTTGCCTGGTCGAGTTCCTCGAGGACGAGGTCATCGTGCACGTAGCAGTAGCCATCCCAGGCGATGATGGTCCCGGGTTCGAGTGTGCTGTCGGCGCCGTCGCGCAGGAATTCGGATGCGCTGCGGATCGGTCGGCCGGTGCGGCGCGCGCAATAATCGGCGAGGTTGCGGTCGGGCACGAACAGGATCGTACGATCCGGAGCGAATGTCTCCACGACCTGGATCGCATTCGAACTCGTGCAGCAGATGTCCGACTCCGCTTTTACCGCTGCCGTCGAGTTCACGTAGGCGACCACCGCCGCATCGGGGAACCGCTGCTTCAGTTTGCGCAGCGAGTCGGCCGTGACGAAATCGGCCATCGGACAGCCAGCGCGCAGGTCCGGCATGAGCACCTGCTTCTGAGGCGACAGGATTTTCGCCGTCTCGGCCATGAAATGAACGCCGCAGAACACGATCGTATCCGCGTCGGTGCTCGCGGCCTGCTGCGAGAGGCCGAGCGAGTCGCCGAGATAATCGCTGACGGCCTGAATTTCGACACGCTGGTAGTTGTGGCCGAGAATCACCGCATTCAGTTCACGCTTCCGCGCGAGAATGCGCTCGGTGAGTTCTTCCGCGGAGAAACGCGCATAGTGGAGCGGGCTTTCCGGCCTGGCGGACAGCTCGATCATCTCAACTCCGAGAGAATGCCTGATAACATACGAGCCCGCGAGGGCGACCCGCGGGCTCGTAACGCGAAGCCCCCCGCGGGCCTCAGACCGTGAAGGAACTGCCGCAGCCGCAGCCGCCGCTCGCGTTCGGGTTCTTGAACGTGAAGCCCGAGCCCATCATGGTCGTGACGTAGTCGATTTCTACCCCTTCGAGGTACTGCCCGCTGAACGGGTCAACGAACAGGCGCAGGCCGTTCGTGTCGAGGATTTCATCATCCTCCTGCGGTTCGTCCTCGATGTTCAGGCCGTACTGGAACCCCGAGCAGCCGCCCGGCAGCACGGCGACACGCAGACCCGCAGTTTCCGGGGCAGCGCCCTGCTCTTCCATGAACTTGCGGACCTCGGTGATCGCGGTTTCCGTAACCACAATGTTCATCGGTACCTCTCCGAGTTTCGACGAAAGCGCCCGCTACGCGGCCGCCGTATGATCCAACAGATTTTCTACCCACCGTGTGTGTGGGTGTTCATACAAAACTAACCGAACCGGCGCTGCGGCGCGAGCGGTGATTTGTCTTCCGCAAGCACAACGTCAGCGACCTGCGCAAGATCGTTCACAACCCGCGTTCGTGCCGGCAGATCGCCCGTGGCTTCACCGTAGCCGGTGAGGACGAGAAATCCGCGGCCGGCGAACATTTCGGCGGGCTGCACATCGCTGCGGCGATCACCCACATACACAGAAGCGGAAGGGTCGAGCCCGAGTTCCCGCGCAGCCTGCTGATACATCCCCGGGCCCGGCTTCCGGCACGCACACGGGCCGGTAAAATCCGGGTGATGCGGACAGTGGTACACACCGTCGAGAACCACACCCTCCGCTGCGAGCAATTGCTCCATCCGATCCTGCACGGCCCGGAAATCGGCTTCGGTGTACATGCCCCGCGCGATCCCGGACTGGTTGGTCACAATGACCAGCTTCCAACCGGCCTGGTGCAATCGCCGGAGTGCATCGACAGCGCCCCCGATCAAAACCACCTGGTCGGGGTCTGCCAGGTAATTGCGCTCCTCGATCACCGTACCGTCGCGGTCCAGGAACACCGCACGTTGAGCCATCGTCAATTGTACGCTTTCCGGCAACACCAGGTCGAGCCGGACCTGCGACCGTCCGTCACGGCGATCGGGTCCTGCTCGTATCCGGGCGTACACCCGTAGTGTCGGGGCGTGTGCCCGTGGTATCGGCGCGTGCGGGCGCGGGGGTCTCGAACGTGGTGGTCCCCCCGCCGCCGGCAATCTCGGCGATGTTGAAGGCGCCCTGCACAATGACACGGTACCGGGTCCGCGGCCGCAACGGTTGCGCCGGCACCACGACGATCTCCTGGAACGGCAGGACTACCGAGGTATCCGGCGGGACGACGCCGGGTCTGGAGACCGGCACCTGCGCGGGTGGCGCGGGGCGCGGCCGCTGCGCAGCGAGCGTGTCCCCTCGCGCGGTGTCTCGCTGTGCCTGCGTGATGCTGTCCTGTCTGGCCTGCTCCGCTGCCCGGATCGATTCGTATTCGCGCTGGGAGAGTACCTGGGCGACCGGAACGGCGGTGCTGTCGGGCAACTGGAACAGCGATGCAGTCAGTTGCTGCTGGCGGCCGGGTTCGAGGTAATCGTCAAAGAACACACGGATCTGGAGCGAGTCCTTGAACTCGGCGCGGAGTACACGAGCCGGCGTTGTGTCGGGCTGCATGAGGCTCAGCTCGACCACCTGCGTATCCGCTGCGAATCCGAGAGCCGCGTTCCCGTCCGCCTGTTTCTCCGGGAAGTCCGGTCGATGATTGCGGTTTCGGTCTTCGTATGCGCGGATCAGGAAATTGCCCAGCGGCATGTAGCGAAGCGCGAAGAACCCATCCGCATCGGTCGCAGTCACGTGTGTGACCGAGTCGACGCGCGAGATCGCGGTCACCCGGGCGGACGCAACCGGCTGCCCGGTGACCCGATCGCGGATGAGGCCGGCGATAGCGGTGTTCGGAATTACCGGCCCGGTCGAGAAAACGATCTCGGCGGTTTCCTTCCGCGCGTTGTTGAACCGGTCCTGAAGCCCCGGCAGCACGACAACCCGGTAGATCTGATTCGGCTGCCAGCCTCCCTCGATTTCGACCTTGATCTCCCGGCCGTCACGTTCGAAGAAAATCCGACCGGTTTCGGGGGAAACCTCAACGAGGTCCGGGACTGCGCCCCGCTCACTCAGGGTTTCGTCGAAGGTGAAAACGACTTTTCCAGAAAAGCCGGGCACAATGGCACGCTGCGCCGGGCTGACGCCGATCAACTGCGGCGGTTCACGGTCCGGAATACCGCCGGGCGGGCCGAGCGGCCGTGCGCACGAGATGCTCAGGGTGAATGCCAGTACTCCAAGTATGGCAAGGCGCGCCCTCGCGCCGGACAGCAGACTATTACAATGCATCGATCTTGTTCTTGAGCCGGGTAATCTGGTCGCGAAGGTTTTCAGCCTTTGTGCGTTCTTTCGCGACCACCTCTTCGGGCGCCCGGGAAACGAACTGCTCGTTGCTGAGCTTGGCTTCCGTACCCCGCAACTGGCCTACGAGTCGCTCGACTTCCGCGCTCAATCGCTGCCTCTCCTTATCGACATCGATCAGGTCGGCGAGCGGGATGAAGAGTTCACCGCCAGATCGCAGGACGGCGTTGGCGCCGCCGCGCTCGTTGCCGTCGCCCACACCGCCGAGGCTGATTTCCGACACGCGGGCGAGGCGTTGGACCGCGCGTTCCTCGGCCTCGAGTGCCGCGGCCAGCGCGGGGCTGGCGTCCACGATCCGGATCGAGACTTCTGATCCCGGTGCGACGCCATACTCCTGCCTTAGCGCGCGGACCTCGCCGATCAGTTCCATGAGCGCGTTCATCCGCGCTTCGGCATCCGGATCCACGAAGTCGGCGCGCAGTTCCGGCCAGCGAGCGACGACGAGCGACTCCTCGTGCGGCAGGTCCTCGCGCCGCGGCAGCCGCAGCCAGAGTGCCTCGCTGATGAACGGCATGAGCGGGTGCAGCAACCGGAGCAGCTTGTCGAGCGCCTCGACCAGGGTTGCCTCGGCAGCGAGCCGCGACGGACTGGAAGCCTCCTCGCGGAAGCGCGGCTTGACGAGTTCGAGATACCAGTCGGCGAGTTCGCCCCAGAAAAAGCTGTGGATCGTGCTTGCGGCATCCTGGAATCGGAACGCCTCGAGCGCGCGGTTCACATCACCGATCGTGCGATTGAGGCGCGAGAGGATCCAGCGATCCGCGAGCTCGAGCGATTCGCGCTGCGCGTCGACCGTCGGCGCGGTCTCGCCCAGGTTCATCAGCGCGAACCGACCGGCGTTCCAGATCTTGTTGGCGAAGTTGCGCCCGGGCGCGAAGGTCTCGGGCAGGTTCTCGTAGTCGAGCTGGATGTCGGTCCCCAGCCCCGAGCCCGAAATCACGGTGTAGCGAAGTGCATCGGCGCCGAAGCGATCGACCACTTCGATCGGGTCGATCCCGTTGCCCAGCGACTTCGACATCTTGCGGCCGAGATGGTCGCGTACGGTGCCGTTGAGGTACACCTCCGTGAACGGCAGTTCGCCCATGAACTCGATGCCGGCCATCACCATGCGCGCGACCCAGAAGAACAGGATCTCCGCGCCCGTCACGAGCGTCTGCGTCGGGTAGAACGCCTTCAGATCCTCGGTCTGCTCCGGCCAGCCGAGCGTCGAGAACGGCCACAGCCAGGAGGAGAACCAGGTATCGAGCACATCCGGATCCTGCTCGAGGTCAGTGCCTCCGCAGCCCGGGCAGCGCTCGGGGTCTTCGCGCGCGACGATCTGCCGGCTTTCACACCCTGCGCTCCTGCAGTACCAGACCGGGATGCGGTGACCCCACCAGAGCTGGCGCGAGATACACCAGTCGTGGATACCTTCAAGCCAGTTCTCGTAGACTTTGGTCCAGCGGTCGGGGGTAAAACGAAGCCGTCCTTCGCGCGACGCGGCCAGTGCGGGTTCGGCGAGTTCCTTCATCCGCACGAACCACTGCTCCGAGAGCCGCGGTTCGATGATCGTGTCGCAACGGTAGCAGTGCGGCAGGTTGTAGCGGTGCTCTTCCACCTTTTCGAGCAGCCCAAGCTGTTCGAATGCTGCCACGACGCGCTTGCGGGCTTCGAACCGGTCGAGCCCGCGGAATTCCTCGGGGGCGCTGCTGTTGATGTGTGCGTCCGGCGTCATCACGTTGATCGCCGGCAGGTTCTGCCGCTGCGCCATCGCAAAGTCGTTCGGATCGTGTGCCGGCGTGATCTTCACTGCGCCGCTGCCGAACTCCGGGTCGACATACGCATCCGCAATGATCGGGATCTGCCGTCCGGTCAGCGGAAGGTCGATCGTATGATTCACGACCGCGCGATACCGCTCATCCTCCGGGTGCACCGCGACCGCCGTATCCCCCAGCATGGTCTCCGGCCGTGTGGTCGCCACAACGAGGTAGGACCGGCCGTCCGGCAGGCGCGGCAAACCTTCCACCTGCTGCGTGAGCGGGTAGCGCAGGTGGTAGATTTTCCCGCCGGTCTCGACGCCCTCTGCCTCTTCATCCGAAAGCGCCGTCAGGCACCGCGGACACCAGTTGATGATATAGCTGCCGCGGTAGATCAGGTCTTTTTCATAGAGCCGCACGAAGACTTCACGCACCGCCCGCGACAGCGCGGGTTCGAGCGTAAACCGTGTGCGCGACCAGTCACTCGAGATCCCAATCGCGCGCAATTGCTGGAGAATGGTGTGGCCGGTCTCATGCACGAACTCCCAGACGCGCTCGACAAAAACTTCCCGTCCGAGGTCCTGCCGCGTCTTCCCTTCCTTCGCAATCAGCCGCTCGACCACGTTCTGCGTCGCGATCCCCGCGTGATCGGTACCGGGCAGGTATAACGCCTCGTACCCCTGCATTCGGCGCCAGCGGATCAACACATCCTGCAACGTGTTGTTCAGCCCATGGCCCATGTGCAGGACCGCCGTCACGTTCGGCGGCGGGATGACGATTGTGTAGGGCGGCTTCCCGCTTTCAACCCTGTCCGCGTCCGCGTGAAAATACCCGCGCTCTTCCCAACTGCGGTAAAGCTCCGGCTCGATGGTCCGCGGGTCATATTGTGGTGCGAGTGGCTCTCTCACTTTTCCCCCATAAAACAACCGGGACGCGCCGTTTGACGCGTCCCGGTGAAAGATAAGCATTTCGGAGGATTAGACGATACGCCCCATACCCACACCCATACCCACACCCATACCCACACCCCTTACCCAAATCCCAGAATCCCAGAATCCCAGAATCCCCGACCCGCCGAGCGTGCCCCCGAGCGGACCAAGCCGGATTCAGTCGAGCGCGCGCCCTTCGGAGCCCAGCCGACCGGGGCTCTCCGATTCCTCGGCGATTGCTTCGGCAATATCGGATTCGCGTTTGGGAATCAGTTCATCGGAGACGATATCGGCCTTGTCGTCGCGGCGCGCGGGATCGGTCTCCCGCCCCTGGCGGCGTCGGCCCATTCCGACCCCGATCCCGTACCACCGCTGCGCCCCGGCCAGGTCGCCCCCGTTGCGGCGGCGCTGCCGGCGGGTCGTGAACTCGCCGAGGTCGAGCCGGTTGACCACGGTCCGGACCCCATCGATCGCCTGCACCACATCGACCGCATGGTGCGACTCCTCCATGGTGTCTACTACCCCGCTCAGTTCCACGATGCCGGGTGCGATTGCGGCGACATCCACGCCCCGGCTGCCGAGGATGGAGTCTTCCCTGAGTGTGCGGATCACCGATTTCTCCAGCCGTCGCAACTCTCCGGGCGGGAGTTTGCCGCGCCTGCGCGCAATTCGCATCCCGAGCCAGGTCGCGGCCGCGAGTCCAGCCGCAACTCCGGCGACCACGATCCAGGTTGTTGTATCCCTGCGCTTCCGCCGCCTCAACGCCATCAGAACCTCACGTAATTTCAAGTTTGAACCTGACCGCGTGGGTGGGTGCAAGTCACAAGCCAGCAACTCTTTCGGTTTCTTAATACAACCGCGGTCTTGCCGTTGTGGCTGAAGTACTCCAAACTTCGGGTCCTTTTCACTCGGCCCCAGCTCCCCGGGACGCCGTACCACGCGATGGATATGCCGATGGATGGCACGGAGACATCGTTCTGGCAGATCGTTTCGGGGCTGCGACCGGACACCTCGCTCGCTTCGCTGCTGGCCGTTGTGCGGCCGCGGAAAGCCGGCCGGGAAGCATCCGATCCGGCCGTCCTCACGGCAGCTCCCACGGTCCTCGCATTTACGGACGCGCACGGGCTGGTGCGCTTTGTCACTCCCAATGCCGCGCTGGTCCTGGGCGAAGCGTGCGACCGTGCTCCGGCGCTCGGAATCGATCTGATCGAGCTGGTCCAACCCGAACATCCAGCAGAAGTCACCGGGCTACTCGCCCGGCTGGGTAACACCGAAGCCGGTGGGGAGCAGCGGCTGGACGTTCTGACCCGTGCGCCGGATGGCGGCGAGCGCTGGCTGGAGTTGCACGGGATCAATCATCTGACCCGCATGGGTGCGGCCGGGTTTCTGTTCGAAATCCGCGATGTCACGGAGTCGCGAAAAGACCGGGAACTTCAGGCGGTCGTTGCCGCCGCATTGAACCATGCGGCCGCGAGTATCTTTGTGACGGACCCGGCAGGGCGGATCCTTTTCGTGAACCCCGTATTCGAGGAGCAGACCGGATACTCTGCCGCGGAGGTCGTCGGCTGCCCGGCATCACTGCTGAAGTCCGGCAATCATGAGGACGAGGAGTACGCGCGGATCTGGCGTGCATTGAGCGGCGGCCAGCGGTGGCAGGGCGAGATCATCAATCGCCGCAAGAGCGGTGAGCTGTACACGGAAGAACTGCAGATCACGCCCGTGCCCGGAGGCGACGGGCGCGTGGCGCTCTACGTTGCGTGCGGCCGCGACATCACGGCGCGCAAGCGCCGCGAAGCGCAGGCCGAGGATCGTGCCTTCTTCGATCCGCTCACCGGCATCGCGACGCCGCGCCTGCTGAAGGAGCGGTCGAAACAGATCCTCGCGCTCACGCGCCGACATGGCCACACGGCGGCCTTGCTGCACGTCGATATCGATGGGCTGCACGCAATCAACGACCACTACGGCCGCGGCATTGGTGATGAGGTGCTCCGCCGGGTTGCCGAACGCCTGCGGCAGGGACTTCGCGAGAGCGATACGCTCGCGCGCCGCGGCAGCGACGAGTTCCTCGTGCTGCTCAGCGATGTCGAGACCGAGGATGCGACGGCCCGGGTGGTCCGGCGCCTGCGCGAGAGCATCGGCAAGCCGTTCAAGATCCAAGAACACACGGTCACCGTTTCCGCGAGCTTTGGCGTCGCGCTCTTCCCGGGCGATGCGACCACCTACGACGAACTGCTGGAGTACGCGGAGCTCGCTGTCCGGCGTTCCCATACGACCGGAACCCGCGTCGAATTCTTCCGCCGCGAACTGACCGAACTGACCAACGAACGGCTTTCCCTTGAAGACGACATGCGCTGGGCTTGGGAGCGCAAACAGTTCGTTCTGCACTACCAGCCCATCATGGCCCTGGCTACCGGCGATATGGTCGGCGCCGAGGCGCTGACCCGCGGCAGCATGATCGGGATCGAAGCACTGGCCCGCTGGCCGCACCTCGAACGCGGAATGATCGAGCCGGCGCACTTCATTCCGCTCGCGGAGCGGACCGGTCGGATCGTTGCACTCGACCGCTGGGCAATTGCCACCGCGGCTCGTCAGGCGGCAGCATGGTCGCAACTGGGCTGGAACGGCTGGGTTTCCGTCAACCTCTCCGCGCGCTCGCTCCATGATCTCGACCTGGCGGATTACTTCGCCGGCTGCATGGACCAGCACCAGGTTCCGCATGGACGCATCGTCCTCGAAGTCACCGAGAGTGCTGCCATGCGGGATGTCGCGCTGACCGCGCGCGTACTGCGCCAGTTGAAGGAAGCCGGTGCGTTGATCGCTCTCGATGACTTCGGCATGGGGCACTCCTCCCTGGCATACCTCAAGCATTTCCCGGTCGACATCCTGAAACTCGACCAGAGCTTCATTCAGGACATCGGACTCCACCCGAAGTTCGAGCACCTCATCGAAATCGTCATCAACCTCGCCCATCGCATTGACGCGCGTATCGTGGCAGAAGGCGTCGAGGAGCTCCGTCAGCTCGAATGGCTGCGCGAGGCCGGGTGTGACTACGTGCAGGGATTCCTCGTCGCGCGGCCTCAGCCTCCTGACCAGGTCGAGCCGCTCTCGAACCTCGGGACCATGCTGTAGCCGGCTCGTGCGCTGGCGTATTCCTGTGCTGGCGCACATCAGCGGAGAGTCACGAATAGCGTGCGACAGGTGGCGAGCCTTCGTCACACCCGCCGCGGCACAGGCGATCCGGATTTTTGCCTGCTTCTCCTGCACGCGCCTCCCTGCATTGTTTATGTCAGGTGCATTTTCCCGCTCAAGACACCCCGATGGGGAAATGGTCCGAAGTCTGAATACCCGTGGGCCGGCTCAAATCGGGGGGCTTCATGCTGTTGCTATCCATCGTCACGGCGCTGCTTGCGCTGGTGCTGCTGCTACCGACCATCTCCGACATGATCAGTCTGCTCGCTGCACGCCGAGCCGCGCGCGCCGCTGACCCGGTTTCGCTGCCGCGGTTTCTGATCGTTGTTCCGGCGCACAACGAATCGCTGCTCGTTGAAGGATGCGTGCGTTCGCTGGTTGCGCTCGATTATCCGATCGCGCAGCGGCGGATCGTGGTGATCGCGGACAATTGCATGGACGACACCGCAGTGAAGGCGACCCGCGCAGGCGCCGAATGCCTGGTCCGGTTCGATCGTGTGTATCCGGGCAAACCGCGCGCGATCGCGTGGGCACTGGACCAGCTCTCCGCCGATCCCTTCGACATGCTCGTGGTGGTGGACGCCGATACGGTCGTCGACCGGAATTTCCTGAAAGAAGTTGCGCGCAGCGGGCCGGTGCGCGACATCGCGGTCCAGGGTTACCATGGCGTCAGCAACCCGGACGAGAACGCACTCACACGGATGTCGACGGTGTTTGCGAGCGCACGTTACCGCTATTCCTTCCCGCTCAAGCAGCGAGCCGGTCTCAACGTGCCGATGATGGGAAACGGCATGTGCATTGGTGCCAATGTTCTTACGACGCACGGCTGGAACGCATTTTCAATCTGTGAGGATTGGGAGTTGTACCTGAGACTTACGGACGCGGGTGTGCCGATCATACCGGCACCGGATGCACGGGTGCACTCGCAGGAAGCGCAGTCTCTGAAGCAGAGCACGACGCAGCGGCAGCGGTGGACGGCTGGCAAATGGATGGTGCTGCGCGCGAGTTTTCCGGCACTGATCAGGAACGCGCGGCTCGGCTGGCGTCAGAAGCTCGATATGCTGGCTGAACTGAGTGCACCCGGTCCCGCCGTGCACCTCGGCGCTGCCCTCGCGCTGGGGGTGCTGGTGGTGCTGCTGCACGCACCTTTCGCAGGAGCCCTGGTCTTCGCCCTCGCGGTTTCGGTTCTGCGCATCGCGATCTACACCGTCGCCGCAATTCGCCTCGAGCCGCAACCGCTGCGCGCGTGTGCGTCGTTTCTGTATCTGCCGTTCTACACGCTCTGGAGGCTCTACATTCAGGTCAGTGCAATTTCGATGATCGGAGACAAACCCTGGATCCGGACGGAGCGACATGTGGTCGCGGACAAGTGAGATGCGACCTCAAAGGGTGGATGGTCTGATGGGCTGGAGCGGATCAGGGCTGGTGTAACCGTCGGATCAACCGCCCGACGCGGTCACCTTCTTCTTGTCCGCTCGTTCGCGCTCCTTGCGTTTACGGATCTCCTTCACGCGCTCGCCGAAGCTGTCCTTCCCATCCAGCCGTGTTGCCTGACTTTCGATTTCCGCCCAGTCGCGTACTCGCTGATTGATCTCGTCCCGGCGACCCGCAGGCGGAGAAAAGTTGAGAGGCAGCGGAAGCGTGATGTCGCCGAGGTGCAGCTTGCCGGGCGAAATGCCCCAGCGCTTGCCATCCTCCCCGGTCACGGTCCAGTCCGTGGCGCGGCGCTGTGCTTCCTGTTCGATCGCGATCGAGTCGTTGATCTCCCGAATCCGAGTCGCCAGCCGGGCACGCGCCGCTTCCGGGCCGGTCGGCGCCGGAGCATCGGCGGGCGGGCCGAATACACGCGGATCCGCAGGGCGCGACAACCGGTTAAACACGGAGTTCGGCCACCCTGAGCCACCGGTCCCGGTGGGTTCGGCCGCCGGCGGCACGATGGGCCGATCGGGATCGGGCAGACCCGGGGTCGGGTTCGATGGAACCCCGGTAGGCGCACGCTCGGGGCCCGGGCTTTCCGGCTGTTCGGCCGCTGGAGGCTCTGCCTGAGCCTGCTGGGGCGGCTCTTCCTCGCGGTCTTCCCGGTCACGCGCAGGATGTTCGATCGGCGGTGGATTATCGTCGACCAGCAGAATTGTCACCGGGTCCACGCGCAGCGTGCTGATGATCCGCTGCCCCTGGGTAATCCAGAGAACGGCGAGCAGGGGGATGTGGAGGATTGCGGCGATTGCGAGAGGCCCGAGCCGCCGCTGGTGCGGCGGCTTCGAGGCCAGCAGGGTCCCGAAGAGCTCGGGGCGATCCCGAGCGCTCCGCTCACGGGAGCCGTCGCGCTCTGGCGCGGGCGGAGGATCGGAGATCACCGGGCTCATCGCGGGTAGTAACCCTTCACAATCGCACAGTTCCGGTTAGAGCAGGGTTGCAAGGCGGCGGGCCGCTTCGGCCAGACGCTCAGCGGGCTGCGTGAGTGCGGCGCGGAAAAACCCCTCCCCACCCTTCCCGAGCGCGGCGCCGGGCATGATGACGACCCCCTGCTCGATCAGCGCACGCCGGGCAAAGGCTTCCGAATCGCCACTCGGTACCGGCACCCACAGATACATGGTAGCACGCGGCAGCTCGACATTGAACCCTGCAGCGGACAATTCCCGGGCCAGTGCGTCGCGGCGCTGGCGGAAGGCCTCCACGTTGTTCGGGACCCATTCGGAATAGGACTCCAGCGCGGCACGCGCAGCGGCCTGCACGCCCATGAACTGCCCGGTATCGACGAAGGACTTCACGCGCGACAATGCCGCGATCACGCTCGCACTGCCTGCGGCCCAGCCGATGCGCCATCCCGTCATGTTGTACGTCTTGGAGAAGGAGTGGAATTCTACGGCCACATCACGCGCCCCGTTGAACTCGAGGATGCTGGGCGGCCGGTATCCATCGAATGCGATTTCACTGTACGCGTTGTCGTACGCGAGCAGGATGCCGTGCTCGCGGCAGAAATCCACCGCGTTCTGCAGGTACGCGCGGTCCGCAATCGCGGCAGTGGGGTTGTTCGGGTAGTTGAGGTACAGAATCTTCGTTTTTGCGACCACGTCCGCGGGCAGATCTTCCAGGCGGATCAGGAAGTTGTTCTCCGGGCGAAGCGGCACCACGTACGGCTCACCGCCGGCCAGCAGTGTTCCGCCGACGTACGGCTGATAGCCCGGATCGGGCAGGATCGTGCGATCCCCAGGCGAGACGTAGCAGAGCGCGAGGTGTGCGATTCCCTCCTTGGACCCGATCAGCGGAAGCATCTCGCGGTACGGATCGAGCGCGACGCCGAAACGCTGCTGCATCCAGGCCGCGACCGCTTCGCGGTACGCGGGAAGTCCGAGCTGGAAGGGATAGCGGCTCATGGCCGGGTCTTCGGCGGCGCTGCGCAACGCGGCGACCGCGGCCGGGGGAGGCGCCAGATCGGCATCGCCTGCCCCAAGGTCGATGACATCGACTCCCTTCGCGATGAGTTCGCGCTTGATCTGCGGGACATCCGCCAGTGGGTAGGCGGGGAAATTCCGGAACCTGCTTGCTAGTTCGATCATCCTTGTCTCATCCAGCCGTAACACTTTCGAACCCGACCACCGGGTTCATCACGCTTCCAATGCCGGGGATTTGAACCTCGACGGTATCGCCATGGACCAGAGGGCCGACGCCTTCCGGCGTCCCGGTTGCGATGATATCGCCGGGCAGAAGCGTCATGATCCGGCTGAAGTAGGCAACCAGGAACGGAATCCCGAAAGCCATGTCGCGAGCGTAGCCGTGCTGCCGCTCTTCTCCGTTTACGCGGCAGATCACCTCGAGCTCCCTCCAGTCGACACCCTTGCTGCTGACCGGCGTGCCGATCGGGCAGAACGTGTCGAATCCCTTTGCCCGGGTGAACTGCACATCGAGCTTCTGGAGATCGCGTGCCGTTACATCGTTGAGTGGCAGAATGCCGGCAATAACACCGTCCGCATCTTCCTCTGCGATGTTTCGGGCCTGCTCCCCAATGACGACTCCGATTTCGGCTTCATGCTCGACGCGCGACGAGTCCGGCGGCAGGACGATCGCCTCGCCGTTGTGGATGACGGCAGACGGAGGTTTCAGAAACAGCAGCGGGCGCTCGGGCACTGTATTGCCGAGCTCGCGTGCGTGCGCGGCGTAGTTTCGGCCGACGCATACAATCTTGCCCGGCCTGACGTCGCTCATGGCCATTTGGTCCCGTGGAAGGTGAAGCGGTGAGTGTATCCGGTGCGGCGTTCATCCGCCAGCACCTGCGATTACGCGAGCGGTACGACGATAGAAATCCGCGAGTTCGAAGCGCAGTTCCGACCAGGGCGCACGGATCCGGGGTGCCGGCGGCAGACTTTCGAGGAAAAGTTTGCCGTACCCGCGCTCGATCACTCGTCGATCCAGCAAGACAACAGCGCCGCGATCATTGCGGGAGCGAACCAGCCTGCCGAACCCCTGTTTCAAACGCAGCACAGCGTGGGGCAGCATGTAGTCTCGGAAGCTGCTTCCTCCTGCGCGATCGATGGCTTCGATGCGTGCCGCGGTGAGCGGTTCGGTCGGTACCTTGAACGGTAGCTTCGTGATGACAATGCCGCGGAGCGGATCCCCCGGCACGTCGACGCCCTCCCAGAACGACGCCACGCCAAGCAGCACACCACGTCCTGAACTGGTGAACTGGTCGAGGATCTTCGAGCGGGCGGCCTCGCCCTGAACGAACAGCGGCCAACGATTGTGCACGCCGCGCTGACGAAGCTGCGCTGCTACCCATTTCAATGACCGGTACGACGTGAACAGCACGAAAAGTCCACCATCCGTGATGGCGGCCATATCGGCAACGACATCGACGACAGCGCGGTCGAAGTTCTGGCTTTCACCCGCTGCTGGTACCGGGATGTCGTCGGGAAGCGCGACGATGGTTTGCGCGGCATAGTCGAACGGCGACGGATACAGCTCTTCGCGCACGCGCAGTCCGCGCACGATGCCGAGTCGCCGCCGGATGAAGCCGAACCCGTCGCGCGTGGCGAGAGTCGCGGAACTGAGGACGGCGGTTTCCACGCGATCGAAAAGTGCATCGCGCATGACATCCGAGAGATCGATGGGGGCGGCGCGGATCAGCACGTTCGCTTCGACGAAATTTCCGCCTGCGCGCCGCTCGAGCCATCGCACCATTGGCGCAACTTCCGACCCGGGCGCAAACGTCATCGTGAGTGCATCCGCGGCACTGGCCAGTCGATTTGCCATTCCATTGATCTCGACGAGCTGTTCGCTCATCAGTTCTGCCCAGTACCGGTTTTCGCCGAGCCGTTCGCGGAGCTGGCGCAGTTCACTCGCGAGCGCACCGATCAGCGCAACGACACTTTCGTACAGGTGATCCAGCCCACCGATCCACGCCGGCGAAACCGCAAATTCCTCCGTGATCCGCAGCACGCCATCTTCGCTTCGCAGCAGCATCTGCTCGAGTTGAATGAAGAACTCGCCGGAGCGTTCGCGCGCACGATCGACGCCCGGCCTGAGTTTTCCGGCAATCCGTTCGAACGCATCGGCCTGCACGTGGTCCTGCTGACCTGAACGCAGCTTCGACTCGATTGAGCCGAGCATGCCCTTCCCCCGACGATCGAGCCGGCCGAGCAGACGGAACCAACTGCTGCGCGAAAGCGATGCACCAAGATGCTCCGTGGCGGCATCCTCGAGGTTGTGTGCTTCATCGAGCACGATCCGCTTGTAGGGCGGCAGTACGGCCGGCGCGGTGTAGTTTTCCTGGAGGCGTCGCACCGCGAGATCGCTGAACAGCAGATGATGATTGACCACCAGCAGATCTGCCGCCGTCGCTTCCCGCCGCGCCTTCTGGTAGAAACACTGTTCGAAGTGAGGACATTTCGCACGCATGCAGACGTCACTGTCACTCTGCACCTCCGACCATACCTCGTACGGCGGCGTGAAGGGCAGTTCCTGGAGTGTCCCGTCGGTTGTGGTTTCGAGCCACTCCCGGATCGCGTTCAGTGCCTGCTGCTGCGGATCATCGAACAGCGCCATTTGCGTCTGCAGCGCGAGCTGCGCACGCCGAATCGAGATGTAGTTGTTGCGGCCCTTCACGAGCGCGTAGCGGAAGGGTTCGCCCAGCGCGCGCTTCAGAAACGGCAGGTCCTTGCGAACAAGTTGTTCCTGCAGGTTGATCGTGTTCGTGGATACCACGGTGCGCTCGCGATTGCGCAGTGCCCAGCGAATCGCGGGTACGAGGTACGCCATCGATTTGCCGGTGCCGGTCCCCGCTTCCGCCAGAACGATTCCGCCGGTGTTGTACGACTCGACAATCGTGCGCGCCATGTCGCGCTGTGATGGGCGGTCCTCGTAGAGCGGGTGCCACTTACGAACAGCACCCCCCGGGCCGAGCACCGCGTCGACGTAGTCGTCCTCGATCGGCTGGACTTCCTGCAGCAGCGGCGGCTCCACCACGACGTAGAGTTCGCTGACTTCATTGTCCACGATCCCCAGCCCGAGCCCTTCCTCGAACAGCCGCGCCGCCACGCGCAGGTCCGCTTCAGAAGGGTCGAGGTCACCGGAAGGATGATTGTGCAGGACGAGAGAGCCTGGCGGCGCATTCCGAACCGCGGCAAGAACAGCTTGTGAATGGCCGCGCGCAACGACGCGCGGCTCTACAACCGCGCCGTCGTCCGCCACGCCGGTAATGAAACAAACCTCGTTGCCCCTGGCTCGTTCGATTTCGTCGCGGATGTACTGGGCGGCTGCCGCCGAGAGGTAGAGAACGCGAGACATACTCCCGAAACATAGCCGTCGGGACACGGCCGCGGAACGTCAGGCGCACAGCACTGTCGCAGCGACGAGCCGTGCGGCAGCACAACGTGGTATGCGGCACCGAATGCGGACACGGCAGCACAACCGCCGGAAGCGGCCACGGCAACAGAACCGTGGCCGGCGGCGGTCACAACGCGGCGGCAGCACAGGTATGAGCCGCAGCCGCAGCCGTGCGTTTGCGTCAGGTCTTCAGCGTCTTCTTCTTCGCTGCGGGGAACAGCACGTTGTTGAGGATCAGCCGATAGCCCGGCGAATGCGGGTGCAGGGCGAGGTCGGTGTGTTCATCCCCGATCTGGTGCTGTGGGTCCTCCGGATCGTGTCCGCCGAGGAAGGTGAACGTGCCCTGGCCGTAAGGCCCATGGATGTACTTCACCCAGCCCGCGCCCTCTTCTTCTGCAAGCACGATGATGCCGGGCTTCAGCCGGTCTCTGCGGAAGGAGGTCGTCAGGCCGTAATAATCCGGAAGCACGTTCTCGTGGTTCTGTACGAGCATGGATGGGACCGGGTCAAACTTCGGGCTGAACTCGAACAGGGTGAACGCACCGAGGGGCTGACGCCAGGGCGTGTTTACCTGGTGGCCGTCGATGTCGCTGAACGCGTTCACAGCAGGGTTGAGTTGCACCTCTGCATTCTGGAACGCCATGGTGCGGTCCCACTGCATTTTCCTGCTTGCATCCGGGTCGACCGGTGAACCATCCGCGAACGGTCCTGCAATATCGACGTTGAACGCACCGAGTGCCAGTTCGAGCGTCTCGGTCGCCGTGCACATCGCGAACAGAAAACCGCCTTCCGCGACGTAGCGGCCGATCTCTTCCGCAACTGCCTTCTTCAACGCAGGCACGTTCGGCTGATTGAACTGCTGTGCAACCCCCTCATTCTGCCGAACCGCGTCCTGCAGCCAGGGCGCGCCGGCATAACTGATGTAGAACTTCGAATACTGCCCCGTAAAGTCTTCGTGATGGAGGTGAAGCCAGTCGTATTCCTTGAGCCGGCCCTGCAGCACCTCGGGATCCCACAACTTGTCGTACGGGATGTCGGCGTAGGTGAGCGCGAGCGTGACGGCGTCGTCCCAGGGATTGGCATTACCCGGCGTGTACACCGCGATCCGGGGCGCCTTCTCGAGGATGACCGTCTCCATGTTGCCGTCCTCGATCTCTGCCTTGATCGCCGCCGCCTGGGCAGCCGATGCCGGCTCGAAGCTGACGCCGCGCAGGGCGGCTTCCCGCCGCACTTCCGGCCGGTCCGCCAGCAGGAACGAGCCGCTCCTGTAATTCAACAGCCACTCCGCGGTCAGCTTCTGGCTGAGCGTCCAGTAGGTCAGGCCGTACGCCTTGAGATGATTGCTCTGCTGCGCGTCCATCGGGACGAGCAGGTACTGCGCGCTCGCCGAGGGGGCGAGCGCGGCCAGAGTCAGAGCGGTTAGCAACAAACTGCGCATCCTGCGTCCTTCCTTGAATGCGTCCCGCTACGTACGCGGGGCGCGGCCCTGCAAGCGATCGAGCTCCTGGCGCGCCTGGGGCAGAAGCGCGCTGCGTGGATGCTCGAGAATCAGTTGTTCGAGGTACTGTCTTGCTTCTTCGAGTGTCTCGTTTCGAACCGACAGCGTTCTGGCCAGCGCCAGCAGAGCCGCCGGGGCTTCGGCCGTGGTCGCATACTTCTCGACAATCAGCCGTCTGGCCTTTTCCGCTTCTTCCGGCAGTTCGCTGCGCTCTGCAATCGAGGCGGCAAACTCCAGGATGATCGCTCCTTCGCTGCCTGGCAGCTTCTCTGCTCCGGCAACGAGGCTGGCCACCGCTTCCGCTGCGCGGCGGCTTGCCGCATCGGCCACGGCGCGGCCGAGCAATTCCCCGCCTTCGCGGGATACGCGACCGAGAGCGGTCGCGAGCCTGATCGTCTCGGTCTGTTCCGCTCCATGCAGTAGCGGCGCGGACCCGAGCAGGGCTGTTTTCGCCTGCGGGATGTCGCCACGGCGGAGCGCGATCCGGCTGCGGGCGAGGCCGGTACGCGGACCGCTCACGCCGATCAGCGCCGCTTCCGCCTGCTCGGGCTCCCCCGCATCGAGATACCCGTTGGCCACTGCTGCGGCGACTTCGTCCAGCTCCGGTGCGTCGGCGAACTCCTGCCGGAATTCGCGCATCGCGGTCTGCGCCTCCTGCAGTTTGCCTTCCCTCGCCGTCAACTGGATGCGAAGCGCAAGCGCCTGCCTCCGCTGCGGTGAACCGGGTGCGTACGAAGTCTCGAGCGCGCGGTAGGTTTCGGCCGCTCGCGCGGTGTCCCCCATCTGCAGCGCGAGTTCCGCCATTCGTGCGCGCAGCGCGAGTAACTGATCCGCATTCCCGCCCAGTTTGATGAGTTCCGAATACGCCCAGTGTGCGAGCTTCGGTAGCTGTGCACCATCGGCACGCCGCGCGATCTCGACCAGGTAGCTCTGGCGTTCGAGGTTGCGCAGTTCGGCCGCATTGGCCCGTGCGATCTGTTCCGCGCGGTCCCCGAGCCCTGCATCGATCGCGAGTTGAGTTGCAGCTTTGCGGCGCGACAGCGAGGTCGGGGACTTGAGCAGCATGTCGATCAGTCGCGGCACGAGTTGCGCGCCGCCGTCCGGCAGCGCGGCCAGCCGACGCTGGACCAGCGTGAACCCGCGCGCTTCAGGACCGATCGCCCGCTCGTATTCGCGCACCGCCCGCGGATACTCCTCCATCGCGACGTAGACGTCGCCGAGTTCCAGCGCGAGCGCATCGGCCCGTCCAACCTTCGACCGCCCCTGCTCGAGATACTGGATCGCGCGCCCGTAATCGCCGCGCGCTTCCCAGATCCTTGCCATTTCTCGATATGGGGTTTCCAGCTTGGGTGTGACGCGTATCCAGGCATCGCCGGCTTTGCGCATCGCTTCCAGATCATTCATCGAAGCGTAGGTGCGCACCAGCAGTTGATTGCCGACCGGCGATTCGGGATCAACCGCAAGCAGCTTCTCGACCACGGGGATGAGTTCCTGCGGCTTGCCCTGCAGCTTCAGGACACGCTCGAGCGAAAGTATTGCGCTGAGCGATGCCGGGCTCTTCTCGAGTGCCTGGCGCAAGAGCACTTCGGCACCTGCAAGGTCGCCCGCCGATTCGCGTGCGACCGCATCACGCATCCATTGTCCTGTGTCCGCGGCGCGCTGTGCGCTCGCGGCGAGCGGCATGGCCAGCAATACTCCCGTAAGTAGAACCGCTCCCTTCACCGCTTCTCCTTCGACGGCATTTCCGGCCGATTCAGCTTCTCGAAATACTCCAGCACAAGCCGACGCACGGCCGGCGGCAGCTCGCGCAACTGCTCCGGCGTCGGCGCAGGATAGCGCTCCACCGCCTCGAGCAGCTTTGGATCGAGTGCGCCCGCGCGTGATGCCCCCACACTACCCGGCCGCTCCGCCTGACGTTCGTCGCTGTAGTCTTCGCGCTCGAGTGTCCGTCCCGCATCGAGCAGACGATGGAACAGCCGCTCCTGACGTGCCATTGTCTGCGGCGTCAATCGCCCACCCTCCATCTCGCGAGCGATCTGGTTTGCCTCTCGTGCAAGTTCATCCAGGCGGCCGAGCACATCTTCCTTGCCGCCCATGTTGTTCATGCCGTCCAGCTTGCTCGCGATTTCTCGCTGCTGCCGTGCCAGTTGCGACATCTGCTGCGCCATTGTCTGCGGCGCGAGGTTCATCGGCGCAAGCGCGCTCGCCTGGCTGTTTACACTTCCCTGCTGCTTTGCCAGATCCGCCAGTTGCTCCAGTGCCTGCTGCAGCCCGGTGCCGGCCTGCGAGTTCTGGATCTCCTGATTGTTCTTCAGCAACTCGAGCGCGAGCCGGTTCAGCGCATCGAGCGTCTGTGCAGCTTCCTGCGTCGGCATGTGATCAGGATTCTGCTCCATCGCGCGCATCGTCTGCTCCATGCTCAGGTTCGCACGACCGAGCGCGGCGCCCACATCCCGATTCAACATCGCCGAGCGCTGACCCGCTTCGCTCAGGTTCCGGCCCAACTGCTCGAGCCCCTGCTTCAGTGCCTGCTGCTGCGCACGGATCGACGGCTGTTCGCCGGACGCACCGGGCTCCCCGTTCTGCTGACCGCCCTGCTGGCCACCCTGCTGTTGACCACCCTGCTGCTGACCGCCCTGCTGGCCACCTTGCTGTTGACCACCCTGCTGCTGTCCGCCCTGCTGCTGTCCACCCTGCTGCTGACCGCCCTGCTGTTGACCACCCTGCTGCTGGCCGCCCTGCTGTTGACCACCCTGCTGCTGGCCGCCCTGCTGTTGACCACCCTGCTGCTGGCCGCCTTGCTGTTTACCGCCCTGCTGCTGGCCGCTCTGCTGCTGACCGCTCTGCTGTTGGCCGCTCTGCTGTTGGCCGCTCTGCTGTTGGCCGCTCTGCTGCTGACCGCTCTGCTGCTGACCGCTCTGCTGCTGTTGCTGTTTGCCGGCCTGCATCTGCGGCTTGGGCAACTGCGGCGGCCTGGGCAACTGCATACCGCCCGGCTGCTGTCGCTGATCGCCCTGCTCCTGCTGCTTCATCTTCTCGAGCAATTCGTTCTGCTGCTGGGCGAGGGAGAGCGCATCATTGGTGGCCTTGTCCATCGCTTCCTGGACTTCCTTCTTCCACCCTTCGGCCATCTGCTGGCGCGCCTGCTCGAGCGTTTTTGCGGTCTCGCCGAGTTTCTGCGCTGCCTGTTCGCCGTTCTGCGCGGCTTGCTGTCCCTGATCGCGCTGAGCCTGCTGTGCGGCCTGACTCATCTGCTTCTGCGCCTCACCGGCGCGTTCCTGCGCTTCGCCCGTCTTCTGCGCGGCGGACTCTTCGCCCTGCTGCTGCAGCAGCTTCTGCAATGCGCTGAGTGCGTTATTCAGCGATTCCGTGCGTTCCGACAGCTCTTTCTGCTGTTTTGCCTGTTCCGCAGGGTTACCCTGGCCGCGCTTCATGTCCTCGGCGAGCGCTTCCTGCTGCTTGGAGAGCTGCTTTGCCTCTTCCGAAAGCCGGTTCATCTCCTGCTCGGCAGCGGCGCGCCGCATCATCTCGAGACTGCGTTCGAGCTGCTGCTTCATCGCATCCTGCTGCTGTGAAAGCTGTTCGAGCGCACGCTGGACCTGTTCCGGATCGAGCTGGTCAATTCCCTGCCGCAGTTGTTCCAGCTTCTGCTTCAGCTCGGGGGTGAGCGCCTGCTGATACAGCTCTCGCAACTCCTGCAGTCGCTTCTGGAGCTCGGGATCCTGCAGGCCGGCGGCTGCCATGGCGCGCTGCAGTGCGTCGACGCGCTTCTTCATGTCATCGATCTGCCCGAGCATCTGCTCGTGACGTTCCAGCACGCTCTTGGCCTGCTGCATATTCTGGAAGTCAAGTTGGCGCTGGCCGGGATCGCCGCCGGGCGAACCGCCCTGGCCGCCACGGTTTCCACTGCGCGCATCAACCGACTTGCGCTGCAGGTCGCGCGTGCTGGTCTGCAGTTCATTGGCCGTGCGTGAGAGATTCTGCGCATCCTGCACGAGGTCCTCGGCATCGCGGCGCGCCTGTTCACGCAACTCCTCCATCCCGGGGATGCGCAACTTGTAGGTCGGCGAAACACCGCTTTGACGCGCGGGCGAATTGTCGGTCACGCGGATGAAGTAGCTCAGCGTATCGCCGGGCAGCAGTCCGCGGCTGGTCGCGTCGAGCAACGCACGCGCAATCGCGCGCTGCTCATCACCTTCGAGCGTAACCGGCTGCTCCACGGCAGGGTCGCGCTGACCGAGCGAACTGGTGCGCCAGCTCACCAGGGTGGCATTGCGCAGACCATAATCATCGCTGGCCGAGGCGATGATGCTCTGCATCATCTCGGCGTTGAGTACCGTGTCGGTGCCCGGATACGAGATGTCGACCGTCGGGGCCTGATCCGCGAGTACGGTCAGTTCGAATGCGGGCGGCGCCAGTTCCGGTGCCGCGTCGGATGCGCTGCGGAAATGCCAGGCATACGTGCCGCTGTTGCGCGGAATCCAGCGCCCGCTGAACGCGTCACCATCGACCTTCAGTTCGACGACCGCGCCGGTGCTGTCGCGCTCGAGGGCTGCGCGCGAGAGGGGGCGCGTCATCCGCCCGTGGATGCGCAACTCTGCACCCTGCGGAATCTCCAGCGACGGGACCTCGCCGTCGAAACGCTCGGCCGGCCGCTCCAGGTATGCGGGGTAGATCACTTCGACCGTGAGCTCGGAAACGAGCAGCGGATCGATAGGGGTGATGCGGAACGTGTCGGTCACTGCGCCATCCGGACCGCGCACCCAGTACTTCACCGGCGCATCGACTCTGACGATGGTTGCCGATCCTGCAGCGTCCGTCAGCGCGATCGACTCTTCGCGAAGCACATCGCCGGCGGCGCGCCACTGCAGAAGCACAGCATCACGCATCGGCGCGACCACGTGTACGTCGAGTGATGAACCGCGCGCAACCTCGATGTTTCCTGGACGAAGCTGAATCGCGGGCAGCGGGGGCGGCGAAAGGTGTGCGACCGGATGCAGCAGCGGCGCCCAGCTCGCACGGCTGCGGGTCGGCGCCATGAAACCAGCGGCTATGACCAGCACGCTAAGCGCACCGAGCACCGCAAACGCATTGCGTTTCCGTCGACGGACACTCACGCCGAGCGCACCCGAGAGGGCGTCGGCGGGTACAGTGCCGAGGCGGCTCAGCGCTTGCTGCTCTGCCCGACGGATCAGCGAATCGCTGCAGCCGGCCGGCTGATTGCGGCTGAGTTCGAGCACGCCTCTCACATCCCCCTCCGGCAGACCGAACGACCTTTCGGCCGCTGCGGCGACCTGCTCGTCGGTCACGCTGCGCACCCAGCGGCGCACACCGAACCAGGCGACCAGCCCGGCAAAGACGCCAGCGAACGCCTCGATAACGAGCGGCACAACACTGGGCGCAGGCCACAGGTGCAGGCCGGAGATCAGCCAGGCCACCAGCAGCACCGCCGGCACAAATGCCATCGCAAATACGAGCGTGGCAAACAGCGCATCGCGATGTACAACGCGACGTGCTGTGCAGATGAGGTTGTGCAGCGAGGAGTTCATCGCGCCGCCTGAGAAAGTGCGTAGAGGAAAAGATTCACACCCATGCGGAACGCGCTCTCACGCGTTTCGATGGGATCGTCGTAGCGTTCCGGATCTTCCCAGCCATTACCGAGGTCGGTCTCGTACGTGTAGTAGACCAGAACCCGGCCTTCGTGCAGGTATGCGAAGCCCTGCGCGGGTTTGCCGTCGTGCTTGTGGATCTTTGGCAGTCCGTTCGGAAACTCGTAATACACGCGATACAGCGGATGATCCACCGGCAGCTCTACGAGCTGCTTGTCGGGGAATACCCGCGCCAGCTCGCGACGCAGCGCCTTGTCGAGGCCATAGTTGTCGTCGGCATGGAGGAAGCCGCCGCTCAGCAGATAGCGCCGCAGGATCTGCACTTCCTCATCGGTGAACCGGATGTTGCCGTGACCGGTGAGGTAGAGATACGGATAATTCCAGAGCGTCGGGTCAGTCAGCTTGACGCGCGCCGGGCGCTCGGAGACCTCCAATCCCGTGCGCGCCCGGATCTCCTTCAGAAGATTCGGCAGCCCTGATGGATTGGCGTACCAGTCGCCGCCACCGCCGTACTGCAACTGGGCAATCGTGAGTTCCAGGGCAGGAGGCGCCCCTGCCCAGCCGGGCAGTACCGTTAGCGCCGCAAGCGCGAGGAGGTGCCGAAACTTCAAGCTGATTCCCTCCAGTTGATCACCCGCTATCGAGGGTGATCTGGTAAGCTTCGTTGCGTGAGAGCCCGAACCGCGCGGCCAGCTCCCGCGCTACATCACGTGCAGACTGCCCGTCGGCGAGCAATGCACGCGCTACACTTCGAACATCTTCTTCCGATGCGGCAGGTTGCACAGGCGTTGTATTGCCTTCAACCAGAACCACAAATTCACCGCGAACTTTCTCCAGTTCACCGAAGGCCTCAGCAAGTTCCACCAGCGTTCCTCGCCTGAACTCTTCATGAACCTTGGTCAGTTCACGTGCGACCACGGCATTGCGTTCGCCGCCACAGGTGGCAACCAGATCCCTGAGCAGTCTGGGTATCCGACCCGGCGCTTCGTACAGAATCGCCGTGTGCGGCAGTACCGCAATCTTCTCGAGCAGCACTTCACGGTCGCGTCCGCTACGGGGCGGAAAGCCGAAAAAGGTGAAGGGTTCGGGATTCAGCCCCGAAGCCACAAGCGCCGCAAGGATCGAAGAAGCACCTGGCACGGGCACAACTTCGTGCCCGCCGTTCAACGCAGCTTGCACGATCCGTGCGCCGGGGTCCGAAATGAGCGGCGTCCCTGCATCCGAGACCAGAGCGACTTTTTCGTTCGCTGCGAGCCAGTCCAGCAGTAGATGTGTTCTCGCCTGCTCGTTATGCGCATGCGCCGAGTACAACGGGGTGCGGATCCCGTAATGGCGCAGCAGGATCGAGGTGCGGCGCGTGTCCTCTGCAAGGACACGGTCCGCTCCGCCAAGCACTTCGACGGCGCGGTACGTAATGTCGGCAAGATTCCCGATGGGAGTGCTTACAATATAGAGTTGACCCATCATACGATGGTAGCCCCGCTGGAGCGGTTCTGCGAGAGGAGCCTTACCTGCAGGAACGTTCACCCCTTCGATTCGAAGCAACGTCAACTGCAGGAGGGGGAACTGCTGCGCAGGATCGGGATCGGGATCGGTTGGGGTTGGGCTGGAATCAGGTGTCGGAGCGGGCGGTTTGCCCGCTCCGACAGCTCCAGCCAGGAGTGGAGGCTAGATGTTGTCCTTGATCTTCCGCTCTAGCTGCGCCTTCGGCACCGCGCCAACGACGGTGTCGACCAGTTCGCCGTCCTTGAAGAAAAGGATGCTGGGGATTGAGCGGATGCCATACCGGACGGCGGTCTCCGGGTTTGCATCGACATCGAGCTTGGTGACCTTGACCTGACCCGCGTACTCCTCCGCGAGCTGCTCGACGATGGGCGCAACCATGCGGCAGGGACCGCACCAGACGGCCCAGAAATCGACCATGGTCAGGCCTTTGGCGCCTTCGACTTCATCCGTGAAGTTGGCATCGGTCACGTTCAGCAGCTTGCCGTTCTCGGCCATCCGACTGTCTCCTGGTTTGAGCCGTTCCGCATGGCAGCGGCGGATGGGCTCCGTTATTATCGGCCACGGTTGCAAAAAAACGGCCCTGGAGCAAACCGTGGAACTTCCACTTGATCATGTTGCCATCGCGGTGACTTCAATCACCGCAGCATTGCCAACCTTTGAACGCGTCGCCGGAGCGAGCGGTTCCCCGATCGAACGGGTGGAAAGCCAGCAGGTGGCGGTCTCATTCGTCGGGAGCGGCGAGTCGCGGATCGAACTGATCGAGCCGACCTCGGCCGGCTCCACGGTACAACGGTTCCTGGACCGCCGAGGCCCCGGACTTCACCACATCGCGTATCGCGTTTCCGACCTGGCGGCGAAGCTCGATGAACTCGCGGAACAGGGCGTTCGCCTGATCGATCGCGAACCGCGCACCGGCGCGCACGGCCACCGGGTCGCCTTTATCCATCCCGAAAGCACTGGCGGCGTGCTGATCGAGCTGGTCGAACACAAATGAACCTGCCGCACTTCTCGATCGTCATTCCGACGCTCAACGAAGCCGACAATATCGGGCCGACGCTGCGGGCGGCCAAGACCGCGTTCGGTCACGCCGCAGAGTACCTGATCGTGGATGGCGGCAGCACCGACCTAACCGTGCAACTCGCAATCGCGGAGGGTGCGCGAGCAATTCACGGCCCGCGTGGCCGGGGTGCACAACTTCAGGCAGGTTTGCAGGAGAGCCTCGGCGTGGTCGTAGTGTTCCTGCACGCGGACACGCTGCTTCCACAGGACGCGGCCGCGAAAATCGATGCGGTGCTCGCGGACACCAGCGTCGTCGGCGGCTCGTTCCGCCTGCGCTTCGACAACCGTGACGGCGCACTTCCCTTCCCGCTTCGCTGGCTCGCCCCCGGGATCAACCTGCGCTCCCGACTTTTCAGTACTGCGACCGGCGATCAGGCAATCTTCGCCCGTCGTGCGATTCTTGAATCGATTGGTGGGGTGCAACCCGTGCCGTTGTTCGAGGATGTTCGGCTCTATCGAACGCTGCGCAGAACCGGCCGCGTGCTTCTGCTCAGCAGTGCGGTCTCCACATCAGCA